>Ga0268246_10000036_pt1 | contig 160787 bp, 134 predicted proteins | sample AgamicOrSfe_FD_200242 | JGI IMG/M metagenome (GOLD analysis project Ga0268246, IMG submission 200242) | Agave microbial communities from Guanajuato, Mexico - Or.Sf.e (v2) (version 2) | ecosystem: Host-associated > Plants > Phyllosphere > Phylloplane/Leaf | place: Guanajuato, Mexico... | reverse complement strand
CCCTTAAACCCCCCCAACTAACCCCGATCCCAGCGGCGTAGCATCAGTAGCCCTGCGCTCCCTAGCGCACGCCGCCGAGTGCCTAACAGACCGGCGCGAGCAAGAAGAGGTACTGCAGATCTTCACCAAGATCAACAAAGAAACCGGCTGGCGCATCGCGTTCGTGTTCAAAGAACTCAAAGAGCGCTGGGGCTGGAACGAGCACCCGGCCCTGGCGCAGCAACAGCCACACATCACATCCAACAGCGATCCCGTGCCGCGCCCCATCAATTCACATGGCAGTTACTCGGCCAGCCCGACGCAGTTGCCGTATAACAATTCTGGCAGTGTGTCCGCGGCGAGCGCCACGGGCTATGGAGGCATGCAGCAGACGCAGCCGACGCAGCCGGTCGCGCCCGTGGCCAGACGACCGCCTGCTGGTATCGTTAATCCGATGTTTGCGACGGCGGATTTCAGTATGCCGCAGCATCCGTATCAGAACGTCTATGTGGCGCCGAATTATAGTAATACGCATGGCAGTAGTCTGTTTTATTAGACACGGGGCCGGGTCTGGATTTGGATGCGGTGATATTGGAACTCGTGTCGGTTGATGATGGTGGACGAGATGAGATGTGACGAGGGGAACATTCCTTCGTCGCTGCATCGGATGGGATATATGATATAATTGGACGCGGGGATGAGTGCTGCAGACGGGCAATCGGAAGATACGGTGCGCCCGGAAGCAGCGATAAAGAAGTCGGTCCGCAGAGATGAAACGCACGAACATGGCTGGATAGGATGGGAAAGGATACCTGGAGACCAGGGAATGGGGTGGTTCGCCCACATGCGATATGGCATACGGGACACGGGCTGCAGCACAGCACAGCATAGCATAGCATAGCATAGCGTGGAAGGGCAATACGCGAAGATCAGTAGACTACTCTTTACAATCAGAATTTCCTGATATGAATCCTAAATTCCGTGCCTCTGACTCTATATCATCAGAGTCGACATGATCATGATGATGGTCTAGGGAGGGATCGACGGTGTCAGCAATATCCACGAAACAGGAGAGGGGAAGACCTAGCGGCGTTGCGTCTTGTGCAAGTGTTCATTGTCGTTGTCTTGCATGAGTGGGGCATGACGGCAATGGCGACGTAGTCTGGCGACAACTTGGTGTCTGCTTCGCTCGATGGCAGGGTCGTTGAGGTGCACTTCGGCGCGCGATGAGACTGTCGACCGTTACCGCAACTGGCCTCAAAACGAGGTTTTGCGATGTTGCGATTTTACGCTTGAAATACTCGATGAAAACTCGTTTTGCGCAACACACCACGTAGTTCTAGTCATATAAAAGTGTTATAGCATTATTAAACAGCTTCTTTCGCTTCTTTCTGTCTGTTTAGAATTTCTTTTAACAAGCTGATAGCTTATTATTTATGAGTATGGAATTCATAAATTCATGTGAGTTCGTGAATTTTTGACGACTAACGACGCGCACTCGATGAATTATCACGTACACATACTTATCGTCGCGCATAATAGTACAATAAGATAATTATACAAGAGTAATATGAGGTAGCAAATGGCTTTTCTGCTTCTTGCTGTTGATTTACAATCTTGTATAGTACGCTGATTATGTGTAATATAACGATCTATTAAGTGCATGACGATTCATTAATTGCGCGTCGTTACACTTCACGATTTCACTCGTATGCACTCGTACTTAATAAAATTCATCGCTTCAGCACCACAACATTATAGTTGTATAAAAATGATATAGCATTATCAACCAAGCCTTTACGCTTCTTTCTGTCTATTTAGAATTTCTTGTAATGCGCTGGTTGCTCATAATGACGTCGAGTGATTAGTATGTGAAATCGCGAAATCGCGAGACCGCGAGATCGCAAAAGGTCGTTTTGAGCCAGTTGCGGTAACAGCCGACGGTCGATGAGAGGGATTCCAACGCCTCGGGGGTCTGCTGCGTGAGGGAATAGGGGAGGAATGTTGGGTGCTACTCGGGATGCTAACGGGGTACTAACGGGGTACTAACAAGGTTTTTTTTAGATATAGGCAAAGGTAAAATACTTTGTGAAGCAGCGCGAAACAAGCAAGGAATAGAGATGGCAGTTGAATTAGAGCTTGTTCTTATGAAAGATAGTGAGCGGGGCCCAGAGCGGAAAGATTTCGATCAGCAATAAGTCCAAGATCTTATCAGCACAATAATCCAATAAGCATTAAGACAAACACATTATAGTCCTTCCCAGGCCCAGATAAACATAACTGTAACCATTGCCCAGACCCGATGCGACTTCCTAGCTCCAGCTCCTGTTTTTAAAAAGTAAACCTCATCAGACTAGGATTCAGCAACAGCGGCAGAGAAGCGTGACAAAACACACTGACCGCGAGCGGGAAATACGCAATGAACTTCTCGATCCTCCACAGCGGCGGCAGCGCCACGACACCGACGACCATGATCGCCGTCGCGAGCAGACAATAGATCAGCGTCCACTTGAAGCGTCTGACGACCCTGGGCATCTCGTGCAAGAAACTGGCGTTCTGGACCTCTTTCGCCGTCGCGCCCCAGTTGATGTCGATGCTCAACAAGTGGAAGACGATGGCTTTGGACAGGTGCATACTGACGCCGCCGAGGAAAATGAACAGCACCGGGATCCAGGTGTAGACCTCGATGAGGGCGGGGAGCAGGGCGTAGTCGCCGCAGCGGTAGCGGTAGACGGCCAGCGCGGTGTTGCCCAGCGCGGAGAACACCACGATGCACGACAGGAAGATCTGGAACGAGTCGATGTAGTACGTGTCGAGCTGCAGACCGAGGCCGGTCAGGAAGTAGTTTGCCAGGATCAGGATCCACGCCGACGCGATGGCAAAGTACGTGCCCATGTAGCCCAGGATGGTGAATTTCGAGGCCAGCGGCACCCGGCTGGTGAGCAGGCGTCGCAGGATCGGCGTCAGTGGTGATTTGGTGACCCAGTGCTTCAAGGGGTTGAAGAAGAGCTCGCTGCACCCGAAGGCGTATTTTTCCCACCGCGCTAGCTCGTCGTATACCGTCAGCGAGACGCCTTCGCGGAAGCCCGAGCCGAAATACGTCGCGAACCGCACCGTGTAGCCCGCGATTTGCAAGCGCAGCGCGAGGTCAAAGTCCTCGGACACGGTGGTCTCGGCCCACCATTTCTCGCGGCCTTGGACGGGGCATTGGTAGCCGATGTCTTGGAGTGCAGACCAGCGGATCATGGCGTTGTGGCCCATGAAGGGCGCGACGTCGCCGGACGCGACGGCGAACTTGATCGCGCTGTAGATCAGGTTGGTGAAGAAGGTGACGCCCTTTTCGAAGTAGCTGGTGGTGACGTTGAGGACGCCCGAGCTGAACTGGATCACGCTGACGTCGGGCGATTGTTCCATCTCGCTGACGGCGTCGAGCAGGCAGTCCTCCGGCACGCGGGTGTCCGAGTCGATGATGAGCACGTAGTCGCCGATGCGGACGTTGCCGTCGACCCAGGTGCGGCCCTGATCTTCGTCAACAATGGTCTTGATGGCGTCGGTATAAGCGTTGGCCTCGTCGAACTGTGTCCACATGGTATGACGGTTGACTGTGGCTAGGAGATCTTCGGCGCGACACGAAACCCACATCGCGTAGTTCATGTTCGAGGCCTTTTTGAATTTACCAGGTCGTACAAAGGGTGTGCCGTGTTCTCCTTTTGGATCGTGGGCGGGACGCGCAACCCAGCCAATACTGTTCTCGTTGTAAAAGTCTTGTCTTTCGCGGGCGTCCTCGTCGGAGATGACTTGCATACCATCGTCGTTGATGAAGATGGATGCTGAGCCACCTTGCATTTCATACGTGGATATGGCGGCCTTGATAGAGCGGACCGTTGGCGCAATGGTTGAGTAAAGACTTTCCTTGTATACCGGACATTGGATGGTGACGTGAGGGAGACGCTGCTGGTCGTAACGGCTGAGCCTCAGTGGAGCCACTCCAGAGTAGAATCTGCTGTTTTGGCAGACTTGCTTGACCGGTCCAAGAAGCTGGACGATAGAAGTGATGACGATCTGGAAGAAGAAGAATGAGCACCACATTTGGATAAAACTGGCGAGGATGAGAGCCCAGCGGATGTAGGTCTGGTCGTAGGAACTTTCGATCGCGAGCTTTCTGTATGAGCTACCAAAGGCCGCCAGAACAAGAACAATCGTCAAACCGGTGTGAATAGCTTGGTTGATCATGAGTCTGCGAGGTTCCAGTGGTGCGTGCGCCTCTTGGTCGTAATATTCGCTGCCATCTTCTGCAACAGTGACATTGACAGTGTGCGCAGATTTGTCCATGAATGACTTGGAGGATGACATTGCAGGACTACCTTGTTGAGGACTGTCTTGTTGAGGCAACGCTCGGCGTAGCAGAGCCTGTTCTAACTTCTCGCAGCGTGCGATGAGGTTTTTAGGAACGTCGTCCCAAACAACCACTAAGCTGTTCTCCGCGACAAAGGCTGCAAAATGGTGCTTGTTGCAGTGGGCAAGAGATGCCATGTCAGGGACAATCTGAACTTTGAGCCCGTCGCCAAGGTGAATGGAGTCGGATGAAGTCGTCTTGATGAAGGCTGCGACGAGAGAGGTACGCATTGTCATTGCGGACTGCAAACAGATGTCAGTGGTTCGGTCTTTGTCGAGTACGGTCTCGATGTAATACCTTGACGTTGAGCATTCTAATCGACCTTGTGAGTTCATTGGCTATTGCATCCAGGGTGGGCGGCCAGAAAGTGTATTCGCCTTGGCCTGTTTTGATAAGTACGCCTTCATCAGGCAAGCCATAGGACCATGCTCGGCGTTGCTGGCAGGTATAGAGCCAGAGAGCAAGAGTCGCCCATTGGTGCTCCCGGGTCTGAGGATCCTCGGGCAAGTGAGAAGAAGAGGAGAATGCGCTGGTAGGATTGGTCATGGCCATCATGGGTAGTGAGTGCCGTGTATCCTTCTCTTGCATGGCGACATGTTCGTCAGCAGCGGCTGAGCCACCGAACAGGTATCTCTTGAATGCTCCCATTATGAGTGGTGCGGCTAGAGGTGAGCGTGCCGCCAGTGGGCTAAACAGCGGCCGACACGAGATATATCAGGTTACAGAAAGGAATGAACGAACAAACGAGTGACAAGGACGGACAAGAACGAAGAAAGATGTGAGATCAGAACAGTGGTACCTGCATACTTATCAGAGGCTCACTCCGGCACCCTGTCTATCTCAACATTGCGCAATATTGGCTCTGGGTTGTCCAACCCGGAAGGGTTGAGTGTTGGATGGCCGCACCGTCATACAGGGATTGAGGTGGCATGGCAGGAAATAGATCTTGAGGAACTGTTCAACATAAAACCAGGATGATAAGTGACCAGGCCCGCGGATACTGGATTCCGATTTCAGCTCTGCAGTGACTTCAGCGCCACAAGAGCTAGTCGGATTTTAGGCGCATATGTGGACGGCAAGTTACGAGTACAGTAGGTAGAGAAGAGAAATGCTAAATTTACATACCATAAGTATATTGCCTTCTCAGAGTAAAGGTACGCGGGCGTCGAGTGGGATTGGGTTTGGACTAGCGGGTTTTGCTCCATGAGTCGGGGTCTCCGCAAGGATTCATAGGTACAACAAGCTTCTGTCAACACATGGCTTACAGGGACAGAAGACTTCGGGTTGGAGTTGGAAGACTCGGGTTGATGTTGGAAAATGCGTGCTCCGCGGGCTTGGTAAGACAAGAAGTAACTTGGCGGGCGATTTTCTGGTTGTAATGATCGCAGGGCAGCGACAGTGACAGACAATGCCGATGTTGTTGAGCTGTACAACAAAATACTGTCTTTGCTAGAGTATTATTGTAATATTGTAATGCATACCAATGCTAGTTGTGGCGGCGCAACGGCAGCACGTGCAAGCATAAACGGCACGATGTCTTGGGCGGAACGGGTACCTATATGTTATATTAATATGCACTCTTCCAGATAGCGACTGGTGTTGCAACAGTCCCCACCCTGCCCAGACGTCGTTGTGGGTTGCTCGCGTGCGAGCAGGCATGTTGACAGCTGACGGTGAAGCACACCTGCAGGCTGGGCGATGTTGCGTTGCTTTGCAAGACTCAACTCGTCCACTTCAGCTGATCAACTGAGAGCTTTCGTCCGTTGTAGACCGCCGTGTGTAGAGCTGTGAGGGTTGTGACCCTTCGAGTCAGCCAGGTTGTGTCTGCAAATTAAGTGCGAGGTGTAATATAATTGGTGATAAGGTGCGGTACGCTTGTCGTGTTTCAAGGGTCGTCAATTTAGACTTTGAGGCGAAGCGCCAAGCGATTGGACGCGGCAAAATCTCCGGACCGTAAGCGAGGCGAACGGAACACCAGGCTGCAAGTCAGGCTGCAGGCTGCAGTGATGACATGCTCCTTCCCGTCGTGTTCATGCCGTGTTCATGCGGGTTCCCGCGTGTCCTCACGCTAGCTCCTGTCAATCTGGATTGCAAATGAGCTTCATCTATTTCCCTGTATTACTGTGCAAAACGAGATGCTTTTTGCAGCACGCAATCTAACAATACAATCAAGGCCGAGAGTATCCGTGATGAGAAAGGAAATAACGAAGCAAGCAGTATTTTACCGGCGAGGACGGATCAGATCAGGTTGGTTTGAGCTCATGACTGGTTGAAATGGCGTTAGGGTAACTATACAAAGGATCGACTTCACGGTACTCAGGCTTGGCCAACAGCTCCCGTCTGTCAGCTTTCGCCTGTCAGCTCGCGCCTGTCTCAGAAGAAGCGTGTCAATACGAGGCTCAATACGAGTCAGGGTCGCTAACGCTGTGCGCTACGTGATTGGAAGAAGCAGGAGTCAAAGCGATATTTTACGATGCGACAGGGACCATACTGTAGCTGAAATTAGCCCAGCTTCGATCGCTGCAAGGAGCCTCTATGTTCGAGTCAGTGTTGATGCATGCCAACACGTTTTGTTTTGTCCCGATAGCGATAGCGCGATGAATCAGTGCGGTCCAACTCTCAGCGTGGAAGTACCACCAAGAAATTCACAAAGGAAGAGGACCGACTTTGGCGGTAAGAGGAGGTCGTCATCGAGAATAGAAACGAGGCAGACTGCGTTCAATCATCAAGCCAATGTTTTCAGCTGCGAGAATTAATCAGCTGCATGGAGAACGGGATCTGGCTCATTCTGGGCGGGCTGAACAACCATCACAACCAGATGTATTTAGCAGTTCCGGAAGGATCAGCTCGCAGGAACGGAGTTCGTCTGTAAGTTCTAACCAGGGCTGACTGGATCCGTCTCAAATTTAGAAGGCTGAGGTCTACGTTATCTAGACTACCTGCATTCCTTATCGAAGCTTACGAAAAAACGCAAGGATCTTGCGAGATCTCGTAGGCGACCCTACCGAAATTACTTTAATAGGTAATGGGGCCAACCTTCCGCGTCCTATCTGAGAACCTGCGAAGCGCTGCTATATTCATCCAGTACTTAGTACTATAACCTCGCCTTTGGCATCTGCTTAAGAGCCTGCCTCACACCCAGATCTGCCAAAATCTCTTCCGTACCGCCCAAGATAGCGTCAAACTTGTACGTGCGGTGGAACTGCTCGACCACTCTCCCCATTCCGCCTTGTGTGATTCCACGGCCTCCAAACACGTTGACGGCATCATCCGCGACTTCGTGCGCACAGCGAGTCGTGAACGATTTCATGAGACCAATGGGACCTCCCAGATACTTGTTCTGGTCTTTGTAAGACATGGTGTTCATCTGGTGCGTGATCTGCTCCAGCCAGGCTTGCGTCGCTTCCGTGTGCTGAATCATGCGCGCCAATCTACAAGGAACACAGGTCAGTATTCATTCGAATTGACGGCAGGTTTCAACTTCACTTACTTTGCGCGTATCACAGGTTGCTCGGTCAGCGGCTTGCCGAATACCATTCGCTGGTTGCTCCACTTCAAGCATTCCTCGGTAACAGCTCGCATCCATTGGATCACTGCTGCTACCATCGCCCAGCGCTCGTGATTGAAGTTGCTCATGATGACCTGGAATCCTTGATCTTCCTCGCCGAGTAGATGGTTGACGGGTACTTTGACATTGTCGAACTGGATGTAGGCAGTCGCAGCCGCAGTGGAGTAGCTTGTCTATTAAAGTGTCAGAGACCCCCTCCGAGATCTGTCAGCAACACAAAAACATACCTTGATCTTCTTGGTCTCGACATTGTCGTCCCTCGGCACCATGATGACACTGAAACCTTTACCAGTTTTGCAACCGACGACAAAGTAATCGCTGAACATGCCGTTGGTAATCCACTTCTTGGTTCCGTTTATCATGTAATGTTTTCCATCCTTGGTCTTCTCAGCCGTAGTCCGCAGACCTGCGACATCGCTTCCGGCGAAAGCTTCGGTAATGGCAAGCGACATCTTCTTCTTTCCACTCAGACATTCCTCCGTCACAGCGTCTCGTAACTTGGTGTCCTTCATCCAACTCCTCACAGCGGTGAGAGAGATGGACATGCCTGCCATGTTGCCATCCTGAAAGCCTCGCGACAGGACACGAGCAAGTTCCTGACAAGTGATGAGGTCGTGAAAGTAGTTGAACTCCTCGCCTTTGATGCCACCGGGAAGCGTCTTGCCGTGCAGATGCTGACCCGGACCTAACCTCATAGCTAGCATACCATTCGCTGCCATCTTGTTAATCATTTCCTGGCTGATGTATGTGCCATCCGCCTCTTTCTCCTGTGCTTCTCCTTTCAGCTCGGCATCAACAAACTGTCGTAGACCTTTCCTGAACTTGCGGTGCGATTCGGTGTAGTAAGGACTGTTGAACTGAGGAGTAAGCCATACCGGTTCGGCGTACGGTACTGGGCTGAGATCGCCGGGTTGAGGATCGATCACTTCCGGCTTCTCGCCCTGAACAGTGCCGATGCAGAGAGAAGAGTACTTCTGTAAGACCTCGTGCCTGTGCAGGTTGTAGAATGCGGTCGTCGCGTCTTGGCCCGCTACTTGCTGTAAGACGACATTTCCGCCCGGGTGTGCCTCGAGAAAGTCGGTCAAGTCATACACTCGGTGGTCTACGATGCACCATAGAGAGTCCTCGTTGTTGTTTTTCGCAACCTCCTCGCGCGAGAAGGTCTTCTGCGACTCTGGTGTTGCCATTACTATGCGAAATGTAGCAAAGTATAGTGAGCGCCAGAAGCCTCGTGAAGTTTCAAGCAATATCCTCAGGCCTGAATCGAAGGCAAACACTCCATGCTCGGTCTATCATGAACCTCGGCCCAGACCCCGCATGGTTCGCGAACAAACGTGAGATTTAAGCTCACAGCCCTGGTGCAGATGGAGCGGAGCCGCGGCGTCGGGGAGGCAAGTGCCAAGGTACCTACGTCATTACATGTAGTCTGACTTCCCTTGAAGTCCATACAGGGCATCTACATGTATCTCAATTATATACTTATAAGTGTAGGGAAACAAGTTCCTCGAAGGTTATTTTCACGTTCGCACCGTATCTCCTCATCTATGTCGCCAATCGGGTGCCTACCTCTGCCTCATGCCTCAAACACTCACCCGAACTTTTTTGTTGAAGCAACCAAGATGGGACCGCCAAGTGACGATCACGCCTGAAGTGCCGCCGCGGCCAGAAGACGCAGGTCTCGCGGTTGATGAAGCGCCCAAAGTAGGTACAAATCTCATCTCGAAAGTTTGCACACCTCGAAGGGAAAACCCAGATAGCCTTATTCCTCTTGGCATACCAGATCTCGTCCGATGAATCGACACCTGACTCCATTACTGGTCAAGACATCAGAGCGATCGGCTTCTGGGATGCTTGGCGGTTGAGAAATGCCACCAACAGCGCTCTCTCTGCGCGCGAGATGATACAGACATAGCTGGGCAGCGCAGATTGTTCCCCTTGGCTGTCCGCTCCATCCGTTGCTCACGTCGTTGGTGGAGTTGTTCAGGCACGTATATATGGGCTGTAAGCGCTTGCAGTAAGTGACCAGTATCCATTACTTTTCAATCTATCAACATCCCGCATCCCAAAAGTCTCTAGCCAAATCAAGCAACATCAACCACGAACCAGCCCTACAACTCAGCCAAGACTTCCTTCTCCGCAATCCACACAAATCATGTCAGATCTGGAGAGCAACGACAAGCGCGATCAGGCATTGACAGGCGCAAAGCGCGTGAAGAAAGGTCACTCATGGTACTCCCGCATGAGTAAAACGAAGAAAATCATCCTCTGGTTGCTCGCCCTCCTCATCGTACTAGCCATTGCGCTCGGAGTCGGTCTCGGAGTCGGACTGAACAACAACCACAACAACAATGACGATGACAAAAACGACAATTGAGCTATTACACATTTTTGGGCGCACGAATTAGTACTATACGGAATGGATTCTATTTGGGGAAGAAACGAACGGGCATGAAGACAACGACTCTATTTGGCGTTTCAAGAGCAACATTTTGTACAATAGCTCTCAATAATGATATTACCTTGCATAACCAATTCTCGTACATGTGCATCTTATCTGCCACGATCCCGACAGTCGACTGCAGTCTTTCTTGAAAGGTGATTGGCATCGTATGATACTGACCGCGATCAATAGACCTACGATTGAGACACAACTTTTAAGCTCCTCGTGCTGGACAGCGCGACTGCGCAAACACTAGCCACCATTGTGCATCCAGTGAAGATGACCATGGGCTTGTATTGCAAATGACCATAGTCGCCAAAGTTGAGGACAGGTCCTAGCAAAGCTCCACTGATCGGGCCTGCAAGCACATTTCCGACACCTTGAACCGATGAAAGGATACAGAAACTTGCAAACGCAGCATTTGGATCGGCGCTGGTGGCAGTCCCCATACGCATCCTCATCGCCAAATATGCATAGGCGAAAAAGCCATAGATGACAGCAAACAGTATGAGAGGTGCAAGAGACCTTGCAAGACCCCAGAGCGTCAATGACGCAATGGCAGCGACCAAGGACGATGACAGAAGAAGAGTGTTGAGCGGCCAGCGTCCGTCCGAAAGGTGGCCATACGTAAACTGGCCCAAGACCTGAGCGATACTCATGACTGCAATGAGCAAAGCACCAATTCGGGGCCCGAATCCAGTCGCGGAAGCGTACGACGGCAGATATAGTCCGGGCAAATAGAAACCAAGACTCTGAGCGATCGTCGAGGCGGCATACAACCAAAAAAGCGGCTTTCGCACAAATGTCCAATCGGTCCGGGCCAGAGTATTGCTAGGTGATGGAGGAAGGCGTCCTTTGAAGAAGGGCAGCAGAGGTAAGGTGAGTAGTGCTGTTGCTACAGCTAACGATCTCAGAGTCGTCCTGTAACCATATCTCGCCAGTAGAGCTTCGAGAATGAATGGATAGGCGACTCCAGAAGCACCAGACGCACCGGTGATGAATCCATACGCAAACCCGCGACGAGCTACCCACCACTCATTGACCATGTTAACAATGGGGTAGAAGATGATGAGATAACCAACTGCTTCGTGTGAGAGGACGTTTCAAGCTTTGCGGGTTTGCATATACTCACTGCCATACAGCACGCCCTGCGTCAAGACCAAGCTGGCAGGGGTGTTGGCGAATGATCCAGAAACGAGGCCCGCGATACACAGAATCCATCCAACTACGATCATGTGTCGTTGGTATTGGGGAAAGCGCTTTACGAAGGGTGACATCAAAGGCGCCCCGAGATACGGGATTCCAGTAGCAATGGTCCCTACATATGCAATGTAAGGACTGCCTTTAAACTCCGGAAGCCTGTAGTAGTAGTTTTGGAAAATACCGTATGAGAGCGGAAATCCTGCTGCCGTCAGTATTCGAGCATTCACACCCTGCGATTGAACACACCCCATAGAATGGCTTCGAACACAAAAGCAGCGCTGAGCACTGTCCATGCTTTGAGTCCGCCGTCAACACGGCCAAGGGTCTGTTCGATGTTGCGCGTATCGGTCGATGACTCAACTTGTGCAGAATCTTCGAAGATTCGACTTGGTGAGATCCCAGCATCTAGCTCTCGGAGTGGTACGTCGTTCTGCATTTTCGCGGACGTATAGACATATGAATTGGGGAGAAAAGATGCGAGAATTATTCATTCCATGCTGGACCCCGACGAAGAGTACCTACTACATTGTTTGACTACCACCCACAGGGCGTGACAGTCGTACGAGTCAGATATGTGGGTGCATATTGTTGTAGGGCGTGCATGATCTGCTACCTCAGAAGCTGATGTTCGGTCTACCGGCTAAAAGCGGCTCATCTGGTACATGTATAGATTGTGGGGAAGACGGCTCGATCGTCACGTGCGAACCGGGATAGCCCGATGACATGACGCCAGCCCGCGGCATGCTGCATCGTGTGCACAGGACTACTGTATTGACTCACAACCAACACAATTCCTACGAAGCAGCAGAACGACTTCAGTCAAAGCGCTGCTACTCCGATGATTTAGGTGTGCTGCGATCCTTGGTGCTCCCCGCTTCCGCTCCAAGTTTCTCACAATGTCACAAAGAGCAGGCTCGAGCATACGCCGAAACCAGGCACCTGGCCATGACCGCACCGGTGGCATCGACAAGCTGGACTACCACCCCGGTCGCCCTCTCGTACAGACCGACAACGAAGCAGACGCATCTACCCGCCCAGCAGGACAAACCCACTCATATGCTGGCAACTTCTTCGAACAAGTCGCCGAGGGAATCTACAACGATGATCGTGCGCAGTTCAACAGGGAGGTACTGAGGTACTTGGGATTTGTATGGGCTATTATCAACTGGTAAGTGATCGCAAAGTTGTCGTCTCATTCAGGGCCCTATGCTGGATACTATGAGACGATCTTTACTAACAGAAAACTTCCAGTTTATGCGCCGGATCGATAACAGCATTCTCGCTCTACGCTCCTTTATTCCAGCGAAGACTACACTACAATCAGCTCAGAGTCAACGGTATCTCCATCACCGCCGAGTTGGCCATGTATCTTCCAGTACCCATCTTCGGCTACCTTTGCGACCGTTACGGACCTGGTGTGCCTTCGCTGCTATCGGGATCGCTCTTTGGATTTGGTTACATTCTCGCGGCATTCACATATCGGAGCGGTCCTCCGGAAAGTGTAGGAGGCGAAGGCTGGCCGTTTGGTATCATGGTACTGGCATTTGTAGGAGTCGGGATGGCCACGAGTTGCATGTATCTTTCAGCCGTGACGACTTGCGCAAAGAACTTTGGAAGAGGAAAGCACAAGGGGCTCGCTCTGGCGCTTCCGATTGCTGCATTCGGTCTGAGCGGCATGTGGCAGAGTCAAATTGGTAGTCGACTTTTGACCGAACGAAAGCCGGACGGCTCGAGAGGAGAGGTCGATGTGTTTCGCTACTTCCTCTTCCTTGGAATCCTTCTTTTGTTGGTCGGAATCATTGGTCTCTTCACACTACGTATCGTGGATGAGGGTGAGATGATCGAAGAGGCGGTGGACGAGCTCGAGAGGAGTGGCTTGCTGGAAGACGATGCACTCTTTCACCAGGTCGCGCAAGAGAACGGATATGGCACAATTGGTTCAGAAAGGGGGCTATCCGCGCAAGAGCAGGATGAAATCCATCAGGAGGTCGAGACACGAAAAGCGCAAGCATCAGAGGACGAAAGGAAAAAGACTTGGCTTCTCAACGAGGAGACGAGGCGGTTCCTCACAGACAGGACGATGTGGTTGCTCGCTGCTGGATTCTTTCTTACCACAGGGCCTGGCGAAGCTTTCATCAACAATCTTGGAACAATCATTGGCACGTTTTACGGACCCGAGACACCCGAAGAAGCCATACCAACAAGCGCTGCGACTCACGTCTCAATCGTCGCAGTCACATCGACAATTGCACGCATCCTTACAGGCACATTGTCAGACATGCTCGCTCCTACTTCAGTCCCGCACCAACATCGTCGTGGACCAAACTCGCTGGCCAACTCTCTGGCCTCTCTCCCACCAGACGCCATGGTCGAGCCATCGAAGCGCCTACAGATTTCGCGGATCCTCTTCCTCATCGTCTTCTGTCTTCTCGCGTCCGTTGGCCAAGTACTGCTAGCGTCCGGCCTCATGCAGGGACACGGCGAGCGTTTCTGGATTGTCAGCGCCACCATCGGAGCAGGATACGGAGCAATCTTCAGTCTTGTACCTATCATTATCAGTGTCGTCTGGGGCGTCGAGAACTTTGGCACAAATTGGGGGATTGTCGCAACTGTTCCTGCCGTGGGAGCTACTGTATGGGGCTTGATATATAGTGGCGTTTACCAAGCTGCTGCGGACAAGCAGACTAGCTTCAGGTCATTCACTGGTCTCTTCGAAACGAACCAGGCAAGCGAGGACGTACTTTGTCACGGTACGTCTTGCTATGCGCCCACTTTCTGGGCCATGGCTGTCAGTTTTTGGTTGGCATGTGTATTCTGGTTATGGGCATGGAGAGGGCCGAATGGTTGGTTTAGGCGAGGCATTGCGATATGATTGCAACTGCTGATATACCTGGTACGAATAGTTTCAAGCCACTTCCTTTCGCATATTACTACCGTCGCTGAGAAGCATCGGTCCTCTGCTTCTCTCATAGCGTGCACATTTCAAGGGCAATCCAATCGTGCGCAGAGCAAGATCAAAACCCTCTCCTGAAGAGAAATGTTCACAGCCGTCGACGACGGCGTGCATCTTTGCTGCGCCTTGCTAGTTTCATGTCTGCCAAGGGTGTAGGTCGCGGACGAATCAGAGCGATTCTTTAGTCCTTCCCGTGCCAAAGTATCGATGTAGCAAAGCCACCTTTAAGCCACTTGCACAATCACTGTCAGACTGGCAGGTCGAACACCAGATCTACCAAACACTTAAGTATGGCCGTCTAGTCTCTCTGGCTACAATTCTTTTACATCCAGGCAGACTGAGATCACCAACCCACGTTCCTTTCCATTCATTCTTTCTTTCTTTCCTCACTTTCCCTTCTGAACATACTCTTTCCATCCTTTCCCTTCTAAGCATATACCCTTTTACGTTACGACTTCATACCCACCTAGGCGCTGGCGCCATGCGCTTATTTCTTGGCTTTGTTCTGCTTTGCTTCGTTCAACTCTCGCAGCAATCTACTCACTATTTTCTGGATCCGAACTCTTGCGACATCGTTGGCGATTCAGATCTCTACGGCATCGGCGTCCGGGTCGGCTTCTATCTTCAATTCGCTGCTGGTCTCTTCGCGTGTTGCTTCGGCCTGTCAAGCGAGCTTCACACCATTCGGAATTCTACAACAACCCTTGCTTGGGCAGTACTGATCAGGCTGTTCATTAGCGAGGGCCAGGACAACCTCATTTACTTTGAGTATTGCCTTACACAGGCGTTGGTGTTCGCCCTGAACATGCCCTGGTGGCTGCCTGACCGTCTCTTCAAGCCGGCTGAAGATCGACCTTCCTCCACTGCTTCAATCCAAGCTGTGGACTACTGCTTCTGGACACTACTCGCGATCAACGGTCTTGCAATGCCGTACTTTGCTTTCACAACAGTCCATCAAGCGTCACGCCCCAACTGCCACATGAAAGCCTTCCTTTTTGGGAACGTCGACTATCACGACAAGTCCTTCATTGAAAGTTTCAAAGCCGCATCCATCATAGTTTGTGTCGCTGGTGTGATCACCTTAGTGTTGACCGTCTTCTGCGCATGGTCAGACTATAAAGCCTCTTCGAAACCAGGTCCAAAAACGACCACGACCACGACCACGGACGCTATCGAAGACCTACTTCCATTTTCAATCCGCACCAAACGTTTTTTGGCATGGGCTGCAGTCTTCCGACTCCTTGTCGCTTTAGTCCTTGGACCTACAAGCATTGTCTTTGTTGAAACGATGCTTCGGTTTAATCGCGTCAGCTTCGGAGACGCGCCCCTCTCAACCACTGGCCAGCTGCTCCCATTCCTCATCGGACTCTCTACTTTCGGAGTTGTTCTTTTCAAATCTTTCTGTCTTTTCTCACACCACTCTGAAAAGACGGCGACGACAGGCCCAGCAACTCAGGATGTATGACATATAGGTGATATTGCTAGATATCGTTTTTGGTTCTTTGGGCACTTCGCGTATTCAATCTTCTGGCAATCATTGTTATTGGTGTAGTATACTTGTACGATATGACATTTAGATGCTCTGTTGAATACTGTATCGCATCTCCACTTCTGCCTAATTTCAAATTTTGAGAATGTAGAATCCCACCGTCACATATTACATATGCTAGCCCTTTATGCAGCTACAAATATGTTTGTAGCACCAATAATTTGAATCAATTACGAAAAGATCGGTGGCATGTCCGACATCAAAACCGACGCCGCCGCAGAGCGTGCTGATGCCCTCAGTGCGGAGGCAGCCCAATCCATCACCAATAAGGATCTTGTCCGCGCAGCAAACCTGGCCAAAGAAGCCCTTTGCATTGACAAGGACCATGAACGCGCGAGAACTATACTACGGACGCTGCAACAGCAAAGTAGCACATCCCAATTACCAGACTTGTGCGTTACTTTTGCCGAGCATGGCGACGAGGCGACAGCGGAAGAGGCACTGGAGATTCTCAAACAACATCCTCGCTTGACCGACGATGAAGGGCGCCGCTGTGCTCAAGAGCTTCTCTTGCATCGCGGAGAAGCCACCGAATCATTCGACGCCTTGACCGGAGCTCTTCTATCGGCCAGCAAGTCGGCACGCCAATTCCTCGCTGAACGACTTACTGAGCAACCAACGGATACGTTTCTTCTGCTCTGGAACCGCGGTGGACGCTCTCTCGGCAGCATCACGACCACTGCCGTGGACAAGACATTATGGAGCACAGCTACTGCACAGGAAAAGGCTGTACGGGAAATCTTCCAGCTCGCGCTGAGCCAGCTGCTGGCACCTGGACAGGACCTTACTGAACGGGCGATGACTTGCGTGGCTCGACTGTTGGCGACCGAGTCAAAATCGTTGCTCAATCTTATCGACTCGGACACTTTCGAGATCATCGCGCCGTTTCTGGACGTCCGTCTGCCTGCCTCGACCCGTAGTCAAGCCACACTGGCCATGGTCAAGCTGCTGGAGACGACCAAAGAAACCGGACAGCAGCATCTCGAAAAGTTCATCAGGTTTCGTATCAATCGCGGGAGACATGAGGATCTTATCGTTGCCTTCTCTGCAGCTACTGCAGCATTTCCAATCGTACCGCAAGCCGCAGCAGGATTATTTCTTACCGAAGGATTTCTGCCGAACCTCATATCTATACTGAAAAGAAACAACGAGAGCGGCGATGACAGAAAGAATGACAATCTTGAACATGTCGCATTAGAGCTGTTAAGTGCTGCTTGCATTGACAAAGCGTGCAGAGAAGCCATCAGCAAGTCTGCGCTAGCATGGCTCGAAGACGTTGCAGCGGCTGGCTCTGATGCAGAAAGCTCTGGGCTGGCCGCGCTGGTATTATCCAAGATCAGCCAGACCGAGACTGAAGGCCGTCGTCCGCAAGATGTTGTTCAGTTGACTACCACACTCATGAACATGACACTGAATGCTACTAACGATTCGGAAAAACACAGTTCTATCGAGGGTCTGGCATATACCTCCCTGGATCCCAAAGTCAAGGAAGCCATCGCCGACAGTAAGGATCTTCTGGATAGCATCAAGGCGATGCTGAAAGATGACAAGAGCAGTTCATCTGCCGTCTATGGGTGTTTCACCATTCTGGCAAACGTTACCACATACAGGCTTATGGAGTCAGAGGAACAGAAGAGAGTGTCACAACTGAAAGCGTATGCAAATGCGTCCAAACCCTCGGCGGAGTCTGAACTGGAAGACGATGCACATGTCACGTTGCGGTGCAAGAAAGTACTTGATTCAGGCATGGTACCTGAAATCATCCGTCGGGGCAAGTCACCAACGACTGCTGTACTTGTCGCGGTGATCCAGATATTACATTCACTCTCGAAGGAGCAGAAACATCGAGGCACATTGGCCCAGAACGGTGCAGTCCGCTACTTATTACAGATTGTTTCGCGCACCGAGAGTCGCACAGGCGACGCATCAACGCCAACGCCTGCGATCCAGCAGACGGCGTCTCACACGCTCGCGCGTATCCTGATCTCGACGAACCCCAACCACGTCTTCTCCTCGTCCATGCCCGCAGCGTCGGCTCTGCGACCCCTCATCAGTCTCCTGAAGCTCGACCACGACTCAAACACCAGATCGCTATTGCCCACCTTTGAATCTCTTCTCGCCCTGACAAACCTAGCATCGATCGACGACGACAGCATCCGGGACAGCATCATCCGCACATCCTGGTCTTTACTAGAAGACCTCCTCCTGAACAGCAACACGCTCGTCCAGCGTGCATCAGTGGAGCTGCTATGCAACCTGATGGCATCGCCTCATGGCGTCGCGCTCTTCGCCGACGGCAGCAAAGCCGCCGGGAACAGGATGCATATTCTACTGGCGCTCGCGGACGCGGAAGATCTAGCGACACGGCGGGCTTCTGGCGGTGCCCTCGCCATGCTCACGGAATGGGACGAGGCGGTAAAGGCCGTCTTGGACAAAGATCGCGGGGTCAAGATTGTCTTGGGAATGTGCGACGACGACAGTGACGAGGTCAGACACCGCGGCGTGGTTTGTCTGTTGAACATTGTCTGCGCACCCGGAGAGGTGGGTCAACGAGGCCTCGGAATGGTGAAAGCGGGAAAAGGGGAGGAAGTATTGAGGAAAGCATTGCGAGGGACGAAGAACCCGCAGGTATTGCAGATTGGCGTCGAGGTCACGAAGAAGATCATCGGTCAGTAGATGTTTGGACGGGTAACGAATCATGTCATTGTGCTGCGAGAGGGTATCAAGCCATCTTCCCCGGAACAAATGGATGTCCGGCCGACAAGCCACCATCTACAGCCCACGCCTGACCGTTGACGTAGCTCGCATCATCACTACCCAAGAACAAGGCAACCCTGGCTACCTCGTCCGCGACCGCGCCTCTCATGAGCGGATTCAGCTGGCCGATCTTCCTTTCCGTGCCTCTTGACCTGGCCATCTCGTACAGCTTGCTGGTCATTCCGGTCTCGATTATACCGGGGCAGACGGCGTTGCACCTGATACCAGTACCGGAAAGCTGGTACGCAGCCGTCTGCATGATTGAGATGACTGCAGCCTTGGACGCCGAGTAATCAGTCGCACCGGCATTCGAACGCAATCCTGCCGTCGATGCCGTGCCGATGATCGAGCCAGAGGGGTAGGGCTTGTCCTTGGACGTCACGGACATGGCTTTTCCGGCATGTTTAGCCGCTAGAAAGACACTGAGAGTTGGAAACCAATGGTCAGCTGATATGTTTTCCTTTCCAATTAAATCCCGATCCAGTCGGGGCAGTATTTGATCCGACCAAAAAAAAACGTACCCAAGCGCATTGACACGCATCACCTTCATGAAATCGTCCGCACTGCTCTCCGTGATCCTCGTTATCGAGCCCAGGATCCCCGCATTCGCGAAGAAAACATCCAGTCTTCCGTACTTGTCCAACGCCTCGTCGACGACGCGTTTGACGTCGTCCTCGTCCCCGGCGTCCATCTTGCGCGCATGAACCTCGACATCCGGGTACAGAGAGTTGATTTCCCTCGTGTGCAATATCAAGTAGTCGTCGGCGAAGTCGCAGATGAAGATTGCTTTCGCGCCGTTGGCGGCGAATTGGTGCGCCGATGCGCGTCCGATGCCCAGTGTTGAGTTTGCGCCTGTGATGATGATGACTTTGCCGGGCACTCGGCTGGGATTTGTGTCAGTTGGTCGAGGTACGAGTCTGCGTGCCGGGCTGTAGTGAGATGCACTTACGGTCCGTTGGAGGGATTCTTGGATATCGTCGGGATCCGCGCGATGCCTTCGAATTGCCCTGGGTCTTGTCGGGGGACGGAGAGTTGCTCGGAGAGCGCGTCGAGGCGGCGCTTTGGGGCGGAGGTCATGGTTGGTGATGCTAGAGATGGTTCGTGATGTGTCAGAAAATGGGACGCGGATGAGTGGTTACGAGCAGTGTTTGAGATAGATCACGGTCAGCAGAGATCAGTCAATGTAGATGAAGGTGATCTTCGAGTGCTTCACAGCGTTCTACTTGTGGGATAAGTTAACATGGAACACCTCGGGGGTCGGGGTTCGGTGTGGGGTAAAACCTGGGGATACCGAGGCATCTGTGCTCTCCATGACTCTTGTCACGCCCACGCGGTGGACTAAGCTACATGTACATTTTACGAACATCGGTCATAAGTTCATTGGTCAATACAGAACTAACTATCTTTCGCTTCCAGTTCGGCAAACAATTTTCGCGATGATGCAAGACTTCTAGTTCATCCTTTCTGTCCCGCCAGCCTAGTCGCTCATTTCAAGTCACTCGTTTTCTTTTCCGCTTTCCTTTTGAGCCACTTACTTTGCTGTCACAAGCGGCGGCAGACCCCCAGAACGGGCTTTAGATTTAAAGTCCGCCTGCTGACATCACTTAACAACAATTGTTTCGTGGTGGTAAGTGGAACTCATCACAACGTGCAAGCAAGAACGATACCGTGCCTCTATACATTGTAGACTTTCTCATACAACATACCACCAGCCAGCGGACGCACAGATCGATAATGGCTCGAATATTCATCACGGGCAGCTCCGACGGCATCGGCCTAATCGCAGCCCGCACACTGATCGCAGACGGCCACAAAGTCGTCCTGCACGCCCGCAACGACCAGCGAGCAGCGCAAGCCAAAGAAAAAGCCCCCGGCGCAAGCGGCGTGCTGGTCTCCGACATCTCGACCGTGGCAGGGATGAAACACCTCGCGAACGAAGCCAACAAGACCGGCAGATTCGACACGGTGATCCACAACGCCGGCACGGGGTACACCAACGGCTACGCAAAGACCGAGGACGGCGTCGACAGGACTTTCGCCATCAACAGTCTGGCGCCCTATGTGCTGACGTGCTTGATGCAGCGGCCCAAAGCGCTCGCGTATACGAGTTCGGGTCTGCATTCTGGCGGAGACGGCAGCCTCGACGACGTTGCGTGGAGCAAGAAGCGGTGGAATGGCTTCCAGGCTTACAGTGATTCGAAACTGCACGACGTTATTTTGGCTTTTGCCGTCGCCAGGCATTGGAAAGACGTGCAGTCCAACGCGATAGATCCCGGCTGGGTCAAGACGAAGATGGGCGGAGCTGGTGCGCCGGGGACTGCAGAGGCCGGCGCGGACACTTTGTCGTGGCTGGGCGGAGGGAATGCCTCTGATAGCGGGGAATTGTACAAAAATCGGAAGCCGGTCCGGGCGCATGGGGCGGCGGCTGATGTTGACAAGCAGGAACGGTTCCTGAAGATCTGTGAGCAGATATCGGGCGTGCCGTTTCCGAGGTAGAGCTCGATAAAAATTGCAGTTCATGCCAGCCGAGTCGAACAATGCAAATGGGTATCATTACGACTTTGAACATATATACCGTGACTTGTCCACCACCTTTTCGCCTTCCTTTCTTCCTTGTTGTTCCGACCGACCAATGAATTGTTATCGATCATAAAAAGTAGCTGCGACGCAATTAGTGCTCGTTCCCATTGAAGAGTTGTTGCCAAGACGAAACGACATACTCAGCGACGGGTCGCTTGGCAGGCATGCCTCTGGGGTCCTGCGGCGCCGCCTCAAACACTCTATACCTCCTTCCTGGTCCCATTCCCTTGGTCCAGCCCTGTCCACTCCTTCCGACGTCACCGTTGGCCCTACTCACGAATCCACCATTCGCACCATCCTCGCTCAACTCCAGAATCGCAGCCACATTTCCACACCGGTAGCAGTAGTTGGGCGCACTCCAGACCGTCACGATGCTATTGTCGAACATCTCCTTGAAACCCTCCATGACCAGCTGATGCGCACGCGCGATCAGTGAGAGGTCGTTTTTGTGGTTGAAGTGCTTGACAATGTCGGCGCCGAAGAGAAAACCTGCGCCACGTGGCGACAGTCCCCAGCCGTCGATCTCGTCCGGGTCAGACCACAAGAGGTCGCACATGGCGCCTTCGTGCGGTACTTCTTGCTTTCGATCCAGAAGGCGGATCTTGTCGATTGTGTCGATTAGCGGTGAGAGACCGCCATGTACGCAGAGCACTGCGCCGGAGGAAGATGCAGATGACGTCGAAGAGGATGTGGCGCCTGTACCCGGCGCACCGGTCTTGGAGGGTGTGGGTTGGGCGGGCGATGACGGGGGTTGTGAAGACTGGATTGAGAGTTGTGAGGCGTCGTTCTGGGATTGAGAGCGGGGGTAGCGGTGATGAATGCGGTTGTTGGAGTCGAGGATTTCAATCTCGACATCTTCGAGTGATGAGGGCATGTTTTGGGCCTGCTCTGCACTGATGAAGTTGGCATTTGTCGGTTCTAACTCGGTGGCGGCGCCCGTTACCAGCGCTCCCAGGGCCAGGTAATCGAAGACGTCGCAGCAGTATCGCCAGACATTCGCCGTACCATACTTGCGTAAACATTCGTCGTAGAAGCCGTAGACGGTTGTGATTTGCCGTGACTCGTGGTTACCGCGAATGAGCGTGATTCGATCTGGGTAGCGGACTTTGAGGCAGAGCAGGAGCAGGAATGACTCGAGCGAGTAGAAGCCGCGGTCAACAAAGTCGCCCATGAACAGGTAGTTCGTTTCCGGTACGTCTCCGCCCACTCTGAAAAGTTCCATGAGGTCGTGAAATTGGCCGTGAATATCTCCGCATATCTGCCAACCCATTATCAGCTTTTTTGGAAATATCGTGGGCCATGTCTGCTCTTATTGTCCTACCGTCACGGGCGCATTCACTCCAACCACGTTACCCTCTTCTATAAGAAGTTCTCTTGCCTTGTAGCATATTTCTCGGACTTGTACTTCTGGAATTGGTCGGCATGCGCGTAGTTGCGCGATCGCACTGATAAAGTCAACCTGATTTGCACGCACGCCTGTGATTGCCCACGCCTCTTACTTGTCCAGGTCACTCATCTCAGTCGCCGCCTCCTATAACGTTGCCGGTAACGACCACGAGTTCTCCAGTCTCTGTTCAAATCGTTGCGAATGGTGGGTGGGTTGTAGAGCGAGGTGGGGTGGCGCTACGTCAGGACGCGTTGAAGTTGCTGGTGATGGGTTGCCTCGCGTGTGTACTTGACAAGTATAGTATTCACAGGGTCCGTTCGTTTTCTCCACGTGCGCACGCGACCACGGTGTCGAGTGATCTGGAAGAACAAAGTCAAGTGGATTTGAATTGGAGACGCCCAAACGCACAGCACGGATTCAAAGATTCCAGGCTGCAGACAGACGAGAGTTTCCGCGACCGTTTCCCCATGATGTGATCCATGGACCATGCGCAGGGCCGTTCCGCGAACGACGGGGAGCCGCACCCGAATTCAGGTGTGGATCAACCCAAATTTGGGTAATATTTTTGGCAAATGTTAGACACTGCAGCAAATGCCCTCGCCAGGGTCGGTCCAGTTCAGAAGATAGATTTCATCGCCAATCGATGCTCTGCCCTCCTTTATTGGAACACACCACACCATCATGTCGAAAAGGTTCGCCGAGAGTGAAGCAGGCAGAGAGGGTGACAGAGCATACAACAAACGACAAAAGCCTCTGCAGCCGCCAGAGCAAGCCGTGGAAATCTTTTCCGCACGCCAGCTGCAGGATCTGCTGGTCTTCAGACAAGATGATGTAGATCAGATGAGAAATGGTAACATTCGTCACGATGCATCTTAAAACTGTGATCTCTGACTAATCAAACTGTGATCTCTTAGGCATTGCCAGTCTAAAAGTCATTCTGGATGCGATATTGTACAGCGACGACGAACAAAACCGTGTCAGCCAACAAGCCATCCTTCGCGACTTTCTCGATGCCTCGAAACCAAAAGATGTAGCCGCTTTTTACCTGCCAGATCTTATGCAAGCATGGAGTTTCGCAGTTCAAACCGGCAATGAGAAACTGTCCACCGCCGTATCTTCCATTCTGGCTCTCCTTCTCAAAACCATTTCCGGTCAACTGGAACTACGAGACTACGGCGCTATCTTGTGTCGAACTCTTCTTCAACGAGATCAAGTCAAACTCTTCTCGCGTGGCTTGTCAGCTGAAGCACACAAAGATCATCTCATTTCACCATGTCTACGAGCATTGACCGAGATCGTATCCTTTGACGGTGGCGCCTTTGCTTACCAGGTCTTCGAAAGACAGGATTCTACTTTCAACAGCAAGTTTCTCGACCGCAATCTTAGACTCTTCAAGACTTCCGGAGACGAAGATCGAAGGAAGGTGTCTGTTCGCTCAAATGCGGTCAGATATCTCCTGGCCAACATTCGCTACCAACCTGTGGTCAACCGCATTCGGATCCTGGAGTACCGCAACCTCTTCAGGACTCTATTTGACAATCTGAAGAACGACTCTTTCGAACTGGTACGCGATGTCCTACGCTCTGTAGAGGCACACATCCTACGTGACCAGGAGATACCTCGACGATCAAAGACTGCTATCATTACAGAGAAAGCCATGATCAGTATCCTCGAAGTAGCTCGATCGGAAGAAGACACAGAACTACCAGACTCACCTTCGGTGTCGTCGAGGAGGAAGGAGTCTCTCGGCTTTCTCATCAAGGTCTCTACGAACAGGGATTTAGGTGTACTGCTGTCACAGGGCTGGTATCCTCCAGGATCTGATAAGGACGATGATGACCAAGAAGACGCTATGGACAACGACGATTTCGACATGGATGACTACACTGCTGGTCATCTGGCAAACATCGAAATCCCTATTCGAAACTCCATTTTGTCTCGGTTTTTGCAGGCTCTTCGACCTCATGCGGTGCTGGATGAAAGAGAACTCGCCCTCGCCATTTTCCAAGCTGCACCCGAGCTGGTGGTTGACTATCTCTACCAAGGCCGGAATCGGTTTTCTCTAGAGCCCAAGCTGACCAACACCTGGATCGGTTACGCGTCATTCTTTTTCTCTCTGGTCGAGCTACCTGTACCTTCTCATTTCGGTCATGGCAAAGAGTATAGCCCGAAGCCTCCACCACCGCGCATCGTCATGGAGAATATTCTTCCGTCTCCGTTATCCCAGAAAGTCATGACTCGCTGTCTCAACCAATCCTCGGATCTAATAGTTCTGTTCGCTGTTCGTCTTCTGACCATTGGCCTGGAAAAGTTCGGTCGAGTGATTGCTACGTATCGAAATATTTCGCAGGAACACTCATCTTACGTGGTGGCCATTCAGAAGTTGACTGCGGAAATTCAAGAGAGACTTCCCTTGTTCAAAGACCTGGTCACTGTGACAAGGAAGGCTGCCGATAACAACATGGTCTTACGAGAAGCCTCAACCAGACTCGTTCGCATCTACCAACAAACGATGCCTCAAGCAGCAGCAGAAGAAACTTTTGACGTAGCCGCAAGGTTGACGGCACTACTCGAACGAGAGCAAGACGGCGAATCGACAGATGACTCTAAGCTGCTTCAAGACCTCGAGATGCAACATCTCTTGGCCATCGCGGGCCAGTCGTCAGGAATGCGATGGTGGAACAAACAAGGCAATCTCCGTTTCTCACCATTCACTGTTCTCTTACAGCTATCCGCTCGAGCAACGTCTTCGACGCTATTGAAAAACGATCTTGAAACACTATTGAAGACCGTCGCCTGCGATAATGGTATCCTCCAGGCACACACAAATTCTTCAGCGTTCAGTGCTCTGAGGGTCAGCTTGTCTGCGCACGAAGACTGGTCACCCTCGGCTGCAACTTTCAACTTTGTTGATGAGTGTATCGGCAGGCTGGTGAAGAAGCCGGTTAAATATATGGATGATCTGGACAATATTCAACCAGACGCAGATACCGGCGTCAGAAAGAGTCTGAGCATGCTGGTAATGGTATGCCTTGAACAAGCACCCTTTACGTCGAGAATGAAGTCCGAAGAGCAAGAAGAAATCCTGATGTGGATGGCGAGGTTCTTCGCAGCACTCGAAAATATTGGGGAGGACGAAGCAGTTCTCAAAACAGTCAAGAAGAAGCTGGAAGGTCAGAAGATGCAGCTGCCGAAGATAGCCGCAGACAAAGTTTTCGTCCCAGAATTTGAACTTCCAAAGAAGAACAGTACAACCACCGACAGTCTTGCCGTCAATGATCACAGCGATCCAAGCACACAAGGTGCCTCTTTCGCCCTGACAGAAGCACCTGAGGAAAGCGAAAACCGTCCCGAGTTGAGGAAATGGCAAAACCTCGACGTCGAAGAGGCTATTCAGGACGGCGTTGCAGGTCGTCTTGCCGTCTGTCTTTGCTCCAAGTATCCCGAAATTCGCAAGCAAGGCTTGACAGCGCTCCGAGGGATGTGGAAGAAGTTTCCAGAGTCGAGCTATGAGGGCAAGGACCAAGCAGACTTGCTGGTCGGTGAGTTGATTGAAACTGCGAGCGGTATCATCGACGAACGACCAATGTCGTACATCGGCGGTAGCTTTGCTACTCACGCCTTGCAAGTCCTGACAGACCCGACGCATTTCATGTTTCCCAAGGTCAACCGCTATCTGCTCAAAGATCCCACGTGGAACATCCGCCAGCTCCCAGATTACTGGCTGGGAAAAACGATTCTCGAAATGCCAGAAGATGACAACACTTACTGGAAGGAGCTTATGTGGGTGCTGGACATGCTCGTAGACGGCGTTCGGACCGTAGATGATGTCGGCGTACTCAGGTCTCGTAACGTCTTTGAGAGGCTCCTTGCTTTGGCATCTTCACCAAGTGCTGGACAGGCTGTTCGCGAGCGCATTGCACTGCTAATATACCGGTCTATCTGTGTTGGTGGAGCCACACTCCTCGTGACGTCTTGCGGCCTTGTGTCCTGGCTAAGAGTACAGCGGTCGAGCGGTATGCTAAGTCATGCAACAGTCGACACGTTTGCAAAGGCGATTGAAGGTCGGATGGATACTGTAAAGGTTGAGGAATGGGCTGGAGCGCAACTGGAGGACGAGTTGGAGAGTCTGAAGCGCGTGGCCATTACGGCATGATTACGATCTGAGCGTTGAGATACCCTGAATGTTCGAAATCGATTTGGACATGATATGTTTCCTGTTCAACACGATGCGATGTTACCATAAAATTCCATGCATATGGTCAAAGTACGAGATGTTGCGCGTGCATCGTGTCGGTGACGGAGTTGGAAACGTCGCAAAAGTGGAGGCGATGCGAAACAGAGCGGGCCAAGACGACACCTGAATGTCCAGCGACCGTCGGACTGTTTCTCTTTCCAACACAAACACACATTTTCGCAGCAACCAGTGAAAGAGTCATCTGTTCTCTGAGGCACAGGCTGAAAGTAACACCTAGGATTCTCCTGATCACGACCGGCTGACGACTGCGATCACCAGCTTCAGCAACACGGGCGACCCCTCCTCCTGGCTCCAAACCTCCGATATTCATTGTACCTTTGAAACGCATACAACGACTACCACGCTTGACCGCTGCGAGTGGATCGCTGATCAAGATCCCGTCGACTGAGCAAGACCTCTCACAGTCCGCAGGATAGACCAGTGCGGTCCGGTCTGTACATTTCCCAGTAAACTCGACCCCACCTTACGTTCTCGTTCCACAAGAATCGCAAGCTGGCTTTGCAACACACAACCGACTCCCGAATCTCGGCTTTCTCTGTCGATCGAGTGTCTTGTCTCTCCGGACTGAAAGGTGGCTAGTACGCAAGACGCGTTGTTCGCACGAGCACTTGTCTACTCAGCACTCGATTATTGTTAGTGGAGACATTCAGCCGCCGGCATGGCAGGACAAAGATATACAAGAGATGAGCTCCTACACTTGAGAAACTCTCCGCTTGTATCAAAACCTGATGATCTACCATCAATTGAACAATGGCAAGAGTAAGCATACGCACTACCAGTAGTCTGGTAAACGCAATACCTGTACCAGTACTCTGACATTTGCTGCTAGTCAACCTCAAGAACAAAACAATAGAAACAAGGCTCGCGCTCCAGCCAGTCGTCCAGATGACGCTACACCCATGGGTAGTATGGGCAACTTTGGCTCTGGCCAAAGACCCTCATTGCTACAGACGAGACAGCCCTCAAGAGTATCTGGCGGTATGTAAACAAATGCAAGCATGACCTGCAAAAAGTAGTGACTCACAATCCCGCAGAGGACGTAGTACTCGGACCTCCGAAAACCTCATTTGCTTCATCGCGCAGCATCAACAGACTTCTCGAACCAGACACTTCAGCTTTACAGAGCATCGCGGACGAGGACAGAGATCTCGAGTCGCTTTCAGCTAGAACGAAATACTTCCGTGAGCGCGACGAACAGAGCGGAAAATTGAACAAGGACAGAGAATCATGGACAGCGGGACGAGGAAACAAAACTGCTGAACCTCGTACTCCATATGGCGACAAAGACAGGAATTTCGGTGGTCGCATCCAGCGTGATAGACCACTCGAGACTGAAGAGGAAGGACGTCGAAATGGTGGCTATGGACAAAAGCAAGATTCACGTTGGACGAGAGAGAGCGAGAAGCCGGCTAGCAGACTTCCTACGGGAGACCGAGGATGGCGTGAAAGGGACAAGCGGTATGGTCGAGAGAACGAGCGGACCGGGCAACAAGAGAAAGAACCCGAATGGATGGACGAGCCATTGGAGCAAGAAGAAGAGCAAGCGCATACTGTGGCCGAATTCGAAAAGTGGAAACAGAGGATGAAAGCGAGCAAGAACCCGCCTGCGGAGAAAGAAAAGGAGAACATTGAAGCGGAAATGGAAGAGAATGCACTTCTACAGTCACGCGCCGCAGCGCCTCCAGTACCTACCAGCGGCCTCAACAGCGGCCTGTTCGCAAAGTGGGGAGAAACCAGACCAGAGAGCATCATGCCCTCGGTAGAAGCCTCTCAAACAAAGCCTGCTACGGCTAAAAAGTCTTCGAGATTTGCTTCCATGTTTGCGCCCAAAGAAGAGCCCCGAGCTCCAGAAGTTCCAGCTTCACCCCTTCCCTTGCTACAGGCTTCGAACGGAGCATCACAAGATCAGGAGGGATTTGCACGCATGTTGTCAATGCTTCGCGGCACTACCATGGCACCTTCGGGTCCTGGCGGTTCAGCTATGGCCTCTCCGGGCATCCAAGGGCCAAACCTCATGAGCCTCTTCGACTCTGGAATATCCGAAGGTAATGGACCCGCCCGATCGCAATCGCCACAAGTAGCAGGTATGCAGGCTCTGTTCGGAAAACCAAGCAGCACACAACCCAGTCGTCCGGATTCTATTGGCTCCCGATCGGGTCAAGGTATTGGCCCAGAGCGTCCTCAACTCGATCACAGGCAGTCGAGTCAACAGCAAGATATGCAGTCCATCTTCTTGGAACAGCCACCGCGTAATATTTCTACTCCAGAGGCACAGAACATCCAATCTCTCCTCAACGCGCAACGAGTGAGCAAGACTCCAGCTCTTAACAAGGATAGCGAATTCTTGCTCAATCTCATTCAAGCAAAGAGCGCAAACAGATCTGCGCCTCAGACAGCACGGCCCTCCGAGGCAGACAATTTTCAACTTTTCTTGGATCAACCACCCAAGTCTTCATCACAAACGCCTCAATCAAGAGTTGCCCCACCGCCAGGTTTCCACCCTGAGCACATGTATCAGCAGCGCGATCACCACCCAAGTCAAGAGCAGATGCAAGAGCAGCGACCGCGACCACCGCCCGGCTTCTTCGACGATCCAGCCATGGTCCAGAAGCAGATGTTCAGCGAGCCACAGAGCCCACAACGTCAACGGCCCGGTCAACAAGGCCCACCACCAGGCTTTCTCCCTCATCTACCCGCCGACCACCCATTCTTCAACAGCCAAAACCAGCCCGGTACCAACGACCGCATCCCACCACCACCACCACCCGGCTTCCAGCCCAACATGCGCCCCCGCCCGCAAGGCTTCCCCACCGCCATGCCCGGTCTCTTCCAACAAAACCAAGGACCACCACCAGGCCACGGTCCGCTGCCGCCGAACCCGCACCAGCTGCCTCCGCCATCAATGCGCGGCGGGCCACCCGGTCTCAGCAGTCCGATCGACGGCCCCAGCGGTCCGCCGTTCGCCAACATGGGTCCGCCACCGGGGTTCTTCACCGGCCCACCTCCGGGCATGGGCGGAGCCCCGCCTGGTTACGGGCTCGGTCCGCCGCCGCCGGGAATGCAGGGCATGGGACTGAGGAGGGATCTTACGGACGAGAGGTTCGGGCCCGGTCCTCCGCCCGGGATGGGTCCGCCGCCGGGCCTGCAGGGCGGTCCGCAGGTCCGACAGGTCAAGAGTCCCGAGATGATATTTGGACCGCGTCGTTAGATGTGTGGTGATCCATGACATGATGGCGGGAAGAGACGGATGTGGTCAACAAGTCAACCCAGGAAGTCGATTTATGATGCATAGCCGACGTAGTGTCACTCGCTGCACAATGAAGACATGCAAAACTCCAATCCCTCTATATCATCGCTGTAAATGCTGCCAGACCAACGCCTAACACCCTGCCTCTTATGCAATCCCACCCCCAGACGGCGCACAGTAATCCCAATGCCAGTCTTCCCAGACCGTCCCGTCCACGGATCACGAATTCCTAGGGGCAGCAGCCCCAGGAGGCTCCAGATACTCCGGATCGACCTTACTCTGCTTGAACAGACTCTTCCCCTTGACGAGCCACTGCCGATACGCCTTGTAGCGTCTCTTGTCGCCATCGTCTTCGGTGACAGTCAGCGCGTCCTCGCGCTCCGCCACCCCGACAAAGTCCTTGAAATCCGCCAGGTCAGCCGGCGTCGGATCCCACGGCGCGTCGCCGCTCGACACGTCCTCAGGAGGCAGCCCGGAGAGAATGTATTCTCTGAAATCGAGCCGGATGTCCCTGTCCGGGAATTGTGCGGAATTGTCGGAGGAGACGACAAGCGGGATGTTGGACGGGTGCGCGATGTAGCGGTCGTATTCCGCCGTCTCGCTTTCCGACACCGACGGGTTCAGGCTGCTCTCTAGGATCTTGTTCAGTGTCCATTGGTGCATCTGCGTCTTGTCGGCCGTGGTGGTGGCGTCGAGCGCTGCTGCTTCGGCCGCTTTGTGTGACGATGATTTTGGAGATCTCGTCGAGGTGGGGTCGCGCAGGATGCTGCTTGCGTACGAGGTCGCGGGCTTGGACGGGTTGTGGACCGCCGATGGCAGGGTGGTGGAGGTTTGTGGGTCGGCGATTGTGACGCCCTTTTTGGCCGTTCTCTTTTCCGGTGAGTCGGGCAACGGCCGTGTGGGATCGAGACGCGGGACGAAGGGTGAAAAGTCGAATTTGGCGCCGTCTTTGATCGGTCGGTCTGGTAGATAGCGGTTCGTGCTGTTGATTTTGTACGAGTAGATTTTCAGGAATGAGGAGATTACGAGCGGTCGGTAGTATTCTAGCCAGTAGTCGTCAAAGTCGGTAACACCGTACTTGCAAGGGTAGGTGTTGGTTTGCGCCGGCGGAGGTGGCAGCAGGCGCTTTTCGAGGTGGGCGGGTTTGTACCAGTCGATGTAGCTTCGCCGGGTCTTGTTGCGGTCCACCCAGGCCCTTGGATCTGCGTGGTGAAGGTAGTAATCTGTTGATAGCTCCCAAAGCATCGGTTGGCCTTGTGCCCAGATGTAGTTACCCAAGAAGAGATTGTATGCTTCTTGTCTTTGAGAGTCGAGAAAGGAGTTGTGGTAGTATCGCTTGAAGCTTTCCACCATGTCTCGCGACGAACTCTGCCAGTGGTTGATTTTCCTGTATGTCGCCATTGTATTGACCAGATGAGAACCACCGTATTGTACAGCAATAGTGTCTCCATGGTCGTGAAACATGTGAGTGAATATATTGATGGCGTCAGAGTCATACTCCAGCTCGGTTGATGGTACGACTCCAAGTGCCTTCAGCTGATGTCCGAATGCTCTCTTGCCTATGACAAACTGTGCAGCATTGGTACGGTCCAAGCAATCGATGCAATTTGTTCTTGCAATACCGTTCTGTACGTTCGGGGTATCGTCAACAGTGTCGCCGTTGTGGAAGAAACCCGTCTTGGTCATGATATCCTCTGCAATATTCTCCAGCGTGCCAATAACATCACCACCCCTGGTCTTGGATGCTCTACTCATATCAAATGCTTTGTAGATGATCTTGTCGTCGTCAGGTAGGAATTGATTGAGATAAGCGATACAGTTACTGAACTCGTTCAGCAGCTTTGACTCTCGTGGGGTCCGCTCTCGTGCTTTGATAAGATTGAGTACGTAGATGGGACATCCATATCTCTCAAGAAGATCATCAAAATGCAGCGCGGCTGGTTGGTAGAATGGGTCTTTGAGATTGAGATCAATGTCAGGCTTTGGTGTGACACCGCTGTTGTCTTGGGTCCAGTAAAGGGGAATGCTACCTCTGTGGTGGACATAGGATGTATAGGTTGGGTTTGAGAAGAACCGAGGGCCCGGCGCATGGAACGACGTCGTTTGCAGTTCGGAAACGATCTGCTCAGTCTCGACGTCGTTGGCGACGTATCCTAGATCATTCGCGCCTCGTTTCAAGAATCGTGCTCCGGCAAAGAATCTTGATCGCCTGCCGATAATGGTGATGTATATCAGGCGACCAAACACATCAATCGAGGCTTGATCGATGAAGCCGTGGGTAATCGGCAGACACCAATCATAGACATTTTCCAAAGCGGCTGCTGCGGGCTTGAGCAAGTGGTGGTTCCAAACAAACATGTCGTTATAATCTGGACCGGGCCTTCGTGTGCCTTGCGACATGGCGTTCCGCTCCCTAATGATGTTGTGCTGCAAGGTACGTGTAATGTCATATGAATAGCTGAAATAGAATGACTTGGACAGATCAAGATTGTTGAGGATAGCAAGAAAGCGGGCTTCTTCTGGGTTGCGGTTCTGAGCGAATCTTGTACCTGGAGCATTGGTCAAGGGGACCAGCTCGGTGCTCTCGATCTGGTAGACATAATGACCACCGAGCATAGCGACTTGTTGTCGTTTCGTTACCAGCAGCATATAATATGCCTCGGTGAATCGGATGAAACCCAGCAGACCCCAGAAGCTGAGCTTGAGACGCAAGCCACCAGTCGCCTTGTTGCCATCATCTATCGCGGTCAAAAGCTGAGTGACCTCCTGCTTGCTGTACACGATATCGTCTTCGAAGATATTGAGTTGTCCAGGAGGAGACGTGCGATCGACCTTGAGGACTTTGAAGTGGTTATCGGTAATATCAGCACCGGTAATGAAGTAGCGAGCGTTCGTCTCGTAGAGGGAGAAGCGATGGAGTTTGTGGCCGCCGCCGTTTGGGGTTTCGTCAGAAGGCTGTTCCTGTCGCTCGAGTTTGCGACTCTTCTTAGACTGGATGGGTTTGATCGGCTCGTCTACCGGTTGTTCGCGTTGTGATCTATGGTCGTTTCCAGGCTCTGATTTCGGAGCATCGTCATTGGATCCGATGACAGCACTGTCGATCTTGGAAGATTGATCCGAATCATCTTGAGACTCGGTGCGAGGCTGCTGCTGCATTTCTGGTGGAGGCGCAGTAGTGTCCGGTCTAGGTTCTTCGACGCGGACTCGCGGTTCGGTAGGGGTCTTATCGCCCTCGAGCGTGGCCCTGGAAACATCTCGGGAATGTCCTCCCAGTGGATTGACGGTCGATGCCATGGTCGTCGTCGTTGAACGAACTCCCTGTGTAGCGTGCTGCGGCGAGGGGTGACTGTCCGGTTTGCTTCGTTGCCGCTTTGCGGGCGCCGTCAACACATCTTCTGCGCCACGGTAGACAGTTATAGGGGACGATTGCGACCAGCAAATCGGACTCGGGGTCTTTGCGACGCGGTCGTGTGCGAACCGCGATGAATGGAGATGGATGTGAAAGGATGATAACAACAAAGTTCACGCTATTATGTGGGAGGGTGACTGTTGGGGTGAGCAAAAAACATCGAGCTTGAAGCTTGTTAGAACTTCAATTGTTCTTGTTCAGCATAACCAAAAAACTCACATCGGAAGATCGTTCTTTACCGCGACAAGAAGCTTCTTCGCTCCAGCAATAGTGACTAAGATGTGACTTTACCTATACAGATCGCTGCGACGTGCGCCAGCACTTTCCAACCAAGCGACGAAGCTCGGGCGTCTAGTCTTAGTAGTAGTAGGTGGGTGAGTCACTGGTAATTTCAACATTGCTCCTCGTCCTTCTTCTTAATTAGAATTACAACTGCTTCTTCCTGTCTTTCATTCTGTACCGCTGTCATACCAAGCCAAATCTCTAGACATGGCCACAAGAACAGTTGTTGAGTTGCAGACACCTGCGTCCAACTCGGTCACCGCAGCCATTCCCCTACAAGAAATATCCACGGTGCCAACCAAGACTTCTCTCGATGCTCCTCTCGACGCGTCGCTGAGCAGTACCACGCCCAGAGTCCTTTCACGAAGCCGTACTATCATTATCATCACTCAACTGATCGGCCTACAACTCTTCACCAGCTTTTGCAACGGAATCATAGTCGTCGGCTTACCCGCGATAACCAGCACCCTCGGTCTAGAAGCCGGTCTGCTTCTCTGGCCCACCTCCGTATTCTACCTCACAGCCGGATCGTGCCTGATGCTAGCTGGCTCAGTCGCCGACGTCGTGGGCACGAGACCCATGGTACTTGCGGCCAACACTCTTCTCGCAGCAAGTGCTCTTGGCTGCGGGTTCGCACGAACCGGAGGCGAACTCATAGCGTTCCGTGGACTGCAAGGTGTCGCCAGCGCCATGGCTGTTCCGGCCTCGGTGTCAATCGTCTCGACAAACGTCGAGTACGGACAGCCGCGGAATCTCGCCTTCTCGTGTCTCGGCTTCTCGAGTCCGCTTGGATTCCTGCTTGGCCTGGTCCTCGGGGGCGTCTTTGTCGACAGTGTCGGATGGCGAGTGGCTTTCTATCTCGCTGGTGCGACTACTGCTGTATCGTTTATATTTGGTTTCTGGGTTCTACCGCGAGATTCTCGCCAGAGATCCCCGCGAATTATCGTGAACCAGCTGCTCTCTGATGTTGATTGGATAGGAACGCTCCTGCTGAGTACTGGACTCGCGACTCTGTCATATGTTCTTGCGTAAGCTACCCATGATATCTGGCACTTACTATGGCAGACTGACAAGAGTAGAATGTTATCCTCAAACATGAGAAGCATCAAGCAAGCCACCAATATCTCACTACTAGTCCTTAGTGGAGTCTCGATTCCAGCATTTATCTGCTGGATGGCGTTCCAAGTAAAGCGCAATCGTCCAGCATTGATTCCCAATTCCCTCTGGCGCAAGGCTAGCTTCACGAGTATCTGCGTCATGGTTCTCCTCAACAGCGCCGTCGCCAACAGCATGGAGCTTTTCTGCAGTTTATTGTAAGCCATCAAGACATTGCCTTGCGTTGGACAAAGAAAACGTCACTGAACTGTTCATAGCTTTCAGCAAGTCCAGGGCCTTTCGGCATTGCAAGCATCCTTGCGCATTCTGCCTGCCCTCGTCACGGCTGTCGCAACCAATGTCTCCACAGGATACTTCGTCAACCGAATGCCAGTCATGTGGGTGGTACTGGCTTCGGCGATACTATCGGCCGTCTCACCACTTCTCATGGCTGTCATCGAGTCTCAATGGCCATATTGGTACATGGCGTTTCCCGCACAGGTCTTCCAACTCTTGTGCTTCAACGTCCTCTTCACCGTCGGCCTGCTCGTCATATCCGCCGTCTTCCCTTCGCGCACTCAGGCGCTCGGAGGCGCCGTCTTCAACACCTGTGGACAACTCGGCACCTCGATCGGACTGACCGTGACATCTGTCATCACAGAGGCAAAGACGTCCGCCTCCAGATATTCTGACAAGTCTTCTCCAGATGCCCTCATGGAAGGATATCGCGCCGTCTTCTGGGCCTTGTTTGCTTGGATGCTGTTTGTAGGTCTCACGGGCGCTGTGGGGTTGCGTCAGGTAGGAAAGATTGGGACGAAGCAGGATTGATTAAGTGCCACTTCCAGAGGAGTCTCGCTACAGACAGCTGAATGCTTGGGAACATATGCTGCATTTTTGCAGGTGGGTTGTTTACACTTACACATGAGAAGTACCGTGTTTCAATGATCTTATGGTATCATTGTAGCGAGGTTGCATTGCATTATCGCTATTCCAAGACGCCACTTCGTTAGACGAGTTACAATCGCCAGAATTCAGATTTCCAAGGAGAAGCCCACACATGCTCATCACACAAGGAGCGCAGATAACTCACCCATTCACATAACCACCACCTGGCTGCTTACCATTGACAGCCGGCCCCTCTAGACCCTTTGCCACGATGCCATTGAAGTCAACCCCGACGTCACCGAGCATACCCGCGTACTCATGAACGATCGACAAGCATTCATTCCAGAGCTCGCTGCCCCTTTCCACGGAGCTGAGTTGACGTTCGAGTGAAACGTTGAATTCTTCCACTCTCTCCTTGGCCCATTTAATGGCGGCGGATGCTGACGCGGGAGGAAAGGAGGCATTGTGAACGCGCAAGGTGTGAAGAATCAACGTGAAAGTGACGTAGCTGAGGGCCGTCAGATGAGGTGGCAGCGATCCAGTAAAGGGCAGTTGTCTTCTATAGTCAGTCTTCTGTCATGCGTAGATATTACTCAAGACTTACCTTGTCCTCTTCTTGACCACTTCCGTCCGCGAGTCAAGGTAGGCCGTCCGCGCCATCTCGTCGCAACCCAGTCTGATGAGCCAACCGGTGTTCTCCTTGACGGCACCAATTGCCGAATTCGCATTTCGCAGTCTACGGGCGAGAACGGCGGCCAATCTATTGCATCTCTCGTCGACCTTTGCAGTCACGATTTCCTGTGCGAGCATGTTCCCCTTGATACCCTTGGCCAGTTTCCGAAGCTTTTCACATCGCGTGACGGCCTCTTCCAACTTTTGCAACGCAATATCAATGTCAAGACCATCCACTTGTTGCTCTACCCAGCGCAGGTTCTGTTGACGACCATCCACATCAACGAGGGGCGTAGAGCGATTGATGGCGACTTCTGAGCTAATACTTCCCATGCGCGGACTGTTCGAAGATGCGGACAGCTTTGACCACTCCGACCCTCTTCGACTGTCGATACCAGTGACATATGTGAACTCTTCCAGAGCTCGTTCGCGCTCGCCGTGCTCGGCAGCCATGACCTTTCGTAACTCTTCAAACGCCTTTTTGTACGCCGTGAGCAGTGCCGCCTTCTCCCCGCTGTTGTCAGCACTCGACGCCGTTGCAAACGTCCAAGACTCTGACCCTACGCGTACATTGACAGCATTCGCAATCGTAGTTTTCTCATCACGTGTGACGGAATGTGACGATCGATTGATGTCTGCCATTTGCACATCCTGAAGAGGCCAGCATCGCTCAGCAACCAAGACATTCTGACTCGTCTGTCCAGCACCGTACATGGATTGTCGACGGTTGCCGCCCATGTTCGGACTCGTAGAGTTTGCATCATTGCGCTTCTTCTCGCTAGCGATCAATAGATGATCGTTCAATAGGATAATATGAGCTCTCCTCCTCGGCTTCCATGTCGCTGCATTCAACTCGACCCATCTACCAGATTCGTGTACGATGTGACGTCCAGGAATGGCCGGCAAGAACTTCTGAGATCCTTCGATACGCTTCCATAGTGTTTGCAAATGCGTTGACCAGAGTGCCTCCAAATTCGCAACGCTAGATCTATTAGCGCGCTTGCGTTCCGGCACAGTCAGGCCATTTGATTGATCTCCTCCGGCTGATGCAGCTTGACTCAGTGCTCCGGTCATCTCTGACATTAACGTCCTCAGCGTTCGCATCTCCGATTTGAGCTTGTCCGCTTCCTTGGAGATCTTAATAAATTGAGTCCGATTTTGGTACACGTTGTGCTGTAGATCCGTCGAGGTCCTGTTTTTCAACTTCTGTAGCTCCATCTGGTAGTTGAGAATGTCTTGCTCGTCAGCATCCGCGAGCATTGTCGCAACATCTGTCGGATATTAGAGCTGCGCAATGCTATCTTCTCGTGATACGTACATTGTTCGGGTTGTAAATTCGGGTCCCGGAGTGCTCTTGTATCCACCTTGATACCACCCTGCCCTGGTCGTTCAGGAGACCTTCCATCTCTCGACGGCGGCATTGCCCTCTGCTGGAATTGAGGAGGGATAGCTGGCATCGCTGGCATAGCGGGTGATGGTCCAGTGTCAACGAAACGCGTCGAGTACCTCCTCTTGATCAAGTCCGCCGTCCTGTCCGCGCTCATGGACGGTCTTCCTCTCAAACTCGATTGACTCGTCTCGGTCCTTTCCAGTGCTGGCATGTCTGGCTTGGGGTCCAAAGACCCGGGGAATGGAGCATCGATGCCATTGGGAGATGTGCCTTTGACAAAGTCTTTTGGTGCGCTGATCTTTGGTCGCGTTATCTTTTTCTTTCTGAGGGACAGCCCTCGCTTCTCTTCCGACATGACTGCGCGGATCGGGTGTTCAGAAGGACACGTGAATGGTCGGAACACGTCGAGAGATGCCTGCGAACATAGAAGCTCGGACGGCATGTGACGGTCGCGAGCACTGCCAAGAAATCTGGAGCAGGAATCAAAAAGTTGAAGCCGCCTGCATCCAAAGCATCGTCACCACCACAAGCCTTGCTGCAGCACTCTGGTTTGGAAGCACAAAACTCACACCAACCCACAGAATCTAGACACACACTTGGCTAGCCATATAGCTGCATATTCGGCGCTTCGTTCCCACACTTGCAACTCCGCCTGCCATCACAATGGCCTCGACACAACCCTCATCCGGACCTAGCACGACTACCATCGTGCTCGCAACTGTCGGCACCATCGCAACCGCCGGCATCGCATATGCAGCCTACTTTGACTACCGCCGACGCAGCGACCCAGAGTTCCGACGAAAGTTGAAGAAGCAACAGAAGCAGGTGTCAAAAGCGGAGAAGATCGAGGCAGTACAGGCAGAGAAGGGCCAGAAGCAGCGTATCAGGACAGCGGTGGATGAGGCAAACGAGGAGGGATTCCCCAAGGACCCGGAGAAGACCGAAGAGTACTTCATGCAGGAGGTAGCAAAGGGAGAGCAGATGTGCCAAGATGGTGAGTGGAAAGAGCAGCTTGAAGAAGGGATTGGCACAGTATACTGACGGACGTTGCAGGCTCTGACCCAGTCGACGCGGCATTGTGCTTTTACAGAGCGCTCAAGGTCTACCCACAACCGAGAGAGCTGATCAACATCTACGACAAGACCGTTCCAAAGGTACGTCTGACCACTATTGCAGCACATTTGTTCTCGGAGCTGACCATGACACAGCCAATTCTTGATATCCTTGCAGAGATGATCGCAGTCGACAGCAGCATCTCGGTCAGCGCTTCCGGCTCTGATGCTGGCTCGGCGACCGTCGAGTAAACGAACCCCCGACGACCACGGACAGATACTGTAGCATAAATGACACCACTTTCCAGCACCCACCAGGATAATGCAAGTCACCTCGCATGGCAGTTCCAGAGCGCATTGCAGCATCATCTCCACTCTCGGGACTTGTACCATCAACATGTAGTCTGTACACTAGCGGGAAGCATTAGGGCAGGACAAGGGTATTGATTGAAACGCGCTTCTCTATCTCGGAATATCATCGCCAATCCTTATAACAGTACCACCGTCAATCTGTCAGTCCCCTTCTAAGTATTCGGATGTGTAGGCACCTGAGCTGTCGTCATTCCACGTGGCCTAAAAATCAGCCTATCATGTAAACTACCACCATTTTCTTTTTATGAGAAGAGAGGGGGGGCGTGTCGAACCTTTTTATAAAGGACCTGTCTCTCTTAGCCCTTTCTCTTTCCCTCAACAACTACCTCTTGATCAATTGGGCTGGAGGTGAAGTCCCAATTTCCCTTGGACCATTATACTCATCCCCAGACCATCCCTTGGTGCGGACTTATGCCCGGGGTATGCTTTGGACGCTCCGTTTTACTCTTCGTCCACCTTGGCGTCGTCGTAATCTTTCCCCTCGTCATGCCACTCGCTGTCTGACTTGTATTCTGACTCGTCGTCTGACTCGTCGTCTGGCTCGTCTATAGTGATCTCTCCCTCTGCCAATTTGCGCCGCTTGGTCGATTGCACGTCTACAGCTGCTCCCGGTGCCTCCTCGTTTTCCGAATCGGATACAGCACGTGCTCGCTTGCTGTCGTTGCCAATCGCTTCCGGCTTCGCCTGATTTTCTCTCTATGTAGATTGTCAGTGTGCCGTCTGGTAGCCACCGGCCAAGTTCTTACCTGCTTCATTGCGAGTTCTCTTGCGGCCAGAGAAGGGTAGATGTCTGGACTATCCATGTGGTGTCTCGTCCAATAGGTTTTATTGTTGTTCTCGCACACGCCTTCGTCCTCGCCTCTGTGCTCATTGCAATAGTTGCGGTTACATAGCAGGCAAAGTTGGAGGGCCTCTGATGGCGGAACAAGTGCTGAGTGTTCCCGTTTGGCTATGTAGGCGCACACGAAGCAGGTGGTTGGGTGCTGATTGGCCGGCATGCTGATGATGAATGACAAGAAAGGGAGATGAGATGAGTAAGAACATTGATATACTACCTTTAAAAAACGAGCAAGCATTGCTCGTTGTTCCAGCAAGTTCCAGCATGCACACACACCCAAGTCGCAAGTAATCGTGTGTGTTCGTACTACCTGATGTAGACGGTACACACCCGACTTCTCTTCTTAGGTCTGCAACATTCATGAATGCATGTTCTGGAGGTTGGTATATGTTTGTCGCATCCTTTGTCGCGCTGGCGGAATCGTACGCTCTTGTTTTTCAGCTATTGCTGTTTGCTAAACTGTGTTTGATTGCTCGCTTAGTATTGCTTCCACCTGGAGGTTCCAATGCAGATGCATGACGCCAGCTCAACAAATGATATAGTGTGTTTTCGTGACATCCAACTTAATCTCGAAAGTCCTATCATGAAGCCGTATCAAGGACCCGAATCCTATAAACAAGGCTAAGTGCCGCATACCGCGCCTTTGTAAACAATATGATGTCGTCGAGGTCGTCATACCACAACGCTAGTCAGGACATGTGCCGCAAAGCTGAATTGCTAGTCATGGCGCTGGCCGGGTAAATAACACGGCAAAGAATCGGAATCCGGCCACGGCAACGACACCGTCTCGGTCCTATAGCAGAGCCGTGATAATGTTGTCGACGGGTTTTTCGGCCGGCATCGTCAATGGCTTGGAGTTGTGCTTGTTTGCTGCGAGCTCGGGTCTCTGTTTGTCCCGGTGTCGATTCGAGATAGTTGACCAACAAGGTGACCCTGGAAGATTGCCATTCCCCGCCAATTATCTCCTCATTCGCAGCATCCACGGGGTACGACTCCGGATCGCACGGAGAAGATGTGGGAGATGCTTTGCACGACTTGTGAATTTCGGCGACACTTTTCGGGAGAGCAACACACGGCCGAGCTGCAGTCAGGGTCTAGCAAGAAGATCTGACCTGTTGTGATGCTCCGGTGGGAGAAATCGATCGTACTGTTGTCGCATTCGCCAGCCTGCCGTGTTGACCCCGAACGCCGAACGAGTGTTCCCCACAGCTGCCGGATAAAAAGGCGCACAGAGACTTTGCTACTCGGTGTCGCGACGTTGACTAGTGGCGCCACTTGCCTCATATGTCAATGATGGTCACGCATGTGGATGTAAAAATCGGGCCCTTGGAGGGGAGCTCTTGGAGTTTGGCAGCGATTGTCTGGAGACGTGAACGTGGGTGAAGATTTCGGAGCTGTGGAGAGGATGAATTTATAAGTCCATGGCTCCCAGTCGTTTGTCCTGTCGCTTCTTTCGTGTGAATATCTGCCCAGCATGTATCAGTTCTCAAACATCTATGGTGAGTCGATAGTCCCGCGACGACGACGATGAGAGTGATGCTAACCTTCTCTCAGTGCTCGCCGCCTTCGGCACCATCGGTGGTGCCCTCTTCGGGTTCGATATCTCGTCCATGAGTGCATGGATTCAAACAGAGCAGTTTCTCAACTACTTCAACCACCCTAACTCGACGATGCAAGGTGGTATCACCGCTTCCATGTCTGCCGGTTCGTTCATCGGTGCAATCGCTGCTGGTTGGGTCTCGGACATTCTCGGTCGTAAGATGTCCCTCAAGATTGCTTGCTGCATCTGGGTCATTGGTGCTGCTATTCAGTGCTCATCGCAAAATGTCGGACAACTCATCGCTGGACGTATCATCTCTGGTCTGGCCGTCGGTATCACATCTTCTCAGGTCTGCGTCTACCTGGCCGAGCTGGCTCCTTCCCACATTCGTGGCCGTATTGTTGGTGTTCAGCAATGGGCAATCGAATGGGGCATCCTCATCATGTACCTGATCTGTTATGGCTGCACTTTCGTGGAAGGACCAGCAGCATTTCGCATCGCCTGGGGCATTCAGGGTATCCCAGCTATCATCCTCTTCGCATCTCTCTTCTTCTTTCCGGAATCTCCCAGATGGTTGGCCAGCAAAGAGCGCTGGGACGAGGCTCTCAGGACGCTTGCTCATCTCCATGCCAACGGCGATGAATCCGACCCAATGGTCCAAGCCGAATACATGGAAGTTCGCGAAGCTGTCGAAATCATGAAGGCGTCGAAGAACGTGTCTTTCATGGGACTCTTCGGCAAGAAGATGTGGAAAAGAACAGTCTGCGGTACTTCGGTACAGATGTGGCAGCAGCTCCTTGGAGGCAACGTCGCCATGTACTATGTCGTGTACATTTTCGCCATGGTCGGCATGTCAGGCGCCTCTTCCCTCTACTCGGCCATCATTCAATACGTCATCTTCTTGGTCACTACTGGAGTCATCCTTCCGTTCATCGACCGCATTGGTCGTCGTACTTTGCTCTTGACTGGTTGCATCTCGTGCTGCATCATCCACTTCTGTATCGCTGCCGTCATGGCCACTCGTGGACACGCCGTTGATTCGGTCGATGGTAATGCCAACCTGAGGTGGCTCGTAACCGACAAAGCTGCTGGAAAAGCCATCATCTCCTTGTCCTACATCTTCGTTGGTATTTACGGATTCACCTGGGCTCCAACTGGCTGGGTTTACTGCTCAGAGGTATTCCCACTCGAGTACCGTGCCAAGGGTGTCGGTCTGGCTGCCGCCACTAACGTGAGTCTTCTTCATCGCATACTAAATGAATGCATACTGACTTGCCTTTCAGTGGATCTTTAACTTCGCCCTCGCGTTCTTCGTCGCTCCAGCTTTCACCAACATCGTATGGAAGACATACATCGTCTTTGGTGTCTTTTGCTTCGTTATGACTTTCCACATCTTCTTCATGTACCCAGAGACTCAAGGCAAGACTCTCGAAGAGGTCGCCATCGTCTTCGAGTCTAACGTCGCTCCATGGAGAAGCAAGAACGTCCAGGTCGACTTTGACGAGAGGATTCGCAGGGTCGCTGAGAAGGAGAGAAACGGTGAGCATATCGAGCAAATTATTGACGAGGACAGAAAGGAAAACAGCATGGATTACAAGGAAGTTGTATGAGTGTGAGCTCAGCTTCTGGCTAGTTATTGTGTGGATCTGTCATTTCGTTAGCATATACCCAACTGTCCGTCTCGAAATATCGGACCGACAATGTCAATGTTTCATCGAGTCTGCTGTATCTCGTCTTTCCGTCCAGCTTTGCATATCAGCATTTGATTCGTGTGGTAAAGAGGACGTCATCAGGTAGACATGGTATGTTGCTGATTTCCAAATGAGGAAGGAACGCTTCTGCCTGGTGCCTATCGATACGAGTTGCGGCATCTCTGCGATAGTAAGTGTCTTTTGTTTTCTGTTTTCTGCTGCGATCCTGACGTGATGTCGGCGCTGACCATGGATGGTACCGGTAAGCCACGTGGGAAGAAGTCTTTAAAGACATACTCGAGAAAGAACATCAGGCCGGTAGCACCAGAGGAGAAGAAAACCGAGAAGCTACCTGACGAGCTCGCAAGAGAGCGTTTTCGCAGCACATCAGGACTTGCAACCAAAGAGTCTCTCGAGCGTGATGGTGGGCGACAGGGCGAGGAGAAGCGGAAACGCGAAACTCCAGCAAGGTTAGACGCTACCTCGACCGTTCCGTCTCCCAAGAAGACATCGAAGCAGTATCGTTCGATCAGAAGAAGGGTACTTGCCAAAAAAGCCGCTGCACTTCCCACCCCGCAAGACGACGATTCCTGGATATATGCTTCTCCGATACAGTCAAGCAACGAGGTTTGCACTAGAGATCAGACGAATGGTCAAGGCGACGACATCGAGCCAACCCCTATTCCATCGAACCACTCGTCTAGTCGAAAGATCCGTGCTTCGAAGCAGAAAGGCAAGAAGATCCGGATCCTCACTCTACGTCAACAACTAGCACTTCCAATTCACGAAAAAAAATCGATCTCGGTTCATTCCAAGAGCAGCCGTCTCAAAAGGTCCAAAAAGTTGAACGTAATCCACTCGCCTGTGCGACGAGGAGGTATCCGAGATGGAGGAGACGGGTTCTTGTCTTCAGAGCTTCTACCGCCCTCAGCGAAGAAGCGACGACTCAACGGACGACCCAAAGCGAGTAGCTTTTATATCTCAGGATCTGGAGGCCTAGAGCTTGCCAAGGGGCCTTTACCAGCAGTGAGGTTCCTAAATGTGTTCGAACTCGAACAAGAAAGAGAGGGTGTAGGTATGTTGCAGCTGGCTAGATCAAAGACCGTTGCGTCTGAATCGACTATCCCAAAAGGAACCGGCGTCGAAAGTGAACAGGACAGCACCAGAAGAAATGGCATGACGCGCGATTGGGTCTGTAGCAGCGCGGATGACATCTACTTTGGTGCCCCTGAACAAGGATCGAATGACGAGACCTCGATCGAGCAGCAATCGCCAGGAGTGATTAGAAGACTCGGCAGGTCTTCAAAGGGAATCACACCCATACCAGAGAGGACCGAAGGCTCTTCTAGACGATTACTGTCAGAGAATCTCCTCACTGCTTCCGCGTACGATGTCCTCTTGGCCGACACCAATCACGACCTCCTCTTCGCCAATTCTCAGTTCGATGTCGATGACACGGAACGAGTAACCCAAGTCGGCGATGACGAAGATCTCAGAGACGACGGAGACAGCAATCTTTCCCGTCAGCGAAGTGGCATAACTCAAGAATCAAGAGCAAGTGAAAACGCACTCTGTCACGCGTCTCCACTATCACCTCACTCAAGCTCAAGTCCAAGTGCAAGTACACATTCACCCACGCCGTCCTCTTCACCTCCACAACCAGATCACAGTACCATTGAGCCACCACACGCATGCCAGCGCAGCATTCCACCTCCAGAAAATCATCGGAGCAAGGACGCATACTCAGCGGATCCCTCGATCCCACCACCAACCGAAGCCAACCAACAGCATTTCAGCAACCAAAACGGGACCCACAAAGGCTACACACACGCGCCGCTCAGCGACCCTCACATAATGCCAAATCCGGCGCTCTCCTCCACCTCCCTCTCAGCACGATCCCAAGGCCACCGATCACGCCGAACCTCGCATAAAACAATTCTTTTCGACAACGACGTTGACTCGTCATCAGACGGCGTTAGAAACGAGAAAATGGACGAAGAGACATACTTCGACCTCCTCCTCTCATCTCTGCACTGCCCTGATCCAAGCAACGACGACGACAAAAACGAGAGCTGCTTCTCCTCCCCGTCCTCCTCCGACAAAGGTGACTTGTCTTCTCTCACCGCAAACCACAACGCCAAGAACAACTACTCACCTCACTCCGGAAACCGCAACGATCACCGGGCGCCGGCCGAAATGACCAGAGCAAAAGCAGTACAGGTCCGGCGCTCGAGTATGGTCATGGAGACGTCGCCGCAGTTGAGGACTGGCCGTAGTGCCGGAAGTGTGCAGGTACCGCGGACGAGTGTTGTTGTGGAGACGTCGCCTTCGTTGGGAGACGCGTGTGGTGATGGGATGCTGATTGATGAGCGCGGCCAGATCAGAGAGGAAAGGCACCGTGAGGCCGTCGACGCGGCTCCGGAGTCGGGTCAGGTGTACGGTGGCCGTGTGGTGGTGGATGTGTTTTCGAGTTTGAGGCAGATATACGAAGCCGGCCTGCGTGGGTCGACTGTGTCTCTACACTGATACAAGATCGAGGTGCTGGTTTCTAGTACATTTTCGGTACATATCTAGCACCATTTGGGCTGTCCGATGAAGGAGAAAACACTGTAAGACGAATTATCGTTGCATTCGAGTATCTACTTTTTTGTACCAATTACAGCATTAGCATAGACTAAGTATGCACTCTGCAAACGATGCTTCATGTCCGTCTCTGCTGATCGCGACCATCAACCATCATTGTCGTTCCAATGTCTCTCTGCGTCCTTTCTCCGTGCGCACATCAAACTTCATCAATCATTAACAGACATTCCACCCTTTGACTTTCTTCGAGTCCAACTTCCAGTAGCGACAGACGTGCAAGGAAAAACCAAAGAAGAAAATAAAAAAGCAAGCCCACAACTTTAAACTCCTCATCAAATGCAATAGCAAGGAAAAAATTCTTCGTCGAGGAAGAAGACATAACATGCCGATCGAAGAATCTTGCCAGAAATACTTCGATTGTTTTGTGATAGTGAGATGCTTTCGGAATAGATGTTGGAAGTATATCGATATCGTTGGTGATCAAGAGTGCGTGGGAAGCCACGTCTGTTGTCGTCGTATTCAGTTGACCTCGTTACCGGAATCGGTTGGGCTGCTGTTTTCGCCGCGGCCGACTGCTGTATCCTCCTTGTCCATCTTGATTGAAACACCTCCCTTTCTTGGAGTCGTAGCATGGGACTTGGCGACAGGAGTGCTTTGGCCCGACATCTGGTTGCGACGAATGTTGGCACTGTTGCTATTGTACGGAACGGTCGCAAGAGGTGAACGCTGTTGGTTGCCTTGACGCCATGCATTCTGAGCCCATCTCTGCTGCTGGATTGGAACGCCGACGTTGGTTCCGAGGAAGTTCTCAAACTCGTTTCTATCGGCTTGAGAGTACTGTGGGCGTCCAGCAGGCCAGCCGATCTTATGGGCCTGGGTGGCATACTCGTACTCGGCAGATCGGAATTGACGTGCGGCGGCAGTCTGCTGCTTGAGTTGCTTCTGCTCTTGGGTGTCGGCGTATCGGATCTGGATGGTGTGCTCTTCGTCGTTGTACTCGATCGTCTTGTTGTTGAAAGCTCGAATGACTTCCTCGCAGTCTTCACGACACTGGAAGCGAGCAAAGCCGACACCTCTACCTGAGCCATCCTTGTGTCGGAGAATGCGAGCTGACTGGACCTGGCGAGGTTGAAAGATTGACAGTAGTTCGTGCTCATTCATTTCCTTGGGCAGGTTGGAGACGTAGAGGTTGGTGTTATCGTCATCAGCAATTGCTTTGAGCTGCGAGTAGAATGACTCCCGAGCGAAGCTGACTTCGTAACCGAGAAAATGAAAGCCACGGATGCAATCCTCTGCATCCTTGTAATTGTGGTATCGGACGAACCCAAAGCCCTTGCACAGCTTGGTGACATGGTCGATGATGGACTTTGAGCTCTTGATGTCGCCGAATCGCTTGCCGTACTCGATGAGCATCTCGTCCGTGGTCTCAGGGTGCAAGCCTCGGATGTAGACGTTGGTCTCTCCACGAACGTTCTCGAGAGCGCGATCAAGAGGCTTGAGAGGGGAGCTCGGAGCGGGAACAGCAGTCGGAATGGCAGGGTCTTGGGCGACCAGCATTCGGAGACGAGGAGCAACATCGTCGGCATTTGGTACCTTTTGTTGGACAGCGACTCCGTATTGTGTCATCATCTGCAGAGGAGATGGCGTCGAGGTGTATGTGCCGTTTGGAGAACGGTTGACGACCGCCACTCCGCCGTTTGTGAAGCCGGGGTATGAGACGTATGAAGGAGTTCCAGGAGCATCGTTCTCGGCGGAGGAGATTGAGTCACGACGAGGAGTGATGAGAGTGGGAATCTCGCCGGTTGTTTGACTTGGGGTCCAGCCTTGAGACAAAGGACTGTTCTCGTGACCCTGGCTGTACGCTTGAGTCATGTAACCACCAGCACTGTTTGGTGTGTATATGGCAGGAGACTGCGTGCTGGCTGTTGAGGCGTAAGCTTGAGCAGCAGGAAACATCATCTGACCACCATTTCCCCAAAAAGCGCCTGGGTAGCCGGTGTTGACAGTCAGACCACCGTATTGAGGGTTCATGCTTCCCATGTTGTTGCTCCTGCCTGGGGAGGCGAAAGACGGATCTTGAACACTCATTCCCTGCAGACCTTGTGCAAGATATGCCATGCTGTTGTGACTGGCGTGACCAGGAGTCATACCGTAGGCTTGGTTGTAGTTGGTACGGGACATGTAAGCGCCACGGTTGTTGTAGCCATGGTCGTTCTTGTGGTAAGGGTAGTGACGGGCGGTACCAGATTCGGCCATTTCTGCAGCAGATGAAAGTTAGCATGATTAACTAGGATTGTACTGGATTGTGGATGGGTGAAGGAGCTTGCTGTCGATCGTGGAAGGATATAGCCCAGCAGAAGGACAGAGACGGAGAGGAAAGGGACAGTAAACAGGATCTGCTCGTTTCATACGAGAGACGAGAGGGCTTACCGTTCAAAGTCGTGGTGAGGTAAAGACGAGGAGGTCTTTGCAGTCGAAGTCTCCAGTGATGAAGCTTGAGATGATGTCAGTAAGTGTTCTAGATTGACCTGGTGAGGTGGAAAGGCTCACTCACCTGAGTTATGCTGTTTGTACAAGCTGTGAAGCAGCAGACCTGGGTCAGAAGCGAGGGGAGGGGAGTATATGGAGATTTGGTGAAGTCTATAGAGCAAGCAAAGGCTTTGATGAGCACAGAATCTATGCTATCAATGTTTCGGCTGGAGAAAGGATCGAATGCAAAAGAGAATGAAGATCGTGATGTTGATGTCTGATGGATGGAGAGAAAGAATAGAGAATCTGGAAGAGGTCGAGGAGGTTTTTGTTGTTGGCTTGAAGGTGTCGCTACTTCCGTACGCGTCGAGTCACAGATGTTGGACGTGGAAAGAGCACCGGCTTGTCGGGTAGACGACGGAGGCTAGACAGCTGTCCCGACGGTTGGGACACTTGGCGTCCCTATAGAAGAAGGAATAGCGGCGAGACTGTGGTAGGTGATGTAATGCTAGAGGCGTTCTTTCCAAAGGTCTCGTGCGGCAAGGCGGATGAATGGTGTCAAAGATGACAATCGATAAGGTACTGTATCAACGCGGGCAGGAGCAGTTTCAATGCGATATCTGGGGTAGTGATGATCGAGGTGAATGTTGAAGATGTGTGAGCGAGTGGTGACAAGAAGAATACATTTAAGAAGCAACGACCGAATATTCAGGGGTTCGACAGAATATCAATGGCAAGAGCTGGGGGAGAAGCAGAGGGAGAGCGCAGGAGCAGCTAGCAGATCTGCTTTGATGTGATGCAATGTACCGCAGGCCCTAGATTACAAGGTGGACCATATGCCGTACATTGTGACCAATGCAGAGCGTGAGATTCGGCGCCCCAAGCCATTACCAGATTCAACGAAGGATGATTGACGTGGATAGGTATTGCAGTATCAGATCCCCGAACTGCTACACGAAACGATATGCAGCTAGCCCAATGCATATTGCGAGCTGCAGGTCATCACCATAACCGTGTCCTTCTAGCCGTCTTCTGGAAGCTCTCGCCTGTTGTATGATTCTGTGAAAGCGCGCTTTACTACTGTCACACTCGTGTGCTCTGCACATGTCTCACGCGGGACCACGGCCTCGAGTCTGGCGTTCGTTGTCGAGCGAGCATCGTGAATGTCTTACGGCGTAGTCCCTTTGGGAATTGTAGTCCGTTTGTCGGGGGCGTGCTGTTTGTTCTTCGAGCTCTGCTAGACACGACCAGCCGTGTGGTACCTGCAGTGTCGTTTGTGGTTGTGGGTCGACCATCGGCTTAGGCAGCCATAGTGGTCGGACCTGGGGACGGTCATTGTGCAGGTGCGACATAGATAGACACGAACCTCTTCCCGTCGCTATCTTGAATGCCTCACAGATAAGAGGCGCTTGCGCGTAGGAATGGGTGGTACAAAGAAAGTGCAATGGCGCAGGTTCTGATACAGAGAGGCACAGACTCAGCTGCAATCATGCGAAGATAGCCGGTGTTCACTTGTTCCTTGTTCACCCATACTGCCTCATGCTTTGACGAACCTGGCGGGGTGTGCGTTTGCTCTGACCGGAGGACAGAACTGCAAAGGTACACGGTAGCGCGTGCAGGAAGCATCACTTCATGCAGAGGTCGGCTTCAGCTGCAGGTTGTGATGGGTTGCAGGCGGCCCTGCCGCGTCGAATGTGACAGAGCTGGTGTAACGCCATGTCAGAGCCGCGATAGTCGTTGCTGAGGAGCCTCCGATGCCGCGTCGTCTAATCTTCATGACGCAAGAAGACCCATGAATCCGCATCTTCGCTCGCACAGTTCAGATGCGACGTTGTCAACGGACCAGATTGGCGGCATGGTTGATGGAAGATCAGTGGCAGATCACTGACAGAAGTGACAGAAGGGAAACTGGGGAAGAGATGGGACCCCGGATGGCGGAAAGTGGTCCCGGACTGCGGAAGTCGGCCTAGCCCGATCAGGCCCCAACGCGGGATGTTCGACTCGTAAGGTACAGACTGGTCGTGCTCCCGTGCCTTTGCACTGTTAATGATTGTACCTTGCGCCGGCAGTACGCAGAGCGAAGGCCAAGTCATGCATGTCGGTCGATTCATTGACCTATCACTATTGAGCGACTGACGAAGTATGCGTTGAATACTGCAAGCTCTCTGTCTCAAACACCAGGCGACACCAGTGACGTGCTTACAGCGGCAAGGCTACAGCCATTTCACGTCGATAACATTCTCTTTGTATCTTGCAGCAACCATTGGTTGATGTAGTAATCTATCTTGACGGCAAAACGTACAACTCCATCCACAATCGACGTAAAACTCCATACCACTTTACATGTGATCGTTTATCACAACCCCGCAGACGCCGCCTCGCTTTCGAAAATATGCAAGCAATCTAGAAACATGTATCGACAGAGATCTATCAACATATCGACCGATCCAGTCAATGTCTTTCTATGACCAGACATCCTCCTGGTAGGCGTTGCTCGAGCGCATCGACTTGACGATTTCCTCGCCCTTGGACTCGGGAATACCTCTCTGCGAAGAGATGATTTGACCAAGAATGGTGTTGACCTCACGAGCCATGTTTGCTGCGTCGCCACAGACGTAGAAGTAGGCCTTTTGCAGCAGCAAATCGTTGATCTCGGCTGCTCGCTCCTTGAGACGGTGCTGTACGTAGACCTTCTTAGGACCCTCTCGTGAAAAGGCGGTAACCAGCTCGAACTTGTCGCCCATGTCCTTCTTGTATTGCTGCGAGTCGTCAGTAAATCATTCATGTACGTGTAATCACTCAAATTGCTACGTACCTGCCACTCGTCAGAGTACAAAAAGTCCTCCTTGGCATTTCGGCAACCGAAGAAAAGGATGGTCTTTCCGATGTTCTCGCCGTTTCTGGCTTGCATGGCACGTTCTTGCACGAACCCACGGAATGGCGCAACACCGGTACCTGGACCGACCATGATGATTGGCTTTGATGGATCCGATGGGAGCTTGAAGTTCGAGTGACGGATGTGGATTGGAACGTCGATACCATCATACTTGTTGCGAGGTCCGGTAATGGCATAGTTGAGACCGTGGGGGTCTGGGTGTGGGTCACCGTGCTGCATCTGCTTCAAGGCGAGCAAGTAGTTGGTAGTGACACCCTTGACAACGTGAGGTGCACCAGGAACTTCAACGGACTCAACGACGGCTGTGATCGAGACCTTGTTCTTCTGAGCCTGTGACGAGGACGAGATTGAGTAGTAACGTGGCTGAATCTTGTGGATGCCTTCGATCATGATGCTGAATGGAACATTGCTCCACTTCTCACCTTGGCCGAGATATTCCAAGAATTGGGCAATGTTGAAGTTCTTAGAAGCGACCTCCTTATGGAAATAGTCCTTGTCTTTTCCCATTCTGGTGATCTCGGCCTTGACGCTGTCATTTGGTGCAAATTCGGCAAGAGCAGACACAAACTGTCTCGAGACAGTGGCACAGATCTCCATGTGGTAGCGAACAACAGCATCGTAAGTGGTTGGGGATGGGAACGGGACCTTGGAAGTCGAATCCAGAAGCTTGACAGTGATAACAGTGTGACGTTTCGAGGACAGTCCAAGAATGTCCAAAAAGCGATCGACCTCCTTACCAGGGTTCGTGGGCCACACGGCAATGTGGTCACCAGTGGTGTAGTTCAAGTTGGATTTGGTGATGTCAATCTCCATGTGGAGACAGTTGCGCTTCTCGTCAGTGAACAACTCACGAGACTCGGCAATTGGCGCGATGAATGGGTTGTTGGCGTTGAACGGACCCTTCTGGCTGCCCTCGAGATGGTGCTTGTTTGGTTCTCCGAGATAAACTTCGTCGCTCTCTGCGTCCATGTCTTCTCTGTCGGTGACCTCGAAGACAGGCTCGTAGGTGGCCTCACGCTCCTGCAAGCTCATCTGCTGTGACAGAGACTGCCACATTGGCTCCTTCCACGACAAAAAGTCCTCTTCCATTGTACCAGCACCATCATCACCCTCACCGGCAGCGCCGATTCTCTTAGCACCATGTTTATCGAGATACTTGGACACGTTCCTGACCATGGAGTTGTAGTGCTCATAAGTGTTGTTACCAAGACCGAAAGCGACGTAACGGAGATTCTGGAGAGGAGATTCTTGGCCAGCGCTCTCGCTGAAAGAGGGCTCGTCGGCACTGATGAACTCGTAGAACTCAACAGCGTTATCAGTAGGCTCACCCTCACCATAAGTGGCAAGAACGAACATGACGACCTTGTCGTCGGGGAAGGTATCCAGGTTGTCGAGATCGTACTCTTCGAGATCAGCGGTCATGGTCTTCAGACCAAAACGAGAAGAGCCTTCCTTGGCCAAGCGTGAGGCGTAGTCCTCAGCAGTACCAGTCTGGGAGCCATAAAAGATCACACAGTTCTTCGATGACTCCTCCATCTTGTCGAGAATGTTTCGTGACTTGCCAGCTTTCGCGGCACCATTTGCGAGATGGGCGGCATAAGGGTCTTTGGCAACAGCCCAATATGTGCCCTTGGTAAAGTAGGCGACAGTTGCAAGCAGCAGAACCACAAGGACGGCGATGTCGAGGGTGTCGAGTTGCGCCATGGTTGTTGGAGGTTAAGGAGTAAGAATCACGAATGTGTTTCTTGGATCAATCTGGGGATTCGTAGTCCGGAGTGGGATGCGGGTGGTATGATCGATCACCGAGTTGTCGCCAAGGCAGACAGTGAAACGAGATGTGTAGAAGTTGACGTTCGATATGAAGTCAAGAGTGTGGTGTGGTATGGTATTATTCACAGGAGAAAATCATGGAACAATTAGAATTGAACTGAAGCGGTAATGGATCACGTTCAGAGCCGAAGGTTGATGCTTAGTCGGGCAATTGACGCTCAGGATATCTCCGTAACGTAAGACGCGCTTGCCCCGTTACCGTCGCCGCTCCCTGAACTCACCCAACACAATTGCTGAACGAACTCTCGCATGTCAGCCTCAGCAACAACAATGTAGCTACAGCCATGCACTCTCGTAAGTCGACTCTCTCGTAAGATTGATTCCGACAATACTAATTATAGAACTGTGTGATCCTGTTGTTTCTACCTTTGTACGTTCTTGGATGGTTGGTGCGCTTCTTCCGAGTCCTGGTCTCGCCGCACGAACTTCGATGATGAGCACATCGAAGCCCCGACACAAAGTGCGGGAAGCGGCAATCGTTATACAATCCACACGCTCGGCTAGCCCATCGGGAAATAAACGCGACCAGGACACCGTGGTCAGATGAGCAGCAGCGAACATAAACTAATAACTTCTATCTTCTTTGTCGAAGAGACCCAACCTTCGTTGACTGTACTCGTGCATACCCAATACTGCAAATGAGTAATGCCGAAGACTTTGGGGCAGCGTATGCATGTTTGGGCACCACGATGGGATTTACGGACGTGAAAGTCAATATAAATCTCACAGATCTAAGCAAAAGTTGAGAGCCTCGAGCAGTTGACAGGCGTAGGCGACATCAGGTTTTCATCGCATGTGACAACGCTGATTTATGCACGCGGCTCTATTCCGCGAACAGCTGGTGCACAAAAGTTGTGCGTCAATTCATGTGTCTGGACATTTCAAGGTTCATCCCAGCGGCATAACGTTAAACTGTTGTTCGGCAGCATGTATGGCGACCGTTGGATGCATCAAGACGTATCATGCTATATGCCGTGCTACAGGCCGTCATCGCGTGCATACCGTAACGTCGGTGACACTCCTGCGGAGGTCTGCCGCAAGCTCTGCGACTGTAGGCCTTCAATGCGCACAACCGAGAACGTCGCAAAGACTGTCCGACAATGATCATGAACCACATTGATGTCTACCATGCCGAAAAGGCGTAACAGGTGAAACAGACGAGGGCTGTGAATGTGATGAAATTGTAGAATGGACCAGCATGTGCCGGAGTGCTGTTGACTTGATATGGTACCTTATCCTATCTTTAAGCCAGGTTCTATCAATGCTGTGTATTCCGACCACACCGCTCTACGATATAGAGCTCGAATTCCAGGTGTGTAGCGACGATCTTCTATATGTCCTCCGCATTGTGGAAGGAGACGGTCACAGAAATCGTATCTGATAACGACAATGTACATGTCATGCACGTATCAACTCAAATTGATGAACTGTCACAGTTGATCCGATTAAAAATTAAAGCGGCCTTCGACGTTCTTACCCCAGATTGTCGAACGGCCGTTCGGGACAGAAGGTGCTTTTGGTCCCTGGTTTCCGTTTCCGTTTCAAGAAGTTACGAGTATTCGTACATCACTTACACTCTATCGGTTCATTGCGTGTGCGCCTGATCATCCAGGCTGATTGCAGCTGGCGGCCTCGTACTTGCACCTCGAAACGTATCGCGACATATTGCCAGACGAGCGGGGGTCTCAGTCGCTGACTCCATGGCGACGTTCGTCTTTGTACATCTGCTCCCAGCGCCATGAGTACGCCTCCTCCGACCTCCTCATCTGCGTAACCCAACGCGTCGTTGCTTTTGCGAATCAAGTCTGTCATGTCATGAACTCTTCTCGCTGACACTTGCTGTGTTACAGTGAATATCCCAATGGCTAGCCAAAGGCCTTTCACATCGCTCGATGCGCCGGACGAGATCAAACCGCTTCCCACAGATTCCACAATAGTTGCGCCTCCACCACCTCCCCCGCCTTTATCGTCGCAAACATCACGAGAGCCACCACAGGCACGCGGTCGAGCCTACAGTTCAGCATCGCGGTCCGCATCTTCGAGATCACACACACCTGCCGCTCAACCTAAGCCCAAGCAGAGCTTCGAGGTCCCGGAGAGAAAGACCTCATTTTCCTACGGTCACCACCACAGACAGACCTCGATCGTACATGGCATCCAGCACTCTCGTTCGCCTAGCCATACGACACAAGCAAGCTCGAGTCCGCTGAGTCCACAACTTGGCTTCCAACCAAACGGCCGAGATCATGCGCCGCTTCACAACAATCATAGTTCTGCCAGCGTCGGCAATATTAGAAAGAGTCCGTCTACTTCTACACTGAGTGGGTACTCTCCGGGTCAATCGCACCATTCTGATGCCTCGGGCACGGTCAGGCGATCAGAGCGCATGCACAGTAGCAGGGTCAAATTGGGCCATGACTCGAATCATACAACGCGGCATCAGCATCACCCACTTCCACATACCGAGTTGACAACGGTCGGCGAATACGCAGTACATCATCTCCTCACGAGTTTCATCAAAGAAGCCGACGAACGTATCGAGCGATGCATGACCGAAGCGAGCGACTCTACAGTGAATATCGAGCCTGTCTGCGGCCCAGGTGTGGATCCTGCATTTGACCAACTGATCAAGTCTCTCGGACATATTGGCCGGGATCGACCAAAACTGCTGATAGACTCTGTCATGATCTGGCGACGAGGGAAAGGCGAGGTTACGAATCAGCTCTACACCGAGTTACAGGCTGCCAAATCTCCTGTGATGAATGGAGTTGCCCTGAACGGTAGCGGAACAGTTCGTCGTCTTCAGGATCACCATACCAACGGCGTCAATAGCAGCTCGACGTCCCTCGCGTCCACTGTAGATACGGCCAAAGTCACGGATCTTGAATTGAAAATCAGGAAAGCCGAAAGACAGTCAGCGATATCAGTATACATTCTATGCCGTGTACTTATGGAGATCATTGGTCAATGTAGACCTGGTACACTGCCAAACGAGACTGCCGACAGGCTCGAGGACGTCATCTGGAATCAAGTTCGAAATACGGATCCGGACTCACTTCAAAGTTCAATGATCAAACAGAATCAGTGGAACATGTTTGGACAGCTACTGGGAATCATGAGCGCGTCAAGGTTCGACAAGATTGTCGACAGGTATGTGGCCGAGCTAGGTGCTGCCCAAGTCAAGCTCTGCGTAAAGGGTCATGCCGACCGAGACACGGAGCGCAAAGCTGCCTTGCTCGTTGAGAATATGAGATGGCTCAAGCTGCGTCTCTTGCCCGACGATGCCTGGGATCAGACCTGTAACTTGCTGCAATTGCTTGCTGGCTACTTTGCCAACGTCCACGGACGCGACATCAAACATGCATACTGTCAACTGCTAGAAGATCTCCTGCTTCCTATTGCTGGCAAAGCCAGCATGCAACTTAACACGCCCAAATGGAAAGCAATGCTGGATACTTTAAAGCCCAAAATCAACCAACTCGTGGTCAAGCCGAAGCACTGGATGCCGGCATTCCCCACCTATATTGTGATGCTTTGCGTGTCCCCAATCGACCATTTCAATCAACAATGGTTGCCAGCTGCACTAAATATACAGTCGAAGCTAAAAGACCGTGCGACTAGATCATATGGGCTCAAGGCACTCTGTCGCCTGGTTTGGCGCTACCTGTACCGAGTTAACGATGTCAACGCACCAAAAAAACTGGACGAAATTGTCAGGATGATATTTCAAACAGGCAGAAAAGCCATCCTTTCTACAGAACCTGCGGTCGCAGATCCACTCATTCAGTTGATACGCATTATAGGCTACAAGCATCAGGACTTTTGTTTCAAAAGCATCCTGTTTCCTCTAATGAACGCAGATGTTTTTCTGGCTGGCAAGGACCTCAGGATCGACGCACTCGAACCGGACAGAATGGTCGTTGCCATTCGAGCCTTTTTGGCAATAATGTCAGACCTTGAGAAGGGCGAGCAGCCTCCATTTCCCCTTACGTTCGAATGCGACGCGCTTCTTGATTCGTATTCACGGTCACCGCATTCTCATCGCCGATCCGTCTCGCAGTCTAACATGTCTATCGGAAGACATATCGATCGCCTTTCGAAGCCTGTGCTCACCACAGAGTTTTGTGAAATCACCAAGGAATACTATGTCAAATTCTGTAAGATTTTGGGTGAGATCACCATCATCTGTGACAATACCTTTGGTGGTCAAGCGGTATGGGACGAACGTTTTGCGCAGAACATGCCAAAGACGCCCATGTCAGACGCATTTGCTTTCAGCAGGAGAGATGAGATATACAGCCCAACGGACGCACGACAAAGCTTTTACGACCTCTTACACGTAGCGGTTCAAGCTTTACCTCGGTGTCTATCACCACAGATACCCTTCAACTCCTTGGTCAACCTCCTGTGTACAGGAACGGCACATGTGCAAAGTCACATCGCTTCATCGTCATCCCACTCACTCAAAGCCATCGCAAGGGAATCTCATGCGCAACAGGTCACAATTGGGTTCGCACGTTTCATATTCAACTTTGATGATAGGTATGCCACTGTTGCCGATGGTGGTCTGCTCGGCCCGCAACATATTGAAAGCACCCTCCGACTGTACGTCGAGCTACTCGAGATCTGGATCGAAGACCTACAGAGACAGGCACAGAGGTCGCAGTCGATACCAGGAGAAGACGAGACTCGGGCGGCGACCTCAGATCTCAATCGTTCTCGAGTGTTTGCCCATGTTGACGAGATTGAATCCCACGGCTTGTTCTTCCTTTGTTCACCATCGCGCCATGTCCGGGCTTATGCCATTAGAGTCCTGCGCTTGGTCAACAAGTTTGACAGCGCACTAGGTCAGCCGTCACCTCGAATCATCAGCATCCTCGAAGGCAGCTCACAGCAGGTCATTGACGTCAACGATGAGAAGCTCACAACCGCAGAACGCAGCAGATTACAGAAAGGACTTCGCAAGAGCAACGTGAACAGCACGCTTGTTGAGCTCTGTAGTGGCGAGATCGCCGTGGACTCGGCGCTATGGGTAAAGGCTTTCCCGAACCTTATTCGGCTGAGCCAACAGATCTGTCCACAGGCGGTCCTCCTGACCAGAGCCATCGTCTGTGCCCGACTCCTGCATATTCAAAGCAATATCGCAAGACTGGCTGAACCACACCACGACTCACACTCGTTGTCAAAAGTACATGGGCGGACTCATCTGACTCAGTCTGATGTGACAATAGAGCAGTGGAAATTACACTTGATCTTCGCATGCACCACTCTGACCAACGCTGGATCCAATGGGTCGCTGTCGAGTCAGGGTAGTGTGCACGTACGGAAGGTATCAAAGTCATCTGCTGGCGGCAATGACAAGATCACTTCCGCAGGCGAGCTCTTCGGTAAGGTTGTACATTTTTTGGGAGCATCGAACGAGCGTGTGCGCGTAGCTGCTGCCGTTGGTCTTGGGACTATCAACTCAAACCTGTACAAGCCCTTACTTGAAGCACTCCAGCCGTCTGTCGCTGCGTGCGTGGATGATACCAGAGCAAGGCTGGCAAGTCACCAGAGAGCGGCGAGTAGCCCGCGGCGAGCGCGTAAGAACGACCATCTTCTGACGGAGGTGACGCATCTTTACCAACGCACCGTACACTGCTTGCGCGAAGACAACATGCTTCAAGACGAATGGGTATTGCAAAATCTCTTCAGCTTTACGAAAGAGCTCCGGATATTCCTCAATGACGAGGAAGTGCAGAGTCAGTGGATGTATCAGAAGCTTCGAATCCACTTCTGTGGGCTTGTCGAGACATTGTATGAGAATATCAGAACCATCAAGGACACTGCTCGGTGGATGCCCTTTCACTCTCGCAAAGCTACATTCTCCATGATGGAGGACTGGTGTGGATACTCGCCTGATCAATCGAGCATCTCATCAAGAGAGGACAGCATGCGCAGGACTGCTCTGGAACACACCCATGATCATCACAGCCGTGTCAGTGGAGCCGCAGCAATGGAGATTGAACGGAAAGATCTACGAAATGCAGCTCTGAGCGCAATGGCATCGTTGTGCGCAGGCCCAATCAGCATTGTGACAGATGGACAAGGGACTGCGCAGTTCGATGTCCGACGTATGCTGGAGTGGATCGACACAATCTTTGTCGATTCGCCCGGCGACAAGGGCCATGTCATTGGCCGTCGAGCACTGAAAAATCTGATCACGCACAATCAAGAGCACCCCTATCTTTTGACCCGGTCGATCGAAAAGTGCTATCTCGCAAGATCGCAAAAAGCACTTACCAGCTATTTTGATGTAGTGACCGAAGTACTCATGGAGAGTCCTCATGATAGACTTCCTTTTTGGAAGATTCTCTGTGCGGCCTTGTACACACTTGGCAACGAGAAGAGTGAAATTCGAATGAAATCCCTGAGGCTGCTCAGAAATCTGGAAGGCCGATATAAGAAGAACTCGAAACTTCAAGATCTGGACATAAGTATTTCTGACAAAACCACTGCAGTGTACAAGTTGGCACAATTTCAGGTTTCTCAGCGACTGGCCAATCAGCACTCTGGAATGGTCTTCCACGTCTTTTCGGAGTTCTCAATATTTTTCAAGAACCTTCAGCCAGACCACCAGCGTAATATGGTCACAGCAATGCTGCCTTGGATGCAGGCTATCGAGTTGGTGGTCGACAAGCAAGGCAACCCCACAGCAAGCTCCTACATGCTTTTGGTCAACCTCTTCGAGATCACCATTCGCAGCAGCGCAGCCCTCCATAACGAGATTCAAGCTCTCTGGCAAGCAATAGCAACCGGTCCATACGGCGGTAATGTACAGGTCGTCCTCGATTTTATCATCGCTGTATGCCTCGCTCGTCGCGAGCAGAACTTTGTGGACTATGCACGTCAAGTTTCCGTTTTCCTGTCAGGCACCCCCGCGGGAGCCAAGGTCGTCGAGTTTCTGTTACTACAGCTCACGCCACGAGCCATGATCCCTGATAAAGCGCCGAGGCCCCCACCTGTTCCGGCCGAGCTCTCTAATTTTCCGTATGTCACGGATTTGGCACAAGTACTACCAGTTGGTGCCACGCAGCAGGGACTGTCGTTGGCTCAGGTCAGCTTGATGCTTCTGGTGGATCTAGTCGTCTCGCCGATCCAATTGGCCAAGGAGAGTGTTCCAGTCCTTCTGCAGACAATCTTCACCCAGTGGGATCATCACGCCAGCGTTGTACGAGATCTTGCCCGCGAAATGCTTGTTCATCTTATCCATGAGCTTGTGATTTCGAAGATTGAGACTAATGAGATCCCCTTGGACAAGCAGGCAATCGAGGAACTCATTGATGCTATTCGTCGCCACGATCCAAAGCTGATTTGGGACTACAACGAAAACGAAGCTGGCAGCAGCGCGCTCAATCCAACTGGAGTCTGTGACCAAATGAGCTACCTCATAGAAGAGGTCATCAGGGTGTTCTCAGTCACATACCGGTCTCTTGCCAAGGAGTATGATTTTCGAATGCATTGGGCAAGAGTTTCTCTCGACTGGGCGACAACTTGTGCAGTCAGACACGTTGCATGTCGTTCTTTTCAGATCTTCCGTTGCATTCTCACCAGTCTTGACCAGCAGATGCTGGGCGATATGCTTCAACGTCTATCAAACACCATCGCGGATGATGAGCAAGATTACTTGACGTTTTCTACGGAGATCCTGATCACATTGCGAAGTATCATCGGGAGACTTGAGCGACAAGACATCATACAATTTCCTCAGCTCTTCTGGATCACAGCGGCATGTCTCGACACCATCTACGAGCGCGAATTTCAAGAAGGATTGACCATGATTGAGCATCTACTAGATCGCCTGGACTTGAGCGATCCTGCAGTCATCAAGATCTTCATGGCCAAGAAGCCGGAAGATTGGCGAGGAAATTTTAATGGTCTTCAAGCGCTCGTCTACAAGGGGATTAGGTCCAGTCTATGCATTGATCGATCACTCGCGATCATGGACAGGATGCTGCGAATCAGTTCAAGCGAGCTGGTAGGCGACGACACACGGCTACAATACACCTTGCTCGGTAATCTTCCCCGCTTCCTGAACAACTTTGACGACCCGAACTCTGATGCTATCTGCGTGCGCGCTGCAGAGACTATTGCACTCAGTGCGGAGAGTCAGGGCTTCGAGGAACTTAGTCAAGCGCTGGAAAGTCTTGCTCGACACCAATACCGCAACGAAGATGACTTTCTGAAGAAGACTGTCGCGGCCATGCGAACAGCATTCTTTCCAAATCATGAGTTTGACACGTTGGTATTCCTCGTCGGCTTGCTCAACAATCAGCTGCCATACGTCAAGATCAAGACGATGAAGCTATTGTGCATCATGATTCCGGATATCGACCTCCGCAAGCCCGACTTTTCCTCTCAAGGACCTGATCTCATCTCTCCTGTGTTACGACTCTTACAGACGTCATACTGCCAACAAGCTTTGGATGTTTTGGACAACGTCATGTCGATGACGGGAACGCCTCTTGACAACAAACATATTCGGATGAGTATGGCAGGGTCGCATTCTAGTCGAGCCACGAGAAAGGAGTATGAGAGCACCAAAAGCTTGTACGGAATACCGGAGGAATCTGGATGGTCGGTACCAATGCCAGCAATCCATTCAGCCAGGACACGCGCCAATGTGCAAGCCGTGGTACGCACCTGTGTTGAGACTCATGTACTGAACGAGTACGACGAAGCCGGAACGCCCAAGCTGGAATTTCAAGACGACGCTCAGAATCATTTCTATTTTGCAAGCGATCAGCAACTGTCTGCACAGAACGATAGCCGGCTCAATGACGGGAACATGAGCGAGCTTGTAATGAAGCTCGATAGTCTGGACGAGTTCTTTGACGACCAGGAGCAGGAGGCGCCACAGGGCCGGAACAGTCTGCCACTCTACTCGAGTGGTTTGAACGACGACCGTGAGACTCTCTACGACAGGCAGACACTGCCTATTCTTCACAAGTCGCTCAATCGGAACGCATCGGTAACGTCCTTCCAGACAGGATTCGCTGACGCTCGCTACTTCTCTCCTAGAGAACCGACCGTCATGACTCCTACTGCGTTTGCTCCCATGATGCAAGGAGCGTCCATTGCACCGCAGAGACCAGGCCCACAGAGCCGCTCCATCACCAGTCCTGTTGGCGGCCTTCCAAAGCGCTCGCCCCCTCGTCTAGCACCTCCACACGCACAAGTTGACAATGTTCTCTCCGGAGATGAGGGCGGAGACGAAATGGCACTGCACATCGAGCCGTTCAGTGATGACGAGTTATCACTTTCTCGTACACAGACACCAGACGACATGCCTGTCGGTGGGCTCGGTCGATACGGCATCGGTGTCAAGGGCACTGGAATGCACGGATTCACTGCTGGATTTCGAAGCGGAATGAGAAGACTCACAGGCGGAGGTGAGCGAGAGAAGCCAAATCCTTACACAGCAATGGGACTGGGTCTCGGAATAGGTGGTGTGAATGGCCACGCCAATGGAGCATCGGTGAATGGAACCAAGTCGGATAGGAGTCCGAAGATACCTTCGGTGCCGGAAAGATGGCAAGATGGACCTGCGAGTTCCGAGTTGTGATATGCGGCATCCAGTTCGTATCACGATCTAGTTATGCACAGACAGAGAGATCTGGGCACGATATTTGGCGTTGGGTGATGGTATGTGTGCAACATCTAGGGAGTGATGGTTGGCGTTCAATCTTGAAGCAAGTCTATTCTATGTTTTATATCTTCTCCTCTTTGAAGCATTCAGTGCTCGGGACATCTTGGATGTTGGATGGGCTGGAAGGTGGCTGGGTAGGGCAGGCACGTTGTACGCTTGAGATTTGTTCTAGAGATACCAATTTGCGCTTTTGAAATTTATTCGAGCTTTTCAAACATGATGAACCGATTGCGTGTGCCTGAATATCGATGTCAATGCGGATGTCGGGGAAGGTTTGAAGGTCGTTGATTCTGAATAAAGGTGATTGAAAACGGACTAGCAATGGGTGAAAACAATTCGGGCTTGCAAAGCACTTCACATACTTTGACAAGACAGCAATACCGCTGGAAACACCACGCTTGCGGCTCGATTGGTTGAACAGCACCAGGACTATTTAGCGAGCATCGGAATTCGGATATCTGGCTGTGCGACGAAAGGATAATTGTGAAAAATGACCCAAGCCCTTCCATCAAGCGCACCTCCACCACCGACACCAAAATACGTGCTCCGCGGCCACACATCGCAAATCCACGCCACGCACTTTCTGCGCCGGAACACACGCCTCCTAACAGGCGATGCCTCCGGCCACGTCGTCCTGTGGGACACGACGACCAAACGTCCCGCGGCAGTCTGGCGAGCGCACGACAACACAATCCTCGCTCTCGGCCACTGGCCTTCTCGCGACGACAATATCATCACACACGGCCGTGATCACCGCCTCAAAGTATGGCAGCTACGAAGCGAGGACGAGGGCGCGCTGAGTAAAACTCTGCCTGCGGATGAAGTCGATGGCTTCGGCGAGGGGAAGATTCGCGTGGAGGAGCGCAGAGCCATGCCGTGGTTGCTGCACAGCATCGAGGTCAACGCGCTCAATTTCTGCGGGTTCGCCGTCTGCCCTGCTCCGGTCCCTGCTGCTACGGATGGATCGACCACCGCCACTGGAGCCTCTGTCGTCAACGGTCAGAAATTGGCGGAAACAAATGGTGCACCGGACTCGCCACGGAGCAACGACGCGGGCATCCTCGTAGCCGTCCCCGGTGTCAAAGAAGGCGATATCCTGATCCACGCGCTACCGTCCGAGAAGATCGTGGCCGCCATCCCGGCCGACGCGGCGGCGAAGACGGGCATGCTGATGGCGCTGCGCCTCGTCGTCACGGCGAACACCACCACCGTCACCATCGTCGCCGGCTACGAGAGCGGCGCCGTCGCCGCTTTCCGCCAAGCAGACCGCGCCTTCGAGCGGGTGCTGCTCACGAAAGCCCACTCGCAACCCGTGCTGAGTCTCGACGTTTCGCCCGGCGGGGACTGCGCTTTCTCGTCCGGTGCCGATGCCGCGGTCGTAAGGTATGAGCTCGGCGATACGGCGGGGGAGAGGGTCAAGGTTGTGCAGACTAGGCATGCTGGACAGCAGAGTTTGGGCGTCAGGTCTGATGGACGCATCTTTGCGACTGCGGGGTGGGATGGCCGGATGAGGGTTTATTCGGCGCGGTCGATGAGGGAGCTCGCGGTGCTCAAGTGGCATAAGGAAGGATGTTATGCACTCGCTTTCGCCGAGGTATTGGACGGTAAGGACGAGGCGGCACCACAGACGACGGGCAACGACGGCGACGGATCGAGCGCACGAACAGAGATGACGGTACGGCAGCGACGAATCGACAAAGCACAAACAACGCACATGCTTGCGGCGGGGAGCAAAGACGGCAAGATCTCTCTCTGGGAAATCTACTGATGCACTCTATCTACCCAAGGTTGAACTCACTAGCCCCGCCCATTTTACGCATCATATCACGCATCTTCTTCCTCGCCACGCCCGCCTCCGCCTGCGCCGGCGTGATATCATCCATAGCACTACTCCTGCCATCGCGCGATCTGGCCCCCGCACTCGCCTTGCGCGCCGCCTTGCTGCCCTCGGCCTCGGCCTTACCGGGCCGCAGACCCGGCACCTTGATACTGCCCGGCCGATCACGCAGCGCAAACGCCTTGGCCAAATGGCCCAGATGCAGGCTCTTGATATCGAAGCAGTGGCGCTCCGACGCCACGTGCGTCGCGTACGCGCGGATGTGGCTCTGATACGCGCGCCGCGCCTGCTCGAGGTGTTTGGGGTTCGCCAGGGCCCACTGCTCGACGGCGAGCTGGTAGTCGGTGGCGCGCTCCTCCCAGGCACTGGCGTCGACGACGCCGGTCGTGGCCGAGAAGCCCTTGTGCAGCAGCTCGGCGGCGTCGTGGCGCACGAGGCCTTTGGTGTCGCGGCGGCCGGACTGCAGGACGCTGACGTACGACTCTTCACAGCCGGGCATGAGGAAGATCAGGGCGCGGCCGTCGCGGCCGGCGCGCGCTGTTCGTCCGATGCGGTGCAGGTGGTCGTCTTTGCTGAAGGGTGGGTCGTATTCGATCACGTAGTCGACGTTCGGCAGGTCGAGACCGCGCGAGGCGACGTCGGTGCAGATCAGCACGGCCGGGTCGGTGCATTTGGTGAAGGCTTGTAGGGTCGAGGTACGGATTGCTTGAGGGAGAGAACCGTGCAGACGGAACAAGGTGACGGGGTTGGCGGAGGTGGAGAAAGCGGTTGCGGTGCCCGAGGTCCGCGTCTCGGAGATGGTGTTGCCTTGCCTGATTCTTCCATCTGGTCTTGTGCCGCTCTTTGATGTCTCGTTCTCTTTCTCTGTCGCTTGTGGCACGGCCTTTCCGTCCTCTGGTCGTGTGAAAAGATCAAAGTGGAAGTCGACAGTGTCGGCGCATGACAAGAAAACAATGGTCTTCATGACGGAGCCTCGTCTCGCGAACGCTCTTTTGAGTAGGGCGACCAAGGTGACCAGTCTCTGTTTCGCTGGCACGATGGCATACGACTGCTTCAGCTGGGCCGGCGCATACGATGTACCATCCTCTCCCTCTTGCTGTTCCTCCTTTGACTTATCCGCCGCAATATGCGCTGCATCTTTCAGACTCATTTCGCCCAACTTCTGCACACTCATCTTCAGCGTGGCCGAGCAAAGAATAGTCATTCTCTTTTCCGGTAGAATAGCCAACTTACCCAGCCTACCGGCCCTCTGTTGTAGATTCATCTGTGCAATGATGCGCTGAATATCCTGCTCGAACCCCAACTCCATCAATCTGTCGCCCTCGTCCAGAACAAGCCACTTCACGTTACTGACGTTCAGAACCTCGGTGTTGTTCATATGATCCGCCAATCGACCAGGCGTAGCGACCAAAATATTGACGCCCTTCCTCAACCGCGCCTTCTCCGACTTCTTCTTCTCTCCACCGATAACCGTTCCGGCCACGATCCAGTGCGCACATCTCAGCAACGACTCTAGTACCGTAGAGATCTGCTTACTGAGTTCACGAGTCGGCGCAAGGATGATGGCGAAAAGACCGGAATCGCGATTTATGCCTTCATCGCCTTGCTCTTTCAACGTCTCGGAGATGTGAATCAAGCGCTGCACGATAGGCAGCAGGTAAGCGAGCGTCTTTCCAGATCCGGTCTCGGCCTGTATGAAGGCATCCGAGTTGTCCTTGAGGAGTTGAGAGACGGCTTTGCTCTGGATCGACGTCGGCTGCTTGATTCCCATTTTCGTCAGGAGGTGGTTCGCGACGCTGCGGGACAGGCCGAGCGAGGTGAAGGTCTCGAGCTCGCTGCTCAGAGGCGCGTTCGATGGCTGGATCGGCTCGGTCGATTCTTCTTCCGCCTCTTCGCGCTCCGTCTGAGCTGTTGGGTTGTACGAGAAAAGCGACGAGATGACCTCGCGGTTGCCCGGGTGTGGAGCCGCGCGCTCGCTGCTGCCTTGTACGGCATCCGTCTGACGTGCCTGTGGTCGAAAGTCTCCTGCAGCTGTTCTGCTTCCTCCGTGCGTCCTCTCGGGCCTAGTTCCAAAGTCGATCCTCTGTCGCTTCGCAGGTCGGGGTTCTGAAAACTCCGCCTCATCGGTACTAGGAGGAGTTTTTTGCTGTGCTATTGGCTGTGGTTGTTGCTGCTGAGAACTCCTGCTACGCCAGTTTTCCGCCGCCTTCTTTGCTGTCAATCTATCCTTCCAGCGACCACCTTTGAATGTCGGAACTGCTTGCCACGGCTGGTCCGTCGTGGCAAAGTTCAAGAGCATACCATCGTCGGCCATTACGTTCGTTAACGCTGCGATGAGCGTCTGTTGTGGGATTTCACAAGAAAAGCTGGGGTCAGTTGGAAAACTTCATGTGGATAGAAAACCAGGCGCGCTATCCCCGCAATTGATGAAGCTTAATCTATACGATGAACGAAGTCGTTACCTGCATGTGACACATGCACAGTACATGTATGCTGTATCTTGTTTGTTGGTATAATCGTACATTTGACATTCCATGTCCACTAATGCAACCTTTTGAGCATCTCAACCATGCTTCGTACGTCTTCCACATCAGCATCAAGACCTTCGACAATTCTCTCCTGAAGCGCGACATCGCAATCCAGGAACCTCTCGATCAGCTCGCCATCCACGAACCGGGTCGGCTCTTCACTCTCCCTGACCGATGTCTTGAACGCTCTGTATTTGTTGAACGGCACATGTCCAGGACTCTGTACCATACTCGCCATGTTCTCTTGCAATCGCATGAGGAGATCCTGCTTGCTTGGGCTGATCAACGCAAAAAGCCAGATGCTGCCTTCGACTGTTGCGATGAATGCTCTGGGAATGACAACCGCTCCGGACGTCGGCTGTACGTCAATCCTACGTATCCTGTTGACCATCTCCCCGAGCAGAATATCACTGGTCACTCGTAAGCGACGCTTGTCTTCTTCTGAGAACCCGTTGACTTCGTGATTAAGCACCATCAGGTTACCCTCTGCGTCGGCTTCAAGGTAGGTTGTCTCGTCGACTTTCGCTACGGCGGTAGCCCAAGATGTCTCGTAATGTCGAGCAACCTCGTCGAGAGAGTCAGGAATGCCGCCTCGTCCCTTCTTGAATTGCACCAGCGATATGCTCTTCATGAGATCTGCGACAGCGATGATGTCGCCAGTGATTGTCATGTCGATTGGTGCGGTCGACATGCGGTAGCTGGCCTTTTTATCAAGATATGGTGTACTTCCTGTCTCGTATACGAACGAGTAGACGACAACCTAGTCATCCTGTTAGCATAGCCGTGTCAATATAGAGCAAGCGACTCACCGTCTTGATCAACGCAGCCACGATCCTGCCGTCACACATCGCGAGACATCGGCAAGCGCCTTTGACCGAGGTTTCCGAGATGAGCTTCAGCCTTCTTTCCTCAGTGACCTCGAATACCAGTATGCGGCCTCGTACGGTATCCTCTGACTCTTCGTCCATGGATGAAGTACCAACCACAAAGCGCTCTGCGAGCTCTCCAGAGCCATCGTCTAGACTTCCGCGAATACAGCACTCCACCAGCTCTTCCTCCTTCAGTTGATATGTGTCGAGTTCTTGAAACGCCACCTCATCCACGAGCTTGAAGTGACTCTCGATGACTTCGTAGCTTTGTTGTAACGAACGCTTGACGGTACCAAGACCGAAAGCCCGCAGCTCGGCAGAATACGCTATCCTGCGCACGGTCTCATTGACTGGCAATGTCTGCACATGTGTCGTTCTCTCCTCATCCACCAGAGCCAGCTTGAGATCATCTTTGGTAGCCAACACAATGGCCCCAGGATACGCTTCTGCATTGAATGGACATACACACGAGGCATCCTCGGCAGTGATTGCTGAGTAGTTGATGCGCCCGTCCGAGCCATAAATCATGCTTGGATGTTCGCAGATCGCAAAGACGCTGTGGAGACCATCGCCACGGGGTATTGATCGGAAGTTTGCTTGCTGGGTACCAAGAATGATACTCTTGCGACCAGAAAGTGCATTCGTCTTTGGATCGATCGAGTACGTTACGACATTGCCATCGGCCATACCAACAAAGAGAGTCGGAGGTGACTCCGGAAGAACCTGGGCGACCAGTAGAGATCGAGGTACGGCGAGACCTTCCTGTAATACCGTCTCGGAATGTACAGTCTGGAGATCCTGAAGACTCAAAAGCGACACCGCCGAACCTTGCCAGAATCCTACCAAGCAGATATTAGACAACACTGAACACATCGCTATGCAGGCAACTTGCGAGGAGGCGTCAAACGTTCGCGATGCTTTCACTTGAAGGTCTTGTCCAGACGCTGACAACAGCACAAGTCCGACTCCGGTGATCGAAAGAAGTACCTGATCGTGTGCCGCTGACGCAGCGACAATCTGATTGGACCCTTCTGGTGACCATGTGCCGGCGGCCATACCGCCTTCAGGATCAAGTAACCTGACTTCGGATGATGTGACCTGGATTATGTGTCCGCTCGATAGGTTCTCGGCTAAGATGGTAGGTTGCGACAAGTCCAGGCCTTTGAAAGACTCGACTTCCTCAACTTGACCGTCTTCTGCGAAGACGAAAGCTCTAGTGTGTGTGATGAAACACACGACTAGCACGCTGGCAAATTCAGCAGTTGGCGAGGTCTTGAGGCCAAAAACATCCGTAACGTGCTGCATCTCACCAAGTGAACCAAGATCCTCGAGACCCACACCACTCCGGACACTGCGCAGACTGCCGTCCTTGAAAGCTCCACTTCCAGTGACGATTCTCGCCTGACCTGAAGAGTATTCGTTGACTTGTGCCTCGCTGGTACGATTTCCCATGTCCATGACTGCAAAATCAAGGATAGGGGCCACATTGGGAAAAGTCTGAATGATCTCCATGGACTGCTCGGCAATCTGAATCACCTGTGAGTTGCCTTGATGAGATCCAACAAATATCCGGCCCCCATCCAAGTAGACGAGTGTCGACGCTCTCGATGTTTCTCCAAGGTGATCCAGCTGCCAACTATCAAAGTCTTGCTTGCGGTTCAGCATGACCATTAAAAGGAACAATCTGCCGTACTCGTCGGCCAAGACAAAACGCTGGTCGTCAATCTGTTCCCACGCGACAAAGATTGTCGCTTCGTCTAGGGGCTCAGTGATCAGACCATGTTTGAATTCGTCGCAGTATGATATGGATGTTTCGCCGACCACGAGAAATCCGTAAGCTGGCGCTCCAAGTGGTATGATATGGCTGGCGCCGAGTTCAATCTCTTCTTTTACTTCGACCTCGTTTTCGAATTCGACGCTTCCAATATCGTCCTTGAGACCCGGCGTGTAGGCAAGTTCGCGTAGCTTCAGCCTGACCTTTTGTTGGGAATCCTCATACAGTAAAGCGATCTGTGGCTTGTCGGACTCTTTCCTTCGATTGAGGAATGCCGACGACCGTACGAAAAGCTCCGGTATCCGGGTTGGTATAGGCTCGGTCAATGTTCCGACCTCCCTGGTAGCGGCCTTTCTCTTAGTGTCTCTTGCAATGGGGACAACGTTGATTACTCCTTCGTACAGTTCCAGTGTCATGAATCTGCCAGTCGGGTCAATATGGCACCTGTCTCCGCTCTGTGAGTCGCGTGCTGCTTTTTCTGCTACATCCTGGTAACTCGTCTCCGTCCTCAATTGTCTCGTTATGGGATCCCATGACAGGGTAAAGTACATGTAGCGATCGGTTCCGACGAAAAGATGATCTGTGGGCGATGTGGCTGGACGAAGCTTGTCAAGCATCGTAACCTTGCCATATATGGCCTTGGAATGTTGGAGGATGAGTCCATCGGGATGCTGGGCGTAGAACTCGAGTCGGTTTGATTTGCTAAGGATGTTAGAGGCGCCCAGGACGTCCAAAACAACAGATGAACTCACGCGACTACAAGTGTGTCCTCGTCCGCATTCAGAAAGTTGAGTTTCAGAGCATGACGGACACTGCTCGGGCGATGGATGGATGCTAGATAGGCCATGATTGATAGAGAGGGTTACCGAACCTAGCTGTATCAGAAATTGGGTGTTCCGGTCCTCAGTCAAGTCGCCCTAATCGAGTTAACGTATTGTTTGCGCAACAATCGTAGAGTGTCTGGCGGGACTTCAATTGTACATGTAGTGAAGCTCAGGTCGTCGATGATGATACAAGTCTTAAATCCGACGCTAAGACACGTAAAGCCGCGGACGCGCCAAGGATTGTGGGGTTGTTCGAGAATCTTGAGAAGGCCATTCTATATCATTTTATATCATTCATTTTATATCACATAAACTCTGCAGTTGGCTCAAATCGTAAGTGCACATATGGCTCGTAAGTGCACAGACCGATGTATTCATCGATTCCCGTAGAGGCTGATCATGTTCAGCTGCAAAAGCGGAGGAAGACCCCGTGGTCGCTGAGTATGATGTCTATATCACTCCGGGAATGCAGACTATGGACGAATTATATCTGCTTCAGTATCCCATTCGAAACCGAGCTCAGGCCTACAATGAACGCAACTCATCACGACCCATTGAGATGAGACTCAAGAAGAAATCCAAATTCATGGAAATGGACGTCCAAATGAGCACCGATTTCAACTTCAACAAAGCTCAAGGTCTTGTCTGGGGTAAAGCTATGCAAAAAGCGAAGACTCACGGCACCAATACTTTCGGAGCTGCTGCTGGATTCGGTCAGGGTGGAGGCGCCAAATCGGCTCGCGGGCAGCGAGGTGGCGACATGGACGAATATGTCGGTGGTGATATCGACAAATTTGGCGAAGCGCTTAAAAAGGATGGAGTCTTCCACAAGCAGACGCTTGGTGGGCATTTGTTGCAACGCGAAGATGGCACTCCACATTATATGTTGGGTGCATTCCGTGGCAGTAAGACACACTTGTCGCCGGTGCAAGGCTTTGACTAATGTGCTTCAAGATGAGCTTCACCTGACGAGGATCAACAGCGTTGCTCAAATCCGACCTCAGTTCCACCACGTCGATGCAGTCGTTGCTGCCGACAAGTTCAGCAGAGAACGAGATCCGGATGATACGAGACCAGCGCCGCAAGCACGTGCCGTTACAATAGCATACAAAGACAGTCGGGATACGATTGATCCAAAAGTATTGAGAGACAAGAATCTCATGCAGACGGCACAGGAAGAACACTGGACCAGGCTGACATATTTTGATGAAGATGTAAGTTGTTTGTCATCAGATGGAGCTGTTTGTCATGATGTTTCACAGGCCTTGCTGACGTTTCACAGGACGACGAGTCGTACGAGGCATACCACGAAATGTTGTTCGTGCAACAAACTGCAAACGCAGGTCGGCTGCAGTCATCAATGAACAATGAAGAATATCTGGACGCCATCAGCGCACCAAGAAACGATCCTGGTGGCAGGCGGAAGAAGCGTCCTTTGACTAGGAAGCAGAGGAAAGCTATCGACCTTGCCGAGGACGACATTGAGGTGGTGGACCAGCCGCAAGACGGGCAGGCGCACGACGGAGAAGAGACGCAGCAATAAGAGCTGGAACTGCTGGTGGAGACAGTGGAGGTTGAGAGGCATGACACTCATGACACTCGAGGCATGCTCGTGCGTCAGTCGTGGAGCGATTTATGGTTCCATCATCCCAGATGCATTTCCGGCGTCGGCAATGTCTCGGGCGTGATGTAAGAAATAGTACCGAGTTTACCAAGATACCCATCCTCGGATACGTTATAGCATTTGATCCTTTTTACACCACGATCGCAGAACAATGAAGATGTGAAGCTGCTCGTAAGCCGCCACTGTCTGATACGTCCGACAGTCACTTCAGTCCGACAGTCATTATCAAGTTCTCTTTACCCCGTCGGAGAGACACTGCAAATCAGCGATTGCAGCGGTCAATATGGTTAAATACATGAGCGACACGCCCGGGCTTATCTTACCCCAACTGCCGACCGTGGCACGTTGTGGGGATTACGGCTGTCGGCGGTCAAAGTGCGGAGAAACGAGAATTTGGAGCTTCTCTCCCGGTTATCGCACGGTAAGAAGTAAAAGCTCTTACTTCACAGCATCTCACCGGGGGCTCACTTCCCTAGCCACAATCAATAGCCGCGGCCGCCGATAATGATCATGTCGATCACTCCCGGTCGTTCATGCGCCGTTCATGCGCGGGTCGATCGATCAGTCGTCACTGCTCGTGTGCGCCATTCCGTCCTTCTTCCTTCCTTCTCTACACACTACCTGTATTGCCCATGAACGAACGGTGACAATGGCTTCTTTCGCACCTCTCAGACAACGAGCTTCTCTCCTGGCTGGTCCAGCGACTAGAAGATGCTTCTCTACATCCGGCAACCTTCTGGCTGCTTATGGCTTCGTCGGTCTTGGACGCATGGGTAGGCCTCTCTTCACCACTTGCTCTGCAGTTTAGGTCGCGACACTGACATCTTTTCTCAGGTTACCCTATGGCGACCAACCTGAAAGCCAAGATGGGCGAATCGGACACATTGATCATCCACGACGTCAACTCTGAGAGCACGAAGAAATTCGTGGAAGAGAACCCGGGAACAGAGGTTGCTCAGAACGTCCGAGAGGTCGCTGAGAAATCGGTATGTGCAACTCCATCACCCTTATATCCCGCCCGCTCCTTACATGATGAATTATTTTGTTCTATCTATGATCTAAGTTGGGGGCTGCCGAGAGGCAGCTCTTTCTGTGATTCCTAAAATAAATATAGCCAATCCTCTGAGACAAGACACTTGTTAACTGCCATTTCGTGCACCGATTTCTACTACCGAAGACTTGGCCTTCGCTGACAATGTCTACAGGAGGTCATCTTCACGGCTCTTCCGGAACCTTCACATGTGCAGAACGTCTACGCAAACATGCTCCGGCCTCCAACGCTTCTCGAAACCGGTGTAGCCAAGCCACGTCTATTCCTCGACTGCTCGACCATCGATCCGAAAACATCTTCAGAGGTAGCCAATGCCATTCACTCCTCCGGTCAAGGCAAGTTCGTCGACACTCCAATGTCCGGCGGTACTGTAGCAGCTCGGGAATCGAGACTCACATTTATGTTTGGTGCCTCGGACGAGCTTGCGCCGAGGGTCACAGAGCTCCTCTCCATGATGGGAAAGAAGATAATCCATCTCGGTCCTCAATCCTCCGGGCTGAAAGGCAAGCTGGCAAACAACTACATCCTGGCCATCAACAACATCGCAGTAGCCGAGGCGATGAACATGGGCATCAAATGGGGTCTTGAGCCGAAATCACTAGCGGACTTGATCAACACAAGCACGGGTAAATGCTGGCCGAGCGAAGTCAACAACCCTGTTCCTGGCATTATCGAAGGTGCGCCGGCATCGAACGACTACGTTGGAGGTTTCGGCACAGCTCTTATGAACAAGGATCTCGGTCTTGCCATGGCTTGCGCGACAGATGCCGGTATCGAGCCACGTTTGGGCGCCCCTTGTCGAGAGATCTACAAGATGGTGGAAGCGAACGAGAAGACAACTGGCAAGGACCTTTCTGTCGTCTATCAATGGCTCAGTGGAGCGGCGAAATGAGCATCGCGTATCGCATCACATCGTACAGTAGCATAGCTTGGTGTTATTTTCATAGGCCACAATATATACCCGGTCGACCAGTCATTGATGTCGTCAGAACAAGTGTTCTCGAAAATAGTAACAAATGCCATAGTGCAGCGTGACCAATGTCAATAATGACGGGACTGCGCCTCACGCAGAGCCTCAGACGATGATGGAATGCGGGGAAGCAAAGCCAAAAGCGGCATCGCGCTTTGCCCGCGGCGTCATCCAGTGGCTTCTGTCTCAATCCATCCAGGCATCCAAATTGATTCAAGGACCACACAACACACTTCTTTCTTAACAGTCAAAGACTCTTTCACCACACGAACAATCTCAGTAACACATCAGCACCATGTGCGGCAGCGACATCTTTCTCGGCATCCTCGCCCTGCTCTTCCCTCCCCTACCAGGTAAGCCAAACGCCGCCCTCGCGTCGTTCTCACACTAACCTTTAACCACAGTCTGGGTGAAGCGCGGCATCTGCAGCGCCGACTCGCTCATCAACCTCGCGCTCTGCTGTCTGGGCGTACTCCCAGGCCTCCTACACGCCTGGTACATCATCCTGCAATACCCGGAAGCGACATACGAAGAGGTCGCGCAGCAAGACGCCGAGAACGGTCGCGTGACGTACTACTACATCGACAACGGCGACGGGCAGGGACGACAGAGGGTGCAGGGATCCGCGCCACAGAATGCACCACCGAGGGGCTATGGTACCGTGCCGTCGGCGCCGAACCAGCAGTTCCTCGGCCAGCAGGCTGGTGTGGCGCCCCCGGCCCAGTACCAGAATGCCGCGAGGATGGGAGGCGAGAGCAATGAGGGGTTGCCGCCGCCGAGCTATCAGGAGAGTGTCAAGGGGGATAATAAGGTGCAGAGGTCTTAGAGCTGTCGAGGATGGAGTCTGGAGTTGAGAACGGACTACGGATGTCAGGTCTCTCCTGGGGCGTCGGATGGGATGCTGATGCAGCTGGAGGTAATCATGGCAGACACTTCAGTAGACACTTTGTCCACACTTCACCTAACATTTTGCCTAACACTCTCCTAACACCTTGGTAGACTCTTGGCTCGACACTATGCCCAAAATACTGCGTGACAGTTCGATAGACACATTAGGTAGACGATTAACAGGAGAGCGTGCCGAGTATTCCAGCAACATACTCTAGTACAGGTGATCACCCGTTTCACACCTCGGTATATTGTTCGAATGAATACAAGTCTTGCGAAGAACTGCAAATCAAGCTCTATCAAGCAATGGGGTATCACGAGTTTCTGTATAAGTAACGCACATCCATCACGAACCGAGCTCACGAACCCGTCGCCCTCGTCCCATCAACCTCGTGCTCGTCCTCATCGCGATACGGACTCCTACTCCTCGTCGCGCCGGGCAACGGATCATCGATCTCCTCGCCCAGGACTTTATCCAGCTCCTGCGCATCCCCTCCCGTATGACTCCCCCGTCCTTCATCCCCATGCCCGCCCATCAAAGCCTCCTTCCCGCCTTCCCTTCCGCCAATTAACAAACACCCCGCGATCAGCATCGCCGCGCCAACCCACCACAGGCCCGGCAGCTTTTCACCAAAGACCAGGTACCCGGCCGTCGCGGCGACCAGGAAATTGGTGCTGGTGTTCAGCACGCTGACGTGTACGGTCGATGCCGCCAGTGTCAGGGCGCGCGTGAAGAGGCCCCACATTATGGCGTCGAAGAGAAGGTTGAGCCCGAAGCAGGAGCCGCGGACTAGGAGCTCGAAGAATGTGCTGTGGGTGAGGCCGAAGAGGTGGGCGAGATGTGAGGCGAGGGTGCTGGTTAGGGTTGTTGTGGTGCTGGAGGTGCGTTAGCAGAGTTCGTGAGCCTGGGTCATATGGTGGGTGCTTTGGAGGGGAAGATGGGGTGGATGATGGGGATTGATGAGCGCACAGTTTTGCGAAGACGCCGTTGATGGCTGCGCAGGCGCCGGAGGATATGGCATATATTAGCCATTGGTGGTTCGAGCTCGCCATTTTGTGTTGTGGTAGGGGGGGTGGTTGCGAGATGGTTGTTGTCGAGGTTCGGGGAAGTTGGAGTGTGGTGGAAGCTTGGGGTTGATGCCAAGATTTATGTAGATCATCGCTCGTTGCACAAGTGTCACATGCAAATTGTTTCACAGCACAGTCATTAGCGAAGTTGTGACTGATTAAAAGTAAATCGTTGGGTTCTTCTTTACGGGAGAGTCACGGCAGAAAATCCTATCGATCGGCCAAAAATAAAAGTACTTTCCCATGGGTATAACCTTGACCATCCCCTACGAATAGTTTCTCGTGTTCTCCTTACGTTTTCATCGACTGGGGCACTGCCGCTGCTAAGGACGAGATCGATTGTGAAGAGCAGGAACAATACCAGACTTTATCCGGTTCGAGGCAAACTGCGAAGGAATGTGGTGAACTTGAAGCCTGCAGAAACCATTTTGAGCATCCTGCCTGCTTTCGCGACTGCTTTCTGGCTGATGACTCCTCGGAGCCTTTGTAGTAATGTCAATGGAAAGGTTGAATCTGCTCGGGAGTTGCATTATTTGACCAGGAGGAGATGGTGGGAGCATTGGTGATAGTCGCATTTGAGAAGCGCTGTGACCTGACAAGGTTGTTATACTGCTCGATATGCAGTTCGATGTCAACCCTGCAGATTCTCAAAACCCTTTCCAATTCTCAAATGTAGAATCCATAATCTCCTTATCAGTACGCAGTTTCGATTCAGTGGGACGTGGTTCTGATTCGACATTCGCTGAATCCTGTCCAGTGTGATTATGAGGTGGCGAGGTGGAAGGTTTTGGAAGTTTTGGGAATCGAGGAATATCACGATAACGTATTGGGGCAACCTATGCCAGAGCCTTGGTCTGACAGCTGACAATCTTGACCTTGGATGCCTCGACCTGCTGAGAGTTGTCGAGCTTGAACTTGATATCCTTGAGTATAAAGGTCCAGACTTCATCGCAGAACCTGTACGTGTCCAGATGACCCTGCGAGATCAAGTCAGGTTTTGTATGATAGTTGACCTACGACTTTGTTTACCTTGAAGCTCATCCTTGCCTTGACCTTCTCGCCTAGAACTTGCGCGATCGCTTGATCAAAGTTGGACATGATTTTCATCGCGAGCTGAGGCTCGATACGACGGCTGCTAATCAGATCGTCGAGCGTGTCCGCAAGAGTCACACCGAGACTGAAGATTATGGTCAGTAACCTCGTCCATCAGCAGCGGCTGGACATTCCTACGTTGTGCCACGGTACAGCTCGTAGTACTTGGTATCCGCCATCCTGGTATGATGAATAGATGATGGGGTTGTATCTGAGGTCACAAAAGTGAAGGGTTCAAGATGAAGCTGAGCGAGTTGAGTGAGATATATTCCATAGTTGAACGTCGCTGCCGATCACGTGCGGGCTGGCTCTTGACGGTACCTCCCGCAATCTCCAACGCTCGGGCCACCCGTCACTCACGAAGCATCATGGCTGGCTTTCGAATGCCAGATTGCTATCCTTGGGCTACCACGACTCGTCCATTCACTTCCACCTCTCTTTTCCGGGCTCACATCAGTCTAACATGGGCGGTCTCACATATGGCGCCTATGGCGCATCTTCTACCCTCGCAGTCATTGGACTCTGTACGGATACCACCCTCGCTGGCTTTCGCCTCTGCTAACAAGTCTACAGACATGCTGTTCAACGGCGAAGGAGAAGCATTCAACGTAGGATCCGCGATACCACAATACCAGGACTCCTCACTCACACCCGCCTAGGTCGGCAACTTCCTCGAAAGCATTTCCCCATACGCTTGGGCAAGCACAGGTATCGGTCTTTGCATTGGTCTGTCGGTCATAGGAGCAGCATGGTCAGTAAAGAGAGCGATACATGACGGGTTATTGTGCTGAGACAGAACAGGGGTATCTTCATCACTGGAACATCGATCATCGGAGGTGGTGTCAAGGCTCCCAGGATACGAACGAAGAACTTGATCTCCATCATCTTTTGCGAGGTTGTGGCCATCTATGGAGTCATCATGTCTATCGTCTTTTCGGCCAAGCTACAGAATGTCAGTGGTGATGCGCTATACTCTGGAAGCAACTTCTACACTGGATACGCCTTGTTCTGGTCCGGATTACTGGTCGGAGCTTGCAACATGATCTGTGGTATCTCTGTTGGTATCAACGGTAGTAGTGCAGCTCTGGCGGATGCTGCAGACCCTAGCTTGTGAGTGAAGATCGGTATCTGAAACACACTGCAGGAACTGATTGAGATACAGGTTCGTCAAGATTCTTGTTATTGAAATCTTCAGCTCCGTACTCGGTCTCTTTGGTCTTATTATTGGACTTCTTCTCTCCGGACCCGCCGCCGACTTTCAATGAGCAACGTTTGACACTTACGGAGCGAGTTATGGCAGATGCTCTTCCTTGACGCGAAGGGCTTCCCGGACGGATTCGAGAGGCACCGAGCTGGAACGAAATAAATACACGAGATCTTACCATGAATCACGCGCTATCACCGACGTCAGCGAACGCGCGAAGGTCCCTCTTGCAGTCCATCATGTTGGGTCTAATGGGTCTACTAAACATCCACCTCAGCCAGGTATTGTAGATATGTAAAATAGAAAGATTTAGCATTACCCACTGGATTGCCTTGTCGAGCTTGTTGATTCCGCCTGTACACGTGTTCAGCTTATTGCTGTGAAAATCGGCAATCTCTTGCATAAGAAAGCGGCTGCTTTTCTTGAATCGTGGAAACGAGGTATCTTGCTCTTGAGGTGTGAAGGTTCCGACCGTACATGTACAGTATCGATACAGTGCTTGAAATAGAGTTCGAATTACCACGCCCGATGGTGAACTCAATCCCACCACATGCACCACTGATCTCTTTCTTCCACCACATCACATGCTACATAATCGGACAACGCATTATGAGCACAAAACTGCGCGCTGCAATCTTGATCGTCTCGACCACTGCGAGTCAAGATCCTTCGACTGACCGTTGTGAACCCGTGCTCAGAGAAGTATTCAGTAATCCCGGAGGTGGAAATGCTGTTTGGAATGTGACAGACGTCAAGATCGTATCCGACGATGTCTTACAAATACAACAAGCTGTCACAGGCTGGGCAGATTCGGAAAACTACCCAAACGTAATCATTACAAGTGGTGGAACTGGTTTTGCTACCAAGGATGTGACTCCGGAAGCAATCTCGCCGTTGATACACAGACATGCACCGGGTCTCGTACATGGCATGCTTGCCGCCTCACTGACGGTCACACCCTTCGCTATCATGTCCAGACCTGTAGCTGGAGTCCGCAACAGCTCTATCATTCTCACACTGCCTGGTTCACCAAAAGGCGCAAAGGAGAATCTAGAATCCGTCATAAAGTTACTATCTCATGCTTGTGTACAAGCTGCTGGTGCCAACTCGAGGCAACTACATACTGGAGGAACGCAGAAACTCGAGGAGGAAGCAGGTGTCTCTGCTGCGACTTCTGGACCTTCCGCAGGACACTCTCACGGCCACCATCACCATCACGACCATGGACATGGACATGGGCACGGTCACGGACATGGAGCTCCTAGAGCACACACGAATCCGGAAGACCGGCCTCAGTCAAACGATCTTTCCAGCGGACCAACAGGCAGAGCCAGACAGTCACCATACCCTATGCTCTCAGTAGAAGATGCCTTGACAAAGATTGCCGAGAACAGTCCTCAAGGGCAAGTCATTCGAGTACCAGTAAACGAAGACATCGTGGGAAGTGTCCTGGCCGAAGATGTCGAGGCCAACGAATCAGTACCAGCTTTCAGGGCCAGCATTGTCGACGGATACGCAGTCATTGCCGGCAAAGATGTACCTAGCACTAAAGGTGTATTTCCGGTGGCTTTTGCCTCTCACGCCCAAGCTGGAAACGTACCTACTCTAGAAGCTGGCCAGATTGCTCGAATCACGACCGGCGCACCTCTGCCACCTGGCGCAACTTCTGTGGTCATGGTGGAGGACACTGTTCTCAAGAGCAAGACTGATGACGGGAGGGAGGAGAAGGAGGTCGAGATCCTGACGGACGAGATCGAAGCTGGAGAGAATGTCCGCGAAGTCGGCAGTGATGTCCGAGCCGGTGATGTGGTCTTACGGAAAGGCGAGGGGATCTCAGCGGTCGGAGGCGAGTTCGGTTTACTAGCGTCCGTGGGAACGAGGGAAGTTAGTGTCTACAAGAGGCCCGTTGTCGGTGTGTTGAGTACAGGCGACGAGATCGTACCTCACGATCGGCCTGAGGCTCTACGCCTGGGCGAGGTGAGAGACACAAACAGACCGACGCTCCTGACCGCTATACGAGGCACTGACTTTGAGGCGGTGGACCTTGGTATTGCATCTGACAAGTAAGTCGAGAGATCCATTGACGGAAAACAAGCTAATAGAACCACAGACCAGGCGCTCTCGAGCAAACCCTGCGCGACGCAATGCGTTCAGTCGACGTCATCATCACAAGCGGCGGTGTATCGATGGGCGAGCTTGACCTCCTCAAGCCAACCATCGAGCGACAACTGGGGGGCACAATCCACTTCGGTCGGGTATCAATGAAACCCGGCAAGCCGACCACATTTGCAACTGTACCATTCAAGGACAACGCCGGTGAGAGGACGACCAAGATTATCTTCTCCTTACCCGGAAATCCTGCATCTGCAGTAGTGACATATCATCTCTTCGTACTGCCGTCGCTACACCACATTTCCGGTATCAGCCCTGTTGGTCTGCCCAAAGTCAAGGTTGTACTGGATCATGAGGTGAGGATGGATGCAAAGAGAGCAGAGTACCATCGTGCTTTGGTCACGGCGAAAGCAGATGGTGTACTGCACGCTACGAGTACTGGAGGACAGAGAAGTTCGAGAATAGGAAGCTTTAAGGGTGCCAATGCGTTACTATGTCTCCCTGTGAGAGAGGGCATGCTGGGTAAGGGAGAGAAGGTAGATGCTCTGTTGATGGGCAAGATCATTAGTGAGATATGATCATTTCCTGTATGTATTGATATCTCAGATTGAAACTGGACATATAATCACACCAGCATACTACATCGTCAGCACTCGAGATCGTTCTTCGCGAAGTGATAGTAACCAAGAACTTGAGTATAGATAAAATAGATAAGAATACATGCTCGGCTAAGTTTTCCTGATCGGGCGTTTTTCAACTTCACTTCGTACATCATTCCATCGCGACCATCAACTGTTCAGCTCCACCATCGCAACAATGAGAATTTGATATCCAAGCGCGCCCCTGCGCGCATCCTCACCAACCACAACACCCTTCAAGAAACCTGCCAAGCGCTCACGTACGCGATCATGGTCCGGCTGAAGCACCGGTACCTGCTAGTGAACATCCTCTACCCAGACAGCGCGCCGACGACCAAACCACCCGCGGCCGCGAACGTGCCCGACGTAGTACAGTTCAACAGCCCCAGCTCCGACGCGCTGACACCTCAACTCCTCATCCGGCTGATACGCGACAACCTGGCCGAGCTCTTCGGCGACTACGGTTCCGGCATGGTGTCCAGCAGTCTGCAGGGTCTTTTCCCCTCACAGCCAGCGCTTTCCTACCACTAACCCGTTGGCCAGTCAAGTACCTCTCCCCCGCGACCTCGACCGCCATCGTCCGCGTCGCGCGCGCGCACTACCGTCTCGTCTGGGCCGCGCTGACGTACACGACTCGCCTCCCTGGGCCCATTGACGCGGTCTGCGTCTTCCGCGTCGTCAGGGTCAGTGGCACGATTCGGAAGAGCGAGGAGGAGGCGATCAGGAGGGCCAAGGCTAGTATTCTGCGGGCGCACAGGGCGGCGCCGGGAGGGATGGGCAAGAAGAGCCAGGTTGATTTGCTCGAGCGGATTTTGGGCGGTGGTGGAGAAGTGGATGAGAAAGAGGCTAGGAAGGGCATTGAGGAAGATGATGTGGATGGAGATGAGGATGAGGATGAGCATGTTGATATGGATTGAAGAGTGGTGTGTTCACACAGCACCGAGGAGTAGAGCAGTGGAGAGTATGCTGAAAGCGTACACGGGGGTATATGTTAAGCGCGTATCAAGCGCGTGATATAGTCACTATGCTAGTATCACAGCCCTTGAGTTCATAATGTCGTCACGACCTCTTACTGGTAACTTTGACTCCTGATCCACCCTCTCCTTTTTGCTTCTCCTTCATGAATTGCCGTTGTAACTCCTCCAGGTCGTCATCGTCGTTGTCATCATTATTCCTAGCACCACTTCTCATGCCTTGCACCTCCTCATCCCCCTGCGGCATCTGCTCTGGGTTCTCACCAGGCACCCTGACAACCTTTGTCGCCGTCGCCTCACGCGCCTCTTCCTCCCACCCTTTCCGCTCCAATTCATCAAACTCCTCCCTCCGATCGATCCAACGCTCCTGCACATCCCTCACATCCATCTTCCCACCCCACCCCTCCTGCATCGCGACCTGCCAGATCCCTTCGTTCGATCCCTCGCCCGTCCCAAATACATAGCCACTCGCCCGATCAATCGCGCGCAGCAGATTTGTCATGCTGGCTTTATCCTCCACGGCCAGCGTCTCGAACCCCACGAGGCCAAAGTCTTCGATTAGACCCACCAGCGCTGCATTCAGGGCGGAGAATTTATTATTCGATTGTAATTGCGAGGGATTTGAAGCCGTCGATTGTTCCTTTTCCAAGAGTGGGAGCAGCCGCTCGAGGTCTTGTACTTCAGTATAGTAGTCCAGGTTAAACGGCAGGGGTTCAGCGGTCTTGACCAAATTGTCGATCTTGCTGAGCACGTTTATGAGCGGGAAGGGCATGTGTAGCATACTGCGCAGACACAGCAGAAGGGAGGATATATAGAGCGTCGGCCGCGAGATGGAATGCGAGTCCAGCAGCTGGACGACGGTGAGTCGGTAGCCCAGCTTCTCGATCTTGTGGAAGACGCGCGGCAGCGTCTCGTGGTGTGTGAATAGCTCCACTTGGCCCGGGCAGTCGAAGATGATGTACGAGTCGGACAGGTTCTCGAGCTCTTCCTGAAACCACTCCCAGTTCTCCTCTAGCTCTTCTAGTGCGTACAGCACGCCGCCGTTGGGGCCTAGTTCTTCCTTTTTCATGACTTCTTCCAGCGGGACCAGGTCGCGGATGTCGAGCGCGGGGGCGTAGTTGGTCTTGTCGTTTGCTGGATCGAGGTTCACGACGGAGCATTTGCGGTCGATTGCTGTCATGAATTGTTGCATGCCGTCGCAGTAGGTCGACTTGCCCGAGCCGGGAGGGCCGATGACGAGCTGCGCGAAAGGCATCTTGTGCGGTATCTATGATATTATGTTATTCAGGTTGAGTTCCTTACTCTTTCAAGTCATGATCGTGATTAGAAATGGACAAAAAGCCGAGCAAACAAATACACAATGACATCGGTCTTTCACTTCCCCACATTCACCACCATCTCAGAAAATCTCCCAGCGGAAGGTCAGGCGAGCATCTTCTGTACAGCAACACGTGCTCTTTCTTCCTTTCAATAGTTTACCTCCTGTACATTTGGCAACAATGAGCGGCAGTAAGTATCAAGGCTCCGCGACCAACACCCTGTCACTAACCACACTACCAGCGCAATACGAGCTCCCTGAGCCGCCAACAGATGTCATCTCCGCGGTGAAATACGCACCATCCTCTCCGGAGCGCCTACTCGTCTCCTCCTGGGACCGCCACGTCTACCTCTACGAGACACCATCACAAGAGTCAGCCGCACTACTACTACGCGTCGAACACCGCGCGCCAGTCCTAGACATCTGCTTCGGCGAAAGCGACAACGATGCCTTCTCCGCCGGGCTCGACTGGGACGTATCACACATCAACCTGGAGACAGGCAAGAAGACAGTCCTGTCCTCACACACCGCGGGCGTGAAAAGCGTCGTCTACAGCGACGCGCACAAACTGCTGATCTCCGCCGCCTGGGACAGCGAGCTACACATCCACCCGTTCGCAGACGGCGCGCCGACCCACGACTGGGCCACCATCGCGCTGCCCTCGAAGCCCTTCAGCATCAGCGCGACGCGCAGCAAACTCGTCGTCGCCATGGCCAGTCGCGCAGTGCACATCTACGACCTGGCGGCGCTGCGCATGATGAGCAGCCAGAGCTCCACAACGGCGCCAGAGACAGGCGGACAGAACCGCCTCGCGATCGAGCCGTGGCAGACGCGCGAGTCGAGTTTGAAGTTCATGACGCGCGCCGTCGCGTGCATGCCCAACGACGAAGGGTACGCCATCTCGTCGATCGAGGGCCGCATCGGCGTCGACTGGTTCGACCCCAGCGACGACAGCCAGGCGCGCAAGTATGCGTTCAAGTGCCACCGGCAGACGGAAGACGACGTCGATGTCGTGTACCCTGTGAACGCGCTCGCGTTCCACCCGGTGCGCACGACGACGTTTGCGAGTGGTGGCGGCGACGCGACGGTTGTGTTCTGGGACGGCCAGTCGAAGCGCCGCATCAAGCAGTATGCTGGTTTCCCGGCGAGTATCAGTAGTATGAGCTGGAGCAGTGACGGGCGGCATCTGGCTGTTGGTGTTAGTCCTGGCTTCGAGGATGGGAAGGAGGAGCTCGAGGAGGGCTCGGTCAAGGTCTTTGTGAGGGAGATATCCGAGGCCGAGGTCAAGGGCAAGGCACCGAAATGAGAGGAGGATATTTGTCTGTCAGAGTACGCATTGTGAATTAGCGACGGCGTTGGGAATGGTTTTGGAAGACGTGCACGGCTGGTCAGATACAGTATCACTTGATGAAGAAGAGGTGAGGGAGCTGATAAACAGGCTCTATTACAATAATATTCTACAAGGTCATGACCGCTAATCGTTATAAAAGCACATTTTCTCAAAAGTACAATAATCCCTTTCCGTCCACTTTCCTCCTCAAACCAACACCCTCCCCGCAGCCACAGGGCCGGTCGTGATGGTCTGGCTGACAATCTCGGTGGTGTAGACGGCTGGGTAAGTGGTGTATGAGACAGGCGGCATGTCCTCAGTCTCCGAATCCGTCTGCGCCAACTCAAGGTCCTTCTGCGGCGCGCGACTGGCCAAGTAGGCAGGGTAATCGTACCGACCACTCGCCTTGTTTGGGACATGGAATCGCTGGTCGACGCTGACGAGCAACCAGGCGAAGACAACGACCAATTCGATGACGAAGTTGAAGACGTAGAAGCAGGCTTTGCTGAAATACCAGGGCTCGGGTGCGCCGAGGGGGACTGGTGGCAGCCAGTTGATGGCGGCGCGGAAAGCGGCGCCGAGCGTCAGGATAATGGAGCTGAGGACCACGATGGCGATCTTGGCGCGCATGCTGCCGGCGCCGAATTTGTCGATGTGGCCGTCATTGGCGGCGCGCGCTGCTTTCACAGCTGGGAGAAGGCCTGCTACTGCCGCGATTGGCACGATCAGGGTTGGCAGGAAGGCGATGACGGCGTAGGCGGTTTGGCCATAGAGCTCCATGTCGCGATCGATGCGATGGAGGTTCGGCGAGAGAGTGTAGAAGCTCTGGATGATGGCGGTGATGAGGATGATGATGGTCGCGACGATCCACACGAAAATGGCGGGAAAGAACAGGCTGGCTGGCTTGCTCCAACCGACGGTCGGGTGCTGGGCGCGCAGTATGCGTTGGGTGAAGACCATGTTGATGGCGAAGAGCATGATGACGCCGGCGTAGACGAAGATGTTGGAGGCGATGGCGAGGCGGATGTTGTCGACATGGGCTGTCCAGGCCATGCGTAGCGAGAATGTGACGATGCGGGAGTTGCAAAAGCCGAAGATCATGGCGTTCATGTTGAAAGAATGACCATTCTTTTTGTTTATGAGGAAGCGGTGCAGGTGTAGAGCACCCGCGAAGATGTAGATAACCAGGAAGATGGCCGAGATGGGAATGTCTGGCAAGATTTCGGGTTTTCCTCCCAAGGCCTGAAATTTTGATGCATATGGTCCACCCATTGTGTCGAGGTTTGTATGTTTAAATGGTAGACCTGTTTAGTCGAATTGAACTTGGTAGTCGATCGATGTCTCAGTCAAGCGATGAAGGTTGTATGTCGATGCTGATGCTGCAGTAGTCTCGATGTTGATAGCTGATGATGGAGTAGAGTGCTGATATCGAAAGCATTTGGACGGGCGCAAACCTGATGTTTTAAGTCTTACTCCATTAGAAGTTCGGTGTGCCATGTTTCTTTGGCACCGTTTGGACCGAGTGACTTGTGGTGACTTGGTAAACATGAACGGTGGTACCAAAAGAGCGACAGCGAAATGTGGTGGTGATGGTCGGCGTTCGCAGCATGCCAATCGCAGATAGTCAATAATAGTCGGGGCCAAATTGGAGGAATGCACCGAGCCCGCCCTAAACTTCTTCCAGAAGAACGGCTGGAGAAATGGAGTAACAGCGCCCGCACACGTCACGCCACGTCGAGGGTCGCAATCAATTTAATCCTCCGAACAGCTTGAAGAGGAGTTCAGCGCCCAGAGTCTCATCCTCGATGGCGCATTCCAGACTGTGTTCATATGATCATGTCCCTCATCTGTCATCTGAACAGACTGGTTTATGCAAAGAACTCCAGACTCGCCGTGGTAATGACCATAGTCAATGAAGATCGTCTCTCGCTCTCGGTCTGTTGCAATGGATGGTCCGTGCGAGCGTCGCAAACGGGACATGTTCATCCTCCGAACGACGAAGGATCGGAACTTCTGTCTCCGACATGGTAACGCCGACATGGTGATCTTCTCTCGGCCACAGCCATAGGAACCGACGGTCGACCGTGCGGTCTGCTTCGACATACCAATCAAGTCGCTTTTTGAGGCTGCAGGATAATATTATCGATCAAGCGGACAGGTATCTTGCCGTCTCCGAGTCCACAATCTTCACCCTGCTGAGGTTCTTCGACTGGCATCATCTTGATTGCGCCGCTCAAGATCGCTCCCTTGGACACATCAACTTCGTCAATCTCCTCCATCGTCTCCGGGTCTGCGAGCGAGATATAGTCGACATCAAACAGCGCGCGTTGGTGCGGTGGGAGTTCCTCTTGCGCGTTTCTGATCGACATGGCCTTGTCGTTGGCCATCCAAAGAATGTCCGATCGCGACCGCTTGCCCTTAAGGAATTGCGATTCTGCCGCCTTGAGAGCTTCAAACAGCAGTATGCCTACCTTGCGTCTGCGCGCGCCAAGATATACGTTTCGCGAACTCATGGCCAGTCCATCAGCTTCTCTGGTCGTCGGTTCCACCACCACTTCCGTGTCCAAGTGAAAGTCTTTGACCATGCGGCGAATGACGGCCGTCTGCTGTACGTCTTTCTGTCCAAAGTATACCTTCTCAGGCGTGACAATGTTGAAAAGCTTCATGCAAACGGTTGCGACTCCGCGGAAGAAGACAGGTCGTGATGCGCCTTCCAGGAGGTTGCCCAGCGGAGTAATGGTGACGAACGAACCCTTGCCAGGGATTTCTGATGATGGCGGTAATGTGGGATACATTGTACGCGTTTTGGGCGCAAATATCGCCGTAATGCGCCCTGACCCCTCCTTCTTCGCAAGTTCTGTGTCCAATCCCTCCAGCTTCTTCATGTCCGCGTCCCACGTCTTCGGGTAACTGTCCAGATCCTCGTGCACCCCGAATTGCGTAGGGTTGACATATATGCTCACAAACACGTCGTCGTTCTCCGCTGCCGCCTGACGTACTAGAGAGAGATGACCCTCATGAAGGGCGCCCATTGTAGGGACGAGTCCGACTGTGCGGTCATCGCGTTTGATCTCTTTTCGGAAATTACGTAGCTCTGGCACGTCTCTGAAGACCTTGAATGTTCCTATTGATCCGCCTGTAGCATTGAAGAACCTGCGTTGTTGTAGCGGAGCATGAGTCGAGAGCTGACCTCTAGCTTGTGAGTATGATCGGCTGCTGGCGAGGCACAATCTCCATGGTGATCTCGTAGCCATGGACGAGGCCTGGCGCAGGGAATCCGGGCCCAGAACGATCCTCGAAGTTCCACGAGGGATTGAACGGAATCGTGGTAGAGGGAGGAAGACAATTGTGTTCAATTAGGCTGACACTCTTTACTAAACCGACCTGAACGCGCTGCTGTCTGCTTCTCCAAAAATTGCCCAGCTTCACCGGAGATTACGGAGCTTAGCGCTCGTGCCGACTCGGCGGGCCTGATGTGGTCACTGCATCAATCGCAATTTCGCACGATGAACACGATAGACAAACTCCTTTTGCATGTGCTATCTATGCTTTTCAATCATACTCGCTGCGTGTGTTCGTTCCATCATCCATCATAAGCATGATACGTTAGATAAAGTCGCCGCCTCCGAATCCGCCGAACGGGTTTGGTGGTCTTCCACCCATCCCTCCCATTCCACCGCTACCAGGAAAGCCACCAGGGCCACCTCTCGGCGGTCTTCCACCAGGTCCGACGGGATCGTATCGTGCACCGGGCGGCGCTTGAGGGTCGTACCCGAAATCTCCTCCTCCTCCTCCTTGGCCTCCGAACATTGGATCGTCGAATGTTGGGTGCATGCCTCCACCTCCACCGAGACCAGGTCCGATGTTGCGAAACGGGTCGTTGGGTCCAAGACCTTGCGGATACAGATCGCGTTGACCGTAGCCTGGTCCGCCAATACCGCCGCCGCCCATAGGTCGTAGAGGTCGGTTCATGTCGTACGGGTCTTCAAATCCAGGTGGTGGAAAATCGCCTTGTGGCATCGGACGGCGAGGTGGTTGCGCAAGCGGGTCTGCAAGTGGGTGTGGGCGGGCTGGACGTGGCTCGTCGCGTAGAGGATCTGGATCCGACCGTGGTGGTCGTGGACCGGAGCCTTGTCTAGTTGCGGCGCCTTCTCCTTGCTGATTTGTCGTCTCTTCGTATCCTTCCTTGCGAAGACCCGGCATCAGCTTCTGGATGATATTCAGACGAGCCATACCTCCGAAGTCTGCAACCCGTCCGTCTGAGATGAAGATGTCGATGATCATCTTGCGTGCTTCTTCTGTACTTCCAGCCGAGCTTGGCGTGGCTGGTAACGAAGACGGCGAGATGTAGTCGTCCACCCTAACGTCGAAAGATGCCGTCTTATCATCGCCCATACCCATTCCCATGATCACTGCCTTGTTGCCCATCTTGTTGATCTTGACAAGATACTCCATAGACGACTGAACGTGCGCATACCGGAAAGCGTAGTTGCCCGGTGATGCGTTCCACTCTGCAGGTAGTGGTCGGACTTGGCCTGGTTCTGTTTGCTCTACTTCAATTTTGTGATCTTCTCCGAGTCCTAGTAAGCGGAATCCCGTAGCGAGCATGGCCGCATGTGTCATCAACGCTAACGCATCCAGAGGAGTCTTGATCTGTGGTGATGCATCTTGTGGAAGACTTGCTTGTGCGTTTGTCGCTAATGAATTCGTGCTGAGCACATTTTGGTTCGCCATGTTGCTTGAGTTCGAGTTTTCGATGAGATTTGTATTCGAGCGGCCGAAGTAGAGGCAGGTACAGCTCTTTATGTCGAATTAATGAGAGCCAGTTCGATGAGTGAATCTGATTTTGTGAGCTGGAGCTGGATGGAGAGACCTGTGTTTTCAAATTAATGAGCTGGATGGAGAGCGTTGTGTTTGCTCCAGGCAGTGGTGGAACGTCATCCGCGCTATTACCCCACACAAGGCTGTCCATCCGCCGACGGAAGCTGCAGCCGAGTCATAGCGGGTAAACCGACGACGACCGCCAAGGAGCACTCGGGTGGTCTAACTCATTTTATTCTCACTCGTACGTCGCTTCATGTTGTATCTTCTCAAGATCAGTCGAGACCTCTATCGTGATGTCGTATTGTCGCACAACCTGTTCGCCCAGCACACGAAGGGGTAAGCCTCTGAAACGCTTCTACAATATGTCAGCTTGCGCACACACTCGCGGTCACGGTTGGTCTGCCGTCGAAGCGAGCGAGACGCGAGCAAGGTAAGTCGGCCTCTCTTGCATTCTAGATATCCTCGATCTTTCAACATATCAATGCAGATGATAGCTCGTTGAGCGCTCCTCACTCTTTCTATCAAACCTTCCTCGATGTGCTGAGCGATTCTTATTGGCTTCAGCAAATGCTTCTTCCAACTCAATTCTCAGAAACCCCCTCATATATGCAACCACTACATCGAGCTGCGGGTCCAGCCACTTCTTTGGGCGAGTCTTGTGAATTAAGCTCCTTTCATTGGTCTGTCATCCCCACAGACAGTACCCGCAGATAATGCCTCCCACCAACCGCGATACAACTTGCGAAGAGACTCCGCTGGAAAGACAAAACACAAGAAATTCAACACAGTGTCAATGTCTCACTCGTCGCGTCGAGGCGATATCGGTGTTCAGTGCAAGAACATGGGTCGAAGTCCTCTCGATAATAAGCCTCAGCCCCTTCCCATCTCTCGTTCACTCCTTGACCTATTTGCTCCTCATACGTTCGCTCAGTCAATCGTTTGCTCCTCTGCCCCAAGATGCGGGCCTCCCTGATGTTGGGCGCTGCGGCGCTCTATGGAAACATCCTTGTGAATGCACAATCACAATCACTCTCCATCACTCTCACGGCAAGTTCAACCACTACTGCAACAGCCGGCTCCGTGGTATACAGCGTCTCGACCGAGACGTCCACAGCGCCAGCACCTAGTACTACAGTGACGCAGACGGCTCCATCAGATGCGTCAGTCACGACCCAGGTCGTCACACAGGTCATCGCACCTTCGAGCGTGGTCACCGAGTCCAGCACAACGACAGCAACCGCTAAGTCTGTCAGCACTTACATGTCGCTCATGACACGTTCGACTGCTCGTCCTGTGACAAGGATCGTTGTTGTCAGCGGAAACCAAACTGTAACATCCAGCTCATCGAGCTCATCCAGCTCATCTATTGCCTCAACATCCGCGCCAAACAATGCCACGAGGCCGGTCATTTCCGCCACTTCATCGGTCCAGAACGTCACAACCACTTCATCGTTCCAGAACATCACCACCACGTCAATGCCAATGACTACCCAGCAGCCAATTGCCAACATGACAATGCCTCAAGGAAACCGCACTATCTCGCGATCAACTTGCCCAACGACCGCCATACCACACCATCGTTCCCGCACTACGATCTGGATTGACCGTCTTATGCCAACGACGACCACTGCCACGCAGAACTTCACCCTAACTGCGAGCTCGAACACCACTATAGATCCTACTATCACTAAGACGGTGACTGATCCTCCTTATGGAAACACGACCACAAAGTGGAACACACAGTGGATGACAACTCCAACTACCATGTGGATGACTGCCACGATCACGGCGCCTTGCAACTCATGCCCTGGTGGTGTATCAACATCTTTGTCGACCAGCTGTACGACCTTTTACCAGACCATGACGTCTTCCACGCCAACATCAACATCAACATCGACAATGGCCATCGTTACCAAATCTGCATGTGGTGCATCCACATCGTGCACTACATTTACGTCTCCTCCGCCATCCACATCAACAATGGCCATCGTTACCAAATCTGCATGTGGTGCATCCACCTCGTGCACTACATTTACGTCTCCTTCGCAGCCAGACATGACCACTCCTGCACCATCTGTACCTCAGCCGGCCACTCAGGTTGTCTACACATGGAGCACATCAACTACTGTCGTGCCTTGCCCTGTCTGCCCATCTGGAACGACTACGAGCCTCTGGAGTACTCAAGTCATATGCTCTACCACAACCTTTACCGTTGGTACACCGGTCACCGGTGCTGTCCAGACTTCTCCCGCAGGTTCTTCGCCAGCAGAGTCTATGCCAGCAGTATGGAGCCCGATGGCGTCTTCATCAGCCGGATCAATCGCTACTACCGAGACTGACGAAGTGACCTCGACCCTTTACGTCACCACCACAGTTGCAGTCATTGGACAGTGCTCTAGTTGCGCAGGTGGTCAATCCACCGAGTACATCACTACATCAGTCCCTGTGTCCGCGGTTGGAACGCCAGTCGTATCGAGTCCAGGGATGCCTTCCACAGCCGAGTCTATGCCAGCAATGTCAAGTCCGATGGGATCTTCTCCTTCGAGCCCACTGGTGTCCTCTCCAGCCGAATCCATGCCAGCAGTATCGAGCCCAATGGTGTCTTCACCAGCCGGATCAATCTCTCCTACCGAGACTGACGAGTTGACCTCAACCTCTTACGTTACCACCACAATCGCAGTTGTCGGACAGTGTTCCAGCTGCCCGGGTGGTCAATCCACGGAGTACATCACCACATCTGTTCCTATGTCAGCTGCCGCAAGTGCGACTGCATCGGTGCAGTCGAGTCCAGTGCACAGGCAAGCGATGTAGATGCCGCCAGTACAGCGGGAGCTAGTGTCACTGGAGATGCGTCGATCGAAACCCCAGTCACCGCTGCAGCAAGCTCGTCAATCACCGGCCCCCTAAATGCATACAATTCCGCCATTATAGGCAACATCATCTCGGGATATATGTCGGCCTACGCTTCCCTGTCGGCTTCCGAGGAAAGCGCACGACACTCAGCTACCGCATTTGCACCAACTCAGCCCGCACAATCAGGAAGTGCGTCTGCTGGCGCCAGCATGAGCGAAACCATTGCCTCTACACCAGCAGGCGACATGAGCAGCATGACTTCCGTACCAATGAGCAGCGCTGGCGGCAGTATGAGTGAGGACATTGCCTCTACTCCAACAAGCGACATGGGCAGCATGCTCTCAGTACCAATGAGCGGCGCCGGCGCCACGACTCCAATGCCTGTCGCTCCAGAGGCCACCCAGGCGTACAGCCCAGGCTGCGTTGTAACTCAGATCGGCGATGGCCAGATTCAGGCTCCAGCGAACGGCGACTGTACGGCCGTCATGACTGTCACTTCCGCTACTGGTTCGGCCGCATCAAGCCCATCGGAGCCTGCTCCAGCCGAGTCCGGCGCCATGACATCGCCTGCCGCTTCCGCTACTGATTCGGACACATCAAGCCCACTGGAGTCTGGTACAGCCGAGTCCGACGCCATGTCAACGCCCGCCGCTTCTTTCTCGTACGCCCCAACCGACTCTGCTCCAGCTGCTTCGGCCACCTCTCCTCCACACATATTCGGCACGGGAGCTGGTCCTGGTCCACACACTATCAGGCCACAGGACTCACCTCCAACCACGCGACCAGCAAGCACCGCCTCCGCCAAGGCTTCGTCAACCGCGTATGCCGGAGCTGCCGCCCCCGCTGCTGCTGCCGACTCGTTGTCCTGGGCTGTCGTCCTCGGTGGATTGGTTGTTGTTGCTGCTTTGTAGATACTCTGCTAGCAGTGGTCGGACTCACAAACCAAGGCCAGATGATGCTACATATCTTTTGCAGCCTGAAGTTATGGAGAGTACGAACATAGAATCGTCGAATCGTCACGTTTCATTATTCCTTTTCACCGCGGAGGGGATCGTTTGCGAATGGGTTTCTAGGACCCGTTCATCACCGTCCTTTTGACCATTTCTCATTTTCACGTTACGATCATCATGGGGGGCAAGGGGGGTGGGAGCGAGCGAAAGAGGGTCTGATGGCTATACTGGGCAGGACGTACGTGCAGGCCCGAGTTCGGCGATGATCCAAAAAGTTCGGAAGTGTGGGGGTTGATCCATGAGCGAGTTTCGGAGCTTGACGTACTTTAATGTACGAGTCGAGAGAAACCGGGTGGAGGTGTTGAGATGCAGGTCAGAAGTGTAGCCGAAGTTGATACATATATACGCTCCTTAATGTCTTAGCTTTCTTTTGCTGGGTGATTTGCTTTTGCGAAAGTCGTCTCGAACGGGTATGATCTCTCGGCCTATCAATCGACTCTGCGATTTGACTACGACCGGTGTTGTGTCGCGGTTAGATGACAGAAATATGCGCATCGATCTGAGAGCGACGTCTCTATAGCGAGCATGGAGAGTAATCAATACTAAAGTAAGACTGTAAGATGCATGACACGACTAAGTCACACGAGACGAGTTGTAGTAGTAGCCTTTGTATTCATGTCGCATTGAGGATGTATCTCAGCTCACTGAGCATGCAGCTCAGATATCGGGCATCAGTCTAAGAAGATTGACCGCCCTTACGACCCGCCTCCTTGGCCGCCTCGGATCCCTTCTCGAATGAACCGCTCGAGGCTTTACCGCCCATTGAGGCGATATCTTTCTGCTTGTCGGCGTCCATGGATGCGAACTGAGACGTATTAGTGATTGTGCGGGAGGTTGAGGATGTGGGATTGGGTATCGTAGACTTACGCCGCTGTTCTCGGTGCCGGTTTGGCCTCCTTTGGAGGCGATCTTTTGCACCTCTTCCTTAGGACGGTTGGCGAAGTTGCCTGGGTTCGTGTTGTCGGTCATGGTGTTTGAGTTGGAGGTAGGCGTGTTGGTACGGGTTGATTGTATTTGGGTGTGAGTTTGGGGAATAGAAGTGGTTCGAGAGGTAGATGACGAGCTTAATATACATGTACATACATGCAGGGTACGGTAGGTAGTTGGAGCTTCCACTGGGTGACGTGCAGACTGCAATGCTTGCTGAGGGTGAGTGACGTCGCTATAGACTGTAAGGTACCTGCTTTGTAGATGGAATAGACGAGGTGAATGTGGGGTGCTCGTCCGATGAGGTCAGGTACAGGTACTGTACCTCGCAGTTGACAATACATGTATACATGTAAGTGTCACTCAGTAATACGGCCCTCAGTAACACATCAACCGTTCAACACCAGCATTTGAAGAACTGTATAAGGCTTTAATTAATGATTGTTCAGTGCACAACTATTGTAATTATTCTAAAGGCGTACGAGGTTTTAGAGAGTGCCAGTTGTTTTGTCACCCGTGTGTGTGCTTGACATGCAGTGATATCACTGCGTCGACGATGTAATGACCTCGCATGGGGTGCGTGACGAAAGATCAAACCAATCATGTTGCCGTTTTGGGATCCTTGATTGACGATATGCGCGTCAGTGTCGCGTAAGTCGCGGGTTCGTGCTGGTGCAGGAGGATCATGGAATGACAAACGAAGAGACCCTGGTCGATGGGGCTGGCTATTAAGGTATGACGCAAAAGGGACGGCAAGCAGTCGTGTCAACTACGGCGCATGAACAGGTCGAGGTATCACGCAGATTGCATGGACAGTAAAGCTATCTCAAGCTGACTATCGAAGCATTCTCACTCACAGCGTGCCATGAAGTTGATGTGTGCTACGTGACACAAGATGCACCCGTAATGGGAAGGTACAAGGAGCGCAACCCACCGCCCGGCAGATCTTATCGATTAGATAAGATGTATAGACGTCGTTGATGCTCATGTCATGTCCGTTTGCTACTACGAACAATATATTCAATACATTCCCTTTACTTCTTGCGTCTTTAAATCTTGCAAAATGACAGACGTAACTACAGACATACCGCCCCCTCTTCAGCATGTTCCGTCGTCCAAAGAAAAGAGATATGATCGTCAATTACGCCTCTGGGGCGCGACCGGCCAACAAGCACTGGAAGAATCTCATATCCTATTGATCAACTCAGGACCTGGTGTGACTGGCATTGAGACTCTCAAGAACCTGGTGTTACCTGGAGTCGGTCAATTCACCATTCAAGACTCCTCCATTGTCACAGAAGCAGACCTGGGCGTTAATTTCTTCTTGGAGGAGAAGAGTCTCAACTCGTACCGAGCGGAGGAATGCTGCAGGTTGCTGGAAGAACTCAATCCGGATGTACAGAGTCATGCAATCACAGAGGTAACGTATCTGGATCAAGCCCGGCGTGCAAAATCATACTAACTCCTGTCAGCCACTTGCCTCCTGGGTCTCGAAACCCGATGCTCTGAAGCAGTACACACTCATCATTGTCACATCTCCGATCGATTTCGAAACTTTGGCCCTGATTACCACATATGGGCAACAATACATGGTTCCAGTTTTCTACCTTCACAGCGTTGGTTTCTATTCACACTTCTCCGTCGCTTTACCGCCGGCGTTCCCTATTGTCGACACACATCCAGACCCAGCGTCAACCACAGACCTGCGCCTCCTCAGGCCGTGGCCCTCACTCACTCAATTTGCCAGGTCAAAGACCGCAAATCTGTCATCAATGTCCGCTCACGAACTCGGACACGTGCCTTATGTACTTTTACTCCTTCACTTTCTCGAAGAGTGGAAACAGACCCACAGCGGCAACCCACCCTCTTCTTACAAGGAAAAGACCGAATTCAGGGAATATGTACGAAACGCTGGGCCGCCGGACGAAGAGAATTTCGCCGAAGCAGCTGGTGCCGTACTAAAATCGCTCAACCCACCAACACCGTCATCTTCCGTCCTGGCCGTTCTCAATGCACCAGAAGCACAAAACATCAGCTCAGAGTCACAGTCATTCTGGTTCATTGCCCGGGCGGTCTACCAATTCTACCAAGAGCAAGGAGTACTGCCTCTACCTGGTGCTGTACCCGACATGAAGGCGCAAAGCGCCGACTACATCACACTTCAGAACCTCTACAAGGCCAAATCCAAGGAAGACGCTACACGCGTATCCCTCATCGTGAGGGATCTCGAGACACAACATCAACGGCCGGATACTCTTCGCACCCCGGTGTCGGAAATCGAACAATTTTGCAAAGGCGCAGCTCACATCAAACTTGTCCGCGGGCGGTCGACTCCACTGCTGCAGGCCTGCGAGCCACTCAAGTGGAACACAGAGAGCGCAAAATCAGTCTACAATGCCCTCATGATGCCGGACAGTGGCGCACTGATTTACATTGCCTTTCTCGCGTACGACAACTTCGTCGGCACACACAACCGAGGCTCCTTCGGCAGCGAACCACGCGTGCCGGGATCAAACGACATGGAACTTGACGCAGATAGCGACAAGGTCGCCGCGACGGCCTGCACGATCCTAGACGCCGCCATCACCGCCGCCGGCTCGTTCCTGGAGAACCCAATGTACGACGAGACCAAAGAGTCTCTGGACAAGATCTGCCGAGAGATGTAAGTCCCGTCTTGTCCTGTCTCGAGAGATTCGCGTTCGCTTGCTGACTGTCACAGTGTACGTGCCGGCGGTGCCGAGTTGCACAACATCGCGTCGTTGACGGGTGGCATGGTGTCGCAAGAGGTGATAAAGGTCATCACGAGACAGTACGTTCCTATCGACAATACCTGCGTCTTCGACGGCGTCGCCAGCAGGACCGGCGTTATCAGGGCTTGATGTCGCGATTGTCCGCGTCACCACTCGATCTCGGTGCTGTGCGGAGGTCGGGTAAACCATCAGATGGCTGTCAGAGGGGAAGTGCACTGGTAGACTCGTAGATAGGTAGACCGAATGTCACATGACTTGTCAGGCACAGTTTGATGCAGAGACGTGATACTGGAATGCTAGAGTATGACTTGGAGCTATAAGGAGGTCGGGTAAGCTATCCGACAGCTATTAGAAGGTTAGCGGACTGGTATAGCTGTCGGGGGGATACATACATCTTGAATGTAGAGCTGTGAGGGGGTCGGGTAACCCATCAGACGGCTATCAGAGCGATGGTGGACTTGTAGACTTATAGCTTATATACAATGACTACTTAGATCATACGACTTGGAAATAGGGCTATGAGGGGGTCGGGTAACCCATCAGACGGCTATCAGAGGGATGGTGGACTTGTAGACTTATAGCTTATATACAATGACTACTTAGATCATACGACTTGAAAATAGGGCTATGAGGGGGTCGGGTAACCCATCAGACGGCTATTAGACGGTTGGTGGGACTGGTATAACGAATGTCACACGACTATCAGGCACAATGTGATGTAGGGAAGGGACGGGATACTGGACTGATGGCATGCTTGTCATACTGAAAAACTAAAATCTACTGAGCATGCTGATGGCTTACTGAGCCTACTCTCCTCGGACCTATTCAGCGTGAGGGTGCTGAAATCTCTCCGCCCACATCTGCTCCAGTTCTTCCATCTTGACCGGCTGCTCACCAGCAAGATTGTCCTCCGGGACCCAAAGCAAAGCAGTCATCGCGACACAGAGCAGACCAGGCAAAAGCACCAAGTGGAGCTTGTCGTATTTGGCCGGGAAAAGCAGCGGCGGAAGTTGAGCGGCCCAGGGTGGAATAATGGCCGATATGGCCATGCCACGAGCCTTGAACTCGGGATGCCAGATTGAAAGCGGGTAATTGGGATAAACTGCACTCATGCCGAGGTCCAGAGCGACGAAGAACGCAAAAATCCACCCTCTGAGCCAGAGGACCGGCGGAATGACTGGCCCGATAATTTCGTAGACGGGTCCCATGGTTTCGGACAAGAGCCCGAAAAGACAAACGACCGGGATGCATGTGATGATCATCGCGAACAAGGTCAAGATCACGGATGGGTTGCTTCGGGGTTCGACCCATCCAAAAGACAAAGCGATGATGGAGACTGCGATGTTGATCGTGGACCTGGCAGCGGTAGTGACCTTGCGGCTGTGGTTGTGGGCACTATACAGATTGTTAGATCTTCTCTCGGTACCCTGATGGCATACTGAGCATACTCACAACAAATTCAGCGGATCCATGTATCTTAGGAGGACTCCACCTCCAGCCCAAGGCGAGGCCACACCGAGGAGAAGGGTAAATGCCCATCTTTCGGGGAACTCTTTCAACATGTCCCAGTATCCAGGACGGAGTAGACTCTCTGGTGTGCGACCTCGTGCCATGTACGCTCTGATTTGCTTCCGGTTGAGCCAAGTAACCTTTCGCTCCGGAATCGAGCCTTCCTTGATGAAGAATAATGGGACAAGGCCGAGGACGGGCAGTGTGGCACGCAGCACGATGTCGATAGTAGAAAAAATTGCGTATTCTTGCACGTCGACACTGACCAGGATCCAGTAACCGAGGGACGCGCCGATGTGGTAAACAACGTTCCAGGCCGGATTGAGGAATGGCTTGTGCTCGGCGCTGAGCTCCCCAGCAAGAGTCGAGGGCACGATCTTAAAGACCGATGAGGAGACCGCCAAAAAGAAGAGACCGAGCCATGGCTTTCCTGGTACGAAGACCGTGCAGAGGGCCGCGACAATGGAGAATGGGACCGCAGCCGTGATGATGGTTTTGCGCTTGAGGCGGTGGAGCAAGTTGGCGACCACGACGTTGGTCAAGGTGAATGTGATCAGGTAGACAAGACCGTCCATACCGCTGATCACGGCGCTGTTGTAGCCGAGAGAGGCCACGAAGAGCAAAGGCAGAAGCCACTTGAATGCTTTGAAGTTCATGGTGATTGTCGCTGTGTGGGTGGGTTGATGGTATACGCAGTGGTATATGAACGAGGCTGTGATTGTTGTATAGGAAAAAATTCTCCGGCGTAATGGCGGCAGTGCTGAGCTAAGCGATTGGTCCTTAAGCGATTGGTCCGTTAGCGAAGTGGAAGTGAGGTGCAGTAGATGAGGAAGGAACGAACGCAAGTGGAAACACCAGCTTAGCCGGCGTCGGAACCATACACTCGGTAGTCCATCAGCCCCCCAAAGCTGGGACGGCGCTTCGGTATTCCAGAAAGCCCTGGCAGAGAACAGTTATTCGAAAGGAGCTTAAGATACCTTTATATAGACCCCACAAGGTATATACAGCTTCGACAGCGTTGGAATCGTACACTGGGTAGTCCATCAGCCCCCTGAAAACCGAGACCGCGCCTTGGTACCGAGTAAGTGGACGGGCAAGACATATACAGCTTCGCCGGCATGGCGACACTACACTGGGTAGTCCATCAGCCCCCCACAAACCGAGACCGCGCTTCAGTATCCCGGAATATCCAGCAACATCTGTACAGGAGGAAGTGGGTGACTACTTGGAGTATTTGTGGACAAGGCATGAGCAGGGCGAGCAACAACAAACAGAGAACAATCGCGCGCGCTATAAAAGGGCATTGATGTACAGATGAGGGCAATGCAAGGCTTGACTGATTGCTCGATAACATAGAAGTGAATATACCTACGACCCCCTACTTGCTTGACTTCATGGCAGTCGCAGCAGGGACCTCCTCGTCCAGAGGCAGGATAGCAGGCTCTGGTCCAACCGGTGTGATGGAGTATGGGTTGATCTGCTTGTGGCTCTTGGTGTAGTGGCACTTGATATGTGTGAACTCCGTGGTCTCACCGAAGGCTGGGTGGTTCCAATAGAGATTCCTGACCCACTTGTGGAGGTGTGGGTAACCGCTGCGGATGTCGCGAATGTTGCATTTGAAGTGCTGGACGTAGACGGCATCGAAGCGGATGATGGTGGTGTACAAGCGAACATCGGCCTCGGTGATGTTCTCTCCAAAGTAGAATGGTCCTCCGTACTGTGCCATCTCTGCCTCTGCCTTGTCGAGGGCCTTGAAGAGCGTCTTGACGTTCTTCTCGTAAGCTTCTTGGGTCGTGGCGAAGCCTGACTTGTAGACACCGTTGTTGATGTCGTTGTAAGTCCAGTCGTTGGTCGCATCGATCTGCTTTTCGAGGTTCTTCGGTAGCAGATCTACCTTCTTGTACTTGTCGGCGACCATATCGTCGAACACGTGGTACAACATGCGAATGATCTCACTGCTTTCGTTGTTGACGATGCGCTTCTGCTTCTTGTCGTAAAGTGTTGGTACCGTGAATCGTCCGCCGTAGTCTTTGTTGTTCTCAAAGTAGATCTCTCTCAGGTGGGTGTACTCTGGGTGCACAGGGTCACCTGTGACATTCTCTCCGGGCGCATCATTGTCATCCTTTGTTGCGAATCTCCAACCTGTTCCGGTTAGTACGACCTCGTCAACCAAAGATCGCGAGGCAAACCCTTCTCGAGCATCTCCCAGTGGACCGATGTAAAGCTGATGATGTCTTCAAGCCCCTTCAACTTCCGGACGATCAACGCACGATGAGCTGTATAGTGTTAGAAATTCGTATGCTGCCTACGCACTTCAACTTGATCTTACCCCATGGACATGCGTACGAGACATAGAGGTGATATCTGCCCTTCTCTGCAGGAAATTCGGCTCCAGACTCCTTGGAAATCCAGTCGCGAAACGTCGAATGCTGACGCTTGAACTCTCCTGTCTTGTCACCAGGCGCAACCCAGTTCAAGATGTTTTCGGTCTTGGACTCCTCGGCCTGCGGGGAGTTAGGAAATGCTGATGCTTCTACGTAAATAGTGCTTGAACAAGAGCTTGACTCACAGACATGGCTGATATGGAAGTCGTGAATGAGCGTACGTGTGATTGTATCTGTTTGGTTCTCGTGAAAGCTCTGAGCATTAATAAATCGAATCAAAGGTTGTTGTTTGATCTTATTGAGGCCGACGGAAGAGTTAAGGTAACAGCGGAAGTTCATTTACCAGCGTCATAGCAATTTGTACACATTACGTGATGCTGCATCAGCCGGCAGTATACAGCTCAGGGCTCAGATCCCCGGATTTGCATACACCGCCTTCCTATTCTGGTACGAATTGAACAAACGCATGCTCAAAAATTTCCATATCATCGCTCAAGCTTCTCCTGACATGCTCCACTGTGAGCTTTTCTCATCTTTCCTTACTTATATCACAGAGCTATCTCGCAACCATGGCTGACGCTGCGGACGAAAAGCTCATGGCCCTCGAGGTCAGAGATGGCTCTCAGGTCACTCGTCTCTGCGAGGGAAAGAGCTTCGGTGCACAGCGAAGTGTTGCCGGAGAACTGGTCTTCTCGACCGGTATGGTCGGTTACGAGGAGTCCATTACTGACCCTTCGTACAAAGGCCAGATCTTGGTCATGACATATCCTCTCATTGGAAACTACGGTGTTCCTGATCGCGACGTCAAAGATCCTTTGCTCAAGGATCTCCCAGCACATTTCGAAGCCTCTCAAATTCACATTGCAGGTCTGATAGTAGCCTCGTACGCCGGAGAGCAATACTCACACTACCTTGCCACCTCTTCATTGGGAAAATGGCTCAAAGAGCAAAACGTCCCAGCCATCTGCGGTGTCGACACAAGAGCACTCACCAAGAAGATCCGGACAAAGGGTAGCATGCTCGGAAGACTGAGACTACAAGCTGGAGACTACTTCGAGGCCAGCGTTATTCCTCAAGCCATCTCTTCCCTTCTGGCTCCACTCACCAATGGTGCCAATGGCGGCAACTCAGGCCTCAATACCCCGGTCCCTAGAGGTACTGAATTTGAGGACGTTCCTTGGTCAGATCCAAATACCAGGAATCTTGTCGCAGACGGTAAGATTCCTTCGTGCCCTGTCAAGATAGATAGCAATATATCTGATGCTCTGTATAGTATCAACTTCACATCCAAAAGTCTATTCGCCAGACCCGTCGACTGCTCTCAAGCATCCGTCTGGTCGTCCCGTAAAAGTCGTGTGCGTTGATGTTGGTCTCAAGTACAACCAATTAAGGTGTCTTGTCTCCCGTGGTGTCGAAGTCGAGGTCGTCCCGTGGGACTATGACTTTGCTCAGCTTGCTGGAAAAGCGTACGACGGTCTGTTTGTGTCAAACGGTCCTGGTGACCCTGCAATGATGGAGAAGACGGTGGATCACATCCGAGCTACGATCAAGGAAGCACGCATGCCAATTTTCGGTATTTGCCTGGGTCACCAACTTCTCGCTCGCGCTGCTGGAGCCGACACGGTCAAGATGAAGTTTGGTAACCGTGGACACAACATTCCTTGCACCAACTTGCTGTCAGGCAGGTGCTACATCACCTCACAGAATCACGGTTATGCGGTCGACGCGAGCTCGCTTCCAAACGAATGGACCGAACTCTTTGTCAACGCCAACGATGGCAGTAACGAGGGTATCAGACACACTGGCAGGCCATACTTCTCCGTCCAATTCCACCCGGAGAGCGCTCCAGGTCCTCAAGACACCGAATTCCTGTTCGACGTTTTTATTGACACCATCAAGGATGTCATGAACGACTCCAAGGCCATGGAAAAGCCGGTGAAGTTCCCTGGCGGCGACATCATTGAGACGGAGAAGCTTCATCCAAGAGTCAACGTCAAGAAGGCGCTTGTCCTCGGTTCTGGTGGTCTGTCCATTGGTCAAGCCGGTGAATTCGACTACTCTGGATCTCAAGCTATCAAGGCTCTGAAAGAGGAGGGGATCTACACAATTCTGATCAATCCAAACATCGCGACCATCCAGACATCCAAGGGTCTTGCCGACAAGGTTTACTTCTTGCCTGTCAACGCCGACTTTGTTCGCAAAGTCATCAAGCAAGAGCGTCCTGATGCGATTTACTGCACATTCGGTGGTCAAACCGCTCTCCAGGTCGGTATTAAGCTCAAGGACGAGTTCGAGGAGCTCGGCGTCAGGGTTCTTGGTACTCCGATTGATACAATCATCACTACCGAGGACCGTGAGCTTTTCGCCCGAAGCATGGAATCCATCGGTGAGAAGTGCGCCAAATCTGCCTCTGCCTCTAACATGGAAGAGGCCATTGCTGCTGGAAAGTCGATCGGTTTCCCTCTTATCATCCGTGCTGCTTATGCTTTGGGAGGTCTCGGCAGTGGTTTCGCAGACAACGAGGAAGAGCTCATCGAGCTATGCAACAAAGCCTTCGCCGCCAGTCCTCAAGTTTTGGTTGAGCGCAGTATGAAGGGATGGAAGGAGATTGAGTACGAGGTTGTCCGTGATTGCCGCGACAACTGTATCACCGTGTGCAACATGGAGAACTTTGACCCTCTCGGAATTCACACCGGTGACTCTATTGTCATTGCTCCATCCCAGACGCTTTCCGACGAAGACTTTATGATGCTTCGATCGACCGCTGTCAATGTCATCCGCCATCTTGGTGTTGTCGGAGAGTGCAACATTCAATACGCTCTCAACCCTGAGTCTCGCGAGTACTGCATCATCGAGGTCAACGCCAGACTGTCTAGATCCTCGGCGCTCGCCTCTAAGGCTACTGGTTACCCACTGGCTTTCATTGCAGCCAAGCTGGGTCTCAACATTCCTTTGAACGAGATCAAGAACTCTGTCACGAAGGAGACCGTCGCCTGCTTCGAGCCATCTCTGGACTACTGTGTCGTCAAGATCCCAAGGTGGGATCTGAAGAAGTTCACCCGTGTTTCTACCCTTCTTGGATCGGCCATGAAGAGTGTTGGTGAGGTCATGGCTATCGGCAGGACGTTCGAAGAAGCCATCCAAAAGGCCATTCGTTCTGTCGACGTCAGCAACCTTGGCTTCAACCAGACCGAGGCTCTCATGTCCATCGATCAGGAGTTGCAGACCCCATCCGACCAGCGTATGTTCGCCATCGCCAACGCCATGCACAGTGGTTATTCGGTCGAGAAGATCCACGAGTTGACCAAGATCGACCGCTGGTTCTTGCACAAGCTCAAGGGTCTCAGTGATTTCAGCAAGACCATGATGACTCAGAACATTCACAATACCCCGGTAAAGCAGTTCCGGTTGGCCAAACAGCTCGGTTTCTCCGACAAGCAACTCGCAAATTTCTGGGTGACGAACGAACAAACTGTCCGTCGTGCTCGACTGGACGCAGGCATCATGCCAGTCGTCAAACAGATCGATACAGTAGCAGCTGAATTCCCGGCATACACGAATTACCTCTACCTCACATACCACGGTACCGAGAGTGACCTTTCCTTCAATGACCACGGTATCATGGTTCTTGGATCTGGTGTCTACCGCATCGGTTCATCCGTTGAATTCGATTGGTGCTCTGTCCGCACTGTTCGCACTCTTCGCGAAAGCGGTTTCAAGACTGTCATGGTTAACGTAAGTTCATTCTTTTCCATTTGTCTTTTTTGCATGATCTCAGCCATCCACTGTAGCTAGCCACTACAGTGGAAGGTTGCGCGCGCGACTAATACTATACTCCTGTCTGGAGAAGAACGGGACTGAAGCTGGAACGGGTCGACTTTCCGCCACGCCCTTGAATTGGTAGACCCAACATCACAATCCCTTCACTCCCCACGGCGCAGTGGACGATTGTGCGACGAATACTGCTCGCCGAGCCCAATATAGAGGCGCTGAAGCTGGACACAGACGGCTGATCGCGCTGTCTCGCAACCGATAGACCGAATACTGGACTATCTGGAAATGTTTTGGGCGTTTTTCAAGCTTCTTTTCCTCTTTGTACATTCACGACACCTGCTAACGCAAAGAAGTATAATCCGGAGACGGTGAGCACCGATTATGACGAGGCCGATCGTCTGTACTTCGAAAACATCACGCTCGAAACCATTCTCGACATTTACGAACTCGAAAGCTCCAGCGGTGTGATCTTGTCCATGGGTGGTCAAACGCCCAACAACATCTCCCTCCCATTGCACCGCGCTAACGTCAAGGTCCTGGGAACGTCGCCTGAGATGATTGATAATGCTGAGAACCGCTACAAGTTCTCTCGTATGCTCGACAGGATAGGCGTCGATCAGCCACAGTGGAAGGAGCTGAGCACCATCGAGGAGGCCAAGCGCTTCTGTAACGCAGTCACCTACCCGGTGCTTGTTAGACCGTCGTACGTCTTGTCTGGAGCCGCCATGAACACAGTTTACTCCGAGCACGATCTTGCAAACTACCTCGGTCAAGCCGCTGAGGTCTCCAAAGACCACCCGGTCGTCATCACCAAGTACATTGAGGGCGCCAAAGAGATCGAGATGGATGCTGTAGCTCGTAACGGTACCATGATTGCTCACTCTATTTCCGAGCACGTCGAGAACGCCGGTGTCCACTCTGGTGATGCTACATTGATCCAGCCCCCACAGGATCTGGACCCAGAGACTGTCCGACGCATTGAGGATGCCACGCGCAAGATTGGAGACGCTCTTAACATTACTGGTCCTTACAACATCCAGTTCATCGCCAAGGACAACGACATCAAGGTCATTGAATGCAACGTCAGAGCCTCGAGATCGTTCCCATTCGTTTCCAAGGTCACCGGTCTTGACTTGATCGAAATGGCGACCAAGGCTATTGCAGGTCTTCCAGTCAAGGCCTACCCACCAGTCAACATGCCAGCAGACTATGTCGGTGTCAAGGTCCCTCAATTCTCCTTCTCTCGTCTTTCGGGCGCCGATCCCGTCACTGGTGTGGAAATGGCTTCTACCGGAGAAGTTGCATGCTTTGGACGTACCAAGTACGAGGCATACCTCAAGGCTCTGATCGCCACTGGCTTCAAGCTGCCAAAGAAGAACATCTTGCTCTCCATTGGTTCGTTCAAGGACAAGGTCGAGATGCTTCCATCAATCAAGAAACTCGCTGAGTTGAAGTACGTCCTGTTCGCAACTGCCGGTACCGCAGACTACCTGGAAGAGAACGGTGTTCCTTGCAAATTCATGGAGGCCTTGTCAGACGACTCACAGAGAGCGGAATACTCTTTGACTCATGCCCTTGCCAACAACCTCATCGATCTGTACATCAATTTACCTTCGGCCAACCGCTTTAGGAGACCAGCAAACTACATGAGTAAGGGTTACCGCACTCGCAGAATGGCTGTCGACTACCAAACACCACTGGTTACCAACGTCAAGAACGCCAAGATCTTGATCGAAGCCATTGCTCGCAACTACGACTTGGCTGTCAACCAAGTAGACTACCAGGACTTCAGCGACCAAGCTATGGTCCCGTTGATCGAGCAACCGGCCGCGCCCAAGTCCAGTCTGAAAGACATGCTCCGTAACTCACCGTTTGCCGGCAAAGACATCCTTGCAATCGGCCAGATCTCAAAGTCGGATCTCCACTTGCTTTTGACCGTGGCTCAAGAGATGGCCTTGGCGGTCGAGCGTGAAGGCTCTCTCGATATTCTCAAAGGCAAGGTCCTTTGTCTGATGTTCTACGAGCCTTCTACCCGTACCTCGTCTTCTTTTGATGCCGCCATGAAACGTCTCGGAGGTTCCACCGTCATGATCAACGAGTCTCACTCTAGCACACAAAAGGGTGAATCGCTCGAAGACACAATCAGAACACTTGACCAGTACGGCGATGGTATCGTGCTCCGCCACCCAAGCGACGACAGTGCAGAGGCCGCGGCCAAGGCTGCTTCCGTCCCAGTCATTAACGCTGGAAATGGTACACGCGAGCACCCAACCCAGGCCCTGCTCGACTTGTACACGATGCGATCGGAGCTTGGTACAGTCAACGGCCTCACCATCACCTTTGTCGGTGACCTAAAATACGGTCGCACCGTGCACTCCCTGTGCGAGCTCTTCAAGCACTACAACGTCAACATCCAGCTCGTAGCACCCAGCTCGCTGGCCCTTCCGTCAAAAGTGCTTAGATCACTGCAGAAACGCGGCCAAGTCATCGCCGAGTCCGAGGAGCTGACGCCGGAGATCGTGGCCAAGACCGACGTTCTCTACTGCACGCGCGTGCAGAAAGAGCGGTTCGAGGATCTGGCTCTGTACGAGAAGGTCAAGGACGACTTGGTGGTCAACGCCGCCACTCTGCGCAACGCAAAGACCAACATGATTGTGATGCACCCGCTGCCTCGTAACATGGAGTTGAGCACCGAGGTCGACGACGACCCTCGCGCGGCGTATTTCAGACAGATGCGATACGGCATGTTCGTGCGCATGGCCTTGCTTGCTCTGGTCATGGGAAATTGAATGATGACGATGGGTGTATGATTGTTTTGATATCAGATAGGGTAGTAAATACAAGGCGTGGTCGACGGAGTTTGGTCGCTCGAGTAATGCTACGGTCGACTTTTGAGAGGAGTTTTGCTGCGGTCTTTGGTAAGATTTTTTGTATGTACCTCTATCCGAGACTTGCCACTGCGGACGTGATTGTCTTCCGGTGCATTATGGATGTGCTGTCTTTCGTCAAGTCTCTATGTCTATGTGTCGAGAGAAAGATAAACACGTATTCTCGCTAAGTAGCTAGTCAGGGTAGCAAGGATGTCAAGCGCCGCCTTATCAATAAAGCCCGTGGCAGTCTCGGTATCTGAATGTCTGACTACGTGATTATCTGACGTATATACATACAATACATTGCACACGCTCTGGTAGACAAATGGTATTTGGACAATAGTTATAAGCCACAAGTCGGATACCAAGTCGTAATCTGAGTAGTTATTGTATACAAGCTACAAGTCTACAAGTCCGATAACCCTCTAATAGCCGTCTGATGGGTTATTGGACCTCCTCACAGCTCTAAGGAATATTCCAGTACTTCAGTATCACGTCTCTACATCACATTGTGTCTGACAAATCGTGTGACATTCACCAGTGGAAACATATCGTATGATACACTACGCTTTAGGATACATGCACCTATCAATAGTCCTCCTCATCAACAGCGGCAGCAGCCTTCTTGGAGTCGACTTTGGCCACCTCCTCCTTCGCCGCACCTGCGTCTTCCGGCAACGCCTTCGCGACATCCTCTTTTCCAGACGGAGCGTTCGATGGAGTCTTCTCACCGACGACCACTTCCGGCTGTGGTGGGATCAAGTCCTCGATATAATCCGGCTCTTGGCCCTTCAAGCAGAACAGGTCGTCGGTTCTTCCTGCTTTGATCTTTCTTGGCCTTCCGGCATCAGACTTCTTGCATCCGCCGACCTTTTCTCGCAGAATGTTGGAGTATCCTGCACCCCGGCCTTCGAAATCTGGCCAGCTCAAGGCGTTGCCCTCATAGTCCAAAAGAGGTAGGCTCGGAAGCTCAGGAAGAACGCCTCGTGAGGGGAGGACTGCGTATAAGGACGAGGCCTGCAGCATGATGGGCTTTTCTTGCACATTCGACGCCGCAGGCGTGTCTTCGCCTCGCAAAAATGGTTCTTCGATAGCTGGCGGCTCCTCGAGATCGGTTTTCTTGTCCGCTTTCTTCGCCGGGCTCTTGAATTCTTCCGGCACTTGATAGAGCTCTTTGTGAACAGTCGCCCATTGACCAGGTTCGCCGGCTTCCGGGTAAAGAAGCGACCACGATCGCGCTCTCATTATCTCCAGGAAGAATTCTGTCCAGGAGGGCTGATTCTCGGAGACTAGCTTTTTCTGCTTGGTTGCACCGTTCGTCTCGTGGATGACCTGCAATCGGTTCGATACGTAACTGTGAACCTCTGCCCACTTCTCTCCAAAGATGAGCACAGCATCTGCATTCGGTGCTTGCCACATGAATGGTGTGCCAGCAGTATCCGTTTGGTCCTTTTGCGTATCTTTCTGCTTCTTACTTGGTGCCTTGAATGGGGTTTTACCATCCAGGTGTGTTTGCGGCGAAGTGAGAGCGAGACCCATCAGATGCTCTCTTTCTACATTTCCACCACCAGACCAATGATACTGCAACAAAAGGTAGATCAGATATTGATAGTACATCGGTGAGACCTCTGCCTGAGACGAAAGCACCAAAACATGGTTGTCCAGGGGGTCGGATGGATAGAAGGATTCCAGAAAGCGAATGCTGCTAATTTCTGTGCTTGCTCGATTGAGCGGGATTCGGTGGTGAATTCTTAGACCATGCTGAGGTCGTGGACCGCTCATCAGACTTCTCGGCGGCCACTCGAATCCTTGCAGAAAGTCCTTCAGGTATCCGTCAACAACGGGAGGCAGCTCAATCGTAAGACGAGGAACGGTCAATCCAGCATAATCAGCAGCGGTCAACGACTTCAGCAGCCGTATGAGCCCACCCGCGCCTTTCGGCGGCACGTGAACAAGAATATCGATGTTCGGCTTGTGCCAATTCGCAAGACTGACGCTGTCCAGTCCAGTGATCCAGAGAAAGTCCTCGTATTTCCCTCTTGGCACTTCGATAATCGAGACGCCCAATTCTGACATCTTGCCTCTCATCCCCTTGATGAAGAAGACATCCTCAACCATCGAATCGTCCATAATCACAACCTGCGGGTGCATGAAATTATGAATGTGATTCATGGCACCTGCGACCGAAACCTCTGCTCTGACATCCGTGCTGTACTCCGAGTAGTCGGGTCTCGCGTCGTGGAAGAAGACCTTGCACTTCTCCGTATCGACCCCATTCATCTCCAATATGTCCTCCAACGGCAGCGCTTCTCTACCCATGAGCACCAGATGAGCATGATTCCTGTCCCTTTGCGCCATTTCGCAAGCCATGGGTATCAAATTGGCCGCGCTCTTCAGACTCGATGCCGCGAAAAGGACGTTGCGGTTGAACTGTCTATGCCCCATCGTCCTTGCGATTGCGTGCAGTGTGGCCGCCAGCTTGTAGAACTTGATTGGTCCAGAGTAGTAGTGCTCTTCCTCTATGCTGGCTACACTCTTCGCATGCTTCGTCTTTGGCTTCGGAGGTGGACCCCTAGGCATCTGCGGCGTGCCGGCAACAGCAGCCTGCATCGGTTTCTTCTCTTCGAAAGATCCCCCCGTCGCTGGTGCGCCTCCTTTTGTTGTCGATGTCGAGCTCTCAACGTCGTCGCCTCCTTGTGTCATGTTGAGGTAGAAAATGTACAGCAGCACAGCTCCTGCTATTATCACCAGGAACCTCTTGCGCCGCCATCGTGGGCGCCCACTGTTGCTTCGCGACCATGCTGTGTTATGTTTCCGTGGTCGGTAGTTGTCGTCTCTTTTCCCCAATTCCTCGTCGCGAGGGTATATTCGTGATATTGAAGGCATCACAGGCGATTGCATTTGTGGTGCTTATCCGACGGCCTTGTCGCGTTGACTGGCTACCTGAGTTGTGCTATCTGCGGGAGCATGTACATTGCGGCGATAGGAGGAGAGGTGTCGCTGTAATTGGGCTGAGCGAATGTGTCGGTGAATCAGTACTCCAATCTTGAGTCCGATGGCCCAAGAACTTAGACACGAGTCGCAAATACGAAATGGTGGATGGAAGTGGAATCAAGAATATGAGATTATGCGGTGTCCCTATTCCCAAGCTCACCCCAGATTTGGCAGCAACGACGGTGACCTTGCCAGCACGCAGCAATAAATTATCTTCTATTCTTCACAAACATCAGACATCGATTGCGCTTGTTGCCGTCTCGGACAGACAGGAAAACAGGAATCGCCCAGTTGGAGTTTTCCTTCTTTACAAATGCTATAGAAGCTTCTAAACTCTCACATGCGTCAGCCCAATGAAGACCATCTCCTCCTCCTCCTGCACCGAGTCTTTCAACATCCGTTCAATTCCATACTTGAGCATGAGCCCATACTTCCTTGGTATGATGACCAGACCGCACAGCAATCTGAGGATGGGGACGTTGTCGTCGTATAGGAGGATACAACTTTCGCGTCCTTCACCAAGTGGTTTCCAACATCTCAAACCTGGGCTACCTACCCGCTTTGTTCATGCCTCTTTCGCAATTTCCTCGTCGAGCATTGGCGTCCGACGGCGACATGGCCTCGCTTTCGTCCCCATCCCGAGATAGAAGTGGCTCCAATATGGAATATTCTGTATATCTCATACATTTCGAGGATGATAACATTGACACTGTGTCGACGACGGTGTGGAAGTCCTTCCACATGAGGGATTCAGAGCCTATTTCTTGCCAAAGAAACTCATGATATTACCCTGACCCTTGCCTCCTTTCTTTGGCGCGCCCTTGGCCGCAGCAGGCGGTGGGGCAGGCTTTTGCTTCTTCGCCGGCGGTGCGGGCTCGTCCTCGCTGAAGTCCTCCCAAGTCGGCTCTTCTTTCGTGACTGTGTGGCTAGCATTAGCATTTGTCCCCTTCGATAAAAATTGGTCATCTTAGGAAACGTACCCAGATACCCCTCGGCGTCTTTTGTGGTCACTTTCTTCATGACCCTCCTGCGTCCTCTTCGCCTGCCATTGGATACCTGTATCTCGTCCTTGGGCTCCTCTTTCGGCGCTTCTGTCACTGGCTCGGGCTCTGGTTCGAGCTCTTCGTCTGGTTCTGCGGCGGATGCGTCGTCCATCGGTTCATCTTCTGCTTCCATCATCTTTTTCAGTTCGTCTTCACGGTCTTTCTTAGATTTTCCCGTGGGCTGCTCTGCCGTGTCCTCATCTGCCATGATCGTATCTTCGTCTGCTTCGTCGTCTGATATTGCCGGTGAGGCCTCTGTCGAGGGCTGTGATTGTGGTTGTGCTTGTTTCTTCGCTGCCTTTGGTTTGGTCTTTGCGAAGGATTTGAATATGCTGGAGCTGTCTCTTTTCAGGACCGGTGGCTTGCCCGATTTACCCTTCTTCGAAGAGGCATCCGAGTCGACATCTGAAGCGTCGTTGACCGCTTTGACTTGCTCGGTCGGTTTCTTCTCTTTCTCTTTCTCTTTCTCTTCTGTCTTTGGGTCTTCCTTCTTAACAACGGACGCAGCTTTCACTTGCGGTTTTGTGGCGGCTGCTGGTGCTGGAACGGCGACAGGTGCTGGTCTCTTGTTTGTCCTTCTCCGGACCTCCGGGTTCTGTATAATACCGTATTGCTTATTTACTACCAGCGGGTCCTCTTTGAATTCCGCCTCCAACCTCCGATGACAGTCAGTCAGCACTTGGATATCCTTGACCGGACCAGGCTCCAGACTGTAGATATGTACACAATCAATTTCGTCCATTTCTGACTTTGCGTCCTCCAGATCTTCTTCCTTCGCTACCACGATCGCTCGCATGAGTCGAGGCGGAGTCTCGTCCGTGTCGGGCTGAGGCGCCGAGCTCGGGAAAGGGCTGCTCATGGGTATATCACCTTGTGAATCTTGACTTTCGGGCGCATTGGACTGCGACGAATCCTGCGCATCAGGATCACGCTGGCGTCCAGATATGAGGTAGGTTGCATGGACCGTGCCGGCTTTCTTCTTGTTCTGTTTCTGGTGAAAGTCGTAAAGCATCCTGGATGGGTGAGTATGATGATAAAGACACCTACTCATGACGCTTACTGCTTCGCTAAATTGATGTGCACTTTCAGAGCTCGACTGAGTATACGATAAGTGACCTGATTTGGTTAGCAATGAGCTTGGTGGGACAAGGTGTCTACCTACTGTTCGCTCCTCATTCAGCACATTGGCTGCAAGGTATTCGGTGTAATCTGACATCCTCTTGAGGCGTTTGTGTCTTGTGGCCCTAATGGACAATGGATGTTCGAATAATCATTGATACGAAGTTCAAGAGCCGCACGGGTTGACGCGTTGATTGATTTCGCGACGCGAAGTAGAAACGCCCGCCTTTGATTGGTCAACATCCCCATCGGCCACTTCACACTCTGGCGGAAATGCTCTGCTTCATGTTCGATGGAAATCGAGGAAGATGAAGAGTTGCGTCTGGTGCGGGCATCAGGGGCACTGTTGTCAGACCTTGAAAATAACTTGCCTCGGCTTCTGTGGAAACAAAAGGACTCTGCCAATTCCACACCCCGTGTTCATCAATACGTCCGAGCGGAAGACCTCGACTACATTGTCCAGCTGGTACGGAGAGACCGTGACATATATGCGGTCGTCGACTCACGAGCGATAGATAGAGCCTTTCCAGAGCGAACCACAATTGCTGGATTCGAAACTCAAAGCACTGGTACCACCAATCATCGACGCATATCTGGCACTTATCCAGCTCCCTCCCAACCGGCGACACTCTTCGAGACACATCGGACTACAACCTGCCATCTGTACACTCCTCTACACGCTATGTAAAGTCCGAGGCGAGAAGATCATCTCTGGATTTTTCAACAATGAACCAAGATTCCTGCAGCCTATCCTGACCGCGTTGGAAGACTCAGTCTATCAGAACGACTCGACAGCATGGCAAACGTCGTATGTGTTGATGCTGTGGCTCTCACACTTACTTCTGGCTCCCTTCGATCTGGCTTCGGTTTCCGATCAGTTCCCACGACATGAATCTGCCAAGGAGCTGGGACTGTCTGAAGGGCTACCCAACGTGGTTCGACGAGTGGTTGCTGTTGGTCTCACCTGCATCAAAAGCGTTACCAAAGAGCAAGATGCCGCCGCTAAGATGATGGTGAGGCTTGTCAATCGACCTGATATGCAACAACTTGGTTTACCCAAGCTGCTGGTGTCATGGGGCTCAGGAACTATCACAAGTAACACAGCTGGTGCGGTCTCTGACATGAATGCATGCGTTGGTCCCCTCAGATTTCTCGTCGGAATGACCATCTCGCCAGACACTGAACAGACATCGGGTCTGATACCCGAGATCTATTCTCTGGCTGTGCAGCTATACGACATTCCATCAACAGACTCTGCAAAGTCGTCCGCTGTGATAAAAAAGCAAGTATTGAAAGCACTGCGAAATACTGCTACGCTAAGTTTGAAGACTACCCGCGATCAGCTGCGGACATTTTGCGAGACCGATGGCGTGCTGGAGAACGTGATTGATATGCTTCTGCGGTCCCTCTCTGACAGAGATACCCCAGTGAGATTTGCAGCGAGTAAAGCGATCAGCACCATCGTTACGAAACTGGATCCGGAAATGGGCTACGAAGTCATTGAAGCTGTGATAGACCAGCTAGGCAGTGATATTCCGGCGAAAGGAGCGGGTAAATCAAGTGTTGGGGAACTCGATCTTTCCATGGCAAACCCTCTGAAATGGCATGGTCTCACACTGACTCTGGCCTATAATCTATTCCGAAGAACAGCTTCACCAGCTCAGCTCCCGGACATACTAAACGCACTCCTGCCCGCGTTATCGTTCGAACAGCGAGCCACGACAGGGCAAAGCATCGGGACCAACGTCCGTGACGCAGCTTGTTTCGGCCTCTGGGCCTTGTCGCGACGATACACTACAGCAGAACTACTCCTGGTCAAAGTCGAACAGGTCACGACGACACTTGAAACCGAGAAAGCTATCTCGGTTATCCAATTCGTGGCCATCCAACTTCTCATATCAGCATGTCTGGACCCTGCAGGCAATGTTCGCAGAGCTTGTTCAGCCGCTCTACAAGAACTCATAGGGCGCCATCCCGATCAAGTGCATGAGGGTATCTCATTGGTACAGATCATTGACTATCAAGCTGTTGGTTTGAGGAAACGAGCCATGATTGACGTCGCAAATAAAGCGGCAGCATTGCATATCGACTATTGGCGGGCTTTAATCTCTAGACTACTTGATTGGAGAGGACTCGCTGCTCTGGATGTCTTGTCAAGAGAGGCAGCCGCATCATCTATTGGACAGCTCTGTGCCAAACGTCCCGCGAAGCAATGGGCTGACTACCTCACGGTTATACAAGTAAGGCTCGACGTGAACGCGAAAGTATCACTGGAAGAGCGTCACGGAGCTCTACTGGCTCTGTCTGCGATCGCCGACGCAACGATAGCGACTGACGAGGTCGCTACATCCTACTTGATGCACTTCTGGTCCAAGCTCGCTGCTGCTCGGTCTGTTCTCACAGAATTCACGCCCAGAGCCCTCAAAGCAGAGGCATTTCCAGCTGTAGCTAAAGCTATAGTGTCTCTAGCTGGGCTGACATCTCGGGCCCATCTTTCCGCGACATGGGACCAAGGTTTGGCACAGAGCATGGCAGAAATTGCTCTCGCCCTCTTCACTCGGTCAGAAGTATCAATCGTGGCCTCGATTCCGGAGCTCGTACACGCTATTTACGAAATGTATCGTGGTTCGAGTCTGGATATATCCCTGCTCGGACTCGAAGCCCTCATCGATCAACTCAGCAACGACTCCAAGCGACCGATACTCCACGGAGCAGGAAGGGCAATGGCACTTGGAGCCGCTTTCTCAGAACCACCAACAAATGCTGATCTTCGTAGCCGCATTATGACAGCACTAGGATCCCTGAGAAATGCCTCCATCATCGAGTGGCGTGTGGTGGGCCTTCGCGCATTGCAACTGATTGTACCACACTTGGAATTCCAAACAAGCTCATCAAATATCGATCTCCTCTGCTCAGCCGTGAATCCTGGTCTAGACGACTACACAATCACCGAACGAGGGGATGTCGGATCCCTGGTACGATTACAAGCAATCGACGTTGTCAACGAGATCTGGCGTCTACCAACGCTCATACTGAGCGAGAGCCAAGACATCACAATCCGGGCCAAAGTGCTGCGCTTGTCACTCGAGAAGCTTGACAGAGTACGAATGGTAGCATTCAATTGTCTTCAGAAAGACAAGATCCCAGGCAGCATGTCGAGCACTGACGTCTCCTCATTTAACTACTTCCAGAGAACTCTTGAGCCACTGAGCAAGCCATCAGACCCCCAAGTAGGCCATCGGACCTTGCCCACTTGTTCGCCCTGGCAACGGGAGGCATTGGTACAGGGATTACTCTCGAGCGCCAACGGCAACGAATCGCTTCTCCAAGCCTCTCGCTCAGCTCTGACTACGACCTTGTCAATCGCGTCAAAAGAGTCGATGACATTGTTTCTCAATACACTGATGGACATATTGAAGAGACAAATAGCCAGCTCAGCAGACACAACGGCCGCACTTGAGCTTCTCGCCTACCTTTCCGACAGTCTGCCCCTACCAGACCTTGTGCATGAGGACTTCAATTGGCGGAGTGTGCTTTCATGCGTCCAGAAATCGCACTTCAAGTCCACCATTGTGCCAAAGCTAGTGGCGGCCGTGGATGTCTACCGTGGACTGGGGATTGTGGTCAGAGAGGACGCTATCAAGAAGTTGACGGAGATGGCGAGGAGGAACCCGTACTCGCAAGTCCGGATGGCGGCTGTCGACGCGCTTTGGTGCTTGACCAGTGACGAGTCCTTGAAAGTGGGCGCAACAAAGGCATGAAGCACGCACGAATAGGTAGTCTTTTAAATGCAAGTCACCTCACAGCAACTCTCATGGGACAGTTCAGCAGACACTGTGGCCAACACTTTGGAGGGCATCTCACTGTACGCTTTCGCAGACACTCTGCCGATCAAGTATTAGGCGGACTGTCTGCCAAAGCATCCACTAAAGCGTCGTGCGGAATGTCTACCGAAGTGTTAGGCAGAGTGTCTCGGTTGACACGTACTACTGGGTAGAATATCATTCGTCTGAGACAACGGCACTGTGAATTAAGTCTAGAATATAATGATAGAAGTTCTGCACAGCTACGAAGTCAGCTTCAGCAGTCCAGATAGACGCCCATCAGCCCGAATCAAAGCAGCACAGTCTGCCTCGAAATCACAGTCATCTTTGACGACCGCATGAAGCATGTGCACCGTTGTGACCATCTCCTTTTTGACCTCCTCAAAAACATCCGAACCATTACCCGTTTCCTGAATCTGTAGCCAGCAGATAGACAGCCCCTGAAGGACTTCTGCTCTGTTGGCCAGCATTCGAGGCCAACCGTTGAGAATGACTGCTTGTGTAGCTTTGAACGCTGACAAAAGGATAGGGGGATACGCCGTGCTGAACGTATTGCTGAGGATCTCGTTCAGCATGATGAGGAGATACTTGAGATGTTTGACCGATTCGATACCGAGCTCGTTGAGCAATATGATGAGATTTCCTAGCAGGACTTCCACTATCTTGACACGTTCCGGGCAATGACTGTATGCTGCGAGAATACCGCGTCTTACGACAGTGTCAAGAAATGCTATCCGTTGCTCCTTCAAACTTTCGGGTGGTGTGCGTGTGCTTTGTGTGGGGGTATATGCTGATTTGGAAAGAGCGACGAGTGCTGGGTAAACTGCTGATAACAGAGGGATCGCTTCTTCTTCTGGAGTCAATGTTGGAAGATAGCCGAGACACGGCATGAGGGCTTCTTCGAATACTTGACCTAGTCCGGTTTTGGCTATCAAACTAGATGGTGCAGCGGTGAGAAGCTTTTCTAGCATTGCGCAGCCTTGTATCTTGAACCTGATATCTGGATCGTCCGTTATACTGAGGATAGGAGGGACCAGTAATGGCCAATTCTGTTCGACCATCTTGTCATCGAGGTTTTGTACAACCCAATGAAGGAGTTCGATTGCGTGCGACTCTTCAGTCTTCCAAGGTTTCGTGATTTCTTCCGGCTCCTCGTCGAATCGTTTCGGTAGAACTTTGGTCGTGACTTTACGACCTTGCGCTGTTACTGCTGGATGCTGACTCTTTGAAAACAAAGGACGAATGGTAAGCCGAAGCAAATGATTTACGAGGTTCGCTGTAAGCTCACCATGCATCTTCGAATTCTTCACTTCTTCAATCGCGCCTTCTGCTGAAGTGTTACCCGGATTGCGTAGCTGCCATGCCATGACAACGTCGAGAGCCGCCTTCATCCAAATGCCGGGAGGTGTTCGAAGTGCTTTGGCGAGCGCTTTGCCATCAATGAGGGGCTTGGCAGCGTAGATTTCGAGCAGGTCGAGGTCCTGAATTGTGGTGATGAAACTCTCGTAGTTACGGATAATAGCTGAGATGTTAGAGTACGTGTCGAAAACAAGACCTAAAAGATAAAACTTACTATCAGCTGCTCCAGGCTCATCGGCAATTTCACAAAGCATTGAAAACACTGTCTGTGACCGCCATGTTGCGCCCCATCGTCGAATAGCCATGCCCAACACATCTCTCGCAAAAGGGTCCTCGCCTTGGACGGTCTGTTTTGACCTTCTTCGACGCTCGCTCTGCTTGTTGACCAGGGTAGTGATTTCTTCTCGGTTCCGAACGCTCGCTGTGACCAGTTCGCACACCTTGTTAGTAGCTTTGATACCCTCCCGAGCCACGTTCGTTGCTACTGGTGGTGGCATCTTTCTACCCACCTCGGCAGGTTCTGCTTGCGGGGCGTCTCGGTACGGAACCATACACGCAAGGATCCAAGCCAAGAATTTCTCTTCGTGGTCTTTGATCATTACACCTGCATCAGGTCTGTCTCCGCGGAGGAAACCTCCAAGTTGATTGATGACGACCTTCCAGTTCTCCTCGTCCGGCGTGTATGCATGAGCAGGAGCTTCCGTCGGATCTGAAAAGATTGTTCGGTAAAGATCAAGCCTCTCGATTATTGATGCGGCCTCGAGAGGATCAGGGCCCTTGAGCATCTTTTCCAGCTCTACGCCGACCCTTTCCCGGCTGATCTTTGCCCTCAATGCCTCTTGAATTTCTGTGACGCCCATGCACTTTTCGACAGAGCTCTCAATCACATAGTCAAGTCGACTGGCAAAGCGAATCAACCTCAGAACACGAAGAGGGTCATCCTTGAATGTCTGATAAGGTTCCAATGGCGTTCTGATGATCTTGTCTCTCATGTCCTCGTGGCCCTTTCCAGTAAAGTCTTCGACTTGCTCGGTATTGAGGTTGTAGAACATGGCGTTGACGGTGGCATCGCGACGCATAGCATCTTCCTCTGGCGTGCCGAACTCCATCTGCGGATTCCTGCTTTCCTCCGTATATGTTTCCTTGCGAAGGTTGACGAGGTCGATATCAAGGCCTAGGACTCTTGTAGTGACAGTCTCGAGATGCTTTGACTTTTCAGGATTGGCCTCGATCTTGTGCAGACCACCGACGAGTTTGCTCTTGTCCGTCATTCCAGCTTTGTTGGATTGAGAGTCAGTCTTTGCTACACCTTCCAGTCCGTACTTTTCTGGATTGCCTGGCTTCTCTAGATATTCCTTCATCCGAAGGCCGAATTGAAGTCCAGTCATTTTGTTGATGGACACGTCGATATCATGGCTCCCGACTCCGAGCAGAGTGTCTCTGACCCATCCTCCGGTGAACCGCAAGACGAGTTTCTCCTTGCCGAGCTCATCGGGCAGTGATGCTTGACCCTCGATATTGAAGGAATTGGGATCACTTTCGATGTAGTCGGCCACATCCAGAAGCAATCTTCGGAGTGTTGTTTCCACTTCTGTCAGGCTCACAGACTTGCGAGAATTGGCAGCATGGCTGTTTTGTGCGTTGGCTGCCATGGTCGTAATAGTTCTGTAAGGCTCTTCGCCGCTGAGCTTCTGCCGTTTATTGCTGCCCAAGGTGTTGATCGCTTCGGAGGAAAGCCTTTGACCGCCCATACAAACGACTGAAGATATCAATCGCAGGTCAGAGCGAGTGACCTTGGCGAATGTCTCAAAGGGCTTCTTTCGTATTGCGCAGCGGATGTGATGCGTGAGAGGAGTCATTCATCAAGGCTTTCAGCTGAAGCGCTTTGTTGCAATCAAGAAAACATATCGCAATTTAGATCATGAACGATACAACCCTTTAGGTCTTAGCAGTGGCTTTGACCAGAGAACACAAACAGATTTGATCTTGTTGAAATATAGATTTGTGCGAGGTCATGGAATATAAATATGATGCCAAGCTTGGTGTTGGCATGTCATAATACCACGAATGACGACGGATTCTTGTGTTTCTCCAATACACGACGACGTCCATTCACGACAATGACCCAGTGACCCAAACGCAGCCTACGGTGTTTCACTGACCAATGCCTCATGCTGGGAGATAAAGGACTAGACACATCGCAGCCCAGAAGGGCACACCGTAGGATCTCATGACATCGATACCGGAAGACCACCGATCCTCATCGCCGCAAATACCAGACTCCGAGTCGTCGCGTATCTTACCAAGGATTCGTAGACCAGATGGTCGATCGCCTCTGTCTTCGATAACTAGCCTGCCATATGGACGACCTCATGTTTCCCTTTCAAACCTGTTCTCCTCGACATCCTCCTTACCCCTAGCGTCGTCTATCACATCTGGGTCCTCCACACCACCAGTCGGAACGATTGAAGGTTCGGTGTTTTCGCCTGGAACACCGCAAGCCGGGATCCGCACGACATCGCCTGGTCAGCCCCACGCGTCAGATGAGGCTGCGCTACTAATATCACGAGCCTTCGTTCCACATGTTTCCGTACTGTCGTCGCCGGACTGCGAGGAACTACTTCGACATAAAGGCATCAATGGAGGACTTCTTGAACTACTACGACCGTTTGGAGAACGAATAGCTGGAAGAGTGGTAATAAGAGATAGCACAGGAGCGAGCCGACCTTGGGATGACTTTGGAATACGGTTCACTGGAGTCAGAGATGGACTGGAAGCGCCTAGGCTGGTAGACCATGAGAAAGCCGAAGAGGAGACGGAGGAAAAGCAGGTCGCGGGGTTATCAGAATACAAGCCTGCTCGGTTACGGTCGGGAGGAGACGCTTTACAGATAGATGAGGTGGTAGAAAGACACCTCGAGTACGCAGAGCACCAGGCAACCTCGTCAAAAGAAACCGATTACCTGAACGTCAAGGACAAACGCAAGACGTCTGATGATTCTCCATTCTACGCTTTATATCTCCGTCGACTGTTATCTGGCACAATTCTCAGTCCACACGAGACATTCTCACACCCAGTCACGCAAGTGATAGCCATCAGCTCTAGGAACCCAGCACCGATCGAGGAGCTCCGCAATCTATATGCCAGCTCCAACACTGGAGGACACAGACTACCGCAATTTGTTAACAACGAATTTCTGCGATACTATGTCTTGGTACACGACGAAGATTACGACGACATCAAGAAATCAACAACATTGTACGAGCAGATGAAGCGTCACTTCGGTCTTCACTGCCATCTCCTCCGGTTACGGAGTACTCAATGCCTACCAACAGACGACGGGAGTATGCCTCTTCCACAATGCGAATGGCAATCCGCTGCGGAAGAACTGACCGAGATCCTGATCCGCGAGACACTCGACGACGACGAGGATCCAACGCCATACATCTTCGAATCCGACGCCGCAGCTGTGCGCTCCTTCATACGCGAAATGGCAACCCAATCGATAATCCCCGGTATGGAGCGCATGACCGCAACTTGGAACGACCAGGTTGCCGCCAAGAGGCGAGGCATCTCAGGTCGCTTCATCTCGCTCTCCAAGCGTTTCACCGGCTTCTCAGGCCGCAGCGTGACCGGTCCCAGCAGCAGCAGCAACAGCAACTACGACAGCGTCTCGCAATCCTACAGACCAGACACACCTGAGGCCCTGATGCGCAAACTAGCGGACTACGCGCTTATGCTGCGCGACTACAAGCTTGCCGCTGCGACCTACGAAAGCATCGCGCCTGACTACAAGAATGATAAAGCCTGGCGCTACTACGCGGGCGCGAACGAGATGGCTGCGCTCACGACGCTGCTGAGTACCGGCAACATGACGGCAAAGTACCGCGTGGAAACCGTCGATCAGTTCCTCGAGAATGCTTACTACTCGTACACGACGCGCTGCGCGTCGCCGTTTTACGCGCATAGGAGCCTTGCGCTGTGTGTCGAGTTGCTGCGATCGAGGGCGGGCTCGGCGCTGGACGATGCGGCGAGGTGGCTCGGGAGGGTCATTGAGGATCGTCTTGTCGGGCCTGTTGGACATGCGTTGCTGACTGAGCGTGTCGCGGGGTGTTTTGCTGCGCGCCAGGGAGTTGGCGCGTTGAAGTCAGGCAATAGGCGGCGCAAAGCGGCGTTCTGGAGCGTGCTTGCGGCATCGGCTTGGGTAGAGCTCGATAAGTTCCATCAAGCGGATAGGTGTCTGCGATTGGCTGGTGAGATGTATGGGGTTGACGAGGCTGGAGAGGGCGTGCTGTTCGGTGGTATGGAATCATTCATCGGACAGCTGCGGACATCGGTGAATGAGACAAGGCCTGCAGTGGTACATCATGACAAGGCAGAAATTTCCGATGTTGCCGAGGTGCAGACAGAGCAGGTCGACCAGCGAACGCATCGGAAGAGCGTCAGTGTCGCCAATGCCGGCGCCGGCTTCGACCCTTTGGGAGTAGCGAACGTCGGCCCAAGGAGTCCTGTCATGGAAAGACCTGACACGAATCAAGACGGTTTCGAATGAAATGTACGATATGTATGCCATATACCTTCTTCTCTTCGCGTCGTTTCTTCAATTGGAAAGCAGATCAGGCCAATTCGTTAACCTCACGAGTCTTGACTTCACTTCACCTCACCTCACCTCACCTTTACTTCCCTCTTCACAAAAGCCGTCCACTTCCGGCCCAATACGACCAAAAAGAACACTTCCACCTCATCCCTCCCTCCCAGACTCGAACACAAAGCAGCCGCCGAGCCGCGCGCAAACAAGAGTCTTACGACCCCCAAAGCCCCTCGTCACTGGGCCTAGTGAGAGCAAGCCCTCGATTTCGCCGATTTGACTGTTTGCAGACTACTGCGCAGGGGCTTTGATTGTAGATGCTGCTGCCGATCGGCTCGTAAAAGAGTAACCCACTGCCTTGGTTGCCTCGGTGGTGTAATCGGTACTCGATGCTACTGCTGATCGGCTCGAGTAGATCGGGTCGAGAGGTTCTATTACGAATCACTCGGCCCGATCTACTCGAGCCGATCGGCAGCAGCATCGAGTACCGATTACACCACCGAGGCAAGCCAATGCAGTGGGTTACTCGAGCGTTACTAGGGTTGAGGTGCGTAATATACCTTGCTTGCGATATTTAGCTGCTTGCTCAGGGCTGAAATGCTTGATGCTACTCGTCTGCCACACTATTGGGCATGATGATTTCATCGATCGAAAGTATGCGGTCCCCATCGCAGCTAGACTGGAAGACCTGTCGCGGCGATCATCGCATTGATATAAGAAGGCGAGGATGGTCACGTCTAGTCGTGTCAGGTGCAGCATCAATAATTTCAGAATATCAATCTGATCTTTGCACAGTATACACAATACAGTTCGGATTCCACCATACCGTCCCCCTCACTCCATGAGTTAAAGCAACTATGACATATATGACGGTCGGAGGATTAGGCGATGTGCGGATCCCGTGATGGTTTTCTTCGACACAATATACACCTTGATGTGCTCGAATCTTGCGCACGTGAAGCGCACGTCGCGACAATGGACCTTGATGAGCATAATCTTTGATCGTATGTATATATATATATCTACAGTATAACGATGAAACCAACAACCATATCACACTACAGCCATGGACTCAATACGCGATTTGCTCTACATAAGCGGCAACGAAGACTGGTACACAGCACTGGTAAATCGCCTAGCAGGCAAGACAGACTACTTCATCGCAGTGCACACCGGCACCGATTCCGTGCCCTACTTCTTGAACGCATTCTACAAACTCGTTAATGATCTCGACATAAAAGTCACCGAACGGTGGACAACCAGGAAGCGTGGAAGCCGTCGCGGCGACTGGCAATTTTTGGTGAGTTGGATACCCCTGCCAGCTGTGACAACGTTGCTGACATCACCCAGAAACCATGCAATGAGGACCCTTGGACGACTGGATTTATACTCACCCTCTCTGCGAGACATCTCAGGTTGTTTGTGAAGCATGTAGAAGATCTTCCGCATGTCAAGGCAGCGGCGCCTGTGAATGTTTCAAGCTTTGTTATGCTGGAACCAATTCCTGAGGACGATGAAGGGTAGGCGACATAACTCTTGAGATATGGACTACCGTGTCGTGCTAACTGTCAGATGCAGTACCGATGAAGATGAAAATGGAGAAGGGATTACAGAAGTCGCAAGAACAAGAACAAGACGCAATTCATGGTGCACAAAGTAAAGAATCCCTGCACACTTGTCGTTGAAGTATGTTGTACTGACATGAATGCAGTGAACGTAGACATGAAGATCGCGAAGTCACAAGAACAAGAACAAGATGCAGTTCTATATAGCGGATAAATGGCCAAATGGGGATAGGTCAGAGATCGGGCCCGGGATTACCCCGTGGGTGAATTACAAGCCGCGCCGCCTTAGTAATCCTGTCAACTCGGCTCGGACGGCCTCCATCGATAGCGAGGACGCGAGAGGCGAGCCGGAAATGACGATTTGATACAAAACAACGCCGTTTCGGCCTCTGATTGACTCCCATCATGTCAGCGAGATCTTCAATAGGTTACTTCAACATTAACAACAACGCGCGATCAAATGTCAACAGCGACAGGCGAAAGAGCCGTGGCTCAGCCAGAACTGGAGAAGGAAATCACGCCCGGAAATACCACCGCCGGAAATGACCCCACAACACAAGCACAACTCAATACCACGACCTCAGACACATCGTCGTCAGACAACCACAACAACCAGGCACCAGACGCTGAGAAAGCAGTAAAACCACCAGGCGCATACGACGCCAGCACCATCCCCAATGGCGGCCTCCAAGCCTGGCTACAAGTCGCCGGCGGCTTCAGCCTGTTCTTCAACACCTTCGGGCTGCTGAACACCTTCGGCATCTTCCAGACATACTACGAGTCGGGGGCGCTGTTCACCGCGTCGTCGTCCAATATCGCCTGGATCGGGAGCATCCAATCGTTCCTGATCCTGTCCATCGGCTGCGTGACAGGCCCCGTCTACGACCGCGGCTATTTGCGCCTGCTGCTGCTGCTGGGGACCTTCGGCGTCGTCTTCGGCTTCATGATGCTGTCGCTGTCCAAGACCTTTTGGCAGGCGCTGCTGTCGCAGGGCTTCTGCGTCGGGTTGGGCGCCGGCTGCCTCTTCGTGCCTGGCATCGCGATCCTGCCGACGTACTTCACCACGCGGCTGGGGCTGGCCGTCGGGCTCGCGGCCGCAGGGTCCAGCATGGGCGGTATTATCTATCCCATCGTCTTCTACCAACTCATCGACAAGATCGGCTTCGGCTGGTCGGTGCGCGTCCTCGCGTTCATCTCGCTCGGCACGCTGCTGGTGCCGCTCACCGTCCTCAAGCAGCGCGTCAAGCCGGCCAAGGCGCGCGCGCTGATCGACTGGACCGCCTTCACCGACGTGCCGTATATGATCTTCACGCTCGCTGCCGTGATCGGCTTTATCGGGCTGTACATCGTGCTCTTTTACGTCAGCTACTACGGCCAGGCCACGGGCTACACCGACGAGAAGATGAGTTTCTATCTCGTGCCCATCCTCAACGCCGCGAGTGTCTTTGGCAGAACGGTACCGAATGCCCTGTCCGATGTCACCGGCCCGCTGAACATGATCACGCCCGGCGCGCTCGTCGTTGGTATCCTGGTGTTTTGTCTGCTGGCGGTCAAGAACGCCGCGGGTCTGATTGTGGTCACCGCTTTCTATGGCTTCTTCTCGGGCGTCTTCTTCGCTCTGCCGCCCGTCTGTTACGTCAAGCTCACCAAGGACAAGTCGAGGATTGGTACGAGGATTGGCATGGGCTTTGCCATGATCGGCGTCGCCGTCCTGATTGGAGGACCCGCGGGAGGTGCTGTATTGGGCACGAATGCGAACGATCTGAACTGGACTGGAACGTGGATCTTCGGAGGTGTCACCGCCATGGCTGCGGCGGCTATCTTCATTGGTCTGCGCGTTTCGCAATCGGGGTGGAAGCTGTTCATCAAGGCTTGATCCCACACTGTCCTATTTTGTGTAATATTATATCTTAGACTTAATTTACAGTGCTCTTGTCTCAGTTGATTTCCAGCTTGTGATTGTTGTGTAGGTAGGTCAATAGTATACATAGTGGTATAGGAAGGAGGTTGTGATTGTTATGTTAGGTAGGTAGATGGTATACACTGTTATATATGAAGGATACGACGTGGTATCCATCGAGACCGTGTACTCAAAGGCCTTCAATGAGGACATTGCGAATCTCGAGGTTCAGACGTGCCGTTTCTATCCATCTGGACTAGTACATCGACGCGAAAGACTGAATTGGATGAAAGCAGTGTTTGAAAGCTATTCCCCTTTGTTGTTTTAACCTTCCTCAATCGTAAGCTTCAGATGTGCTAGTTCTCTCTATCTAGACTAAGTACATCAAAGTAAAACACTGAATTGGATGCAAGTAGAGTTTATAAAGGGGCACTTCTGTATATCATTTTAATCTGTTTTAATCTCGAGGTTCAGACGTGCTAGTTCTCTCTGTCTGGACTAAGTAGATCGAAGCGAAAGATTGAATCAGATGAGAGCAGTGTTCACGACGACGATGACGAGCGCGACGATGAGTACTCCTCCATATCGTCTTGATCTTCCTCAATCTCGAGATTCAGACGTGCCAGTTCTCTACGCAAGAACAAAATCTTATCCTTGCCAATAAGTGGTAAGCTCGGCATCCACCACCGCTCCGGAGCAGAGTGCTCGGAAGGTTCGCTAGATGTCGTGCAGTCGGTGGTGAAATGTCGGGGGTGTTGACCAGCCAGGGTCAGGGCTGGACGCCGGACCCATAGCACAAGTCACGCTCTTCTTTGCGCTTGGGACTAGGATCTGATGATAGAGATACAAGAAGGATACCCCCCTTCATAAACTCTGGTTATCTTGATTGTATTCCCTTCTTGCGAGATGTTCATCCCTTCATTTCAACGTCCTGGCTCTTGTTCGTAGATCCGTTAGCATGCTCGCTCGCGATCTGATATACGACATCCGCAGCCTCCTTGACCGCTTCGGCCAAGACCGTTCTCGTTAACATGGCGGCCTCGACAGCCTTGTCGATCAAGCTCTCCGGACTCTTTCCCGCATCTCCCCTCATCCACAACTCCGTAATCTCATCCCTGCTTTGCAAGTATCCAACCACGCACGCCGCCTTGAGCGCTTCATGTTCACTGGGACAAGGATCCAGCACCGCCTCTTGCTCCCCCTCAACAAGCGCAGCAACACCGCCCGCGATGAGGTCCACACAGTCGATGCCCGCGTCCGCGATCGCCGCACTCGCGGCAGTGATACAGCCAGCCAGCACATTAATCATTCCCCAGCCCTCACCACTGTCTTTTCCCTCGCCAAACCACCCATCGTCCTCTCCCTCCAGCACCGTGATCAGCACCTCACACCCACTCTTCGGCCAGCGTTCACCAATAATGACACCCCGCAGCGCCGTCTCCAGGTGCGCACCTAGATCCCGCTCGGCTGCATCGCGCACATAGCCTCTCCTTGATCGACTCGCGAACGGCGCGAACTTGACGTGTGTGTTCAATACCAGCGTTGAGCTGAAGGGCGAGCTGCGCGGTAGAGGTCTCGGACCGTGGACTGTGCAGGTGAGTTTGAGGGTCGAGGATGGAGGGAGCAGCGAGGAGTGCGAGCCAGCAGGCGTGGTAGGCTGGAGTTCGAGGTATGCGGAGCCCGAGGCGGAGGGTACCAGGCCTGTTTGCAGGAAGATCTTGCGTGGTTCGGCGGCGCCGCGGGTTCGTGTTGGTCGTGCTGTGCTCTTGGGCAGTGCGAAGATGGGCGCGCTGGTGCCGCCTGCTGGTGGATTTATGCGGCGTCGGTCTGCCATTTGAGAGATATTTGAAGGTTGAGAGGCTGTCAATTGGCAATCGGCGGTGCTTGATATCAATTCTGGTGCAGCAATGACGGAGGACGGAATATGGAAAGTACCCAGCGGGCCAGATGTGCATTGCGCAACCTGTAGTCTCTGGCCCGCCGTAGCGCTGCAATATCGAAAGAAATTTGCTCGCAATGCCTTCTTCACTCCATCAACACACGCAGTGTCGTGTGACATTCGGTCATGGTAAGTTCTCAATCTATTTCCACCATCTCTAGAAGATGAGTTCTACACACGACAGGTTTTTGGCGACTTCTATGAGCCACAACCAAACATGCATCACCATCTGATTTTCGACATATTTTCCCTCTTCAGCTGCATTGCTTTGCCGGATGAAAGCTAACTGGGTCAAAAGATATATTGATCATGGCTCACATAGTCAATGCAATCATTATTACAAAGGTCAGTCAATACCGTCTTTCGCCACACCCGATTTTATGATGAGCGTATCAATTTTCAGTTCTGCTACTGAACTACAATGTCGAAATTACATACCTACCAAGCTTACATGTCTGATTACTATCGAACCATCCACTTTTTCACTGTCTGCATGTGTTTGGATAACTACTGACACCATCGAACAGGGTACGTCGTCAGGTATTCATATCAACTTGTGCGAAGATGATAATAGTCAATCCATTCAATGAGAGCCTTTCCCCACCGAGCCACCCTTCCATACCGTACCGGGGCTTCTGTCTTGGGAGGATCGGTTGTAGTAGTTGTCGAGTGCCGTCATACGTGCTCGATGTAATGCTGGCTTCAGTGCATGAGGCGGCTGTCTCGTCTTGGGCCAGTTTGTCGAGTGCCGGTGGGCGGGCAGGAGTACAACCGGCTTTTCTGAGTTCACTATCTCTACCGAAGTTCTGGAGGGAGCAGGGTTGGGTCACGCATTTACTGACTGTGCCACAGTATGATATCAACGTGGTACGAGACTTTTGTGATGAGACCGAGACGGTGGTTGGCATGCTGCAGGCTGCCGGAACCAGCGACTTTCGTTTGTATGCAGCACGCAATTATTACATGATCCTCATACAAGGCGCAAACTCCTTTGTGCCGCTGTCAAACGTTGTATTATCGCTCACGTGCCCCTTGCGTCCTTGACTCGCCATTTTTCTCCTTGCTCGTATTCTGCACCTCGACAATTTTAGCCATGCGAAGCTTTCCGTGAATATAACGTGAGACCAGCGAGTAAAGCTTGGCGCTCAGCGGCCCGTTTGGTGATTGAGTTTAGGGCCTTCCATTGTTGCACCGCTACATCCCCGGCCATGTTGCGTGTTGCGCTCCAAGGTTCCAATCTGTCCAAGACCTCGTAAAAGTTCCCGGGTCTCGTGTCGCGTCATCTGACAAGCATATCTCGACAGTATTCCTTGCTGGAAATGTACAGTCATTGACAGGCAGTTCCGTCGCCAAAACTCGACCTCGAACATTATATCCGATTCTCCGCTCCGTGAAGCTGGTCGAACCTCAAACGCTGAAAGGGGTCGCTATAAACTAATACCCTCGACAACTCGACATCTCTTTTACGACACGTTGTCTTTCCGGACCGTCTTCTGTATCAGGCCTCGACCACGTCACGCAAGTACTCTATCCAAGTCTCGTTGATCTGCGAGCTGTACAGGAAGCTGCCTGTTCCCGCTGAGGCAGCTCCCCACACGAACAACCCTCATCACCTACATCACAACTCTACGGATGCTTCCCTCCTATGCGTCCAACGGCGCGCACAAAGAGAAAATGAACAGACATCCATACTCCAATGGCGGCGACTCTTACTCACCGAGTCGGGCTTTCTCGATACAGCCACATAAGTCAGTACCGCTGTATGGCGCTCTATTAACTTATCATCTGACGGTATCCCTAGGTTCCAACCGAGATCGCAACCGGCAATGAGACGGAGAAGGGCAATGCTCATGCGGCTTGGCTTGGCCGTCTCTCTGTTCCTTACCGTTCTGTTCATCTTCTTCCCTTCATTACGACCTGGAATCCTTGTCGGTGGTGGACTGAGCTTGTTTGGAGGGCCTGGACTACAGCTGGAAACAGTGAGATATTATGACTTGGCGAATGTAGAAGGGACAGCAAGAGGCTGGGAAAGAGAAGAGAGGATACTGCTCTGCGCACCACTCAGAGATGCCGCACCGCATCTGCCAATGTTCTTTTCGCATCTCCGCAATCTCACCTACCCACACCACCTCATCGATCTCGCTTTTCTGGTCGGTGACTCCAAGGACAACACCTTGACGCTCCTGTCCGACCTCCTTGCTGGCCTTCAAAAGTCGGAGAATCCAGCGGATGCATTTGGTGAGATTTCAGTACTGGAAAAGGATTTCAACCAAAAGGTCAGCCAGGATGTCGAGAGTAGACACGGTTTTGCTGCGCAGGCGAGCAGAAGAAAAAGCATGGCACAGGCGAGAAACTGGCTCCTGAGTGCCGCCTTGCGCCCCAGTCACAGCTGGGTATACTGGCGTGATGTGGATGTCGAGACTGCACCTTTTACCATTATCGAGGACTTGATGCGTCATAACAAGGACGTTATTGTACCGAGTAAGGAGATCGAAACATTGCGGCACGACAATGGCTAACACAAATTGCAGACGTCTGGAGACCGCTCCCTGACTGGCTTGGAGGTGAACAACCGTACGACTTGAACTCGTGGCAAGAATCGGAAACCGCACTGGCGCTCGCAGACACTTTGGACGAGGACGCTGTTATTGTCGAGGGATACGCAGAGTATGCCACTTGGAGACCGCACTTGGCCTATCTGAGGGACCCATACGGCGACCCCGATATGGAAATGGAGATTGACGGTGTCGGTGGTGTCTCAATTTTGGCCAAGGCTCGAGTCTTTCGCTCGGGTGTTCATTTCCCGGCTTTCAGTTTCGAGAAGCACGCCGAGACTGAAGGATTTGGCAAGGTAAGGACGAATGTGCTCGAACTTCGAAAACTCATCCTGATCGTTCTACAGATGGCCAAGCGCATGAAGTTCTCGGTCGTCGGTCTTCCTCATTATACCATCTGGCATTTGTATGAGCCTAGTGTGGACGACATTAGACACATGGAGGAGATGGAGAACGACCGAAAGCAAAGAGAAAAGGAAGAGGCCGAGAAGCAAGCACGTTTGGCGAACATCCAATCGCAGTTTGACGATACTGCTAGCGAATGGGAGAAAGACAAGAACGAGATCAAGCAGTTGAAGGATAAGGAGGCTGAGCAAGCAGAGTGGAAACTGTAAGTGCAGGCCTGACCTTGAGTATTGACAATTCTAACAGATATACCAGCGCCGAGTCACCACCAACGGTCAAGTCGACTCAGGACGAGCTTGACGAAGCAGCCAAGCCTAAGGAAGAGGCACCCTCGGACGACGATAACGCAGCCGAGCCTAAGAAGAAGGCAGCCTTGGACGACGACGAAGATGCCACGCCTCGGAGAAAAAAGGCGGCTCCGGTCGAGGATGAGGAAGAGGACTCCACACCTAGAAAGAAGACAAAGGCAAAGGAAGATGCGAATCTATGATGCGTAGCTGGAAAATTGGCGTTGTACTTGACCCGATCTGACTGGAATGGATGGCATCAAAAGATATGTCTAGAATATGCATAGCACTGCTGTTTGGGCCAGGCGCCTGTTATTGGTACAGGGTTTACGGATCTTGTTTATATACTTGAGTTACGACACATGTTGACTCGTATCGTGCCTCGTTTTCTCTTATGACACTATCTAACCCATAGTAAGTCGTGATGCGATTTTGTAACGAGCTGTGTAGACCTCATTGTAGCGGCTCGGAGATCTGGTCTTGGCCGACGTGGAGGAACTCCAAGCTTCCAGGTTGCCAGACGTGCCAGAAAGTCGACATGACAGATCGCACGGCATTCCCAGAGTCCGCAACTTGCTCAATTACATTTCATGCTCCGCGATTAGACTAAAGACTGCCCAAACTCTGGAATGATCGGTATTTAAGGACTACTTCGATCTCTCATCTGGGACCTTCTTCCTCCCCTGGAATCCACAGCACCTTACCAACCCCGATCACAATGGATAATGGAAGTATGGAGAACGGGGCCTCCGGGCTATCGCACGCAAGTCGACCTATCACGGTAGCGATCGATCCAATCGCTTTGGTTATTACAGAATGTATCACAGTCACTTCAGCAATGCGCAAGCACGCGCGGTGGGCGCATTCCTCTGTAGCGGCTATACTCGGGGGAGCAACACGCCAGACACCTACAGAGAGAAAAGCGAACCATGCAAGAGTAATGTCTTCGGAGAGCATAAACCAGGACGAAGATGGGTTTCTTACTGGGAGATGGGGCCTTAGAGGCAAGAAGGGTGCCAGCATGCAGGACAACCCCCTTCTGTCGGCCTTTGCTAGGCTCAGAAGTGATCTCAAGAGCTGCAAAAGTACAAGAAGAGATCCCGTGGAAGAAGAGAAGACGCTGACTATGGAATAGACATCCAGACATTCGACACAGTCGCCATATTACACCCTTTCATGCAGGTCATTCGGTCATCCTCGACTACAGCCCCAATCACGTCGCTAGCTCTGATCGCCATTACGAAGATGCTCTCATACAGTGTCATTGGGGTCGACAGCCCGAACTTCGCCTACGCCATGCAGCTACTCTCTGGTACCGTAACACACTGCCGATTCGAAGCGGAGAACGCACCGACCGACGAGGTCGTGTTCCTGCGCATCCTCAAACTCATGGAGCTTATGATCACTGGGAAGCCAGGAGAAGTCCTTGGGGACCAGAGTGTATGCGAAATGATGGAGTGTGGGTTGAGTCTCTGCTGCCATCTACGGACCACGGAAGTGCTGAGACGCTCCGCGGAAATCACAATGGTCACCATGTGCCAGACCATATTCCAGCGACTACGAGTACTGGAACAAGAAAGCAACGGCGAGCTCACAGATCCAGAGGAAGCGACAAAGGAAGAGCTTGACGCTTTGAATATCGACGGCAAGCTACGAGGAGAAAAGGTTGGCGAGGCTAGGACCTTCGATGTTACAAGCAGGGATTCGACGAGTCTGGACGTGCGCAGGGAAAAGATTGACACCACTTCACAGGACATGAATAGAAGTCATGTCGATCTCACAAAGATTCTGAGTGGGGAGACTGCGACTGAGATCAGGCCGTACTCGTTACCCTCGATAAGGGAGCTGTTTAGAGTACTAGCCGATCTATTGGATCCATTCGATCGCCAGCATACCGACACCATGCGCGTCATGGCATTACGGATAGTCAATGTCGCTTTGGAAGTGGCTGGCCCCTCGATCGCATACCAACCCAGTCTCGCATCCCTTGCCAAGGACAGTCTTTGCCGGAATCTGTTTCAACTGGTCAGATCGGAAAACCTGGCCATTCTCCACGAGTCACTGCGAGTAGCTGGTACACTGCTCGCGACGTGCAGACAAGTGCTCAAGCTTCAGCAAGAGCTTTATCTGTCGTACGTCGTGGCATGTTTGCACCCAAGAGTACCTATCCCAGACGAGCCAACGATAGATCCGTCGTTGTACGAAGGCGTACCTCAGGCGCCCAGACTCGCTAAACCGCCTCCTGGGTCGCAAAGTGGTAGATCGACTCCCGTGCCGGTAAAGGACCGGCAGAAATTGGGCATGGAGGGGGGATCGCGCAAGCCTGATGCCAGGGAATCGATGGTCGAGAGTGTTGGTGCTCTCGTCAGGATACCGAGTTTCATGGTCGAACTTTTCGTCAATTACGACTGTGAGATCGATCGGAGCGACCTGTGTCAGGAGATGGTCGGTCTGCTCTCGAGAAATGCTTTCCCCGATTCTGCCACTTGGAGTACGACGAATGTACCGCCGCTTTGTCTCGACTCGCTTCTTAGCTATGTGCAGTTCGTTGCGGACAGGTTGGAAGACGACACCTCGACAGAAGGCCTGCCCGATCCGAAGTCGCTACGCGAGCAGAGGTCACGGAAGAAGATCATTATGAAAGGAGCGAGCAAGTTCAACGAGAAGCCTCAATCTGGCATCGCATTTTTGGTTACACAAGGCATCATCGACAGTGAAAACAACCCGAGTTCAATTTCAAGTTTCCTCAAAGGCACGACACGTATCGACAAGAAGGTGCTGGGAGAATTCTTGTCAAAGAAATCGAATGAAGCTATCCTCGATATATTCATGGACCATTTCGACTTTGCTGGCCAGCGCGTTGACGAAGCGCTTCGACAGCTGCTCAACACCTTTCGTCTTCCTGGCGAATCTCAGCTCATCGAGCGTATAGTAACTGTTTTTTCTGAGAAGTATTGCTCTCAGGGCCAACCTGAGGGCATTACTGATAAAGATGCCGTCTACGTCCTTACCTACGCCATCATCATGCTTAACACTGATCAACACAATCCGAACGTCAAGGGTGTAAATCGAATGAAGTACGAAGATTTTGCTCGCAATCTCCGCGGTGTCAATGGCGGCAAAGACTTTGATCCTACTTATCTCCAGGACATTTACGATTCGATCAAGACGAAGGAGATCATTCTTCCTGAAGAGCACGACAATCAGTTTGCGTTTGACCATGCTTGGAAAGATCTTCTTGTCAAAGCTCAGACAAGTACAGACTCGCACGTATGCAACACGAACCTCTACGACGCCGATATGTTTGCAGCTACATGGCAGCCGGTGGTAGCTACCCTGAACTACGTCTTCATGTCAGCGACGGATGACACAGTCTTCCAGAGAGTGATTGCCGGCTTCGATCAGTGCGCGCAGATCGCAGCAAAGTACGGGCTCTCCGATTGCCTCGACCATATCGTCACATCCTTGGCCAAAATCAGTACTCTTGCGACGGAAAATCCGCCAAGCACTGCCCTCAACACTGAGGTTCAAGCTGGTGGTAAGAGCATCATGATCAGCAAGTTCTCCGTCGACTTTGGTCGAGAGAACAAAGCAGAGCTCGCAGCACTTGTTCTCTTCCGCATAATCAATGGTCACGAAGCAGCTGTCCGAGATGGATGGCAGTATATCCTCCGCATCATTCTCAATCTCTTCTCCAACTCTTTGATACCCACTTCGCTCTCGACCTTTTCGAAATCTCTCGATCTGCCGTCGATACCTCTTCAGAGCCCGGCGCAGGTCATAGCGCGCAACGACAAGGCTGCTGAATCTGGACTCTTCTCTGCTTTTACTTCATATGTTTCGAGCGTCATGAATGATGAACCACCAGAGCCTAATGATCAGGAGATTGAGGCTACGCTTTGTACCGTTGACTGCATCAACGCTTGTCGGGTCGATGATTTGCTTTCGAGTATCAGGTACGTCGGAACATGACGTTGTTGGCGAACGCGTTGGCTAATCTGTTGTAGTACTTTGCCCGTCGAATCGCTCAAATCACTTATTACGTCTCTCATGATGATGCTTCCTGAAGATGCTAATCCAAGAGTCATTGTTGTCAAGCCCGAGGTCCCGGCGCCCACACCAGTGCGACCAAACGGGCCAAAAGCTTCGGCGGTCCAGACTCCTTACAATCCTTCGCTGGTCTGTCTCCTGGAGTTAGCGACAGTCATCGCGATACGCGACAAAGAGACCGTCAAGGCTTTCGGCAAAGAGGTTGCAGAAGTCCTCCAAAACGCGATCCGCGATGCTGATCATTTACACCCCGTGGCTGCAAGCAGACTATGTTATTACATTTTCTGCATACTCAAGGCGAGCAACGTAAGTATTGGAAAGTCTGGCGCTCAGTCTTTTGTCATTGACGGTTCGAAGGATCACGATTTCCTCCGCGCACCTGTTGTGCTGCATCACATGTCATCATTCAATCAGGATCTTATCAAGGCGAGCGCCCAAAATATTCTCAAAGGACTTCTTGAGTGCATCAAAGGCTCGACAGGACTGCGCAACGAGATCGCCACGTCCCCCGACTTCTGGTCGCTATTACACAGCCTCCGAGCTTTGCCAGATGGTGCAGCACTAGCCTTCAGAATCATCGACGAGATCACCAACGGCACACCACCAGCAATTAGCGCCGACAATTACGAGGGCGCAGTGTCATTGCTCAATGCATTCGCACTCGCAGGCGGAGAGATTCCTCAAGATCAGCGACGAGGCCAGCCGCCTCGAAGAGGGCGCCCACAGCAACAACTCGCACCGCCACCGACCGACAAGAAGCCTGCTCGCAGTGACACGGTTCTACGCGGCGTGCAAGCTATGACGCTGGTGCAAAACCTTACCAACCGCGTTCCCCTGCTAATCGAGCAATCCCATCTCGAGCCTGCACAAGCCTGGCAAACGTACTGGCACCCGATCTTTCGTGTACTGACGACGCACTGCACGAACCCATGCCGCGACATCCGTCAAGCAGCTTTCAGCTCCCTGCATCGCTGCTTGCTAGCCTCCAACCTCGCTTCCGAGAAACACACCGAGTGGACCAACATCTTCTCCGGAGTGCTGTTCCCGCTGATTCACCAGCTGCTGAAGCCGGAAGTGTATAATTCCGACCCGTCGGGCATGGCCGAGACGAAGCTGCAGGCGAGCCAGGCGCTGTGTAAGATATTCTTGCACTACCTTGGTCAACTGGCGCAGTGGGATGGTATGGTGGGGTTGTGGAGGGATATCCTAGCCACGATGGAGGCATTGCTCAAGGACGGTGCGAGTGGTGAATTGGTAAGTGATCCTCTAAAACCCCTTGACCCTGATCGAACAGTTATGGATAACGGATTTGTGGATTGTGCTAACGATGAAAAGTCGGAAGCTCTACCAGAGTCGCTGAAGAATATCCTGCTCGTCATGAGCAGCCAAGACCTCATTGTGCCGCCGCCGGATAGCGAGAAGGATCCCAGATCAGATCAGCAGAGGGAGCTTTGGGATGTCACTGTTGATGGGCTGAAGGGATTTCTGCCTGGGATGGTGGAGGAGATCTTCCCGGCTGCTGCGCCGAAGGAGGAACAGAAGAAAGCAGATGAACCGGTGACGCAGGGACGTGAGCATGAGAAGGAGGATGGGAATATGCCTCCAGCTTCGGCCACTCCAAAGTTGGAGCAGTTGAACGATGCGTCTGAGGCCTGAGAAGCATCTAGTGAGTTGGTAGTCTAGGTGAACTTGTGCTCCAATGAGATTCATATAGAGAAGTGAACGATATGCATAGTAATACCCCGCGTTTTCGGTGGATGACGAAACGATCGCTCGAGCGTCTTTAAACAAAAAAGTTCCACAGCCAAGAATTTCTTGTCGCATAATTATATACAACATTCCACGAGTAACTATGGCTCCTCCAAGGAAATCGAAGACGGCTGATCGCCCAGCGGCTGGCTCAGCAGACCCGCGATTCGCAGCAATATCCTCAGATCCTCGCTTCCGCCTCCCAAGCACCAAGAATGCCCGAGTCGGCGTCGACAAGCGCTTTGCTCGCATGTTCAAGGATGAAGACTTTAATCGCAAACCCAAGGTCGACAAATACGGTCGCCGAGTTCAAAAGTCCGATGACAATGAGAAGTTGCGACGCTTGTACCAAGCTGAGGAGGAAGAGGAGGATGAAGAGGAAGACGAGGGCGAGGATGACGAAGTAGAAGAGGTCAAAGTGAAGAAGGGCGCGAAACCGAAGCAGCGACGCGAGATCGAGCTCGCCTCTGCTTCCGAAGACGAAGAGAGCGACGACGTTGACGAGGATGACGCCGTACAAGCCGAGCTTCAGCGAGTAGGGAGTGCGAGAGACTTAGCCCGGGAAGGCTTTTCCTCGTCCGAGGACGATAGCTCAGACGACGAGGATGTAGATGAGGAGGACTTGGAAGCAGAACTACCGGAAGAGTCAGAGGCGAATGCTGTGCCCATGGGCGACATCTCACGGCGTGTAGCGATCGTGAACCTGGACTGGGACAATATACGCGCAATGGATCTCATGGCTGTTGCGAACAGCTTCGTGCCTTCAGACGGAACCATCGAGCAGGTCTCGGTGTACCCGTCCGAGTTTGGCAAGGAGCGCATGGAGAAGGAAGAGCTCGAAGGACCACCAAAGGAGATTTTTGCCAAGTCGAAGCGGGAGTTGGATGAGGACGACGAGGAGGAGGATTCAGAAGAAGAGGAAGAGCGCATTCGTAAGGAGCTGCAGAAAGGCGACACTGGCGAGGAGTTTGACTCGGCGAAACTGAGACGCTACCAATTGGATCGGTTAAAGTATTTCTATGCTGTCGTCACATGTACCACGGCTACTACGGCTAAAGCGCTCTACGATGCCATGGATGGCCGCGAGTATCTGAGCACCTCAAATTTCTTCGATCTACGATTCATTCCAGACGAGGTCAGCTTTGACGAGGATAGACCGCGTGACGAATGCAAGAAAATTCCGACAGGATATAAGCCAAACGAGTTTGTTACCGATGCCTTGACCCACAGTAAGGTCAAGCTGACATGGGACAATGATGACACGACACGAAAGGAAGTTCAGAAGCGAGCGTTCTCACGAGCAGAGATCGATGAGAATGATTTGCAAGCATATATTGGAAGTGAGAGTAGTGAAGACGAAGAAGAAGAAACCGGAGATGCTGTCGTTGCAGGCTCGAAAGCGGATAAGGAGGCGCAACGACAGAAGATGCGGGAAGCTTTAGGGCTCTCGTCAAAGCCTGTCAAAGCGACCAAGGCTGCCAATGGTCCTGTCGGCGACATGCAAATCACATTCACCTCTGGCTTGTCGAATGCCGGCAAGAAGAATGAAACTGTCTTTGAGAATGGCCCAGGTCGTGACGAGAGCACCAAAGAAATGTATGTGAGGAAAGAAAAGGAAAGGAAGGAACGTAGACGAGCAAAAGCCAAGGCTGCTCGTGAAGGTGGCATCGTCGAAGATGAGCACTCTGGGGCTGAGGGTTCGGATGCTGCAGAAGTTGCGGCACCAGACCCAGACGGAGACGACCCTTTCAATGATCCATTCTTCAACGACGCACCAGCAGCACAAAAGGCCGAGAAGGCCCAGCGAAAGGCCGACCGCATCAAGAAGCGCGAAGAAAGACAACAAGAAGAAAAAGCCGTAGCCGCCAAGCGTGCTGAATTGGAGCTACTCATGGTCGACGACAAGGAGGACAACATGAAGCACTTCAACATGACCGAGATCCAGAAAGCAGAGAAGATGAAGCGAAAGGGCAAGAAAGGCAAGAAGAACGCTGTAGCGGACGACGCTGCTGTCGAGGATGGTTTCAAGATCGAGACTCAAGATCCCCGTTTCGCTAGTCTGTTCGAGAGCCATGAATACGCCATCGATCCTACCAACCCTCGCTACAAAGGTACAGAGGGCATGAAGGCTTTGCTCAACGAGGGTCGCAAGAGGAGGAAGAACAGACCTGAACGAGGTCTTGATGCTGTGGAGGAGGAGGAGGAGAGGGCGTCGAAGAAGGCCAAGAAGGCCGATGATGGTGAGCCCGATCTTGCTAAATTGGTTGCAAAGGTCAAGGGAAGGAGTAAGAAGGCTTAGATACCTTGGAGACTAATCAATCATATCACATCATATCACATGCAATTAGGCACATGCTTCCCAATCGTTCACATGCCTCCGGGTTATTTCCGCATCGTATTAGCGTCGCGGGGTATCGATACGGAGATAGTGCCGATCTACCCTTACCGCCGGACGACATCGATGGATGTGCCGTCTACCACTGATCATCAACTCTCCTTCCTCGCATATTCAAAGCTACAAACGCACGATGGAGATTGATGCTGATCCAGTAACATCGAAAATGCCTGGCTTACTCGACCAGAGCAATGAGGTCCTACACCTCATCTTATCCTACGCCAACCCCGCAGACCTTGGATCCTTGAGCCGGACAAGTCGAGCATTCAGCACATTCATCGACAACAATGATCTACTATGGAAAGAGTTGTATTTACAGAATTGGGTATGTAGTGGGCGAAGTTACGTTCGACCGATATCCTGACATTCTTAGGATCACCCTTCTAGCATCGAGAGTAAGAAGCAATGGCAGCAGCAGACGCAAGCGCTCGTATCGTTGGAGAAATTGATGGCTTGCTCGAATCTGGAGCAAAAGGTATGTTCGAATAAGGCCGGTCAGATACAAGATGACTGACGTAAGCAGAGAGGTGATCTGGAATGGGTTTACACGACCATTCTACCCCTCCTCAGTGCACTCAAGCAAGAAAGAAACCGATCATTTCTGGAGAAGCTGATGGAGCATTCTGACAACAGAGATTGCTTCCTTGCTGCTTCGAATCTCTTCAAAAGCGCCGGAACGGAGTCACAAAAACCTGCTCCGACTCCCGAACTACGACAGATGTCGGCAAAGGTATCTGACAATCCTGATCACCCTAGGTAGGCTCTTGCTGATGATTGACATAGCTCCACTGTCTTTACGGTGTGCCAATTGACTCCTACCCCGACCCCATGCGCAGTATCACAGCCATGCACGGCGGCATACCAATGACTCTCACCATCCCTCGATCCAAAGAGGACCACGAGCATCTCACCCGATCACAAACAGTCAAGATCCCCACCAACCACGTCGCGCGAGCCAAAGTCTACGACCTGCGAGAGTACACCGATGGCAGTCTCTGGGGACCATTCCACGACGACGGCTCGCAAAGAGTCGACTGGGAGAAAGTAGAAGCTGTGATGGTAGTGCTAGGATACAACCTGCACCTCTTCGCCCAGCGCGCCGACGTCTTCGGCCCGATCTGGAAAACGCCCTGGGAAGGCGCCAGCCCACACTCGTACATCGCACCGCCCTTTCCAGCAAAAGACGACCCCGCCGACCTAACGCGCATCGACTCACCACAAGACGCCGCGCCGGGCCCCTCGCGCGAAGAAATCCTCGCAGCACAAGACCCCTACGGCGTGACAGGGACCTGGATGCGCGTCGTGTGTTTCCTAGACTACAACGACCTCTACGCCTTCAACTTCGGTCAACGGCTCGAGCCAGGGCAGGCGCGGGCGCCCATCGACACGAAAGAAGCGATCCGCCTCATCACGCTGAAACTACACGTCGCCAAGATCTGTGCCCCGGACGAAGACGACCATCCCGACCACCCGGTCGTCTGGTTCCGCGGCAACTCGCGCAGCCTGCACGCGTCCTGGGACCCGAACGCCAACAGCAAGATCCGCGGGTGCGTGCGCACGACCGCCGAGGGCGAGGTGCGCTGGACAACGTGGAGTATCTTCCACGGCGAGGAGCGCTGGCGCAGCGAGGGCGTGCAGGTCGGCGGCGTCAGGAGCAAGCGCGGCGTGCTCGGGAACTGGTTCGACAAGTGAGTACCTCAACACATTTCATTTTGAAAAAGTGTGCTTGTTTGCTGACAACAACGAACAGGGATTTCGACGACCATGGACCAGCGGGCCCGACGGCGTTCTGGAAACTCAACGACGACCATCTCGAGGACGAGAGCACCGCTCCCGAGAGGCTGCCTATGCCGTATGTCTGGGAGTGGACTGGTGATGACGAGGACAGTGACGACGAGGATGAGGATGAGGCTTGGGTCGGGCAGGAGACCACAACGTGAGCAGTGTTGCGATGCGGTGAGTCTTAATGAAGGTCTCGGGTTGGTCGATTGGCGCATGTGGTTTTTCAACTTGGGGTCTATCGGGTGTCTCGAGAATATCCAAGGCGTACGGCGCGTATGAGATATGAATTACTGGGTACGAGAAACGTGATAGCGAATGCATTGTTATGAATATTCTTTTACTCTCTGCATCTTCGAGCCATCGTCTTCGTCTTAGTCAGTACCGTCCTCCTATCGCTCAGATCATATCACCCAACTATCCGCCTATCTTCTCATCCATCATCTACCCATCCGACTACCCTTCCTCTTCTTCGGCGTGTTCCCAGCCGCAGGCGTCGCGCTCGCACTCTTCCTCTTGCGACCTCTCTTGGCCGGCGTCCCCGCACCGGCAGAAGCGCTGCGCACACTGCCCTCCTCGCTCGGCGTCGCGTAACCGTTGTCTTCCAGACTGATGTCCAGACTGACATCGCCGTCCTCGCCGTCGGGCGCGATCTTGACTTCTTCGTCGACCGAGATGGTGGTCTGGAACTCGCGGCACATTTTGATGGAGGCGTCGATGGTGGTTAGCGCGGTGGTCACTTTGGCGTTTTTGGACAGGTAGCGCTCGCTGAGGCCCGTTGAGTTGGGGATGCGAACGGCGGCGCGCACGGTTTCTTTGGCTTTGTCTTTCGAGGGGCGGCCGCGGGGTCCGCTGGGTGCTTTGTCTAGTTGCCAGAGCTTGCGGAGGTAGGTCCTTGTGTCCCAGATCAAGGTCAGAATCTGTGCGCAGATTGTCAGTTCGCGCAGTTTGGCCTCGTCGACAGGTACGTGATTTGATTGTCCGTCCGGAGTCTCGGCAGTAATGAGGGATTCAGAGGCGCTGTCATCCACTGGTGGGCCGACCCGAATGGTGTCCGAGGGAGGTGCGGCTTCTGCCTGCTCCACCATGTCGTGATCTGCAAGTAATGCTTCGATACCATGAGCAATGCCACTGCCGGTAGTTGAGAAGAGTTTCTCCAGTCCTGCGACCAGCTCTGTTATTTCTTCAATCTTGGTGTAGTCGAAAAAGGCCAAGTTCTCAACACAGAACCGAGTAAACTCCACGTGCTCAGTCACGTTGCCAGAAAAGTCTAGCTTGGAAGGCTCCAACTTCAGTCGTGCGACAACGCTTTTGATGAATCGCTTGCGTGTCATTGCACTTGCGGCCTTCAGCACCTCCCAGAACATGTGCAATTTCGGCACCGTCCCAACAGATCCAGTGGTACTCTTGACGATGTCTCGCTGATACGTAAAAGCTTGTTGAATGGATCGAATGCTCTCCTTCTCATACATGCTTTCGTGCTTGCTGAAAAGGTCGCGGTGTTCTTCGAAAGCAACTTTGGCGATTTCGGGATTTGTGGACGTCTCTAGAGCTACGAGACAAGCCGCTGATTCTTTCGGATGAACGAGACCCAGGCGGTTGATACTAGCAACCACATGTGCGCTAAAAAGCGCAAGAGGGCCGGACGAGTCCAGAGCGATGCGGAGTACATCCGGGAGAAACCTTTGTGCTAGCGAGGTGGCAGCGTTGTCGCTGTCGGTAGCGATATACGTTTTGGTGATGCGCTCAGCACCTGCTTCCGCGCTTTGACTACCAGTCAGGCCAGACTTGTCCAACTTCTTCTCGGCCGCAGGTCCGAAAAAGTCCTTCAACGCTTCCATCAGAACAAGCTCGAGGCTCTTCTCCTGCGACTTGAAGACCAGCTCAAGCGCATTGCAAACATCCTTCCTAAGGTAATGTTTGGGCCAAGCTTGACAGATCTGACAAATGCTTGCCAGGGCAACCTCACGTAAAGGTAGAGGGTACTTCGGACTGGTGATCGGGCAAATTACGTCAACAGCGAGAGCCACCACAGAATCGCCTTTGTGTTTCGGGAATTTCTCCTTGAACGAAGAGACGTGTTTTTCGAGGTCGAAGGCAGCGATTGAGTACGCCGTGATCGACAAAAGCTTGCTAATCTTACGCACGTTGTTTGCATCCTTGATATCTCCTTGGAGGAATCTCTGAAGACTCAGAAGGCAGGAGCTACTGAAGTTGACCAGCTTATCGACATTTCCGATCATGCTCGTCACCGTCCATAGACAGATCGCGACCTCCTTAAGCTCTTTTGAAGATACTGTCTGGCAGCTTGCGAGTAGTGCTTGCTGCGTCTCTCGCAATATTTGTTCTGGCAGGTTCGCAACATGAGGCAATGTGCACCGAACTACGATGATGGTGTAGCGGTAAACGTTGAGATCATCGGTCTTGTGCAGGTTCTTGAGATATGGCAACAAAGGTTGCAGCTGAGTTGCTGTGAAGAGCTTGGGTCTGGCTTGGGCGAAGATCGAGAGAGCTCGCATGGTCTGCGCACGATCTGGTTTCGTAGGCAATTCCTCCTCGTCAACGACCGCATCGACCATTGCAAGTACGAGCGCTTTACAGACGGCAACGTTCGCTTTCGCTGCTTTGGATTTGCTGGACATGATCTCGCTTAGCAATTCCTGCAGGACTGTCTCGATGGTGCTGCTGCGGTCAACGGTATCGATCAGGACCGCAGCCTGATGTTTTAATTGCATTTGCAGCTGGGCAGTCATTCCGTTTTGCGGACGATCAATGGCATGAAGTGGAGCAATCCAGATCTCCTCCAAAGTCTGTCTTGCAAGGTCGATGATACTCTCTTCTATATCAGAGATACGGTGAATCAGGGCATCTGCAATGCGGCTTCGCAACAACGGAGATTCGTTCCGAAGATACAAATCTTTGGCCAGCTTCATCGCTCTCTTCTTGACTCCGGTGTTGGCGTCCGTGGTGCGTGCAAGCACATGTTCGCACAACTGAGGGTCAAGCTTTGGACGGAGAGTGAGACAACGTGCAAGCAGTCCCAGGGCCGAATCGCGTACTTGGGGTGAAGAATCGGAAAGACAGCGAGCGATGTTATTGAGCACATAGCCGGCACGATCGAGAATCGACGGGTCTTTGTCGAGAACCTGATCAACACTTCGCAAACTCTTACTGCGTAGAGAAGCTTGATCACTGCTCATTGCTCTGAGGAGCACGCTGAAGATGCCGTTGAAATGCCTGCAAAACGGTGAGCGTAGAGTGACCAGGGCGGCGCCGAGTCGGCCCTCTTCAGTCGTGATTCCAGTGGCGCCATCTTGCAAATCAAAGTCTTGAGCGTTTTGGACCATGTACACCAGGCTCTTCTTAAGAGCAGCAGGAGCAACAAAAACGAGCTCAGAATCTTCTCTAGAAGCGTTCGAAGGTTTCGTAACGTTTTGACCCCATTGGGTCAAGAGGAATCCCAGAGCTGTCAGTACATTTGCGTCTGCTTCGGAACGCAGTCGTAGATATTCGGCAGCAGCTCTGTATGGGCCGTCTAGAGACACGACATCTTCTTCCTGAAGATCGTCCATGGTAATAGCTTCGTGGGTTTGCTTGAGTCTATTCATCATCTTGCTGTCGTCATCGGTCGACTTGTTAACCATCTCCTGGGTCTGAAGTTGCAGGTCAAGAATGCCAGTCAACATGGAGCCCATGAGTTCCAGAGCCATAGCCTTTGCCGGCGCAGAGCTCTTAGGTTCATTAGAGATGCCTGCAAGTCTGTTCATCAGTTGGCGAAGGAGAGTCTCAGCGGCGGGCCAATCAGTATGACCCAGCACATTGATGAAATCTTCCACGAAGATGTCCAGCAAATTTCTGTAGGGCTCGTCGCTTGACTTGCTAGACGAAAGGGCGCGGGTGACTAAGAAGTGGACGATGTAAGATGCATCTCGATTAGCGGCCTCGTAGAGCGGCGTGACAAGTGTTTCAAGGTCACTGGCCTGTGTTCCTCGGTTACGGACTGACTTCTTCTTTCGTCGGCGTGGTGCAATGCTGTCATCTTCGCTGTCTTCCTCCGACTCGCTTTCCGACTCGGCTTCCTCGCTCACGGAATCTTCCTTCGTAACGTCTCTGTCGATGACCCGCTTGACGGAGCTCTGATTCTTGGTGGCACTTGTTTGTACAAGACGCATGAGTAAAGCAGAGACCAACTGTATGGGCTTGGCGTCGGGCATGCGATACTGGCGAGCGCTTTGTCGCGTGACTGGCAGACGTTCCAATGATGTCAGAATCTCATCGAAAATTGATTGTCTCTGATCGGAATGGCGGGCGAAGATCTTCGACAGCACATCCATAGCAGACCGCCTTAGCTTCTCAAATGTCTGGACGCCGAGTGCGGAGTCTCTCTCCGCTGAGGCATTCTCAACAAAGATCAATGTTCTGCACAAAGACTCTGCAGAGGTGATCGCTGCTTCATCGACATCTGTTTTGAGAATAAGGTTGCCCAGCAATGTACACATCTTGGTGGTCGAAGCAATGATCGGTCCCAGTACTGCTTTGGCATTGCTCGACGCAATCTCAAAAGCGCTATCGGCAGAGCGAAGCTCCACAACGGACACGACACATGTGTCAACAACACGCCTCGTGAAGTCCATGACAGAGCCAAGCACGTCTTCTGAGAACAGTGTCTTGTCTTCCGAGCCAGCGGTCATGATCCGGAGGATGGTCCGTGAAGCATACAATGCTTGCTCGGCGAACTTCATCTTCGTCGTCCACTCCTGAACATCACTCGTATCCCATCCTTCTCCGATGCCTAGGAAGATCTCGGCAGCCGCACCAATGACGATTTGACAGAAGCTTTGGATGCGACGGAGTTCTTCGACGTTCCAGCCTGCAATCTCTTTTACTGCCGCAACAGCGGTGACCGCTTTCTCCAGTTCGAACTGAACGGCAGGCTGAAGTACCGTGATAGGACCGTCCAATGTTTCGACCTGAGTGAAGATGACGTTGGACGTCTGACCACTGTGTAGTGCGGCTTCGCCTTGTTCGATTCTAGAGATCGTGCTTTGCAGCCTGCTGATGGCGGCTTGGGCCTTTTGTCGCTGATCAGAAGTCATCGGCGGAGCATCCCTAGATACTGGCTTTGCCGAAGCAACAGCAATGGTATCTTCCACGTGGACGTGGAATTCCGCACGTTCTGCTGCCGTAAGAGTCTTACTCATCACGATCATTGGAAGGCGCTGAGATCCTTGCGAGGAGGCTGTGGGTTCATGGGATGCAGGTAGATGTTGCTGAGAAGAAACCTGCCGCGGTTGGGAAGATACATGGTGCTGCTCAGATTGGACTGGTTTCTGCAGTGGAGTAAGGTTCTGCTCCTGAGACGCTCTGGGCTCTTGCTGAGAGGGCATCGGCGGTTGCGAAACAATGTTTTGTGATCCCAATGGAGTTGGTGTATCCTGAGAATTGGGTATCGAGCGAGAGGGAGCCCGTGGGATGATGACCACTGGCTCTCTTCGCCCATTGTGATTTTGGACACCATTCTGCTTAGTAGCGTCCTGGTTCTGGATTGTTGGCTTTGCGGTGCCACCCTTGGTAGCTTTGACAGGTGAAGCCTGTGGTAACGAGGACGATAGCTGAACACGAGATGTTTGTGAGATCGTGCTCGGTTGTCGGTCTTTCTGAGAGGGTTTGGAAGACTGTGGTGAGGGTGTCGGGTAATCGTGAGGAACCGGCGCAGAGTCCAGCATTAGCTCGGCAAAGGACCCCAGCGTGGCGACATCTTTCTTAGGTCCGTTGGTCGGCGTCACAGGGCTTGGAGGAGCGTTCATCTTGCTGACCAGGCGTGCCGGGAACTTGAATTTGCTGTGTAGGAATAAGTACTGCGGAGCTTTGCGCGAGATACCAGGTATACATACTAGTGAGGTAGATCGTCAGGCTGGAGCAGCTGCTTCAAGTCGCGAACTGTGTGTCGGAGCCTGGCAGAGGCTTGTTCGGCATTGTTAGCCTCTCGGTTCAACGAAGCCAGTACGTCTTGTGCAGATCTTCGTTGCTCATCCGTAAGAAGACTGGTTTGAGATGTAGAAGTAGTAGCGAGTGGTGGTGGAATAACTTCTGTCCTACGGTTAGTCGACAATGACCATTGACAATCCAATTGGGGCCAACGATCGTGTGTTCGTAACGGGAGTCTGAGACTTGAAACAGGTACGTACCTGGGTGAAATGGCAGTATTGATGTGAAAGGCGTGAATGGGAGCGCCTCATCGACAGTCGGGATGCGGGCGTGACCATTTCCACGGACGAGCCTTCCAGAGCCATGGCTATTCGATCTCTGAGAATCATCCATCATAGCTGTCGCGTAGAAAGCCTCGCTACATCACACCATACATGAACAGATCCTCGACAATTATCGTATTGTAGTATTGGTTGACGTATCAAATCGTCCATCCAGCCTCCGACATGGCGGTCTCGTGGTCCGTACAGTGCGAAATAAATCGACAGATCACATCTCGGTCATTCTCGTATACTCAATCGGTCTCGTTAGACGTCGGACGTGTCCATCAAGGCATCGGAAAGCGCGTGATACCGCTCGATGGATATTAAATGTCCGCAAAGGAGGACGTCCGCGTTCATCGCTCGTGATTGGCCAGGCAGCAGTCAAGACTTTCTGGACCCTGAGGTCTGATGTCGCGGGCCCGAGCAATTGATGATTTGGCCTTCACTTTTTTATTCTCGGGCCGCTTCACCTGGTTCTGCCAACTCTCACTCGCTTTTCAATCGATTGTTTCCGAGTGTTTCAAGATGTCTGCCATTGGGTCTCTCGTCTTCTGCACAGACTGCGGCAATCTGCTCGACAGCGCAGCGGGACTGCAGAAGGCCACTCTCACATGCGAAATTTGCGGCGCAAAATGTAAAGACACATCCTCCAAAGTCATCACCACACATTCAAAGCCAGACGCTTTCCCGTCGTCACTTCGAGCAAAGCGGTCGGAAATCCAAAGCATAGCAGAGGACGAAGAGCGTAAGGATGCCACGATTCAGGAAACCTGCCCGAAATGCAATGCGCCAGAAGTCAGGTACTACACGGTGCAATTGCGAAGTGCAGACGAAGGATCGACGGTTTTCTATACCTGTCCAAACTGCGGCCACAAATGGAACGAGAACAATTGAGGACAGCAAAATGCTTCGGAAATTCTATATGGTATCTTGACCGAATCAACGCCAGTACTCCAATACAATCCATGCCAATCATGCAGCGACGGAGACAGTCGCGTACTCCATCTCGCCATTCCTTTCGTACTCGGCCATGTCCAGAGCCACGACTATGCTCTCGCGAACAACACGCTCCGGATCATCAATGAACTTCTTGAGAGTGTCCTCGACGCCCTCTTCTTCACCAAGACTACCAAGCGCCTCAGCAGCCTCGTGTCTGACCATACCATCTTCCTTCAGGTTGCCGAGGCACTTTGTGAGACTGGGAATGGACGCCGGGTGACTGAGCTGGCCAAAGACAAACGCAATTTCATGACGGAACAGCGCCGACGGATCATCGAAGCCTCGCGCAAGAGCGTGCACAGCCGGTACAGCGGTCGGGAGATCAGGTGGAGAAGCCAGGTCGCGCAGGGCGAACATGGCGCGGTATCTGTGGAAAAGCGAGAGCTTGGTATCGAGAAGCGTCTCTTCGAGTTCAGGGATCGACGGCTTATCAGCCGCTTGTGGCATCGGTGGTGCTGGGTCGATAGATGAAAAATCGCTCTGCTTGATCTTCTCCTCTGTGCGCTTTGGACTGTGCTCCCATTCGATTCTCTCGACTGCGATCTCGCATGTCTCCCTGACCACTTCGACCTCGTTCTTGTCGTCCCGTCGCTCTTTCAGTAGCTGTAAACTGTTCTTGTCGCCTAGTGCGCCCAATGCTTCGGCCGCCTCGTGTCTGCAGATTGGCGCTTGTTCCATGTCTTCGAGTGCATTTCGGAGGTGAGGGATCGCGTGTTGGTTCCTGGACTGACCCAGGCAGTAAGCTAATTCGTGCTTCAGGAGCTCTGATGGCGAGGAAAGTGCGGATGCAATGGCGTCGATCGCGGGGATCGTCTGTGGAGTCTCCGGATTTTGACAGGCGAGGTGCTTCAGCGAGAAGAGAGCACGAAAGCGAGCAGCGAGTGCGGCATCCTCCGACTTCAAGGTCTTTCTCAAAGCCAATATGGTAGAGTCGTTATGGTCTGGTGCATTATCGTTATCTGGAAGTGTCGCTGCTGGCGCCATGGTGAATCGTTTCGTGATCGGTGTATTGTCGTGAGATGTGTTGGTATAGTTGTTGGACTGAGTCTTGATTTCGAGAAAAAGTCAATAGCGGGACCCAAAATCGCATGTGCATGACGATCTCGAGCACAAAATGCGGGGTCTTGGCAACAAGGGTCCAGATCTGATGGTTTACAGCATCGTGTTTCTTCGATCACCTTCAAGAATGGCTTCACTACAATTCTGTAGGTAGTCTGTCATATTGGATGTCCATTATGTTCATCGTGGCATTGTGTAAATACTAACAGTTTCTTCTGTATCCACGATGTTGTACAAAAGTCTACGAACTTGGATAAGAGATAGAGTGTTGGTTTGTCAGTCCAATCACTACGAACCATAAGCACTGAAGTTCAGACAGGCGTGTGAAGATATATCTGTCTCACACCACGACCTAGTTGCGAGGACAGAGATTCCTCGGGAGTGTGTACTTTTAGAATTGGTATCATACACAGTGACTATGGACATTATGGGTACTCTATTCAAGGTAGCGGATCCCCTGCGCAACTCTGTGTAGATACATGACCCCGTGCACATGCAGAAGCAAGGTCAGAAGTACGTTGTATTGAAGTTTTATCAATCCAGATCATCTCATTCATAAAGTCATAACTTCGTGCTCAGCGTGCCCATCACGTTCTGACTGTAACGATGCTCAAGTATCTGATACGACGAATGATCATCGCCCACCTATCGTCACTCCGTGGATAGCGTATGTCGGTGGGCATCGGCAATGTGACGGTCGATGGCGGAGTTGCACGATCTCTGATCAAGCCAGATAGAGCTTATGCGACTGTGGTCCTCGGTTGCGACGGCTTTTTGTCGTGTCGTTGCATTGTGTATTTCCGATGACTGGACTATTGTAGCTGAGTCTCGGAGAACCACAAAGATTGTTGTTATATGTCGACGAAATAGATCAGGAACTCATTGTTCTTGGCTGGTGAAGAAGTCAATGACGGATCTTGAGTTGCGTGTGGAGCTCGGCGCCTGGCGAAGGTCCGAGTAGGCAGAGACCTCTGTACCAAGACAAGCTGGTTGAGAACGCAGATCGACCTTCCCAGATGCAAAGAGGTGGAATGAATGGCTTTGGTGTAAGAAGACGGTCCAAGTCTGCCGGAATTGGGAGGGCGGTGACTGCTGTAGCGGCCGAAAGGAGTGCCGCAACGGCGAAGAGGTTGATGTACATGGTGATGAACTGTGGAAGAAGACCGGTGTGAGAGACGTTGTATTAGGTATAAGAATTCGTAGATGTTTCGACGACTGAAAGACAATAAATGCAGTTGAGAGAAAATAGGCACCTACCTGTACTATATACTTGTACCTTTTACAACAAAAGTGTCTTGACGCCAAGGCAGTAATAGGCAGCGCGCATCATTCTTCCTTTTGCTGTCGGCATACCAGTAGCGCGTCAAGAAGTGAGCCACTTCAGCAGTTTAGAGTATGGATAGTCTCTTCTGGTGTATCTTGTCTTGCGCCAAGGTGAGATGCTTCCGCGGTGAGCGACGGTTGTGGCTTCACTCGAGCTAACCTTCGGAGCCCTACAAATGCCCTGCAGACCAGTTGCAACGCGAACAAACTCGGGTAGATTCCTTTCGCTTCTGTTCTCAGCTTAATATGGTGTGATTTTGTGTAATCTTATACAGTACTCATCGTGCTTGTTTCTTGGCTATCGCCAGAAGGGACGAGGTGACTGGCGATGAGAGCCATGCTGGACACTGTCGCGTGATAGTGTGCCAACAATGGGCTGAAGCGCCGGGGATGGTGTGTAAACTCTGGAAGAAAAAACCTATTTCTCCATAGGCCAAAAGCTGGATCATTGCATGTCACCAAAGGCTGAACACGTGGGTGGTCAGTGTCTGCGAACAACCACAAAAGAAGCGATATTGCCAAGTCGTGGCGGTCTATCTAGCGTAATAGCGATCCTGATGGCCCGGCTTCTCATCACACGTGCTGACGGAAGTATTCCTCGGATGACTTTCTATTTGCTTCACGAAGGTCGACTTTGTCAAGCTTTCGAGTGCTGTATCGTGGACTGCTCTTGAAGATTTCCAAGATTCTGGCCGGGATCGGCTCAACGTTGTCGGCACGTTTTGTGGTCGGTTCAGCCACAACGACGTGTCTAGATATCTGCTATTTCCTGCGACTAAATCTTCGGCACCGTTGGGCAGATTCTCGGCGTAATGGTACGTCAAGCATGTAAAGCACTGTAGCTGCTAGACCGTGATGTCTCGATTCTCTGGAATGATACGGGACTGGCAGGGTTGTTCTCGTTGTATTCACGACTTTCCGTGCCCGAATGCGAACTCCGCTGCGTCTGTGGAAGCCATGACTTCCTCAGGGAGACAGTGACCAATTCAGTAGGCCAGCACGTGCCTGGGTCAGCGTGTAGTCACCTTGCAACCAACTGTAGACATGAGAGCATTCAATCAGACACAAGTGACTCTTGTTAGCGGTCAGGTAAGAGGTGCAGATGCTCGAGTACATGTATACTGCTAGCCAAAATGTCTGGCCACCTCCGGCTGCATCGAGCCAAGATATTTGACAATGCGGGGGAAATGTAGATTGGATTTCTGGAGAGCAGCCATCCAATGTTTCCTAAATTAGGCCTCTGTTCAACCTCACTCGGATAGATCGCGACTCGTTATACGTCAAGGAGTCCCCCTCATCGCATCTTTGCTAACTTCGACTTTGATATTCACGCGTACAGGTTTCGCGGTCACGGACCCTAGGACTTAAGGATGAGCTCGATATAAAGACACAATACATCTCGACCACACATCATCCACAATGGTTTCACATCTCCACCCGCGGTCGCGGTCGACTCTATCGCTCTTTACCGGATGTCTAGCGGTCTCATTTCTCGTCGTCGGAATGCCTCACATCTTCCCTTGTCCTGTGGACAGGCGGCAGTTCGCTGATAGCGGTCCGGATTCATCAAAGCGAAGGCGGAGAAGGGTACCAAAAGAGAAAGAACATGGGTCGAATACTGTGACGGAGATCACCGGTGACTCTGAAGTGTTGGCAACCGCCAGGGCGTGTCCAGTACCCAAGCCGAATGGACTGCTGGGCCAGATTATGGGGTTCAAAGAGGACAAGGACAGAGATGGCGCGGTCGTGGTAGTCAAGTCTCTGCAAGAAGCTCGAAGCAGAAAGAGACCAGACCAAGATGTGTCGTGAAAAGAGCAAGGCGACAACACTCACCGATCCTATCGGGTCATTCGCGACGCAGGAAATGCGCATGAACACTCACCGAGAACATTGGAGGACCAATATGAACACAATGACTACAAGAACTGTACACCAAGGAATGGCTTGTATCATAATACATTGCATATAAATGGCATAAACCGCATTGTTGGTATTAGGAGGGATATACCCAGCATTTGGAGTGGACATTGTACATATAGACAAAATGCATATTGAAGCGTGCATTACAATTCGCTGATCCTGCACCACGCGATCTATCAGCATTGCAGTTAAATCCGCGTGTTCTCATTTCCTTCTCGTGTGACCATAGATCTCCCAGCCGGCTCTGCGCTCATTGTCTACACATTTATATATTCGATGCTCTGACACCGCGAAGCTTAGTCAGCCAAGCCTCCGACGTCTCGAATTCTTTGCCGTATACCATCATCACGAGTATCCACACCACGACACCTTGCACTCTCGATACAACCTGCAAGAATGCCAACCTCATTCCTCACTCGCTTCCTGGGCCTCCCGACCGCCCTGCGCGCCGCACCAACCCTCCTCCGCACATCCACAACACCGACTCTCCTCCGACCCTTCAGCACGACCTCGCCTTTTCTCGCAACATTAAACCAAGTAGTGCGCGGCTGCCGACAGGGACAAAAAGCTCGTCGTGCGGGCTCCCCCGCCGTCGCAGGTCGACCGGAGATGAAAGGCGTGTGCGTACGAGTGGGCATCACGAAGCCAAAGAAACCGAACTCGGGAGAGCGCAAAGTGGCACGAGTGCGGTTGAGCAGTGGGACCGTCATTACGGCGTATATTCCTGGCGAGGGACATAATGTGCAGCAGCACTCTGTGGTCATGGTTAGGGGTGGTAGGAGTCAGGATTGTCCGGGTGTGAAATATCATCTTGTCAGAGGGGCGTTGGACTTGGTGAGTTTGATACGGAAGAGAGATTGAGGGACGAGGCTAATGATGATAGGGTGGTGTTGGTAACAGGATCTCGAGTCGGAGCAAGTACGGCACTAAGAAGCCGAAGAGCGATAAGTGAGGACGAGGCATAATGGGTGTGGAATATCATGGCAAGAGAAAATAGCCGACCTTTCATCGCTCCAATGAGGCTTGGGCGCGAGCGACGAAAGATGAGGGATCTGAGCTTAAAGAAGGGAAGTCGGGATGGAAACAGATCTAATGGATGTCAAAGGACGACTCAAGGGCGTACCTAATACGCTGTATAGTTGCAGGCCTTGATCTGAGAAGCACAGTGGTGGCCAATGTAAAAGAGTCTAGATCGCTACAATCCAGTACAAGTGCCCTGGCGGCCATAATATCACGAACAGCAACTCCCAATCTGACTAAGCAAGCGCCAGATGCAGCTGTATACATACAAATGGTGTTGTGTAACAAGTCTCGACATCCTTCCACGACAGTGTAGCGACAAACGCCAACATCGAACGCCTCTTCCTACTCGTCGTTGAGCTCGTCGCTGAGCTCGTCTCACAAACAATCGAGAAGGACAATCATGATGTTGAATATCTTTGAATTACAACAAGGAGGAATACCCCCATGCTATTTATAATACTAAAATCATGATAGCGCAAAAACGTAGCCAAATGAGTCTCTTCTGCTAGCAGATGTCTCCAGCGGCTTTGATGGGAGAATCGAAATGTGTATTCCCCCGAAAGAACCAATATATTCATGCCGCCAATAATCGTTCACTGAAAAAGCAAAAGTGCGAGTCTTTTTTTCTTGAGAAGAGTGTGACGACCTCAGTCCCCTATATCCCGGTTTAGGTCGCCAGATTCGTCTGCAGGGAAAAAAGGTGAGTGATTCGATAACCACCCATCGATTTACAAGGCCATCTTACTGTCGCGATCGCGTCTGCTCTGACGCGCGTTGACGACCTCGTCGACGAACTTCTGTGGAGGTGACTGCCTGTAACCGTCTGGGTTGTTCTCGGTCCACTTCCAGAGTGAGTCGCAGGCTTCTTGCAGAGTGTGACGGGCCTCCCAGCCGAGTTCTTTGTGTGCGCGGTCGGCGTTGGCGGTAAGGTTGAGCACGTCTCCGGCGCGGCGGCCGACTACTTGGTATGCGAGTTCGTGGCCGATCGATTTGCCGAATGCTTTGATGACTTCGTAGACGGTGGTGCCGATCTCAGTACCCAAGTTCCATGCGCGGACACCGGGTTGCTCGTTCCTGAGGTGGTTGAGCGCGAGCAAGTGACCCTCTGCAAGATCGAGAATGTTGATGTAGTCACGGATGGCGGTTCCGTCTCTGCTGTCGTAGTCGTCACCGAAGACCATGAGCTTTTCCCGCTTGCCAATGGCGACCTGTGCTGCAAGTGGAAGAAGGTTGAATGGGATTCCTTGTGGGTCCTCGCCCATGATTCCGCTTGGGTGGGCACCGGCTGGGTTGAAGTAGCGGAGAAGAGCGCCGTTCCACTCGCGACCATCCTTGCCCTCTTTCTTTGCGAGTGTCCTTTGGGCATTGACGAAATCTGTGATGAGCAGCTCGACGGTGTATTTTGTGTTTCCATATGGGTTTGTTGGGCCAAGAGGGCAGTGCTCTGGAATTGGAATCATATCTGGGAAGCGGGTGGCATCACCGTAAACGGTGGCAGAGGAGGAGAAGACAATGTTGGTAACGTTGTGCTTCTTCATGGCACGAAGAAGGGAGATGGTACCGCCAACATTGACGCGGAAGTACTCCTCTGGGATCTCGGCAGACTCGCCAACAGCCTGTAATTGTAAGTCTCCATTATGGTCTCTACTCGGTATCTTTTTCCACTGACCTTGAGGGCAGCAAAGTGAATGACATTGTCAATCTCTGGGTGCTTCTCGAAAACCTCGTCCAGCTTGGCCTCCTCGGTAATGTCGGCGTTGTAGACCTTTGGCTTCTTGCCGCAAATGAGCTCAATGCGGTTTGCGACCTCTTCGAACGAGTTGTAGTAGTTGTCTACGATGACGACATCGTATCCGGCCTCGAGGAGGGCGAGGGCAGTGAAAGAACCAATGTATCCGGTACCACTGGACAAGTGTTAATTGTTTGTTGATACAGCGGGATGCGCGAACGAGCCAATCTTCGTGAATAGTGATCGCGATAGATGTCGCATTCAATTGTCGCAAACACGATCGAGTTATCACTTACCCGGTGACAAGAACAGATCCGACAGTCATTGTGGTGGGGTCCGTAAGATGATCGTAGATGGTGGTTGAAAGTGAGCGCAAGAAGTCGAGGTTGAAGTGGAAGCGCGAGAGAAGCGCACGCGAGCCCGTAATGAATACAATTGATGATCGAGTCCGAGTCGCAAATAGCTGACGACGTCAAAAATGAAAAGGACTGAGTTGAGACCCAACGCAATTACCACAGCGACGTAAAGTATCGATGTGAGACAAATGTTCGCAGGCTGAAACCGACGGACGGTGGGCATCGCTAGACATTTTGTACCACCAGTGGCATCACCAGTGGGGGCTCTGGCTCCATCCTGGCGTGCCTGGCTCGATCTGTGGCGATGCAACCAGTCAACTTTACATCATTGCTAGAGCCTCCTTCGGCGAGGACCGCGTGTATACCTCTAGCCATCCATTTAAGCGCTCCCACAATGCTAAGCTACGGTCACGATTCACAACGTCCGCCCCTTTCCAACAAATGCCATGTGAATATAGCGAAAAGGAGTAGTTCGCTCAGATGGTCAAGTGCCGGCCCCTATTGTAGAAACGGGCAGCGCAGAATGACGAGCACCTGACTGCGAACCTCGAGCGACCAGGGGTTAATCGGAAGTAGCCCGCAGAGCCCATTCTCACGCTGAGGGACTGATGATTCTATCATGAAACGCCGCCCTGATCCGCGCAAGGATCGCACAGCTGCCGCAAGACGCACGACATCTTTGCATGATGCAGTCAGTAGTCTCTTGCACGTTGTGCGTAGCAATCCTCCTGTCACCATGAACCACCAGGACTGTAGTCAAACAAGATGATCGACGCTACCACAATCTGCTAATACGGGCGGAAGAAACCTGAAGTGAGACATGTTCGTGTTTATCGTCATTTTTCGGATTCGCATTTTGCCGCCACGCAAGCAGTCCCGTAGCTCCGGCTATATTTTGATGAGATCCGCGATAAGATCTGCGGGAACGCCCGTAGTGCCCGCAGCAGAAGCGGTAAGGCGCATGTTCCTGCGTTTCGGCCCGCCAAGCCAAACAAACCACGAACCGCGAATGGATGCACGATGCTTCAATTGATAATTAATCTGGCCATCAAAATGCATTTGTCTTCAGGAATGGAAGATTGCACGCACGACAAACAACAATCTCGTTGCCCTTCCTGGCGCATGCCTTCACCTGGACTGCCGGTTCAATCATAATTCACGGCTTCTCCGCACCCATATGTCTTCTTCCGCTGCTACACTTTGTGCGCCGGAGTCGCTGCGCGTGTCGCGTGTTTGTTCACCTCATTCACTTGGATCACAGCCGTAGCCACGACAATCGCCAAGAACATCAGTTGGATCGACTGGAGTCCTGCTTCTGGAGTGATTGCAAACGCGCCATTGTTTTTACCGCAACAAGATCACTATCAGACATTCAATAACCAGGCGGAACTGCGTTGGACGACCACCCAAACTCTAAACCGACCATGTGAGTAGAAGCATCGTTTCATACTATACGGTTCTTCCGTCGACAATGCTACAATAGCACTTGTCCTCAATTGCGCCGGAGCCCAGCCACAGACTTTTGCAGGAAATGCTTCTCTATAAAGCGGTTCTATTTCTCATCAAGCCATTTATCTCCTACCAAACACAAGCACATCTTCCTCTTCTATCGCACCCTTCCGTTGCACTATCGCACAAGCCAGACGCTGGTCGTCTTCTGCATCTTCCGATCCTTTTTTCATTGTTGACTTTGGCCGTTCTCTTCCTTCCATCACAATTGTCACAACAGGCGCTGGTCGTCTTTGTGATCTCTCGTGTTCACCTGCTTGCACAAATGGCTCATTCGACAGATTCTGACAATGAGTAGTTAGTATCAATTAGGATCTGAAGATCTCGACCTTGCAGCTAACATAGCCAAGCCCTGCTCCTTGGAGAAGGAAACGCTCCGGCTTCTTCAGAAGCAATCCAGATCCAGAGACCGCGCAAGAGACGCAAGCCGACGAAGGTGCTACGACTTCTTACCCATCGGGCACTGCTACCATGGCTGAGACTCCTGCCCGCCGTCGCTCCACACGCAACGCATCCCGTGCCGGTGCAAGTCCAACTCCAGCGCCTGCAGAGACTCCAGCTGCGCGTCGTGCAAGCAGAGGTCCAAAAGCTGCAACCCCACTTCCGCAAGTTCAGACTGCCAGCAACCAGTCTTACGGTGCCGCTGGCAAAGTCGACATTGATTCTCAAATGGCCAGACCGGACAATGCTTTTGCTGCTGTGTTCAACACCCACACTGTCACTACTACTACTCGCGCTGTCACGGAATCTCAAGCTGAAACCCATACAACCGGAGACCGCGCTGCCGTTTCTGGTGGCCGCCATTCCAGACAAAACTCGATCGCCCCTTCCAGCGCAATCAGTGGTCGGGCTCGTGGCCGTCCAAGCACAGCTACCCAGCCACCTGCCTCTATTGCCGAGGAGATCGAGAGCGACGACGAGGATGAAGAGGACGACGAACTTCAAGATGACAACGCTTACCGCAGAATCGTGAACCGGACTTTCAGTTCTCAGGAGCCAACAACCCACCAGAACGGTTCCGTACGTGCTGGTCGTGCAGCGACCAACGTCAGTTTCAGTCAGACGGACTTCCCCAGTACCTTTTCATACATCGCTCCTAAGGATGGCGGTCCAATATCCGGTACTCCAGCTCCCCGTTTTCGTCAAAGCAGTGTCGCAGGCGCTGTCCGTCCTCCTGCGTCTTTCGAAGAGATCCAGGCGGCACGCCCGTGGTTCGCACGCATAACAGCCGAGACGATTCCCAGATGGGTGGACAACTTGTCACCATACTTTGTTTTGAGAAATATTCTCTTTGCACTTGGCCTCGCTCTTCTCATGTTTCTCGCTTCCGGCATCAACTACAGTACCTTAATGTCTACGACCTCTTCTGCTCTTCGACAATTACAAGCTATGCCACAAGCTCTTGTCGACTCTATTGTTTTGCAAGCCGAGAAAGCCCGCAACTCTGCTGTTCATGGAACCGGTTATGATAGGAACCTCTTCGGCCGCGTCTCCGCCATTGAGAAGGATCTCGACTTCCTCCGTCAGAGTAACACCATATACCGCGAGTCCATTGACGAACTCAAATCAATTCTACCACACAACCTAATCGTCCAGAAGAACAAAGAAACTGGTCGTTGGGAGTTACCAACAGACTTCTGGCCAGCACTCAAAGAGAAAATCTCTAGCGATCACGACCTCAACGGGGCCAAGGCGACTGTTCCCGCACCGACTTGGGATGCTTTCTTGAAACACAATAAGAAACTCATCATGAAGACCATTGCCCAAGAGTCGAGAGACGCTGCTCATGGCACCTACGATGAATCTAAGCGTGCAGGGCACGTCATCTCCCAAGAACAATTCCTTGAGGCGATCGAGGAAAACAACGTCAAACTGAACAAGCGACTGAGCACTTTCGAAAGCAGCGTTACCCGCCGCACCGAGCAGATCGCTCAAGAAGCCGCAAAGGCCGCCATCTCCCGACGTCGATCAGACGCTGCCGGCTTCCACTATCTCGAAGACCTCGCTCTCCTCAATATGGCTCGCAACCACGATCTATTGATGAAGTCCGTCAACTACTTCTCGGCCCCTCTCGGTGCAGTGGTGAACCCGCATCTCACCTCTCCTACCTATCAAAAGGGACAGCCTAACTTGCTTGCCACCGTCTGGTCCTACCTGCCGTTCTCCTCCGTTCCCTCCGCTCACCCTGCCGTCGCCGCCTTGGAAGGATGGGACGAAACCGGAGACTGCTGGTGCGCCGCTGCCTCTTCCGACCGAGGCAAGGCACAGCTGGGAGTCATCATGCCTCGCTCAATCATCCCCACCTCATTTACGATCGAGCACATGCCATCCCAGGGCACTTTCGACATTGGTGCGGCGCCCCAGGAGCTGGAAATATGGGTCAAAGCTCCGGAGTTCGATGGCTCCGACGACAAGGCCGCTGCTCTGCCTCGCTGTTCCGGCGCTCCTCCTATGAACGACTACGTCTGCATAGGTCAGGGCAGGTACGACGTTCACGGTAGCAACCACGTGCAGAATTTTCCGCTGTACTCGGGTGTGGACGTCGGACGGGTCAATGAGGCGGTCGTTCGTGTGGTAAGCAACTGGGGTCGACCGTGGACCTGCTTGTATCGGGTGAGGATGCACGGCAAGGGTGAGGATGAGGTCGGTGGTGAGCAGAAGGCTTAGCCAAGAGTAATGGTATCCAGAATGACTATAGTCACACCCAACAAGGTGCCGAGCATCGTGACATGCGCCATGATCATGACAGGGTTGCGGATTGCGTTGAGCCAGGTGTTCGGCTAAATGTGTACCAAAGTGTCGACTAGATTGTTAGGCAAAGTGTCTACTGAAGTGTCTATCGAAGTGTCTACTGAAATGTCTACTGAAGTGTCTGGTAAAGAGTCTACCGAAGTGTCTGCTGAAGAGTCACCCAAATTAAGGAAGACGAGACCAGATGGTCGAATTACGATGCTGACCGTGGACATCGCAGCGGTAGCGACCTGTGGAGTGCAAAGAGAAAAGGTTAAGGAATCCAATCACTTTAAAAAGGCTGCAGCCACCGGGGACCCCTCCCC
>Ga0268246_10000034_pt1 | contig 164934 bp, 146 predicted proteins | sample AgamicOrSfe_FD_200242 | JGI IMG/M metagenome (GOLD analysis project Ga0268246, IMG submission 200242) | Agave microbial communities from Guanajuato, Mexico - Or.Sf.e (v2) (version 2) | ecosystem: Host-associated > Plants > Phyllosphere > Phylloplane/Leaf | place: Guanajuato, Mexico... | reverse complement strand
GGTATCCTCAACGTAGAGCAAGGATACTACGTGGAAGACCAGGAAGTCGAGGAACCAATTCCAGAGGACAAGGATGCCATGGACACCGACAAGACCAACGGTGACACACAGGAGCCACCGAAGACACGCAAGGTGAAGAAGCAAGTGCGCAAGGGTGATCTTCCAATCTCGTCAGCAACCGCTTCGCTCGAGGCTTCAGTTGTTGCCCGTATGGGTGAGCAAGAAGGTTCAATGATCATGGAGGACAAGTTGGTCGCCGACACCGAGAACAAGAAGAACGAGCTCGAGAGTTACATCTACGAGCTCCGAGGCAAGATCGACGAGGAGTACGCCGAGTTCTCCAACGATGACGAGAAGACCAAGATCAAGGAGAAGCTCGAGGCGAGCGAGGTAAGCATTCACCCAGATACATTCTGCTCCACGTGGCACTAACGAATCATGCAGGACTGGCTCTACGAGGACGGCGAGGACGCAAGCAAGAACGTGTACCAGTCGAAGATTGAGGAGATCCGCAGCGTGGCCGGACCTATCGTGCAAAGATACAATGACAAGATCATGGAGGAGCGGGAAGCCGCCATGCAGGCCCAGCAGGAGGCCGCCGCAAAGAAGCGCGCCGAGCAGGAGGCTGCCAAGAAGGCTTCAGACGGTGGCGACAAGCCAGCAGACCAGGATATGGCTGATGCTCCGGCTGCGGAGGCTCCTAAGCCAGAGGAGGTCGAGTAGACTTCTTAGAGACGTTGAATGATATCAAATGGCATCCTTGGACGATGGTTGGCGAAGCAAGGATGGTGTGCTCGCATGAGGCACGGCACGCACGCAGTACGCCTGATGGGTTTCGGGTTCGCACAATAGATAGCCAGTAGATCTTTGCTGATTTCTACGAATGAAAAGCGTTCAAAACGTTCGGAATCGTGGCTCCTTTTACAAGTCGAGCAATGTGGGTGAGTGATTACGGTATGAGCAGTCCGTGGATTTGCGCTCCGAGACGTCAAGGATCTGCTGCATGTCAGCGTCGGTTCTCTCGCACTACTGACCAGGGCTGCTATTGCTCGCCAACACGACATCTCTATATCGAACAACTCTTTGACTGCCCGGGATGCGGGTTGCCGTTGAAAGGCGACGCTTGGCAGGATCATGTCGTGGCTATCAAAAACAAGGGTAATTGTCCTGGTAATGGACCACAAAGGGGTGCTATTCAGAAGAGGCTTGACTGGGCATGGAGTCCTAGGATATAATAGCTATACAATAGATAATAGACTGCTGATGGCCTACGTAGTGGTCTAATAAAGCTGAGACCAGCGTTGTATGTGCCACTTATTTTGTCAACCGCGAGCCAGCCTGCTATTGCTCGCCAACACGAAATCTCTATATTGCAAGACAAAGCCCTCGTGTGGCATGGCCAGACTTCCATCTCCTCTGGCATTGAGAGCCTGATCGATTGGTATAGTGGACCAGACTGTCCCGACCAAGCGATCTCCTTGCACTCGACGTCTCTCGCAATATGGGGCTTGTCCTGTCACAATATGGTCCCTAATGGTGACCAAAAGCAAACGAGCGACAGGTGTACCACAGCGTCTCTTGACTCGGTAGCTTTTACTCGAGCTCTGCCAAAGGTCGAATTACACGCCCATCTCACCGGGTCGATCAGTCGTGAGACGCTGAGGTTGATATGGCGCAGCAAGAAAGCTGTCGACCCTGAGCTTTTGCTGGATGATCCTCTTTTGGCGATTCCGAAAGCCAGTGAGGGCATCAATGTTGTTACGTAAGTGCGGAATGATGATAAGTCTTAATCAGGCGTGCCTTTATTCAGCTCTACTCCCAATGTTATACCTCAGCTTTGAGGCGTCTTCACAGCTTCATCGAATGGATTACAGCCCTATATACAGATAGTGGTCCAGTAAGCTAACCTGCCACAGCTTCTTCCCTCTCTTCGACTTGTACATCTACGACTTAATCACCACACTTGCCGACATCCGACTCGCGACTCTGTCAGTCCTGTCCAATTTCGAAAAAGATGGTGTTGTCTATCTAGAACTGCGGACGACTCCACGAGCGATCAAGGCGGCCAATATCACCAGGGCCGACTATGTATCGACGGTGCTGGACGTCGTCGCCAAGTTCAACCAGGACTCGACTCGCATGCATTGTTGCTTGATACTCTCCGTTGATCGCCGACACACCTTGCAGCAAGCTGAAGAAGTCATTGATATTGCTCTGGCTAACAAAGCTCGTGGTGTTATCGGTGTTAATCTATGCGGCAATCCGATGAGAGGGGATGTATCGACCTTGAAACCTGCGTTTGCTCGTGCAAAGGCCAATGGTCTGCATATCACGCTCCATTTTGGGGAAGTCGCAGCAAGCGGTACCCTTCCGGAGCTGCGCACGATGCTCGACCTGCAGCCAGACAGACTAGGCCATGTTATACACGTTCCAGAAGAAATCAAACAGGAGATCAAACACAGACGGCCAGGCCTGGAGCTATGCCTGAGCTGCAACGTACTCGCCGAGCTGACGACGGGCGGCTTCGCAGATCACCACTTCGGCGAATGGAGGGATAGTCAGTGTCCGATCGCTCTTTCCGTAAGTTCACAATCGTACATGGTACGTCGGAGTCCTCCTCGCTGACGCCTCGCAGACAGACGACGTCGGCACTTTCCAGAGCCCGCTGTTCAACGAGTACTGGCTGGCGATGGAACACTTTTCTCTCGCGCGGAGCGATCTGGTCGCCCTCAGTCGGAGCGCAGTAGACTGTATATTCGGCCTCGGTGCCCAAAAGAACCGTCTGAACAAACTCCTCGACAACTTCGGGCTCGCCTCTTCAAGCGTCGACCACTGTCGACAAATGTGATATTAATGGTGATTGAGGGCTTGGTATCGCTAGGATCATCTCCCTGTCTTACACTTTCGCGTTGAATAATGCCCAAGAGCAGCAGTGGTTGTTGGTTCTTTCGACACATCGGCATGTGCAACGCGTAACGTGTACTCAAGTAGGGAGCAAGCTGAAAAGATCTGGGGAAAAGTTCGTGCAAATAGAAGAGAGTAAAGTTGAATCTTTTTCCGCAAACGCTAGAAACTATGATTTTACAAAAATTATGCGCCAGACTCGGACTTGTGATTCAATCCGGACCAACACACCGCCGAGAGCACCATACACGCCGACGCCGATGCTCGGTTTGTGATTTAATAGCATCCCCAGTTCACCCTTTCCCTTCTATTCCTCCCCCTGTGAATATCACCCGTCTACAAAAGCAGGTTCAATGGGTTCTCAATGACGGCCTTGAGCTCGGCCATGTATGCACCTCCAACAGCACCGTCGACGACCTTGTGGTCGAAAGAGCCAGAGACGATGATCTGCTCGTCCCATTCGACGCCGGTGGTGCCGTCCTCGTTCTCAGCCGGGATGGCGACCTTCTTGACCGCACCGACGGCGATGATGGCGGCTTGTGGAGGGTTAATGACGGCGGTGAAGCGGTCAATGGCGGCGTTCATGCCCATGTTGGAGATGGTGATTGTGCCGCCCTGGTAGTCCTCTGGCTTGAGCTTGCCGTCGCGCGCCTTCTTGCCCAGCTCCTTGATCTGGTTCGACACGGACTCGAGGCCGGTCGCGTTGACGTTCTTGACGATTGGCGTCATCAGACCGACGGGCGTGGCGACGGCGACGGACACGTCGACCACGTTGTGCTGGCGGATCACGACGTCACCGTTGATTTCCCTCCAGGACGAGTTGGCGGCTGGTACCTTGCGCGCGGCGTAGGCGACGGCCTTGACCATGAGGTCGTTGACGGAGAGCTTGTACTTGCCGTCGGCGGATGCGTTGAGGGCTTGTCTGAGTTTGAGGAGTTTGCCTACTGAGACGGAGGACTGGACGAAGTAGTGTGGGTTTTGGTTCATGGATTGGACGAGACGGGAAGCGATGGTCTTGCGCATTGAGGACGCTGGGATGTCCTCGTATGTTGGCGCGCCGGCTGGAATACCTGGAGCGGCGGCCGCTGGCTTGTACTTCTCGACATCGGACTTGGTGATGCGACCGCCTGGTCCGGTACCCTTGATCTGGTTGAGTGGGACACCCTTCTCGAGAGCGAGCTTCTTGATGGCTGGAGCGGCGGACTCGCGGTCGATGGAGAGTGAGAGCCTCTCGCCGGTGGACTCGGACTCCTGAGCGACTGGTGCGGATGACTCCTCCTTCTTTGGCTCTGGAGCGGTAGCAGAGCCCTCCTGTGGTGGTTCGGAAGCCTCAGCAGCCTCTTGCTTAGCGCCGCCCCTCTCTGGGGCCTTCTCTCCACCAGCATCAGCAACAGTGAATGAGTCGAAAGCAGAAACGTCTCCTCCCTCTTCGATCATGACAGCGATTGGCTAGCACTCGATTAGTCCATGTGTAGAAATATAATTCCCGCAAGCTCTTACGTTTCCAACAGCGACATCCTTCTCACCAGAGTCCTTGAGGATCTTTGCAAGAACACCATCCTCTTGAAACTCGAAATCCATCTGGGCCTTGTCGGTCTCGATCTCGACCAAAACATCACCTGGTGCAAGAGTGTCTCCAATGTTCTTCTGCCACGTTCCAATGTTTCCGGCCTGCATTGTCGGCGAAAGGGCTGGCATGGTGATAACGGTGTGAGGTGGGAATGCTATTGCAGTGTATTAGTCGATTGATCGTCGGCGCATTTTTGGTTGCATTGTTGATTGCACAAACACTTCGAGGCATAGTATCGGGAAAGGGCAGCAAAAGCTGGCATGCGCTTGCTGGAAGAGTGTCAGCGCGAACCTCTTGTCTCTTTCTTGTCGTTCAAACGTACAATGCCGACTCTTGAGCTCTGAGAGCCGCGAGGCTATTCCTCGAACATATCCTTCCGGATGCTCTGCTCAGCACCGCCGCGGCTGACATTGTGACTGGTTTCCGGGGGGTTCGAAGGAGAGAAATTAAGAGATCAGTACAGGGCGATAACGAGCGAAGAGGTAATGGCAGAGAGTGATTGACCGAGTGCATGCGCGAGGGATTATCGACAGGCAGTCGGGAAAATTGTACGAGCTCCAGCCTCAACGCGAAACTTTCAAAGCTTGACCCTCTCTCTCTGGCTTGGACTTCTCCGTTGGTTGAGCGTCGTTCGGGTCCCCGTTCAGACACGATTGTCTACCGGCCCGATTCCGAATGTCTCCATCCCGTGTGAATCAATGCTAGATCTACTGTATCTCGGAACCCTCGACTAGTGCAAGGGACATTTTATTATTGCGATTCCTCCCGCACGATAATCTCCGGAGTATCGCACACAGGCGGGACAGGTTGCTGCTTGTGAACACCACGTGAACCACGTACTTCTCAGCCGCTTTCGTTTGTCAGCAAGCAATCGATTTACCAACGAGGAATGATGCTTTCGATCTCTGATGCAGTCTAAACTATACATGTATCATGGTATAACGACTGTAAACCTACTTGGCAGGCAACAAGAACAGATCAAAACAAGCACGACATCACGCCAATGCCGGAGGGTCAAAGATCTTGCCGGGATTCATGATACCCAGAGGATCCAATGCTTGCTTGACCTTGTGCATCACACCAATTGTGTCGAGACCCAGCTCTTTGACAAGCGACGCCTTCTTGCCAATACCAATACCATGCTCTCCCTGAAAGTTGTCAGCAATCACAGTCCCCGAACTGGTTGACAATACTCACAGTGCAAGTGCCCTCCATCTCCAGCGCTCTATCGACCATTCGTGAAACGCACTCTTCGACCAACTTCCTCTCCTTCGGATTCTTTGCATCATACATGATACTCTCGTGAAAGTTCCCATCTCCTACATGACCCAGTGCCGAGGCGAACAAGCCCAGCTCGTCCATCTCGCGCTTCGAGACCTCGATGATATCGGGTAATCTCGAAATCGGGACGGCGACATCTGTGGACCAGACTTGCTCGTCACCTTTGCGAAGAGCTAGCATACTCCAGAGAGACTCCTTTCTGGCTGACCACAGCTGCTTCTGCTCTTCTGCGTCTGCAGTGAACTCGAAATTCCGCATCTTATGCTTCTTTGCGATCTGTTTGACCGTGTCGACATTTTCGCGAACACCAGCTTTTGTGCCCGAAAATCTCGTAAGATGTCAGCGATTTATTAAGTTTCGAGGAGTTCTGGACCCTTACTTGAAAAACATTGTAGGTACTTCATCCCACTTTTTTTTAGTCGATCCTGCCTTGTTCACTACTCCCATTTGTACTTCATCCATAATTTCCATGCACCCAATCGGTACTCCGGCCCTCAATACTTGAGAAGCAGCAGTGGCGGCATCTCTGATCGTTGGAAATGTCGCTACTGCGACACTTGTCTCTTGCGGTACCACCGTCAGCTTCAACGTGATTTCGGTGACAATACCCAGTGTACCCTCGGATCCAATAAACAGACCGGTAAGATTATAGCCAGCCGCAGATTTCCTAGGTCGCCGCCTTGTCTTGATGACAGTCCCGTCTGCTAATACGACCGTGAGGTTGATGACGTTGTCCTTCATCGTTCCGTAGCGAACAGCATTCGTCCCACTGCAGCTAGTTCCGACCATGCCTCCGATCATAGCACTTGGACCAGGATCTACGGGAAAGAAGAGGCCAGTGTCTTTAATCTGTTCATTCAGATTCATCCACCCAATCGCCGGCTGTACAACCACATCCAGATCATCTTCGTGCAGTGCAACAATCTTGTCCATGAACGCAAAGTCCAAGCAGAACCCTCCGTGCGGAGCGGAGAAATTGGCCTCCAGACTCGATCCTCCTGAAAACGGTACCATAGGGATCTTGTGCTTGGAGCACACCTTGGCGATTCTCGACACCTCCTCGGTTGATTTTGGGTAAGCCACCGCAATTGGTAACACGTCAATGTTCACAGACGACCACTCCGAGTAGCCGTGTCTGTGCAATTCCTCGTCATCCGTCGTGACCGCATCTTCGCCGAGCATTTTCTTAACCTCTTCAATCGCTTTCTCCATGTCCGTCCTCGACGCGTAGATCGGCTGACCCTGACCCATTGCTTTGGCTACGCTGTTCCCTTTGAAGAAAGAACTTGTATCACTGACTCCGTATGCATATGTTACTGATCCAGTGAATGCAGTCAGAATCAGGACTCGTCCATTTGTCCAGAAGGTTTGAGGCTGGTTCGGAGTATGCATTGTCGTCGCTCGTCTGGTCGACCCCTGCCGACTGATCGAGCGCGTCCATTGCCGGCCTGCGGACGAGAGTCGCGAACCATGTTTTGTGCACCACATCTTATGGTACTACAAAATACAACGACAGAATATTGTGTGTTTCTCGCCACGTTAGAGACACTGCATGCCTTGAATGCAAGATCTCCACATTGCCCCGATGTTGGAGATGGCTCGGGGTATTGTACCCCGCGGAGTTTCTCCGAACATCTGTTCACTCACCTCATACATTTATCGCTAGCGCTCACTCGACACCGACACAACATCGTGCTCCGGTCATAGCACTTTACTTCTCTCGTTGGTTTCGACTCGATGGTTTCTCAGATCGTAACCATAACGTCATGCGTATTACTATGCCTATACGGTCTCATGCTTGCCAACCCATGACAGAACTTGTCTGACAAAATCCGCCGGGTTCTCCTCAGCACACCAATGACCTGATCCTGCGACCGTCGCAGCTTCCGTGGACTCATACATCTCGAGGTTCTGCTTCTCGGCAATCGACGCGAGGAAGCTGCCTTCTCCGCTCAATGCCATGCATGGCACCTTGCATTTGCCCTTCTCCTTCACCCACTCTCGATTCTCTTCAGCATCCTTGTGAAATGCTCTGTAGAGATCAAAGCCTGCCCTCATTGCGCCCGCCTTCTCAAACATCAGCGCATAGTGATCAACATCTTTGTCTCCGATCGCGGCGCCATTGACACACAAGCGGTCGTAGAAGTGCTTGATATACTGCCTCTCGCGTCCCTGCGTCAGCAGCTCCGGCAAATCCGTCTGCCAGTGAAAGTGGAAGTGCCAGACACCAGGGTTGTTGCGCACAAATTCCTCGTATGTCTCGGTGCCAGGCAGCGGACACTCGCCTAGCGCAACGCTGGCTGTGCTGTCTGCGAAGCGGGTCGCGTAGGCGTGTGCGATCATACCGCCGATGTCGTGGCCGACAACGTGAATCTTGTCTTTGATGCCCAGCTGCTTGGTCAAGAGGGAATGGATGTCACTGGCGATGACGGACTTTTCGTAGCCGTCGCGCGGCTTCGAGGAATTTCCAGCACCGCGGTAGTCGGGCGCGATGACTGTATAGCCGGCTTCTGCGAGGGGTGTCATGACATGGCGAAATTGGTAGGACGTCTGAGGGAAGCCGTGAATCAGAAGGATCGTGCCCTTTGCTTTGGTATGAGCCGGCGGTGGGCAGCTGAGGTAGTGGATGAAGTTTTCTGAAGGAGTAGAAGGTGTGCCCGAGACGAGGTACTTGGACGATGCCCATCGGCCGTCGTCGTATGATATGGGGTTCATGCTAGGTGTTGCTTGGTGGTGTTCAACAGTGTCTATAGCTGCTGACGCATTGAGGCAGAATTCGAAGATCAAAGAACGATTGTTATGCTGCCTATCACCTACGATGATATCTATTCAGACCTGAAGCTCTCTGGTCATCAGAAGATTTGAAATGCAGTTTTCGATCCGAAAAGAGATGAAAGAGGTTCACGCCAAGAGACGAGGTATGACGCTGGGTGATGGTATCCCCTCACATGCTCCTTCTCCAACAAATCCCCGACGGCCATGAAACTCTTTTGTGTGCGACTCTTCTTTATCTTGTTCTGAAACATTGAACCTACTTTTCTTGCTCCGCAAAACCCCCAAGAACTCCCGAAAACAGATGGCCGGCAGACAAACTCGAAGGGCGGCCAATGTCGAACACGTGTTCATCGTTTTCATCGCCAATGCGATCTGCGAATGCTTGACTCCACTATGAACGGCATCAGAGGAGCGCCGAAAGTCAAATCAGAGGTATAAGGGAGCAATGTAGGTCGTCCTTGAATTTTTTCTGTAAACTTGTCTCTTGGTTGTCCTATCTTCACACCTGAGGAACAACATGGTCAATATCACCAGTGTCAATCTTCTGAGTCTGGCTACGAGCCTGCAATATGGCACGCAACTGGCCTCTCTTCCCTCTTCAACAAACACCTCTGTGGGCTTCATCTCTTACAGCGAGACCTTTGTGAACGACATTCTCGGCCCGAATGTTTCCTCGCAGCTCATCGCGAATGAGACCTGGGAAGCCTTTCACGAAGGTGGTATTTACAGCCAGGCGACCAAGTCACTCTACGCAAGCTCAAATCGGGCCACAAACATGTCCAACCCAATCAATGTAACCATTCTCGATCTCGCGACCAACGTTGTATCCTCAGTCCGCTACCCTAATCTCACCAATGCCAATGGTCTCACCGCCTACTATCCACCGGGTACTCCAGCAAACAGCAGCGCAAACCAACAAATCCTCTTCTGCGACCAGGGTGACCTTACGAAGCCGTCGCAACTGACCCTGCTCGACCCAGCCACAAATACCACCACCGTACTTCTCAACAACTTCCTCGGCCGCAACTTCAGTACCTTGAACGACGTCAAGCAGCACCCTCACACGCATGACGTCTGGTTCACCGACGGCTACTACGGCTTCTGGCAGTTCTTCCGTCCAGCGCCCGTGATGCCACAGCAAGTGTACCGCTACAGCCCTTCAACCGGCGTCGTACAGGCTGTAGCCGACGGCTTCGTAGGGCTTAATGGCTTCGAGTTCAGTCCAGATTTTAAGACCGTGTACGTGACCGACACAGGCGCTCAGGTGTACACTTTGAACTACACACGACCAGCCACGATCTATGCCTATGATCTCATGAAGAACAAGTTACTGGGTAACAGGAGGGTGTTTGCCTACAGCGACAACGGCATCCCGGACGGCATTCATGCTGACACTAAAGGCAATGTCTACGCTGCCTGTGGAGATGGCGTGCATGTATGGAATAACGACGGTGTGTTGCTCGGCAAGTTCGTTGTCAGTGGTGGATCGAACAACTTCGCATTCATTCCCGGTGGCATGATCATTTTCAATGGCAAGAAGGCTTACAAGGTCTCTGGACTTCAGGTCGAGGGAAGGGAAGTCAGGAGAGACTTCGGACTCCATTGAGTTCGCCTACGTACTCAGTCAAGGGCAACACTAAACTACACAGTCTTTTTTTTTAAGATGTGGTTGTTGAGGCTTGGAGACAACGTCGAATTAAAAGCAAATGACGTTGAAGTGAAAACTGAATGTCAAAAGGCATCGAGAATAGTCTCGAATTTCTCGTAGTCGATGTGTGGTTCACCAATCAGGTAACACGATTGCCAAATTTCAGGCGCGATACTATATCACAGTTGCGCGAGGCAGGCGCGTTGGTGTGCTCGCGACACGAGGTATTATCCCCATGCGGAAGCTCCGGTCGGAGGAAGCAGAAGATCATCATCCGAACCAAAAAAGAAGAAGCCCTAGAAACGTCGGATGGCGGAGGCTGACAGATCCGCTCGATCTGACGAAGATCTGACGATGGAGACCCCCGAATATCAGAATCTCACGCTCCCTCCCGCCCAGAAATGTCGTTATTTTGACCACTAATCAACGCCGAGAACTCGGCAGAAGTTCCGTCAGGGATTGGAAAGTTTAACACACGAGCAAACAGATGGTGGATCTGGCAGTTTTGCGGTGAAATGGAACGAAACCTCATTTTGCTTGGCGATGGTGGTGGAAAATCAACAACCAGATGACGTAGTTTTTATGTTCCAGCGTAGACCTCTCAACAATCAACGCGAAGCTAGACGACAAATCGCCCCCTTGATATATAACATCTCGCCCACGGCAAAGTGATCCGTTGTCTGCTCCAGTGGTTCCATCAATTCCCCATCTATTGAGCAACAACCCCCAAGATGGTTGCCGACATCATTCGGGACAGTCCCTTTGGACATATCGTCCGTATTGTCACCCGCAACAAGCTCTTCCAATACCCAGAAGAAAAAGATCCATCAGTTGCGATTCGATACTACAACACTGAGAAGACGCAGAACATGGCCAGATATGGTCAAACTTCTGTCCCTGAAGACAAGCAGAACAAAGAAAAAGAAAACATCGACGACGAGGCAGCGAAAAACACACCTGGAGATGCATCAGACAACGAGGCAACCGAAAAGGCAGAGGCACCTCCTCACCACCCTTCGAGTGATAGTATCACTTCTGGAGATACCCGAGTCGACATGCAGCGCCAAGTCAGCAATGTAACTGGTACACCGGTCGACTCTGAGCGAGGCCGCGATCTCACCGTCGTAGACTGGGATGGTCCAAACGACCCAGAAAACCCTATGAATTGGTCGACCGGGAAGAAGTTCTTCGTCACCTTCCAGATCTGTCTTCTTACTGTCGGTATCTACATCGGTTCCGCCATCTACACCGCCGGTATCGAAGGCATCATCGCCCAATTCGGCGTCAGTCAAGTCGCCGCTACCGTCGGTCTTACCCTTTTCGTTGCTGGTTACGGTCTTGGTCCCATGATCTGGTCTCCAATGTCCGAGATCCCACAGATTGGACGTTCGCCCATTTACTTGGTCACTCTACTTGTTTTCGTTCTCTTCCAGCTTCCAACGGCGCTTGCATCCAACTTTGGTATGCTCATGGCCTTCCGTTTCTTGACTGGCTTTTTCGGTAGCCCGGTCCTGGCGACTGGTGGTGCCACGCTCAGCGACATCTACCCCCCAAAGAAGCGCGCCTACGCCATTAGTATTTGGGGTATGGCTGCAGTCTGTGGACCGACTCTCGGTCCATTGGTCGGAGGCTTCGCCGCGGAGGCCAAGGGCTGGCAATGGACTATCTGGGAACTAACCTGGCTTTCCGGGGCTGTCTGGATCTTCCTTTTCTTCCTTCTGCCAGAGACATCGTCCAACAATATCCTCTACCGCAAGACCCGCCGTCTACGGAAGTTGACTGGAAACAAGAACCTGATCTGTGAACCAGAATTGGTAGGAGAATCCATGACTGGAAAGGACATCGCCATGATGGTTCTCGTCCGTCCGATTACTCTCAACTTCCAGGAGCCAATGGTTTTCCTTCTCAACCTCTACATCGCCCTCATCTACGGTCTTCTTTACATCTGGTTCGAGTCTTTCCCAATCGTCTTCGTTGAGGGCTACGGTTTTTCGCTCGGCCTCGAGGGCACCGCATTCCTCGGTATCATGGTTGGCGCCATCCTTACGATTCCGTTCTATTTTGCCTACTTGTACTACTACCAGGAGCCCAAGTTCGACGACGAAGGCAATATTCAGCCAGAGCAAAGACTTCCGCCAGCCTTCTTCGGCGCGTTCTGCATTCCAATCTGTCTGTTCTGGTTCGGATGGAGCGCAGGTCACACGCATTGGATCATGCCGATCATTGGTTCTGCGTTCTTCTCCATCGGTGCCTTCTGCCTCTTCAACGCAGTGTAAGTTGTTCCACTTGCTTATGACCAAAATCGTTCAGTTCAATCTCTAACGTCGTCACAGTCTCAACTACCTAGGTGACGCATACCCTGCCTACGTCGCCTCTGTCTACGCTGGCAACGATCTCTTCCGTTCGGCGTTTGGTGCTGGATTTCCACTCTTCGCCAGCGCCATGTACACCAAGCTTGGTGTCGGTTGGGCTAGCAGTTTGCTCGGTTTCCTGTCGATCCTCTTCATTCCGATTCCGTTCCTCCTTTACAAGTACGGTCGCACGCTGCGGGTGAATCACAGCAAGCATGCTAGAAAGGACATCTAGACGCATAGACGGTGTAATGTCAGAATTATAGATGGGTTCTTTTATGATCATGAACTACAGATTAATGATAGTTGTACATAGCGATGGCGTTGGATATCATTAATTTATTAATCCACGAATCCGATGTTCATCACTCACATCTCGAGCCAACCAGGTGACTATTCAATGCCATCGTTTGTCCATGTGAGATGTCTTGGCGCGTACCTAATAAATGTGAATGTTCCACGTATTCTTCGGAATCAGGAACGAGGAACGCGCTGCTGCAGCCTGCTGCCGGCAACAACATCATCCCGCTTCACCCCCGGACATTATTAATCGAAAAGTCCACCTGTTCCCAGATATTGTTCATAAGGTTGTGCATAGGTAGCCTGATGTAGGGACTTTTGACAAGTCTCTTAAGATGCTACATATATGTCAATTCCATTAGCTGGTGATTTCTATACACACTCGAAACATTCAGCAGCTCCACCTGAGCCTACTCTCCCGCTCCACAATACATCTCCTTCGGGTGACATTGAGCTGCGGCGCATCGATCAAATACGAACGGGACTATCTCGCTCGCACCGTCCCCCTCTTCTTCTCACATCACGCGACTCAGACAACACCGCAGCATACAGAGACAATCTCGAGGCATCCCCTCCCACGGCCTCGCAGTCACAGATGCCACCTCGAAAATCAAAAGGCCGCTCACCTAACACGAACGGCTCGATAGGTTCATCACCAGACAGTGCCAGCACGGTCTCTGGATCAGAGAACGGTGAGGCAATGAGCAGTTCTCTGTCCGGCAATCTGCTTGAGCACCGCCGCAAACATGCCTCTCTCGAAATGGACGACTCGTCTGCGCAGACCGCACATCTCATGAATCAGTCGTCTTTCTCCCTCGACGATGCCGTTCCTGAAACATCCAAGGATGATGCTGCCTCTAAAGGTTTCTTCGAGTTACCGGAACAGGATCGAAAAAACTTCCTTTTACTGGTTCTCTTATACTTTTTGCAGGGAATCCCCATGGGTCTTGCTGGAGGCTCGGTGCCCTTTCTACTCAAGAACTACCTCAGCTATGGTCAGATCGGAATCTACTCACTCGCATCATACCCCTACTCGCTGAAACTACTGTGGTCACCCATTGTGGATGCAATTTGGAGCACGAGGGTCGGAAGGAGAAAGAGTTGGATCCTGCCTATTCAGACACTCAGTGGGTTTGGCATGATATGGCTGGGCTCAAAAGCTGAAAGCATGATGGTCAAAGCGGGAGAAGGCGACGGTTCAGGAGTATGGGGTTTCACAGGATGGTGGTTTGCGCTAGTAGCCATGTGCGCGACGCAGGACATTGCAGTGGACGGATGGGCCTTGACACTGATCTCTCCTGGAAACCTTTCGTACGCGAGCACAGCGCAGACCGTCGGATTGACCGCGGGCCACTTCCTGTCGTATACCGTTTTCCTGGCTCTGAACTCCAAGGACTTTGCCAACAAGTATTTCCGCTCGCAACCACAAGAGGTCGGACTGATGACTTTGGGAGGATACCTTACATTCTGGGGCTGGTTTTACCTCCTGGTGACAATGGGTCTGGCTCTGCTCAAGAAAGAGGACCGGACCAGAGAAAGAGAAGGAGTATGGAAGGTCTACAAAATCATGGGAAGCATTGTGAAGCTCAAGAACATTCAAACTCTCATCGTAATCCACCTGATTGCGAAAATCGGATTCCAGGCCAACGACGCAATCACCAACCTCAAACTTCTCGAAAAGGGCTTCAGTCAGGAGGACATGGCGTTGACGGTCTTGATAGACTTTCCGTTTGAGATATCTCTAGGATACTACGCTGGCAAGTGGAGTGAACAATACACACCGATGCGGGTCTGGTCGTGGGCCTTCATGGGTCGACTCGGAGCCGCAGCGCTGGCGCAATTTGTGGTTGCAATCTTCCCCAAGGAGGGCACAACAAACTGGTATCTGGTACTGGTCATTTTTGAGCACGTCTACAGCACCTTTATGAACACTGTCATGTTCGTCGCCGTCAGTGCATTTCACGCAAAGATTTCAGATCCGGCCATTGGAGGAACATATATGACTCTGCTTGCGACGTGGGTCCACCGTCCGCTGATGTAATACCACATTTGCTAACAATGCCTACAGCGTTAGTAACTTGGGCGGCACTTTCCCACGATTCTTCATCTTCAAGTTTGTCGACATGCTTACCTCAGCCACTTGCTTGCCTCCGTCGATCCCGCCCACGGACTTCAAGGGTGAGCTGGTTACGAAGCCGTTTCAGTGTGCTTTGAAGGCCGATCGCCAGAGGTGCACGGACGGTGGAGGTATCTGCAATGTACAGAGAGATGGTACGTCACTTCAAGAATTGGGGACTGATTCGTACTGACTCCTTTTGCAGGCTACTACATTGTCAATGTTCTTTGCATCCTGTTCGGCCTAATCACATTCATGGGTTTCATCAAGCCCGCAGCACTGAAATTGCAAGCACTTCCAATGCGTGCATGGCGAGGAGCGTCCCATGGTGCATCATGATACTTAGCCAAAAGAATATAGACTAGAGTACAGATCGAAGTACAAAACAGTTCTGTATATGACCCCTGAAACGACAGACAGAGTAATGTGCCCACGTGTCTGTCGCGCGTCGCCATTTTCGTGACAAATTGCGGAGAGACAATCAACCTCGGAGCCAACCACCCCAGCTCCGCTTCACCTCCAATGCGCCTACACACATATGGACCGGATCGCATGTGATGCCGCCCTATGAGGCACCCAGCGTAGCCTCATCAGAGAGCAGTGCGATACTGGCAAGCGATAATGTTACCCAAACGACGAGACACCGCCCCTTGCACTTGAGCCCGGAAGACGCCATCTACAACCGCTCACCTCCGCAGCAGCCGCGCAAGGTGTCGCCGCTTGAACGTAGTGACACTGTTACCGCGAACAATGTGAATGGTGATGTGAAGAGGATAAGAAGCAAAAAACACAGGTCGCGAGATGGTGAGAGGAGGACGCATCGGCCGTGGAAGAAGCTGCTTTGGGTCAAGCAACCATGTGTGTTTCCATCTACATTTATCTATATGCTTCGATGCCGAGCATGTACGAGCGAAAGTCTCACATATGCTGACTGACGATCTAGTCCCTGACAACTACACCGACGAAGACACCTTTCTAGACCACCTCCAGCGTAACAGAGGCGTACGACCGTACGAGTTCTGGCCCCTCGTTGCCGACTCAACAATCATCTTCCAGCACGTCTGCTCCGTCATCATCTTCGTCTGCTGCTTCACCGTTATCTTCCAAGAGCGCGTCTCTCCAGTCTCGGTCGTGAGCTGGGCCACCGTCGGCACCGTTCTGGGATGGGTACTGCGCGATTACTGGGTCACGCAGGAAGAAGCAGCGCAAGCAGCGGCAGAGGCTGGAGATACGGGTATGGAGAACACTTTCAAGGCGCCAGAGGATAGTCTAGGCATTGTCATGGACAGCGGCACGACATCACACCCCCTTTCACGGGTCCCGTCGGCGGTTGTGGGAAATGGCTCGGTTTCGGCGCCTCATTCCCGCAATGCGAGTTCTGCATCAGGTATCGAGAGCCAAGGCCGGCGAACCAGCCTCTCTGCTCTCCAGGAAGGCTATCTGCATACACCATCGACGACGGGCCATCCGACTGGCGCCAGCCGGTTCGCGACCTACAGTCACTATCCACCGTACGAAGGACGCACGTCGCGGTTCTCGCCTCGCAACCAAGAAAGGCTGGCGACCGCCAAATCCGCGATCCTGATCTACTGCGCGCTGCTGGGCCTCAGTCCGATTCTCAAATCGCTGACCAAATCGACGTCGCCGGACTCGATCTGGGCCGTCAGTGCGTGGCTTATCGTTATCAACGTCTTCACGTTCGACTACGGCGCCGGCGTCGAGGCCAAGTTCCCCGCGTCGCTGTCGACGAATGCGGCGCTCATGGCGTCTACCGTGCTGGCGTCACGCCTACCGTCCACGACGCATGTCTTCAGCTTGACGCTGTTCTCGATCGAGGTCTTTGGACTCTTTCCTGTGTTCAGACGACATCTGCGCCATTTCTCGTGGACGGGTCATTTGGTCCTCACTGGCCTGGTCGTGGTCGGTGCGGGAGGCGGTCTCTGCGTCACCATCACCGGTGGAGGCTGGAAAGCTGCTATTGTTGGAGTAGTGCTGGGAGGCATCTTCGCGTGTCTGGCTATGGGCATGACAAGTTGGTGGCTGATTGGATTGCAGAGATACAAGAACGAAATCCGAGGACCGTGGGATCCGGCGAGGCCGATTCTGAGGAGGCATTGGGATTGAGTAATGGTAATGACTTTCATTCCTCTGGTATATATTCTCCCCATGCATGTCATGATAAACGATATACAGGATCAAGAACACTGTGAGCCCGCCCCTAGAATCTTGAGAACAGGATGTCCCCACATCTTCTTCTCTTCTGTCAAGCCGACTGCTCGGTCCCATGAACAAGCCTGCTCGTAGCCCATAGCAACAATATCTCTCGGACTCGGCTCGGTCTTGCAAGCCACAATACCGTACTTACCTTTGCCAGTCATGAACCCAATCCACGCACTGCCGTCATCAGCCAAAGCCTTCGAGAGCACTTCGTATAACGCATCGCCCACAAGCTCCATCCACCTCGCAATCTCGCTCCAACAATGACCAAACGGCCGACTGACATTCGCCAGATCCCATATATCCGCTCCGCCTCCCACGATCTCCAAGCTCTCGAGGCCTTTGACCTTAGCCAACAGATGGCCCAGAAACGCTCTCGTGCCGACCTTGCCCGTACCACAACCACCCTGCCGTCGCAGGCCCTTGATGTCGATGCACAGATGCTGCAGGTAGGGCACGTCCGCGAACAGCACGCTGAAACGCGAGCACCAGAAGCCAGGCGGTAGGCCGCGCATGTGTGCTGGGCACGTGAGGTAGTGTAGCCATTCGAGACTGACTGGGTCGGTGGGTGTGCCGTCTGAGGAGGCGGGGAGGACCGAGGCTTCAGATACGCTGAGGGTTATGGACTTTAGCAGGCGGCGGTTGGATGGTGGTAGGGAGGACACGAAGGCTGTGAGGTGTGCGACTCGGCTGAAGACTAGGGTGTTGTGTTTGTAGAGAGGGCGTGTGTCGAGAGTTGAGAGGTAGCTGCATGTGCGTAACAGGGCAGTGCCGAGAGCTGGAATTGATTGATTCTTCGGCTTGATGTTGAGGTGCTCAGATGGTATGCCGGCGTGTTTCGGTGTCAGCTTGGTGTTTGGTAACGGATTGACTATCGGTTCGGTGGTTGTCAACGCGTAGTAGGCGATGAGGTTGAGTATCTCGGCGGGGAGACTGAGGAATGGAGAATGCTGAGACTCTACGTCTGGTTTGATGGATGTGGTTACCGAAGCGCTGTTGGCCTTTGGTATGGTCATGGCTAATGTTGCTAGGGTATCGGCTGTAGTTCAAGGTCGTGGTAATGCTCGACGTGGGTGCAATGCTCGTGTATGTTTGATATCAACACTCTCGGTCCATCAAGGTGCATATATCTCCATCAAGGTACATGTACGGATTGGGTATCTGACTCAGACCGTGCCTTGTATTACACAGGGCGCATCGATATCTGTTCAAGGAGACAAGTGCTTACCTTCTCAGCCGTTCGTGCATTGCGGGACTGGGAATGGCGAGCACACTGGCGTGCGTACAGGACATCTTTTATTCAATGCTAGTATTTCCTCATGCACGTCAACACTGAATAGATGCCTCGGGAGGCGTGCCAGTCACGCGCAGTACCTGGGGGATCCCGGCCAAGTCGCAACAAGTGATCTGCCAGATGGTTGGAGAAGCGGAACATAACGCAGCCGTGATCTTGTGCTAGTAAGCATTGGGTTTCAGTTTATGCCGGTTCACGTGAGCACTACTCCGAGGCTCTAGAAGCTCAGCCTCGTATCAACCGCAGTGCCCATGGTTGAGCTGACTAAGATGGCGTAACTCCGCCATAGGATATCTGGGCAATAGTTGTTGTTGGCGCGGAGTCATACAGCTTCCCTCGAACAGTCAACCATACTGTTGTTATGGTCTTGTCTTCGACGAGGTCTAGCGCGGTCGGATGCCGGATGGTGAGAAAGTTGGAGGAAGAGTGCGGGGAAGCAATGCAAAGCGGGGTAATCTGAATCACATCCACACAGCGATCAGGTACCGCTGGACCGCTGTCTCAGACACGATCGTGTGAGGGCGATGACAGAACATTACTCTTGCTGCACGACTCTCCTCCACACACTTTGAGTTTTGAAGGGGAACTAATTGAGATCTCTCACGTACCACTACATCGAATAGCCGTGCGGATCGGTCTTGTGCTGGAGCAGAGAAGCAAGATGGTATGCATAAGAACATCGTCGACATCGTGGGTTGAAAGCTGTGAATGCCAATATATGATTGCATCAACCCAGTGTCGAAGAAGGTGTGCAAAGGTCAGGGTGTAGATGATCGAAGTGCGATGTAGCGAGTCACGTGCTGACGTGCGTCGCGTCGAAATGTTGCCGGGCAACCAGGCGTGTGGGATCAACAAATCCAACGCCGAATCGGGCCAAATTGGTTTCGCGTCACGCGGCGAAGTCATTTCTGCCTATACAGATTGAGGTGCAACCTGCCTCGTTTTGAGCATTTCTTACGGACATTGGGCACAATGCAGGCAGATATTGGACAATCACTACAAACTGAAATCAATCGCATCGTCTCTAGTCCTTATCCCACTCAGCTCAAGGTAAGGATACCGACGGTGGCGTCGGCCACAGGGCAACTCAACTAACATCGTTCGCAGACATTACAGGAGATATGCGACAGGGCTGCTGATTTAGAAATTGAGGAGTGGGCTTTGAGTAATTTACATAAGGTTCGGTCGCTAGTCTGCGATGTCTTAGACGCACTACCGAAATGGAAATACGTCGTCAATATCATAACGAGGCTTGCGACTTGCAAGCAAATAAGGGATGAGATACTGCGACAACAGCCTACAATCCTCGCAAGATGTGTGAGCGCAGCACTCGGTCAAGGAGCAACAACCAACGACATCAAGACAGCGGTCGTACTGCTGAAGCATCCACTTCCGGAATCTATCGCTGTTCCAGCAGCTGCTCAGGATCTGCTTTGTCGTCTATTCCAGCAAGCCGCCGCTGCGCCAAAGAAGGACACTCTGGGAGCAGTGTACTTGTTGTTGGCTGGAGCAGGTCGACCACTGCCGAGGATCTTATCGTCTGATGTCCTGCGCCAATTCGAGCAATATGTCTTTGGCATCCTGCGAGAAGCCACGGATGTGGATAATCCAATGATACTACTCTACTGTCTGGCAATCATGCGGATACTGGTCGAGAGCTTTTCAGAAGTACACCACACTTCGAGTCAGCGCCTGATATCGTCCTCTCCTACCTCTCAATCCTGGAAATCCGATGCTATGCGCTCCTTCTTCGACGGCGTCAAAGCACACAAGTCCTTGCAATTGATCGTTTTGAGGGTCGTGTGGGCTTGCAAGGCTGGCATTAGTGTATCCACTGAAGCATATGAGTGTATTCGTTTCGCCAACATCATCTTGGCTGGCATCAGAGAAGAGATCAGGACTGAGTGGTGCTTCAACAACCCCGCTATTGCGAGAAAGTTACACGAGAAATGTACCGGCCAAGATATGTCGCCTGCCCTGAGATTCCAGGCCATCACTTTCGTCAATGCTCTAAGCTCGCGAAATGCAGCATCCAATCAGCTCTTCGCCCAGTTCCAGCAGTATCTCATATCCCCGGGGAACATGAAAATCCCACTGAACGATTTTGACGAATGCCTGCAATGGACCTCCAGCACACTAGAGTCGGGCTTTGACGAAGCCACTTGCATAAAGATCATTCATTCTGTGCTTGCACAAGCTATTGGGCAGCAGGAGTCTTCCGTTGTCCACCAGCACATGTCGAAAGCCGTACTTGACCACCTGTCTGAAGCAATAACATTCTCATCGAATGTCCGTCAAGCAGTGCTCCGGACTGTGACCGAGGAACCCGAAGCACGTATGGTACGTCAGTTGCTGACAATCACGAAGGAACAATCCACGAAGACACCTGTACATGATTGTAGGTCGCAGTCGAAAATGTTATTGTCCAAAGCATGCTGTTCGCTCTTCTTACGAGCCGGACTTGCGGCTGGACCGGACGACATTCGGTTGCCATCCGATCTGGTGTCGACTTTGCTTGAGTTCCATGCTCAGCGCGATGTTGAACTCCATCAGTGGCACAACAACCAAAGACAATTAGTCGTAAATCTCGAACAGGCCGCGGCATCTTCCTCAGAGGATGATCATGAGCCTCTTGGTAGTGACGATTGGCGCACATACCTCGACTCGGTGTTCAACAGAAATCGTGATCAGCAAGCCAAGGCTGTCATTTCAGCTGTTGCTACTATCTGTCAGACTTTGGAGGATCGCTGCAATGGTGTCGAAGAACCTCTGCGACGAGAGCGTGAACAAAGGACCCAACTCGAAGGGAAACACGACGAGCTCGAGAGCAGATACTCTGAGCTTGAGCAGGCCTATGGCACACTGGAGGCTCAACTCGTCGATCGCGATCTGCGGATCTCCTCTCTCGAAAAGGAGAACGAGCAATCTGCTGCGGCTGTGGAGGCAAGCAAGACGGAAAAATCGGACTTACTCCAGCGGGTCCAAGAAGCCGAAGCTCGTTTGCAAGAGGCTAACGAGAGCATGAGAACCAAGCTTGATGCCCTGAATCAGCAGAGACAAGAGTCAGAGATGGAAAAGGCTATCACACTTGCTAGCAAACAAGATGCTTTGGAGTCGCTAAAAAGAGACCTGAGGCACTTACAGCAGAGCATGCAGCAAACCGAAGCGTCTCTCCAACAAGAACGTGACAACTATGGGCAGAGCAGGACCGAGATTGAAAAACTGAATGCAAGAGGCCAGCAACTCAGTGGTCAGCTCGAAGAGAGGAACAGAAAGCTCGAAGTAACCAACAACGAGCTGACGGCTGCACAAGAACAAGCAGGCGGTCTCCGAGAAGACATTCAACAACACCAGCGGTCTGCATCAGTCGCGCAATCAGAACTTGAGACCCTACGTCAACGTATAGAGCAGCTGCAAACCGAAGGTCGTCAAGAAATCGATAGACGGTCGATTGAATTCGGAAACCGAATCGCGGAAGAGAGGGCGCAGTGGCAGGCGGAGCAGGCCAAGTTCGAAATGGAGCTCGACCAAGTCCGACAAGAGCAGGCCGAAGCCCAGGTTGTCTTTGAAGCTGACCAGGAAGCTACAGCACAGAAGATACAAGACCAGCGGAGGAAGATCGAGCGCCTCGCCAAGGAACTTTCGAAGAAGGATGCACAGATCGCAGAAGCTCAAGAGATGCGGAATCGACTGATGAATGCCATGGGGCTCAATCTCGGAGTCGCACAGTCACCTCCCAAGCACTCATCTCTACCTTACCGCTCTGCATCTTCCGCAGGTACACCTCAGACTCAGCCGCCAACAACACCTGCCCGTGGAACAAGTCCGACTCAGGGAGACGAATCATTGGCGTCTGCAATTCTATCCCAGAACGGTTCCACGCCGAAGAGATCGAAGCCTCGAGCGTTCAAAGTGCCCAGTCTTCAACAACCACGAGCGAGCATGGGGCTTCGCTCGGCGAAATCTGCACTCCGCAACGGTAGTGCCTTGAAGAGGCAACCGATGATGGACATATCGACCAATCGCTCTCCGATGCGAGCTGGACGTTCACCGAGCAAGGTCGCTTTCAAGACAATGGGCCACGAGAAGGAGATGCTGAGTACAGATAATCGCAATGCGTTGGCCGAGTGGTCTTTTAGTACGGACGTTCTGACTAGCACGCCTGGGCTTGGATTGAAAAGGGTCGAAGGATTTGAAGACTTGGATGAGAGTACCGCGGATGTAATGTGATTGGATGACAAAATTGACGTTCGCTTGGACAGGAGGAACGACTTTGTTTTGAATATGAGCCCGAATAAGGCTGCTAGCAGATTACTACTCAACTCGTAAGACCTGTGTTGATTCATGTCTGAGTATGAGACGTCCTCGTTGTATACATTCGAAGCCTCTTGACACTTCCGGCGTTCTTTTGCGGCCGTGCCGTACGGGCACGTATTGCCGATGACTCATTCAAGATATGAGCCACGTCGAATTGATTGTTCCATATTAGCTCAAATTCGTCCATTCAAGCTGCTCTCTGCGTCTTCGTGCCTGACACCGTATCGCCGAGGAACTCGTGTCGAAAACTTCTGACTTCGCACATGGCTTGAACGATGTCGCTTGTCTAGATTCCGAGACACGATGAAGGTTCATTAGCCAGTCTTGGCAACCACTTCGACCTCCGTCGAAGATGGTCTCAAAACCTCATGTCGACTTGCAGCAGGGCAAGAGAGTCGGGTTCTCTTGTTCGATTGTCGAAGTTAATCGTTTTGCGGTTGTATCGATGTTCAGTTCTCACTTCTGCAGTCCATTCCAGGCAGACGCGTCAATCACGTCTGGAGTGCGATGATCGGCCGACTTCACTTTGAATTTTCTTCCGTACCTTACGCTTTCCTCGGACGCGCACCAGAACGACGACGTGCAGTAAAATAGAAATCGCAACCTGTATCAAGCACTTTCTCTCTCCTCTTTGTGACGCAACGGACATCGGAGAGGAGCTGAAAGGGGAGGGAGGTGCGATCGATGCAAAGGGAGTAGCAAGGGAAATGACTTGACGTCGAGCAAACCATTTGCGCTGCCTTGCCTTTCATTGCTCATTTTCTTGTGTTACGTCGTACCTTCACCGCTTTCACCGCGTTTACAACGATCGAGACATTCATTGCAGAATACCATTCGATCAGTGGACGGAACACTAGTGTGCAATGCAGCTATCCGGTATCAAACACTACTGACCCTTCTTCAGTTTTTAATCCTTGCTTTTCTTTCTGCACACGACAAACACGATTGCTACACTGTAGCTACGACTTCTTTATACCTTGCATTGCTTCTTGCCAGTTCACCACTGTCTTCTGGACCACCACCTTTTAAACAGTGCTCAGTTCCTTCACGAAGCTCTCACTTGGAGCGCCGGCAGCTCTTCAGCTTAGGTCCTTCACTACCGGCACCAGCATCATCTTCACAACGCCCTCAGAGCCATTCATTTTCGAATAGCACGAGCACGACTACACTTCATTGGCTCACTCCTTATTCTCTCCTCGAGCACTACTTAACCACTACATTCCTTCTTAGGACAAACACCCCCTCCACTGCTACGATTGATCACCCACGTTACGCCTTCAACTACTACTACTACCACCACCATTGACGACAATCCGCTCAACTACTCGGCGGCCGCCCTCGCCCCGGACCCGGACCTCGCTGCCCTCAACGACTACCTCCTCCATCTGTTCTTCGTCTGGACCCTCTTACGACCACTTGGCTTGCTCGCTCATATCATAGTTGGTGTGCCACTTTGATCAATCTTGTGTATCCCACGACGGTCTGACCATCAAGCTACACGGCCACCTCCGCTGCCACCTGAACGTTTCGCTGGACCAGGTCGACAACGTCATCACCACCACAACGATCGATCGGCTTGCTCGCTCATATCACAGTTGGAGTACGATGACGGATTGAGATCGACATCAACCGCATATCTTATTCGCGCTTCCAGCTCTGCTCTTCAGTAACTGCCAGACTAATGTCGCTTCATAACCCTTACAGTCGGCGTGGACCAAGACCGCCTCCAAATCCAAACACCAATCGTGGTTCCAATTTCCAGGCATGGCTCAGCTGGGCAGATGTCAGGCTTCGGGTCTTCAACTTACCTCCAAATTTGACCGTGGAAGACATTCACAAGTTCTTCTCGAAGTATGGCGACATCGAGTTCATTGGAATCGAGAATCGGGCGTATGGCAAGATCCTCATTACTTTCAGTCCACCCCCTTACAGCCAATTCTGGGCGCAGCCTATCATAATGCATCGCAAGGACAATGGACATCCTCAGGTTGCTACAGCTGAACTCGCGCACCTCGACCAGAACAAATACATACCTTCACCATTGAACCCCTTGGTCCTCTTCCCCGCGAAGATGGCTCTGTACGCCGAATCACTGAGGTTTGGCATGATGACTGGCCCCGACAGTGTTTCAATTATGCGAAGACTCGTCGCTACTCAAGAGATTCCTCTCATGTTCACTCTTGAACTAAACAACGCTCGCAACATTGAGATCCGATTCGTCGTCCCACGCGGAGAAAGAACCTGGCAATACAAGCTTCAGATACGATTCACACATCTGGCCGAGATTCGCCAGTTCGGTGGTCGCGACAACACCATCGTGCTTGTCTTCTCGCTTCGGCATCCACCCAAGTACCTTGCGATGATTGACGACAATTCGAAGTTTACAGACTTGCACGCAACCAAATGGGGCGTCAAGCAAGCATTTCACAGGGAGACGGACATTGATAGAAACAGCATCACATGCGAGCGGCCTCCTTTGTCGGTATTCCGCTCTGATCCGTTCATCGACAGCGGTCGATGGCTGACATACGCCCTGACCTTTCGACCGATTGACCACAACAAAGCCCTTCTACCCAAGATCTGCAGTGCTCTAGAAGCTCACAATGTACGAGTCGTTGTCGAGCCGTTGACCTTCGACGAGGGAGTTTCTCCACGAGCACGCCCGCTCTGGCAGACGCTCAACAATCCAGGGGAAGGCCAGATGCCGACGTCTTCGCTCGATACTCTCCGGGCTGTTTCACCTGCCGAGGCCTTCAACAGTCTATCGTATGAGGTCAGGTACCAGCTCGAGGTCTGCCTTTCGGAGAACATCTTCAACGAGCATAACTTGGTTGGCGAGTTCTTTTTGCGACTCGCGGAGACTGACAATGCCGAGGGGCTCCTCGCCAATGTAGCAGCCTCCAGAAAGACTTTCTACAACCCAATGGAAGTTTTCGATACTGAATACCGCTCTCGCCGGAAGCATCGGCTTCCGAAAGAATGCATCCTCATGCACTCTGTCACGATTACCCCAACAACAATGTACGTGAAGCCACTGGCCGTCGAGATCACCAATCGCGTCGTACGCAAGTATATCGAGCATGCGGATCGCTTTCTGAGGGTTCGCTTTCAGGATGAAGACTATTTTGGCAGCCTCCAAGCTCAACACGACGATCACTTCAACAGGGTCTACCTGCGTGTCAAACAAGCCTTCTACAAAGGAATCACCGTTGGTGGACGTCATTTTGAGTTTCTCCACTTTGGCAATTCCCAATTTCGCGAAAATGGTGCCTATTTCTTCTCCCCGCCGTCGAAGAACCTGACCCCTCTTCATATTCGGGGCTGGATGGGTTACTTCAGCCACATTCGTGAGATTGCCAAATACGCATCGCGCATCGGCCAATGCTTCTCTACTACCAAGGCAGTCAGCTCCATCGGTCAGAATCCGGCTGTTGTAGAGATCCCAGACATTCAAAGGAACGGCTTTTGCTTCACCGATGGTGTTGGCAAGATGTCGCCATTCGTCGCGGATCTTGTGAGCAACGAGCTGAAGCTAGCTAACACCCCGTCGCTCTTCCAGTTTCGAATGGCTGGATGTAAAGGCGTGCTGGTAGTGGATCCCAGCGTGACTGGGAAGACAATCCATACGCGACCTAGCCAGAACAAGTTCAAAGCGGACTACTCCAACTTGGAGATCATTCGTGTCTCTTCATTCGCTACCGCCTTCCTGAACCGTCAAATCATCTTGGTTCTCTCAGCCGTTGGCGTGCCTGACGACGTCTTCCTTACAAAGATCCGAGCGATGCTCGAGGAGATCAACGCTGCGATGCACGACGATAAGCGAGCACTTGAGTTACTCGAGCACAGCATTGACATGAACCAGATCACCTTGTCCATTGCCAAGATGCTAAACAACGGGTTTCGAAACGATCCTTTCGTAGCCTCCCTCCTCCAGCTGTGGCGTGCATGGGCAATCAAAGGCTTGAAAGAGAAGGCCAACATCGTTGTCAAAGACGGTGCATTCTTGCTTGGTTGCGTCGATGAGACTGGCCTTCTCGAGATGGATGGAGAGCTGCCAGAGATTTTTCTGCAGATTCCAGACTCTGCATCAGATGTCAAGGGAGCATACAGAGTGGCCACTGGTCGCTGCATTCTCGTCCGCAATCCCGCTCTACACCCTGGCGACATCCGCGTTGTCAACGCTGTTGACAAGCCAGAGCTTCGCCACCTCAGAGATGTCGTGGTATTCCCGCAGACCGGTGCTCGCCCGCTAGCAAACATGTGCTCAGGCGGTGACTTGGATGGCGACGACTATCTCGTTATGTGGGACAAGGACCTCCTCCCCGAGGTAGTCAATCCAGAACCCATGGATTACACACCTCCACCACCAAAAATTGCTCATGGTCCAGTCACGTCCTCAGACGTCATCCAGTTCTTCTGCGATTACATGAAGAACGACGCTCTCGGAACCATTGCCGTTGCCCATCGTGCTTGGGCCGACATAAGCTCTCAAGGCGTAATGGACCAGAACTGCCTGCGGCTGGCGCAGCTACACTCGGAAGCTGTCGATTATCCGAAAACTGGAGTACCAGCGGTGCTTGCTGAGGATCTGCGCGTTAAGAAGTATCCTCATTGGTGCGAGAAGCCTGAGCATATGACATATAAATCGAAGAAGATTGTCGGCAAGCTCTACGACGAAGTCGAACGAGTTGAGTTCAAGCCCGAGTACCAACAGTCCTTCGATCCGCGCATCCTCAATTCCTTTCCGGAGCTTCCAGACGAGCTTCTCGCTGCTGTGAAAGCTCTGAAAACCGACTACGATACAGACATCCGGCGAGTGATGGCTCAATTCGGCGTGCAGACAGAGTTCGAGATCTGGTCTGCCTTTGTGATGCAGCACAACCGAGAGATCAACTCGTACAAATTCGGTGAAGAGCTCGGAAGGATCATGGCGACCCTGAAAAGTCACCACCGGGAGGCAGCTCAGAATTCCACTGAGGGTAAAGAATTACGCTCGATTGAATTCTATCAGTGTGTCGCTGCTGCCTACGTTGTTACTGCAAACGACGTGGTCACGTCAAACGCCACTGGCAACGACCTCATCATTCTCCCAAATGGTGAGATTTCTCTCCGGCAGAAGCCGCTGATGAGCTTCCCTTGGATATTCACCGATGAATTGATACATCTTGCGTTAGCAAAAGATGCGCTACCAGATGGACAGCCCTTGGAGATGAGTCACATTCTGCAGGCTGTTGGGAACAGGCGCCAGCCGCGTTCGTGGAAGCAGACCATGAGCACGAGCACGAGCACGAGCACGAGCACGCCTGCGCCTGTCCTCCAACCTCTTCCAGAGGTTGATCTGCCAGAAAGGTCCTCTGACGAACCCGATATCGAGGCCGCAATGAAGGGGTTGAACTTGGATGCAGTTGCCGGAGCTGGAGAGATAAGGACAACAGGAGACGTGCCGCTGCGCGTACTAGTGTCGGAAGCGGGATCTGCTCTATCTACCAACCACAACTCCGAATCTTCCGGTCCTCCATCGCCGTCGTCATCGGTATCCTCAACCTTAAAAGCCGTGGGCAGCGACCACCGTTCAGGCTCGTCTGATGTCCGCTGCCCTCCTTCAGTTGATGAGGGAGACAGTGACGAGTCTGATTACGAAGATACCGAGGAGATTCAAGGGAACACGCAAGCCTCCAGCATCAACAAATTGGCAGCCATGGTCGGCTTGTAAGTAGCTGATTGAATACAGCTGCGGCGCCCTCTTCCGTCATCAGCGTGCGTTGATTATTTTTCTATCTATTATCTCATCAAGTCCATATTACCATACGTAACGATGGCACCTCTCAGACAAACCATCATTTCCCGGGAGTCGAGGATATCATTACCAACAACAACAACAGCTGCGGATGGTACACTGATGGTCTACTGGGGCCCCTTCCACCGTTCCAAATTCACGGAGAGGTCTTCGAAAATCCAAACCTCACAGTATCATCCGAGCAACCAATGAGCTTTCAACGATTCTTTTCGCTGGACACCCACGCAACTACCAATCGATCGGCAAACTCGTTTGCTGCGGATGATACGCTGATGGTCTACTGGGGGCCCCTCCACCGTTTCAACTTCACGGGGAGGTCTTCGAAAATCCAAACCTCACGGTATCATCCGGAGTAACCAATGAACTTGGAGATAGCAAGCCGCGAAGCCGCGAGTCACCCAGTACTCTATACCTCTTTTGCTGCTATCTAGCCTCATAAAGCATCCAAGATCCTAATAAATAGAAAGACATAAAAACCCAGAAACAACGAAGAAATCAGAAAATCGTAATGACTTCAGTTTTGTGATCATGTACCACTGCTTAGGGTTTCTATGTACTTTCCACCTCTCGATCGTTGGAACGACATCTAATGGCAGCTTAGTACGTAGCAGGCATGACACTTATACGTCCTCCATCGAGGACCGATACGTTGCCGTTGACGTACGCTCCCGACTTGCCGACCAAGTAGAGGATCAATCCAGCCATGTCGCCGTACTCACCAGGCTTACCGTGAGGTATCTGGTTGACTGGGAACACCGACGCCGCACCAGCCGTCATATCCGAAGGGAAACCTGGTATCGTCAGATGTGACCACGCAGAAACACAGACAACAACTTACGCCCGGGAGCAATGACATTACTCCTGATACCAAACGGCGCCAACAGGTTCGCCAACGATTTGCCCAACATGACCGCACCAGCCTTGGACGCGGTATACGCCAAACCCGCAGTGATATACCTGTTGAAAGCCGAGATACTAGCCACAGTGATGATCTGGCTCGTCCTCTCATCCGTCTGATCACCCGAGACGCGTTTCTGCGTCTCCCTCTTGCCCGTCACCCAGCCACGCCTCTTGTTTCCCTCGTCCAGCAAGTGCAGGAACGAACCGCTGACGCTGATCACAGCGGCCGTGTTGGTCTGGAAGGTCGGGTTCCATTTGTCCCAGTCTTTGAGCATTTCCTTCTGCAACGCCTCGATCGTGTCGACTTTGTGGATGCTCTTGTGGTCCGGGCCCTCGATGCCGGCGTTATTGATGAGCACGTCGATGTACTTGCTCTCCTTCTCGATCTCCTTGACGGCGCTGGCGATCGATGAGGGGTCTGTCACGTCGCATTGCACGGGCTTGACGATCTTGGAGTCAATTGAGGAGGCGGCTTGCTCGAGGGTCGGTAGGCGGCGACCGAGGAGGTACACTCGCTCGGCGCCTGATTTGGCCAGGGCGGAGGCAAATGCTAGACCGATGCCTGGAGGTGTTAGTGAGGTGGTGTGGGTTGGGGACAGGGAGACTTGCCGCTGCCGCCGCCGGTGATGACTACCACCAAGCCTTTGGCTGAGAAGAGATCGCTGATGGAGCCTGAGATATCCATTGTGCAGTGAAAGGAATGTGGAGAGACAGAAACAGCGGTTTGAAGATTTGCTAGATGTCAATTGACCACAAATCATGAGCCAGAATAGGAAGCTGTAAATACTTGGGGTAAATCTGCCTAAATCTGCCCCTCCCCCACTACCCCAACTGTACCCCGCCGGTGTGTTTGTTGAGTCAGATTCACCCTCGAACAGTTCGGAACAATTGATACCGTAACGTTGCGAGTTCTCCAACAGCATCGACACAATGACAGGAAAAAGCACTATTCGCGTGGCCCTGGACTGGACGCCAAACACCATCCACACTGGACTCTTTGTGGCTGTAAACAAGGGTTACTACGCAGAGAATGGCCTGGACGTTAAACTCTTGCCTCCCGATGCAGAATACAGCACGACTCCAGCTCGACAGGTAGAGAACGGAACAGCGGACATTGCGATATGTCCATCGGAGTCATGTATCGCATATCAGGAAACAGGCAAGATGCAACTCGAGGCAGTCTACACTATCCTCCAGAAAGATGCCAGCGCGATTGTATCTGTTGACCCTCGCTTCTCTACCCTGTCGAGTCTGGCCAGGGGCACATACGGCAGCTACAATGCGAAATACGAAGACCACATTGTCAAGGAGATGGTGACAGCTGACGGCGGGGATGGTGACTCGATGAAGATCCAAGGCTCAACGAGCAAACTGTCTCTTTTCGACGAGGTCAAAGATGGGAAGATCGATGCCACGTGGGTTTTCTTGCCGTGGGAGGGGATCGATGCGGAGATGCAGGGTATCAAGCTGCACGCGTTCGTGGCAGAGAAGTCAGGTGTCCCGTATGGATACTCGCCGGTCCTGGCTCGCGACAAGAACTCGCCGTCGCCATCCAGTGACGCGCTGAAGAGCTTCGTGCAAGCCACGCAACGGGGATACCAATATGCTCTAGACAATGCAGTCGAGGCTTGCAGGTTGCTGCGTCCTCACTGTTCACCGCCAAGATCTGACGAGTTCCTGGAGAAAAGCCAGCTTGCGATCAATGGGTACTATGGAAGCTCTGGAAGTTTGGGCGAGATGGACAGCTTGCATTGGCACCGATGGGTCGAGTGGTTGAAGGAACGCAAGCTGCTGCATGGGGAGCATATGGAAGCTGTCAACCTGTACACCAACCGGTTTTTCGGATAGTCAAGCTCGGTGGTAGTATAAGGCACGACCGAATGCACCTTAGCACAGAAGGGATGAAAGCTGAGGGGGCCGGGATCCGCTGTAATGTCCACAGTTTCGACACTCCTCCCCTGCATTGAAATACATGACATGGAATGATGTCGAATTATGGAGTGAATCTTTGCAGCGTAGAAGATGACCGGGTAAAAGGTAAGGCAAGATATTTGACGTCCTGCCCTACGCTTCACCATGACGTAGATCCGGGTTTAATCCGCCTTTCGCCGGTCACATCAACAACATAAAGAATAAATTTATGGCAAGGCGAGAGCTCCTTGTTCCGCCATTCTTGATTCAATTCAATTCACTGTCTAATTCATTTGAACCCAATAATTTCACTACTTAGAGCAAACTCCAATATGGTCGAGCTTTCACACCAAACATTGGCCGGCAAGGTCGCCATAGTCACCGGATCTTCGCGCGGTCTCGGAGCAAACATGGCCACAGACCTAGCCAAGCGAGGAGCAAAGGTAGTCATCACATACACCTCGCCCAACTCCAAGTCGAAGGCCGAAGACCTGGTCAAAGAAATCCAGTCCTACGGCAACGGTTCCGACGCCATCGCGGTGGGCGGCGATCTCGGCAAGGTCGAGACACCAGACCACATCGTCAAGCAGACCCTCGGGGCCTTCGGTGACAAGATCGACATCCTCGTCAACAACGCCGGCGTCGAGATCCAGAAGCCAATGGTCGAGATCACAGCCGAGGACCACGACAAGCTGTACAACGTCAACGTCAGAGCGCCTCACCTTATGACCAGAGCCGTCGCGCCACATCTACGCACACCAGCTCGCATCATCAACCTGTCCTCGATCGGTGCCAGGCTAGGATTAGAGAACTGCTCGCTGTACTGCTCGAGCAAGGCAGCGCTGGAAGGCGCCACGAGGGTCTGGGCGACAGAGTTCGGCCCCAAGGGCACGACTGTCAACTGCGTTGCTCCAGGACCTGTGCAGAGCGATATGCTGGCCAACTTCCCTCAGAAGATTATTGATATGCAGAAGGAGCAGACGGCGGTTGAGAAGCGTCTCGGTACGTCGCAAGACATCGCGAACATTGTTGCTTGGCTCGCTGGACCTGAATCTGGCTGGGTTTCTGGCCAATGTATTAGCGCTTCGGGAGGCTACTCGATGTACTAGGTGATTATGATAATGACTGGGGCACAAAGTTGTACAGATATAAATATGAATGTTATTATGTCGTGGTAGACCTATCGATGGACAGAGAGTGCTTGAGCCTTTGTGAAGAAAGCTTGTTGATTACCGTACTTGCCGTTGCATTCGTCCCTGGTATCTGTTTTGGTGAGACTATCCTAGGCTCTTCGCTGGGATAGTGTGTGGAAGAACTGGATTTCCCTCGTGTTCTCCAACGGGCGCTCGCTTGATCTACAGTATCCTCTGAGCTGCATATGCGTCCATATCAAGAAGTGTCGCTGTGTGTTCGATGCGAGCCTTTCTTTCTTTCTTCGAAAGATGTTCGAAGGCGTTCCGCCGAGACCACTGCGAATACGCTTCCGGCTAGCATGATGCCAGTGCTGGTAGTGGAGGTCGCCTGTGGCGCACCAAGTCCATATTCCTGATCAAGGTTTTCCGTTAACGGAATTCCTCATACGTCCTTGAGAAGTTTCTTGACCAGCTTCTTCTGCTCGTCAACATCGAGTTGCTTCTCGTCCACTTGCGCAAACGCCTTGCCAATTGCCAAAGTCTCCTTAACGCTCGTGGCGTTGATCCAGACCTTGCCATTCCTGCCGATAGCAATCTCGAACCTGATCTTCTCACCAAACTCCTCCAGAAGCACGACGCCGCCTTTGCCTCCGCCCATCATTAAACGCCTCGCAAGTCCCGATGAAACGTCGAACAGCATGCCACCCTTCAGCGGGCCCATGCCTTCACTCTTTCCAGTAGCAGAATTGAAACATTCAATTTCGACGTCGCTCCACTTGTCCGCCTTTCGTACTCGTCCATAAACCAGGGCTCCGGGATTGAGGACCGGCCTCGTCTTTTTCGTAGCTCCCTCAAAGTCGAGCTGACCAAGAAGCGCAAAAGGTGTGTGTGGCGTCAAAGCGCAGTGATATGTGTCCATAGATGAATGATGTACCGTGGCTACAACGAGGTCACCAACGGACGGCAGATAGCGACCGCCTGCGCTCTCGATCCAGAAAGCATTCTTCTTTCCATCCGTACAAAGCTCGCCGGCTCTCGTGGATGTGATTGTGGACGGAGGAATGTGTCGCAGACCGGGCCCAAGTGTCAATGTCCGGTTCGACGAAGGGAAGAGATCTGTGGAGATTTCATCACCGGGCATCACAACCATTGAAGTCGCCATCTTTGTTGATTTCCTCGCTCTAATCGTGTATGCGACAGATTTGATAGTCTTGATCTCATCTCAAGGTAGTGTTTGATACCGAAGTTTATCCGTGAGAAGGGAAGCTGGACCCTGGGGAATTTTTCCTTGAACGACGCCAAAGTCAAGATGTCGCTGGGTCCATTTGCATTTCGATTGCGGGACACTTGATCAATACCACACCACAAACACAACACAACATATTCTATCATGGCTGAAACAGAAGGGGTCACGGCCAAGGTCGCCATCGGTATCTCCTTTGGAAATTCTTACAGCTCGATCGCCCACACTACTGGAGAGGGAAGGGCTGAGGTCATTGCCAACGAGTTGGGAGACAGACAAATTCCTTCGTTCCTTTCATACGTCGAGGGTGAGGAATTTCACGGTACCGAGGCCAAGAACCAGCTTGTTCGCAACCCAAGGAACACCGTCGGTTACTTCAGAGACTTTCTCGGCAAGGAGTATGTTCGCGAGCATACAGTAGGACTACATAGAGACTGACAACCCACAGCTTCAAGTCAATTGACCCAACACACTGCCATGCTTCCGCACACGTGAAAGAGAGCGGATCAACAGTTGCTTTCGACATCAAGGACACCGAGGAGGACAAGGAGAACACTGTCACGGTTTCCGAGATCACAACCAGGCATCTTCGTCGCCTGCAACAATCTGCCTCCGACTACCTTGGAAAGCAGGTTACTGCTGCCGTCGTTACCATCCCATCCGACTTTACCGATGCGCAGAAGTCTGCATTGACCGAGGCCGCCAAAGCCACCAACCTCGAGATCCTTCAATACATCTCTGAGCCTGTCTCCTCGCTTCTTGCTTACGATGCTCGCCCAGAGGCTGTCATCAAGGACAAGATTGTCGTCGTTGCCGATCTTGGAAGCACAAGAAGTGACATTGCTGTTGTCGCATCAAGGGGTGGAATGTACACTGTTCTCGCAACCGCACACGACTACGAGCTTGGTGGTGCTCAACTCGACCAGGTTCTGATTGACTACGCCGCAAAGGAATTTATGAAGAAGAACAAGACCGACCCAAGGCAGAACGAGAAGAGTTTGGCCAAGCTCAAGGCCGAGGCCGAGGCCGTCAAGAAGTCCTTGTCTATCGGTACTTCTGCTGCATTCAGCATCGAGTCGCTCGCGGACGGTAACGACTTTAGCTTGACTGTCAACAGGACGAGATACGAGCTCTTGGCCAACAAGGTATTCGGATCATTCACCCGCTTGATTGAGGGCGCCGTGAAGAAGGCAGGTCTGGATCCACTGGACGTTGGTGAGATCATCCTTGCCGGAGGTTCTTCCCACACCCCAAAGGTTGCGCGCAACCTGCAAAGCGCTTTCCCAGAGAGAGTGACCGTCATGGCCCCATCGACCAGCGCAGCCGCCATCAACCCAAGCGAGCTCGCTTCGCGTGGTGCCGCCATTCAGGCTAGCTTGATCGCAGAATTCGAGAAGGAGGACGTCGAGCAGAGCACACACCCAGCAGTCACCGTCACCCCTCACCTCAAGCGCGCCATCGGTATCGCCACTGTTGCCGAGACCATCAACGAGGAGGTTTTCGAGACTCTCATCGACGCCGAGACTCCAATCCCAGTACGGAGAACCGTCCAGATCCCAGTCTCAAAAGACGGAGATGTTCTCGTCAAGCTTTGCGAAGGTGTCAGCTCCATCAAGGTCACGAAGCCAGAGCCAAAGGCCAACGGCGCAAAGGATGACGACGATGACGAGGACGATGATGATGATGACGATGAGGAGGAGGAGATGAGGGAGAAGATCTGGAGCATTGGTGATGTGCTTGCCGAGGCCGCTGTCAAGGGCGCGAAGAAGGGCGGCAAGGTCGAGGTGCAAGTCAGTATCGGCGCAGACCTCGCCGTGCAATTGCTCGTGAGAGAAGTCGGCGGCAAGGGTGGTGTCAGAGGTAGCCTCGAGGGCAGCACTGTTGCGTCAAATGGCGCATAGAACTGGAGGAATTGGAATAAAGGCAACAAGGCTACTAGAGACATAGACAGAGTTGTATTTGATGCATGAACCACAGCGCGACAAACGTCGAATACAGAGTGTTATCTACAGACACGATGTGCACGAAGTGGTAACACGTCAATTGAAACCAACGATCAAAGCGTTTGAAAGGAGTCACAGGCTTTCAACTCTTTATCGACAGCGCTGTATTCATGGGTATCATCTGCTTAACACTGAAAAGAAACGCCAGAACGCTTGACCATATTCGTACCTCCGCCAGCAAAGCCCGTACCCTCTGTGCTGATATCAACCAGACCAGGTCTGATCTTATCCTTTTTCTTTTCCGACTTGTCTTTCTTCGATTTTTTCGACTCGGTGACATCCGTCTGGCAGACATAGCATCTAATGACACCGATCTCCGCATCCTGATCATGAGCATTCGCCTCGGACGGCTTGAGAAAGTTCTCAGCACAAGTCTTACACACAACATGACCGCACGGCTTCGCCAGTACTCCCTTTGTGGAATTCGACAGCGCCTTGTTGCACGCTGGACAATTCCTCACCACCTCCCCGGTCGTGGCGTCTTTGTGCTCTGTGAAATTGACGCTGATCAGCGTCTTGAGCGAGAAGTCGTGCGGCGCCTCGTCCGACGACGCAGGGCACACCGGCGCCAGCTTCAGCGGCTTCTCCTCCTTCTTGACATCCTGACCAGGCGTGGCCGAGGGGATCCAGAAGCCAGGCAGCGCGGGCTTCGCCGTCTCTTCTTTCCTGCCGACCTTCTGCTCCCGCCCGAGTTTCAGCAACTCGTCCTCGTCGATCTCGATCTTTCTCTTCGTGCCCTTGGTGTGCTCCTCCACCGCCACCTTGCCCTGGCTCCTGCCCATGAGTTTACGATCACTGCCGAATTTGACGTCTAGCCCTGCTTGTATCGCTTCAAAGTCCTTGACTCGCTCGGCTAGGTCCGCGTCCTCTCTCCGTCGCTGCTTTTCTACATCGCCTTCTTTCCTCCTCTCGCTCTCGGACGCTAGTCGCGTGATCTCTTTCTTCTGTGCCAAGAGGTTCGATACCGCGCATTCGCGGCAGAAGATATGGCCATGTGTCGGACAGGATACTGGGTCTCGGGAAGGCAGTAGGCAGAGGCGACAGGAGCCGAAGGGTAAGAAGGAGTCTCGTGTCAGGCGCGTAGATTGGCTGCCCCACTGTCCGCGCAGTTGGGAGCGCTCGTGTGCTGTGAAGATCGCTGAGGAGGTGTTGTGTTTGCCTGTGAGGGTCAGTAACTGGAGTGAAGTCAGAGAGATACGGGTGACCTACTGTGAGCCATCTCGAAAAAAGGGATAGCACTGTAGTGGATCGTTCGGAGAATACCTTATACCCAAATACATCAAGATGTAACGCAAATTGAAGATCTCCAAGTCCGAGGCTTGCGCTCGCGACGTCATTGGTCAGTCAGCCTTTTTGCTGTGGAGAAACTTGGACTAGCATTAATGGTAAACATTCGTCTTTCCCATCTCTTAGTTCCGGCTGCAACATTTGCATAGCAGCACTCCCCAGGGAGTTAATACTGCAACATGAGTGCCGAGGAGTTGCCATCGGAGCCCTCGCTCGCATGGCGGACTGGATCGATGCTTGTCTGTGGAGTCTCCGGACTGATTTGTCGTGGGTTCATGCTCGGCTTCAACAGGCTGGAGGTCAATGGAGGAGAGAAGTTTCGCGAGTTGCTCGACGAAAGGGCAGACGTAGAGGGCCGGACGAAAGGATTGATTACAGGTATGCTACTGTGCGGCAACGGTTCTGTGAATTTGTGCTAAGGGGAACAGTGTCGAATCACTTGAGCGTGTACGTACGTATCGCCGGACGAGAGCACGAAAGACTGCGGAACTGACAGTGTCCAGACTGGATGATCCATTGATATGGGGATCGCTTCCATGGCGATATCACTTCAATCAAGATAACACGCGCTGGTCGCTTGCAAGTCACGACATTGTGTTCACCTACAAGTAAAGCTCCCGCCATAACAGCCTGTCGACCATACTGATGACGATCAGATCCACAGCAAGAATGTTCGAACTAGGCAACACTCTCCCTGCACACCGAATGGCTCACTCAAAATTCGGTGGTCTCTTTCAACCTACCATGACGCAGGCTATCCGACTGTTGAGCAATGGTCCTTTCGCAGCACCTTCATCACACCCATCGCCAGTCTCTCCCGGGCCGGACCTTGTTGACCCTTTTACGAACGGTGCACTTACCTATTCGACAAATGGAGAAGACTCGTTTCAAGCCCCGAGCGCATACGGCACTAGGCGACACGCGTGGGTCCATATCTTTCCAGAGGGCAAGATCCATCAAAAGGAGGACTACACAATGCGATATTTTAGATGGGGTGTATCGCGACTGATATTGGAGTCGGAGCCTTGTCCGGACCTTGTGCCAATGTGGATAGAGGGCATGGATCAGGTCATGCACGAGTCCAGGACGTTTCCGCGACCCGTACCACGAATTGGAAATTTCATATCGGTAACCTTTGGAGACAAGGTGGATATGGAATCGACGTTTGGAGACCTGCGAGAGAAGTGGCGGCAGCTGCACGATAGGGTTCGCAGAGAAAATGGCGCTCAGGCTGCAGAAGAGGTGGGCATCCTCCGAGATGACGAGCTCAAATACGGGGAAGAAGCTGTCGCGTTACGAAAAGAATGCATGCTGCGAGTACGACAGGAAGTGCTGAAGCTGAGGCGGCAGCGAGGATGGCCGGACGAGGATCCAAAGAGCAGTCTGGTCGAGACGTGGAAGCAAGAAGGCGGTAAGATGGAGGGACTGATGGAGGATGGAAGTTGGGTCAAAGATACATGAAAAGATACGTGTGCTCATCGATAAGTGACAGCCTAGACCTGCAGTTCGACGGTCAGAAGAAAATGTTTGACCGCGTCAACCGCGCGGATGTGGAGATTTGGTGCTTATCCTCCTATCTTCGAAAGGGACAGCTGTTCAGCAGCGGACGTACTAGCTTATGATAGACATGTCAATCACGCGACTTCAAGATATATCATAACGCGTCCGGTGCTCTTGCTGAATTATGTTGTTGCTTATGGATGCGCATGATTTTCAAGCTCTCGAGTCAGGACTGTCGGACATGGGAAATGACGACTTGAGCAGTCCGCCGAGCGCTAAACTGCAAAAAGCGCAGCCCGAAGCTCGGACCAGTTGATGCAGCGTTCGACTTTTTCGCAGTCGTGTTTGAGATAAAAGATGCCGACTCCTCCGCCCCTGATGCGCGCCAGTCATCATCATCAATTCGGTTCCCTCGACCTCGTTTCCAGCCTGACTCGTGCCGCATCCCTCGCGACATCGGTCTGACTTTTACACTATCAAAACAAACTTTCAGCTCAGCTCAGGACAGGACTGGAGCTCTGACGCCCGCCTTGCATAATCGATAAGCACAAAGGGAAGTCGCGACTTGCACGCCAGTCGCGTCACTGCCTATCTGGGTCAAGAAGGTGTCACACTCATCTATTCTCAAGCCTCATTTTTCTGGTCCTGTCTGCTTCTAGCCGAGTGCGCCTTTGCGCCGGTCTCAGCAAGTACCTGTATTGTTACAGTACCGTACCCACTGTTTGCATTGCATGTTCTACATCATCGCATTCCTCCAATAGGCGGCCTTTTCCGCCTGCTTGTTTCGACAAATGTCCTGGGCACCTCAATCCCCGGATTTGACGGGCTACGCTCCACAATCACCAGATCTTTCTGCATATAACAGCACTCACCCTCACCCTCACACCGCCCCTGGACATAACAACATTAACACTCCTTGGGCTCCTCAGTCGCCGAATATTTCTGCCTACCAGCAGCAGTACGACAACCAACCTCAACCTCACCTTCAACACCAACCCCAATTCATCCAGCAACCTCCACACTTCAGTCTTAACGGCACTGACGATCGTACCTGGGACCAGAAACCACAACAGCCCAATCAGGTCCTCTCCTCTCACTACCCACAGTACCCCCAGCAGCAACAACCCATCTACAACCCTCAGCAGCAGCAGTACCAATACGACATGCCGCCCCACACACGTGGCCGTAGAGTGAGCTACAAGGAAGAAGCCTTCAAAGAAGAAGAAGATGATTGGCAAGCGCGAACACAACCAGCGCAGCACATCAACCACGCCGTGAAACCAGACCTCGGCGCAATGGCAGACCCCGGCTTCGCATCGATACCGCCGGCTCCAGCGGCGCGCCAGAAGATCGACACGAGAGGTATCGAAGTGAAGACAAAGTTCCCCACCGCACGGATAAAGCGTATCATGCAAGCCGACGAGGATGTAGGGAAAGTAGCGCAAGTGACGCCTGTGGTCGTCGCCAAGGCGCTGGAACTGTTCATGATACGGCTGATCACTGCGTCGTCGACGGTCGCCAAGAGCAAGGGCAGCAAGAAGGTGTCGACGACGCATATGAAGATGGCGGTCATGGGCGACGAGCAGTTCGACAATCTAAGGGACATTGTGGGCAAGGTGCCGGATGCGCCGACGAAGAAGGTAGAGGAGGATGACGACGAGGAGGGTGAGGGCGCGCCGAAGAAGAGGAAAAAGAGCACTGCTGCTGGTGGACGGAAGAAGAGGAAGGACAGCGACGAGGAGTAGAAGAACAACGTGATAATGAGGCATGACTATGTTAATCCATGACCCAAGATTGGTTCGTTTGCAATCGACGTGACGTCTGCTCATCCGGTGCATCTCTCCCACGGCTCGAAGTATTTCAATCCAAAGCCGTCAAAAACTCTCTTCTCCGCCTCGACCATCGTCTTCGCTCTGTCCTTGGTATGATACCCCTCGACATCAATCACATGCCCAGTATTCCGATCCCTGACTCCGCTACTGTCAAACTTCCACCCCTTGACACTCTTTGCATACCGCCTCAGATCCCGCTGGAACGTCGTCCCACCACTCCAGCCCGCGACCGCACACCCAACCGTGCGCCAGGGCGCGATAATAATATCGACCCTACGATGAATATTCGGATTCTTGGCCTTTGTGTCCCGCACCAGATCCGCCGTTTTACCCTCCCACTCAGGGTCCTGCCACACGACCAGCGCCTTGTCGAGACTATCGAAACCAGGGCGGTCGGTGCTCGAACTCGCGCGGAACGGCAGCGTCTGCTGGCCACGGTGCGTCGTCGTCAGCGCCAGCAGGAGCGTATGCGTGATCCAGCCCTCCTCCTCCAGACTCGCCACGATATCGGTCACGATGTTCAGCGTCTGCGCTTCGTCCGGGTGCGAGAGCACGATGTCCACGTCGCCGCATTTGTCCTTGCCGCGGCGGTAGCCGCCGACCACGACGGACTGGATCCCGCTGTCGCGCACTTTGACGGCGTGGCGGTGGATGATCGCCGCGATGGTCTCGACTTCGGGCCGTGGGATAGGGGACAGGAATTCCTCGTAGTATTTCACGCCGATTTGCTGGACGCGGCTTAGTGTGCTCCAGCCGTACTCGACGATGTCGTCCAGCTCGCGCCAGCCGCGGTCGTAGTAGAACTCGCGCGCGGTGGTCGCGCCGACGCCCCAGATATCGTAGAAGAGCCGCAGGATCTTGAGGTCTGGGTTCTCCGCTGCGTCGGTCGCGGCTTTGATTTGCCCAGTGTTGGCGTATTCGACGAAAAGGTTGGCGATCTTGACGTCGCAGCCAGGGAGTTGGAGGATCTCGCGGGGCTGAATTATGGCATAGGGGTACGCGGCAATCGAGGCGATTGAGGTGCTGTAGGCGCGCACGCCGATTTCATCGTTGGTCAGCAGGCGAGCGGTTCTAATGTCTTTGAGTAGCTCGATGAAGGCGTGATTTGGATTTGTGTTTGGAGTTGGTCGTTGACAGGCATATTTGATTCCCGCTTTGACCCATCCCGGGAGCTCGGGTAGATCTGATGATACGCCAGAGTCGTATTCGGAGGTTGTTCGTTGAATGAGGTGAGCAGGTTGACTATGCGTAGATCGTTGACCTGCATCGTTGAAATGCCTTGCGCCATGCGGACGTGACGCGGAGTATGCCACCTGCTGTGCTGGCGCATCGGCTTTGGCTCGCGCCAGTATTGCCTGAGCTTGGGTCTGCGCAGGCGCTTTTATGCCGAAAGTAGCTCGTGGACGTTTGAGGTCTGTTGAAGATGGAGCTGGCATGTCGTTCGATGGTTTCTCGACTTTTCTGCCTTCGTAAATAAGATATCCCTCTATCGGTTGCAGTTTCGAGCCCTCCATACACGCATCAAGCCACGCAACCTTCAGCACCTTTACGGTTACTGAGGCAAGCCGCTGCAATAGTGCTTGAGATTGATTTGATCCGAGCGAGTCTTTCGACTTGCTCTTCGTACTCTCGACGTCGTCGTGGCTGCTGGCCGGTTCTGGTTGTTGGTTTGCCTCATCTTCGGTCTCAGAGTCCGTACTTTCGTCCTCGATCACTTGGGGTTTTCCATTTGCCTTGCTGGAGTGCCCATCAGCCTTCTGTCGCTTGGTCGGCAATGAGGACTCATGGTGCGATGGTTCTGCTGGTGCTTCCGGTTGCACTTCTTCAGTAGAGAGCCCTTTGCTCTGCAAATCAAACTGGGCTCTCTTCTTGCGCTCAACTTTGGTGAGGACGATTTTCGCTTCGTTGATATCATAGGTCAATACTGCATTGTGCTCGGCAAGTTTCTCCTCGAATTGATGCAAATCATCCAAGTCGAAATGTGTTGGTGAGACGTATATTGGTGGCAGAATACCCAAATCGATGCTCGAACTCGGCCCTTGCTGAGACTCTGCTAGCAATGTTTGAGAAGATGATTCATGAGATGCCATTGATAAGGTCCGATGATAATATATGTTCACATCGCCGCATTCGAGTTTCAGATAATCCAAGTCTCTAGTCGTCGTGTCGGACGGTGCTGTAAATTCATAAGAATGCTTTTGTATTTCCGAACTTCACATTCCATATTCGCGGGTTCGATGCTACTAGACTTGGCCGATGCAGCGCAACTAAAATTGTCTCGTTCAGAGATGAGGATGCAAGCAGATCAATAGATGAGGTGGTATCCTGAGACAAATAGTAAGGAGCGACGTCAGAGATGCCTCGGGCATTTTTCCCCAATGCGCAGGCCAAGACACTCATGCAGATTTGACTACATCGCTGTTTGTTCGAAGACATGCTTCTTCCTTCATCCCTATCAATGCTTCAATACTCCTGCTGAGATATCTGGTTCGCCATGGAAGGTATACACACACCATCGCATGATTCAATATGGCAGCATTTGTACCGCGACGAGTGTTTCCGACACTGGACTCTCTTCCCCGATCATACTACCTAGGCCACCACCGAGCCGGACTGGCCAAGATGAACACTTTGCTATCACAGATTGACCTCATCATTGAATGTAGAGACTACCGTGTGCCGTTGACATCCCGGAATCCGATGTTTGAGCAAAGTCTGGCTGGTCGGGAGAGATTGATCGTCTACACGAAGAAAGATTTGGGTAGTAATGGCGGTTCAGAAGCTGCGGAGGTTGGTCGTTTGCTGCTATCCTGCGTACGGAATATGGACAATGAGACTGATGTAGGGTATGTAGAAAGAAAAGCTCATCCGTCACTGGCATCAACCATCCTCTGTGCTCTTTACCAACCACAAAGACCGTAAAGATGTCCGAAGCGTGCTCGAATTCGCAAGACAAAAGTCTCAGGCCAGCCGAAACCTGACAGGCTCTCGAATGATGATTGTCGGTATGCCGAACGTCGGCAAGTCGTCACTTCTGAACGCTCTCCGTAAAGAAGGTGTCAACAAAGGCAAGGCGGCGCATACTGGAGCTCAACCTGGTATTACACGCAAGATCTCAACGTCGGTCAAGATCATTGAAGGCGACGAGGACAACGAAGGCGTCTATCTGCTCGACACTCCCGGTGTGTTTGTGCCGTATGTGCCCGATTCTGAAGCAATGCTGAAGCTCGCCCTTTGCGGGAGCGTCAAGGACACCATCATACCGCCGACATCTCTAGCAGATTACCTGCTCTTTCGTATCAATCTCGTCGATCCGACCTTGTACCATCAGTATATACCTCCGACGAATGACGCGCTTGACCTTCTCAACGCCATCGCGCACAAAACGGGCAGGCTGCAGAAGGGTGGTGAGCCGGACACTGAGGGTACCGCCCTGTGGATGATCCAACGATGGCGGAACGGGCATCTTGGGCATTTCGTGCTTGATGAGATGAATGAGGAGACATTCAATATGAGGCATGAGATCCCGTCGTCGCTCAACCAGGCGCGAAAACATGACAGAGAGGTGCGGAGGAGCCGCAGCAGAAGCCGCCAGGAGAACAAGTGAGTGAGTGTCTCCGCCAAGCGTTTATAGAAACAACATAACCAAATACCACTCCATACCAAAATTTATATACCCCTGGGTAATGCGATAGCACCATAAGCAATCAACATACCCATACCACACCAATTCCCCAGGCACCTAGCCAAACAATTAGCCAGACAACCAACCAGACACATAGCCCGACACCTACGCCGACGCTGCAGCGGCCATGAATTTCAGCAACTGCACTGGCAACGAGCTCGACGATGGTGACCTCTTCTTCTTGTGGTATGAGCTCGAGGTAAGTGGACAAGCATAGGCGGAAGAAGAGCCCAAGGAAGACCTGAAGGAAGAGCCAGAGGGAGAGCCAGCAGAACGGCCCAAGAAAAAGCCAAAGTATAAGCCATACAAGTACTGACGGAAATTGCAGATCATGGACTCTCAGCATTGGACCCGCTGCGAAGGCTGCGATGAGCGGATGCTGCTCTTCGACTTGGAAGCCCACAATGCCGAGTGCGGTGAGTATGCCATACGTCGTCGCGCTCGGGCAGCGTACAACAGGTATCGTACCGACCGTGCAGAGCGGTACTGGATCGAAGACACCCTTGAGTAAGAAAGAAATCCCCCTAGCCGCTTACCTGACCCCTTCAGTGTACTTACAGTAGTCTCACAGTGCTACATCAAGGCTAGACCAGTACCAGTGGACGTCGCCCAACATTCCGGACAGAACACCGGCATGCATCTGGCGGCCAGGAGTGATCGCCGACATGGCTGGTGACCTGCTTGGCGACGCACCTGGCTACAGGCGGCCATGGATGGTCCTTGCGGTGGACTGGTCAAATGGATCCGTGTTGATCTGCCCACTGTTCACACATGGGCAGACGGGACTGGCATATCGACCGCGCGACAGGAGGCACTTGTATATGCCCCTAGCATTCACCAGCCACACGCTCCAGTTTGTGAGGACCAACCAGTACCGTCAAGTGCAGCGCCCGTGGCATCCCGGCCGGCTCTGGCCAGATCATGACCCCCAGGGCAGAAGTCGGTATGCACCGGTGGTTGTTGAACACGCATACGCGAGCTCGTACCTGTACGCGACCTCGATGCTGGCCCCGAGTTTCGCGCAGGCGGTCCCGTTGCAGTCTGTCGGTAGGCCCCGCGCCATAGGCCGTATCGGGTACCACGATTTCTGCCGCGTTCTGCAACGAGTATGGGCCGACACAAACTGGAGGCCGAACGCGCCAGTCGTGTAGTGGATGTAGCAGTAGAATGAGGTCGAGACATTGCATCAGGAAATGCTGGCAGAAGCGTTGACAGAAGTTGTCCCGAGAGACAGTCCAGTAAGTGTTCAGTCCAGAAGTCGACAACATCCCGGCCCTAGAGCAGAGCGCTAACCTGGGCTCTAATCAGCAGATACCATCAACATACCAAAGCCTGCTGTCGCATTACACAGCCGACTCACGGTACGTAAATTCTCCAGTATTCTGCAGTCTTTCTAGAAGCGAGAGACGTCGTGTTGATGGGTGGATCGCGGGCGTGAACAAGGTTCACCCCTTGCATGGCGGCGGCAGCGGGGCGGATCAGCAGCATTTGATCCACATCCTCGACCGCATCCTTGTCCCCCGAGTCCGCATCTTGATCCTCTTGTACGCCCAAGCATCTGCACCGTCCTGTGGGCTGCTCTTCTTCTCCTGTTCGTAGCGAATACCATGTCTTTGTCTCGGTACCAGAAGGCGTTCTGTGGCTCGATGACGATCTGTGATGCGACACGGCAGGCTGACTCGACTTTGCAGCGGCTTGCTAAGGTATCTATGCACAACCGTTGACCGAACGTTATAGCCAAGATGCCTATTTCGGAGAGACCCCTATCAGCCAGACCGAGGGGCATCTAAAAGCATGACTGCAGCCTGTGTCACTGGCAGAATTGGCTTTTTCGTTCTCATAATCTCGTAGCCAAGATGTTGTCGATATCGTGGATTCTGGTTGCGCTCGGAGGAGCCGCGTCGGCGCTCGAGACGACAAGAACGACAGTACTGTGTCAGACACAAATGGGCAGTCAATCACCGTATGATGTACCGACTCACACGACGACAAAGACGAGCATTGCGCCCATAATCACGATTGGATTTACTTCAGAACCCACAGTTACAGTCACTGCGGACTTCCTCATGACCTTCAACAAGACGGACACCTCGATAGTCACAGTCACAAAGACAGTGACGGAGAAATTGACTGGCAGCATATTCTCGACAACAATGACCAAATACTCATGGCATGCACACCACGAAAACTACACTCAGACGGTGGAGAAGGGAATCCAGTGGTACAACACAACAACCGTCAATCTCTATGTGCCACTTCCTACCGGGTTCAAGGCGATCAACGGAACACTCGACCCAGAGCCTGGCCCGACAGGCACCGAGTTCGTACCGACAGTGGTGGAAGTCACATCTACACAAGAGCCTACAATGCAAGTAACGACAATCCCTTCTTGCACAGGGAGCAGCTGTTCGAGTACAGGAAGCGCAACCGAGACAAATACAATCAGCCTTAGCTCGAGTGTAACAGACAGTCTGACGTCGAGTATGACCGGCTCAGACTCGATTTCAGCACCCTCCGGTACGGCCAGTCTTGCTTCGAGCAGCAGTAGCAGCAGCAGCAGCAGCAGCTCTCCAGAAAAGATGGTGGTTTACGTGTACAAGGACGGCAGGATGATACCTACTCCGATCGAGGAAATCGCGCAGATGGTCGGTGGAATTGATGGAGGAACTCGAATCGAGGCGGCGGCGGCAGTAGCAAACGCACAAGCTCAAGACAAGCTCTCCGCGGCAACGCTTTCACCTGCGCTGAACGAGGCTGTCACGACGACTTCGAATACGCTCTTAACTATAATATCGACAGCCAGCACTACTGAATCGAGCACAGAGTCTTCCTCGTCATCGGCATCGACAGTCCCGGCAGAGGCGACAAGATTGGAGGACGCAGGACGTTTCACACACGAGAAGAGAGACGCTCCTTTGCACAAGAGAGATGCAAGTCCCGAGGAATCATCATCATCAACGACGAAGTTCTGGAAGCCAACACTGGTCAAGGGACTTCAAGGCGCATTGTCCTCGACAAATCCAGCACATCACGGGGCTGCTTTCCCAACACATGTGGTATGCACAAAGCTCTTGATCAAGGAGAAGACAGTTTGGAACCCTGTGGTCACAGACACACACTATGTGGCAGCGGCACCAGCAACTCAATTCGTTACGACGCTCAGCACCCTTACGGAGACCTCTACCATTCCGAACAAGAAGCCTTTCAAGACCGTCTCGTTCGTTACAACCAGGACACTGACGACTACCACAACGTATATGCACACATCGATCGCGAGCAACGAGCTCAACTTCACCGTCACCAGCACGTCGACCTCATACGCAGCGTGTCAGACGTCCAACTTCTGGGGTCCGGTAGGAGATGAATGGAGCCACATCATCAACGTCTACAACCAGGGCTTGGATAAATACAGCACTTACGATATCGGCCACAGCCAGACCGCCGAAGACTGCTGCATAGAATGCCACACGATGGATATCGCCGAGACACCATGCATGGGCTCCGTCTTTGTCGAGGAAAAGTGTTATCTGATGCACGACAAGAAAGCGAAGTGTCCCCAAGGCGGCTCGACTTCTGGTGGATTCTTTGTGGCCAGACCGGCTATCGAAGTCGACAAGTGGACTCGAGAGCATCGAAACCAAAAGCTACCGGACTTTGTGCTGAGCAATGGACCGTGCGGATTCTTTTACAATATGAATATTGGTTGGTGAGGATAGCGGTGATTATGAACAGCATATGATAGCGGATCGAGTCGATTGCATTTCAAGGGCGTTGATCATGGGTTAACGACCAGGTTGAGGATACTTCAGGACAGCTTCATCTCTTCCGGTGGAAAGCATATCTGCATAGAGCCCACCGAGGCATCTCTTTCTTTTATGGACAGAGTGAACATACCTTAATGATACCAAGCATCTCTGCTTCTTTTCCTTCTGCGACCCTTCCTATAACTTCCGTGCTAGATCATGTGCTGAATCGGTGACTTCTCCGTGGACAACTTATCCGCCTGCTGTTCGGATCCGCAGGGATGCGTAGAGTCATGTCCAAGAAGCTATAAGTACTGAGAAGAAGCTTTGTTTGTGGCGGACAATACTTCCAAATGCTAGGGCCAAAGCTGTTGACATGCAGCGGACGGTTGTAACGGCTGTTGTAGGGCGGTCGCCGAGTCTAGACAAAGTACACACAAGGTATAATGCAGCTTCTATCGTGATCAGGAACATAGTTGGACGTATAGAGATTGTTGCAGAATGGCCATCATGATGATTGTTTGGATCATAGGTAGCAAAGTGGGTGGCATACGCAATGGTATATCACCATCCGAGTCTGCCGAGGCCAAAAACAATAAGACACTGCCGGATCGAGGCCATGAATGTTTCACACGACTCAAAATACAAGCATATCCTTGATTCAGATCCTTGTCTTGACCTCTACAAAGATCGATAGACAGTTGCAGCATTGAGCTACAAGTATACAAAAACCAATGGTGGACACCGGCATTCCCGATACGGTCAAGCCGTCGGGAAACCTCCTTCGCGCAAATGTCTTCCCTCACGACCTCGAATCATTTCCCATCCACTGCACCATAATGCTATTGCGCCTCCGGCAATTCTCGACGATTCACATACAGTGGTTCGGTAGAGATTGTCTTCCACATGGTCTTTTCGCAGTGTCCCATGTGATGCGGGACAACGGTCGTTGTCAGGCTTCCCACCGTTGACCAAATGTTCATACCATGCTTCATCTACTTTCCTCAAGCAAGAGGCATCACACCGAGGACATCTGTCGATCAATGGGCCATGAGAGAACAGGTCTCTCAGAAGCATCAGTACAGCAATCATAACTCTCAAATCAGCACCATTGCCGTAGGCTACCTTTCGCTAAGAGGCACAGCCAGATGGTCGGAGAAAATTCCTCGTACAGACCAAACGGCCCAACAACGTCTTGCGCTTAAATCACCGAAACAAGTAAGCAGCTTCAGTAGAACGGATGGACAACGAACGACCGTCACTGCGGTTGCTCTTGAGATCTATCTAGATGCTCACCGACCACCATGTAGGTTCCGACAAGTAAACTCTTTTCTTTGCCTTTGCTTCCTCCTCTGCCTTTGACAAGGATAATCTCCTTCTCCCATACATATCGCAGGGCCTTCTGCAGGTTCAGGAACTATACTATACCACCAGAGCAGGTCTCTGGCTACAATCGAATCCAACTCTTTCCACTCGCTTATTACATCGCCATCATCATGGCATCAACACTCGCTCAACTTCTCGAACGCGGTCTGAATTCCGGACCGCTCACCAAATCGCTCTATGGCGCACATCAACAGAAGCAAGTCAGGATAGTCGCAACAGTATGCGCCTGTCTGAGTCTGGTATCTGGTCTTTTGGCCTTTTTCTGGTTTACCCGAATGGCGCGCAAGTTCCGACACACGTAAGAGCACTCGGTGCCCTTGGTGATAATGTCAAAGGCTAATGCACAACCCAGACTGATCATGACCTTGATCCTCTCCGATCTCTTCAAAGACATCAATTACATTGCCTTTTCTATTGTCACATTTGTTCGAGGCAATGTGTCAAACAACTCGCCTTACTGTCAAGCAAGTGGATTCATGATCCAGTTCGGCACGGAAGTCACAGGTAATTTCGACGGCATCCATGGAGAGATTATATGGCTGACAGGTCTCGCTAGACTTCAGTGTCCTATTGATCGTCGTCCACATGTCATTACAAATCCTGAACCCCAAATGGGCCGCACCAGGACACGGAGGACTGGAGAAATACAAGCTGCCTCTGTTCGTCATCATAATCGGACTCCCTCTAGTCATGGCTGCCTTACCTTTCATCAACCCTTCAGGTGGATATACCCTCGCCGGAGCCTTTTGCGCCATGCCACTTCGACCATTCTGGTACCGTTTGTTCTTGTCCTGGGTACCCAGGTACCTTATTGGAGGGACGATCCTTGTCCTGACCGTCGTCATCCGCATGCGCGTCAAGAAATACCAGGAAGAGCTCGGTATGTTGGAGCCAGCTACTCTTGCCAACCATCCAGAGCTCATGGAAGACGCCGTCATCGAAGAGGAGGACGAGTCGGAGGGGCCTGATTCGCGCAACGCTGGTTCTACATCTGAATTGGTCAAACCAGAAGACGACAGGAGGTCGGAAAAGAGACATACCATAATCGACAGCGTCCCGATCCCGCCAATGCCAGACTCGCACCAACCTTTCGACTCCGAGTATCTCAAGAAGTTCAAGCGCCAAAGCTTCAGACAAAAACGACAAATGCCTGCAGCAGGTATTGACACGGAGACAGCGCGTAACGGTTCGTTCGTAGCTGGCTCGGTCGCTCCTTCCTCGGCCATTTTCTCTCCTCCAGCATTCAGAGAGCACATGAACTTGACCGATGCGCCTAACAATGGAAGTTTCAACCGACACACGACTACAGCCGAAATTCTCACGCGCCGCAAGTCCATCGCACTGCTCGAGACACCACGCAGCACATCCGTCAGCGACATGCCACCCATGCCAATACGCCGCTCCTCAGTTGTCGACATGACGCCTCGCAGCAACTCTGTCGCCGTTCTTCCAACCCTCAACCCAGGCGGCGCCGACCGCTACACGAGCATAGGCGGCCACTCACGCCGCTCCTCGATCTGGGACGAAATCGACGCCTCACTCGAGCGCAAAGTGACGAACCGCCTCTCAGTCTTCAGCGCGCAAATCACCGAGCCCGACCTCAACGCGCCGCCGATGCCAGACATGCCACCAAAAACACCGACCCGCGCGCCCTCGCGCTCCAACTCCATCACCGGCATGCCACCCCGCGCCGGCTCGATCAGCGGCCCTCCGCGCTCGGGCTCAGTAACCGGCTTCCCACAACGCAGCAACTCCTTCTCGGGCGCGGCCGCCAACAAGCGCAAATCGCGCATCATGTCCGTGGCGCAACGCACCATGTCCATAATCTCGTTCCGCGGCGCGTCCGACGACGAGCCCGCCGACAGCGCGTCCGCGATCCTGCGACGCCGCCACAGGTACATCCAGCGACAACTGCGCTACCTCATGATCTATCCCATCGTCTATTTCCTCATCTGGCTGTTCCCGTTCATCTTGCACTGTCTGCAGTTCGACGACCGGTTCGCGGCGAACCCGCCGTTCCCGATTATTGTGCTGTATATCATCAGCACGACAATTTTCGGCGCCGCGAATTCGTTGGTCTTCTGTCTGAGGGAGAAGCCCTGGACGATGATCCCGGACAGTGATGGCACCATTCTTGGTAGTTTCCGGCTGGCGAGTTTCGGATGGATCGATGGTGGGCTCAGGGAGGTGGCGAGTCCCGAAATCAGGGGCGCCGAGGTCACCGTTGTTACTGAAGGGAGGTACAACGAGAAGTTCTAGACTCTTTCTCTTTTTTCTTTAGTCGATTTTGATCACTACAAACCTTTTTTTCTTACTGTCGATTAGCGGTTTTCGTTGTTGGAGGATTAGCGATAGTTTGATATATAGTTGATACCCTACTTGGCCAAACATACTTCATCAAGGAATTGCTGGTCTCGATTGTGTCGGTATTGATGAATATCTAGACTACTGCAAATATTTGCTTCTCAACGCACTGCTGATGTTGCTCATCCTACTTGCCATGCCACCGTGCTGTATATTGCTCAGCAGAGCTTCTTCGAGCGCAGACTGAGTTACGCTTGCGTCTGAGAATACTGTCAGCATACACAGTCTAGATGCTGTCTGTGCGATTCACTCACCATCCAAATCACTGAATGAGCTACCCATACTAGGAGTGCCGTCACTTCCTTCCTTCCGAACCCTTGGACTGAGTTTAGCCAGCTCTGCTCGACGGCGAGGGCTCAGCGCATCAGCTGGAGTTGTGGTGGTCGACTGAACAGGCATCTTTCCTGCGGCTGTCGATGCCCGCTGCGGTCGAGGCGCTGCGTTAGAGCTTGCCGAAGACTCCGAGGAATGAATGTCTTGTTGTCGAGTAGGATCAGGAATTGCTCGTCTGGGCTGAGCGGTACGCAGGGTCGCCGCTGGATCCTCATGCGTGTTTGTCGCAAATGGCAGGAACCCACCTGACGATTCCGGGTCGTCGTCGTCGTCGTCTCCATCGTCGCCCGAGCTGATAGTTCGAAGATCCGGTGGTCGACGGAAGACTTGGCTTCGTGCTACAGACTGTGACACGCCGTCATCTGAAGATGCTGAGGATGATACAGATTCTGGTGGCGGTGAGGGCGAGGAGTCGCCGCGCGCAGTCTCGAAAGATGGTCGTGCTTTGCGCTGCGAGCCGAAGGAGCTGCGGAAAGAACGCTGGGCTAGCTCGGTCGAGTTTGGCTGCACAGCTAATCGGCTTTGGGTGACGGTCCTAGTGGACGGCGTGCGTGAGATGGAACCAGGTCTGGGATGTGCTGTTCCAAGCAACGGGCTTTCCCTCGAATGAGTCGATAGAGCCGAAGCTGGGCGAGGCCTACTGCCCGAGGGTTGTCGTGTGTGACTCGTTGTGGCCAGACCGGAGCCACTCATAGAGTCTGGAGCCAGTAGAGGTGATGAAGCATTGGGAGTGCCGAGCTTCTTCATCTGAGCTCTCATTTGAGCAAAGTGACGTTCGTACAGCCATGCTGCTTGTTGGAGGAGGAACGGAAGCGAGACCTGGAATTTTCTCGATCTAAAACAGATTGTCAGTCGATGTATGATAGTCCCTGGAGGTCATGATTTACAATTCCGGCCCTGTGTCAAGTCAGCCCAGAAGTTGCAGGTGAAGAGTCGTGCTCATACAATCCAAGTCCTTACTGTTTGCAGCTTTAGATATGAGCCGCCATAGAGCCTTATCCTTTGCAGAATCCCATTCAACCTGTAATGTTCAGTATGTTTGATATGCTAAGCGGTAACATTTAAAGGGCTCAAACGTACTGGCGGCGGATCGACAAAGTCACCTCTTGCGAAAGGCAGGCGAATTAGGCATGTGTACTGTATTTGCGGCTCTTGAGATACTGAATCCATCTGAAGTACTGAACAGATGATTCTGTACTGTTTCTCTACGCTGTCAACAGATAGTAATCTATGGATGACACGGTTGCATAATAGGTACAGAACAGGCAGCCATGGTAGATGTCAGCACGAGTGGAGTACTTTGTCACGGCGTCCGCTTCGCCCGTTCATTCGCCTGCAATCTCATTTCATAGGTAAGATTTCACTTAAGAGGATACATGATTGAACGAGAGACAGTAATAACACATTGGTATGTTACATGATACAAGCTTTTCCATACTATACACAGAGTGCAAAGGCGCAACCAGAGTCGTCCCAGTCTCGTTACCGTCCCAGAAAGACTTGATCATGTAAAACCAAACAATACCCCCGTGAAGACGTCGACGTTGAGTCGAGCGAAATGGCTGACCGAAACAGCCGAGAAGGGACGAGAGAGGAGCACAACGAGAAGACCAGCAAAGAAGGCGACGAGCGATCCAGATAAGATCATGCCGACACTCATAATGAGGACCACGACTTCATCCGCACCACCGGTCCTTACTACTCATCCTTGCCATCGGATGGATGATCCTTGCCGTTGCCGTCACCCGCCGACTGTGGACCAGCAGAGGTAGCAGCAGAGGTAGCAGCAGAGGTAGCAGCAGATCCAGCAAGCTCTTGCAGACCAGCAGAGGTAGCAGCAGAGATAGCAGCAGATCCAGCAACCTCTTGCAGTTTCGCCGCCAGGGCTGCCTTTTCTTTAGGGGTCCTGCTGCGACCTTTGCGGAATGCCTCTTCGTCTTCACGGTGGCTTTTGCGCAATGCCTTTTCCTCTGCACGATTTTGCTTCTCTTGTTCCTTGGAGGCGCTTCCCCCAGACTTCTCTTCTGCCTGGTGCTGCTTGAGGAGCTGGAGTTCCTCACGACGGTGCACCTTCTTCATGTGCCTCAAGACTTTGCGCCTTACGGCTCGATCCGTTCTAAACACTTCGTCCATCTTCATCGGTAATGGAGATGGTGAAGCATCAACATGGGGGTCGCCGTCACCGTCGAGGTAGGTTACGTAACACCTCTGCAGCGAGCCTAGGGCCAAGTCGTAGCACCTGTGACGTGTGACCATGTCCGAGTTGACTATGATCATGGAGCTGTTGACTGGTTGTCCCGATTGGTCGACAACAACAGTACCGAACATGCCGCCCTGGAAGTAGGTCATATGGCATCTGTCCTGGTGTAAAAGCATGCTATGCGAGTTGGTACATTCATGACGGGCCACCGCATCCTTGCGCAAGACGATGTTGCCGTACTTGTGAGTGAGAGGCCGACGGTAATCAGCCTCGTAGTTGTCGTCGTCGCCGTTTTCACTCAAGACGTCAGGGGATTCGTCAGCAGAAGTGGCGTCAAGAGAATCGGCAGCAGAAGTGTCCATCGAAGCGTCCATCGAATCGTCTAGCGAAGCGTCCTCCAAAGTGTCAGAGGAAGCGTTATCGAGGGTGTCAGTAGTGGCGTCAGGGGAGTCAGGGGAGTCAGCAGCAGCGTCATCACGCGTGACCAGATCGGCGCCGCCATCGTCGTTGTCGTCGTGAATGGGTCCCGCAGGAGGTTGGTCGCCTGACATGGAGTCGTGGTCGATGTCCTTGTACTGGTCGGCTTTCAAGCGCTCTACATCCTCTTCCAGCTTTTGGACACGAACTTGTAGATTCTTGAAATAAGGGTATTTCTCGTCGTGGTCGTGGTGTGGAGGCCGAAGGCGATCAGGCTCGTAGTCGTCGTCGTTACCGTCGTGAATGGGTCCAGCACGGTGTTCGGCGCCTGACCTGTAGTCGTCTTCTACCTCGTCCGATCTCTCAGCGATTATTGGAACCTCGTCGCGGAGGTCGGAGCCAGCGTCGCCGAACGACAAGGCGTCGGTCGTCAAGGTGGGATAGCCTGAAACAAAAGCGAACAAGGTGGCCAGAGCACTGAACAGAAAGAGTTTGAACTTCATCTTGCTGACAGAAAACGAAGCAAGACTCGAGAAATCGATTGACCATAGAGCGTAAAATCAGGAGATATTTATCTGCCTACCTGGAGACCTTGGGGGTCGGTTGCATCACCGATACCGCTGTCTTCGTTGATCTGCTCACAGTATTCGTTGAATGAGACATGTTGGCAGTTGATGCATATTTCATCTGCATGCGATCGAATTGACGTGTAAAGAGGAGAGATCGGAGTGATACAGAGCAAGTTGTCGATATGCTGTCAGAGAAAGCGGGGCGGGTCTTGTTCCCGTGAGCAACTTACGTTACAAGCTTCGCAGACGTTAGAGCAGAAGAAGTGTATCATCAAAGTGTGAAAAGTGAAAGACCAATGATATGAAGGGTATCGTAATGTGCATATCTGTGTCGGAAGAACATGTTCACCACCCGAAACCGGCCAGGGCCTGCCTCCACCAACCGACCCATTTTGAGTTTCCAGAATAGGCTGTTAAATGCGCAACATATGCAATCGAATATACAAGTGTCCTCTACTTGTTGTAGAACGTCTTGAGACCCTTGATCTGTTCCGGGGAGCCAGGCACACTGTCCGAGTCCTCGATGATGCTGCTGTCGGTACTATTGTTGCGCAGCTGCGAGACCGAGACCTCAGTGACGTGATTCTTATCGCTGCCATAACCTTGGGCTTGTCCATGACTGAGATTGTATGGTACAGCCGATTGCATAATCGGCGCACAAGACTCCGTCGGGGAGTGGCTTCGGCTCGTCGATCTCGGGATCCCGCGACCACGCTCGTCCATTTCGAATGTACGGTCTTCGTCGGTTGTGGCGCTCGCTCTGCGGCCAATAATAGTGACTGTGCGCGTCTGCGTGATTCCACCGTTGCACTCGGGCGCGCTCCAGGAGAGGTCACCGAGTCTGGAGTGGTTACTTCGCTCAGCTGACGAGATGTTCCCGATTTTCTTGAACCATCCTAGGCTATCTTTTCTCGTCTGATTGACGGTTTTCTCCGGTGAGCTGCCGCTGATGAGCTGCTTCCGTGTCAAGGTGTACAGCAGAGAGTCGACGAAACCTGTACTCGCAATCAAGGATCCCGCCAGGAGCGAGTAGCTGTTGGGTAGATTCGCTCCTCCGTTGGCCATACTCCACATGCGACCGGCAGACAGCGGTAGTGTGAGAATGATGTAGACAGCCGGGTAGAGAACCATAAGCTTGGCAGCGCGGTCGATCTTGGCCATTGTGGCAGTTTGGGCTGCAGTGGGCATAATAACGCTCATGGTCTTTTTCAGATGAAGCAAAACAAGGGCGTAGATGATGATTGTACCAAACTGCACCATGAAAACCCAGATATAGTGCAGCGCCAGTCTTTCTCTTTCATAGTTGGACGAGGCCCAGCACCAAGCACCAGCGCGGACAAAGTACTTGTCGTGATACATTATAGGGCCCAGTGCAGTCAAAATGAGTGACAAGATCCAGGTTCCGATAATGAGGATGTAAAAAGTCGTGGTATCGAAACGTTGTCCCTTGACGGCGCAGTAAAAGGTATGAAAGGCGATGAAGCAAACAAAAAAACCCGACGAGACATCCCCAATCTGAAGTAACCATCCCTGTGCGAAACATGCGCGGGTGGGAGCAAGCATGGCGTTAATATCGACCCAGTGGAAAGAAAGCAGGAACGATAGGCCTTGCTGCAAGTCGGCGATCAGTAGGTTCATGATGAGAACGACATATTGGTTCTGGGCATGTTAGCAAGCGGCCAGCGGTGCAATAGACATCGTCAGACTGACATATCCAATGTAGGTACGATAGTGCTTCCGCCATGAAATGAATCTCCAAATGATAAAGGCCAGAAGAATTGTTGTCGACACCACAGACAGTAGACCAAATATTCCGGGAGCAATAAGACCTGATCGCAGACCTGGTTCTAAGGGGTCGATACTGAAAGGATATTCAAAGTATTGACCTCCAGTGGTGGTATTGGTAACGATAGTGGTCGTGGTTGAGTCGCCATCCATAGTTGCGGCTTTGCTGTCGTTATCGCGAAGATGCAAGAAGAAGATGGTTGCAGAGGCTGGTATTGATTCGTGGAGTTGTTGAGCGAATGTCCTTAACTGGAAGGCTTGCCACAAAGATGTGTAAGATGTGGTCGCCAACAAATCTGCTTGTGAAAGTGAGGTCCCGTTGCATGTGAGGTGAAGCCTATGCAGGCCTGTGTTTACGATCTGTGAGGACCGCGGGTGTCCAGGTCCGTGAGACTATATGGAAGAGATTCGCATCGATTGATTTGATGCTAGGTGCAGATGGATTAAGAATATTGTTGGAAAGTGTAGAATGGTGAGGACGTCCCGATAGTATTCACTCCAAAGATGTCGGCAAAGTGAAGACCGCGAAGATACCGGCCAAAGAGTTGCAATTCCGGGCCAGAGAGATCGGTTTTCAGGGCTGCGAAGAGGGAGGTGGTAGAAGTGTAATGGATATACTGTAGGTTCCTGGCCCTGGCCCTGGCGGTGGGTAATTCGGTACAAGGATGTACAAAGTGGTTGCAGGCTAGATTAGTAGACGAACCAAAAGTAGCGTGGCAGCGACAGGGAGACCCTTCGGTGCAGGACTAGGTCAAAGATGTCTTACTTGATGATTCCATAGGGCATAGACGAAGGATGCTCAAGTAGAACGCAAGACTTGCCTCATCGGGAACTGTGTACTCACAGGAACAAACAAGCTTGGAAGGCATGGACGTACTGCATGGCGGGACTCTAGCGAAGAGTGGACATTGCGATGGGAAGGAGACCGTCGACTAGTCGCATGGCCCAAACTCGTGGCGGCCATGCTTGAATCCGCGGCGAAGACGAGGGCTTGAAACAGATCGGCTGCGCAAGAGTGAACCGCTTCGCTTTCTAGTCCTGTCGTCCAAGGGAACCCTTGGAAAGAGCGGGGAATTTTATGCGCAAGCCGTGAACTAGGCAACTTGGATATATTACTTGACCTGTGCGCAAGTGCATAGTACGGTACCTGACGTCCTCGACTTGATGGGTCCCGGCAGAGAAACTGGTGCAAGCCTTTCCCAGCAGTAGCTGAATCAATAGCTGGTGCAGCAACACTGATGTATGTACCTTACATGTAGTCAGTACAGAAGCAGTTCATGTACATGTATGGTTGTGCTGTTGTTTCCGCGACTCATGTCCTTCGGCAAAGAGTCGTGCAGACGGCAAGAGAGATGCAGCTGGACTATGGAGCGACCCATGGTTCGTTCTCGTCGTTCGGGGAGAAGGTGGACAGCGATCGCCTGGGGTGATCAACTGAGCTGAAGGTTGCTCACTTCGGTCCATCGTCGGTTGGAAAAATGTTGGATTCGCCGTCGAGTAAGGAAATGTGGCACAGCAACAACACTGAGTTGATCAACTGCGAGCTAAAAGGTCATTGTGGTCAGAATATCAGGGAACACTCTCAACTCCTACGCTTCGGACATAAGAGCTTAGATACTGTGACTTCATCAAGAGCTGCCGGCATGGAGACAGACAAGAAGAAGCACGAGATACCTAGTGGATAATCGATGAGTCCCGAGCGGTACGAGGTTGAAGGACTACCTAGGTAGAAGTCGCCCTCGCCGTCCAGGAGAGTTCAAGGTTCTCCAGCTCAATCCAGGGTTCAAGCTCTTTCGCACGAGCCAGCGGCCCGCAATTTACCCCATTGAATCTAGCCTTTGTCTCACCTCCCCAGCTTAGACGTTTCACGGACTTCATCCTACATGTATCCAACACCACTTATCAAGCTCAGGCTGGCTTTGTCCGTGGCTTGCGAGCGCTTTGCCAAAGTTCGACCCTGCGTGAAGTCCTCCGGTGAAAGAACAAGCAGGAAGGAATCCTGCCCGGCAAAGGATCTCTTCCATGGTCCTTCTCGGCTCGGTTCCACGGCACTGTCGCGTGTGTGCATAAACGACGACAATTCGAAACGAGTGGCGCAGCGTACCGTAGCAGCGATGTGCAGCAATCAGCTGGAGGTCCTGCGCGCGAGATTCGTCCTTCGGAAAGGCGGAAAGCAAGCTTGGGGATGCGATCGTCCCTACGTGAAACCAAAGTCTACCAAGCACACAAACCACCCTCAAGAATTGCAACATCTGGAGAATGCCTGACTCATGACAAGAGGAAGTGTCTAGACACGAACTGACGACGACGACGACTTTTCGTGATGTTCCTAGCTTCCCAGACTTCTTCTGTTAGGGCACAGCTGCCGATCATTATTTCGTCCTTGGCCATCTATTCTGCTATAGACAACTAGATGGACGGATCCGTCGATCCGTCGTACATCCTCGCTGCGCTCGTTGGTGACGACACGGCCATGAATCGACGCGAGTTGTTTTGGTCTCGTCGTTCGATTCGCGTTTCTTAGTAGTATGTCTTCGTGTTCTGTTCCTTGTCCTTGTCCTTATTTTCTTCACACTATATTGTCCTTCGGCAGTTGCTGTCTGTCAGTACGCAGTCACTCTTCCCTGGATGAGGTACAGCTAGTCGCGCATGGTATGGCGGGATAGCGATCCAGAGAGCCATCATATAGTCGTTATATTCCGTAGCAGCCTGTAAACAAGTCCACAGTACCTAGCCACTCTGCCTCAATGCATATCTCACTCCATATCATCAATGCTCACTCCACATCATCAATGTCACTTGAATCCATTGTGCTCTCAGGATAGAACATCAAAGCAAGCAAGCGCGTGGAAATGTGGGGTAGATATAATGACGTATTGTAATTGCAGTCAATACATGTACAGTAGGTAGTTGCTGGACCATTCACTTCACTGTTCAAGCTCCTCTTCATCATTTCATCTTCCAATCATACAACAAATACATCATCTATCACTATCCTCACGAGAGCATAGAACGACCAGATACGCCAAATATTTCCAAGCCAGCAAAATGTCGGTCACAAACACTGGAACCTCCCTCTTCCGCAATGCCCTCCTCATCGAAAGCGCCGCAAACATCTTCGGAGGAGCAGCGATGCTCTTGATCCCACACAAGATCCTCTCTTGGATGACACACACCACGACACCAATCACACCTCTCTCCACAAACCTAGTACAATGGCTCGGTGGATTGGTTATTGCGCTGGCTACACCTCTCGTCATGAGTTATCCCAACACAGCACTCGGTATTGCGAGTAGATACACCACATATTGGACTCTGGGGGCTGGAGAAGTGTGCATCATTGCTGTAATGGCTGTACAAAGCATGTCGGGTAGATGTGCGTTTACGAGTACTGCTGTCATGGGTTCCATTGCCGTCCTTGGTCCAACTCTGGCGTGGAGAGTGTTTTGTTTGGTGTACAAGCCTGAATGGATTGGATCCCTTCAAGATGGAAGGAAGTCACTCTAGAGGTTGGGAACCGATGAAAAGATGCCCGAGAATGTTATATTGAATGTTTGCAACTAGTTGACGACTGTTCCTCCGCCCGTAATACCTTGACTAACCATCCACTGTCTGTCACAAAACTTGCCATCACTCCTACTACGTGGAATTGAGTGTTCCGGTTCACGACAGTATCTTGCGATGTGACACAGACGGCCTGTGATATCCACGCGCCGATCAAAGTATTGCCGAGGCATCTAATATACTGTCACTCCCCAATGCGCTCGCAAATCCTACCGAAAGCGGTATAATCAAATGATACACGAAATAGATGGTCTGCAGCGGAGATGGTGGGATATAATTCTTTTCGGACAGAGCGGCGTTTGTGCACTAAGCTACAACGAACATGACGGGTGTATCAACTCAGACCATCACCTATTCCTGTCTGGAACAACGCCCTGCTCAAGATCCTCGAACCCTTCTTCCGTGGAGTGAATAGGTTCCGCAGCCGCGGGATCGTCGTTCCTGGTTCCTGCCGCCTGTTCCTGGACCTCATCGATCAAATGTTCATCATCATCAGCTTCATCATCATATAATTCGTTATGCGCAGCGTCAGTCGTGATGCTGAGAGAAGAAGCCGGTGCCTTGGCAAGCGAACGTACGACGTCGCCTTTGCAAATCGGGCATGTGCGTCGCCGTGTTGTAAGCCATGGTGTGCTAGAGAAAAGCCAATCAGTGTTTTGGTCTATCATATGCAAACGTCTTCTTAGACTTACATGCATTCCGCGTGGAACTCATGGCCACACGGTAGGCTCATCACTCGACTGACACCGTCGACGTACTCCTCGAGACAGACGACGCATTCCCTTTGCCTGCCACCGTATTTTCGTCTCCATTCCGCCAGTCCGGCTTCGTTTTTTTCTTGTACCTGATCGAGGCTGGCTGATTGTCCTAAGCTCGAACTACTGGCGACCGCATCACCTGCCGTCCTGGACCTCGGCCGTTGCCGTATCGGTCGTGCTCCAGATTGAAGTAATGGCGTCGTCATTGTAGGCGATGTCGGAGTACTTGTGGGTGATGCAGGTGGGCTGTTGGATGTCGAGCTGCCTGTCGTACTAGCAATAGTTTGGTAAGTCCTAACCGGCAGTTTATCAACGACCGACTTTGGAGCTCGCCATCTGCGGCGCCTGATGCGTGAACGGATAAGCAAGAGCGCGTATACTACAGTGAGCGTAACGAGAGGCGAAACGACAAGAACAAGCAAGGTATCGAGGAAGGGTGACGAGGACATTGATGTCGGCTGCAGCGTCACCCAAAGCCCTTGATGAGAGACTGGCTGATCAGACTCATCATGCGAGTCTTCCCTACCTTGCGACAAAGGTCGTATCTTATCGTCGGGCACTGGTGTTTCTTCCAGAATCCGCACGGCTTCGGCGTTTGCCAAATCGACATGCTCGTCTTTCCATGACAGTCTGCCAAACCAGCTTCCCGACAAGCCGACGGTTTCTGATTTGGACGATTTGTCTTCGACCTTTGGCTTTCTTGTAACCACTCTGTCGTCCGTGTACTGACCGCTGCTGGGCGTGATAATACCACCTTTTGGCCCTGCTTGTTCTTTCTCCTTGCTATTCTTCGGTGAGGTGTCCCTGATTGTAGTGTCTACCTTGCCCACGTTCTTCTCCACAAGGTCTGGGTCTCGCCAGTCGTGTACTCCGATAACAAAGCCGTCGTGGTTCGATTTCGACTTAGGTTTGGCGGTAGGTCTGACAGTAGCTGTGCTCTTAGATGTTGTCGTTCTGTCGCCTGCTTGCTCCCCCGCATTGAAGTCTTCCAGTAATACCCAATCAAGACTTCCACTACTTGGTGGTCTTCGACTGGCCTTCTTCGATGGAACTGATCTTGAGCCGAAGAACGAGCTCATCCAGCTTGAACTCTTCCAATGTCCGAAGCTATCTTTGGTCTTGGCTGTATTAAAAGGTCCAACGCGAGACTGAGCTTTGGGTACGGAAACCTTCTTGGGTCCATTCACCACGTTATCTTTCTGGGTATTTTTGAGAGCAGGCTTGTTCGACTTCTTTGACGACTCGTCCTGACCGGCAGAGGATGTAGACTTTTCTCCAGTAGCGATACCAAGCCTAGCGACACCCCCGAGAGACATATCGCCATAGCGAGTGCCAGAAGGTATGAGTGAGGAAAGCAAGTGGGCAGTAGTGTGCGAAGTGAAGACAGCGGGAATGCTAACGTTCGAAGTATCGCCGCGTCCATACATAGTCACGAGTGCACCACCACGGACGTTGTCTCCTACGATGACAGCTGTGGCGCCTCTTCTCTGTGCCCATTTGACCTTTTCCAGAAAGCCACAACCACCACGAGTCAACAGCACGATTTTTCCAGTTATCTCGGCGCTTTCCTGGATGGACTGAATGTCGGCGTGACCGGGCTTCTTCAGAAAAGGTGTGAGGTCGACCGGGGTATTTGGATCGTGATGGAGGTGATCATCTGTACCATCGTCCGCTGCAGGAACGCCTTGATTTCCATCGTCTGGGGCTTCGTATGATGAGTCGCTTCGTTTGACGCGTACCGGATTCTTCTCCGCTACAGGGAACGTATTTCCAGAAGTCTTGAACTTGTCGCCAGTATCGCTCCGTGATCCGGATACACCACGATATCCGCCCTCTGCCCAGCCAGGTACATCGCTACATCCAAGCTCCCCTTCTGCACGATTGACTCCGCCTCTTCCGAAGTTGTCATCTCCGAAGCCACTGCCTATCCATAGTTGTCCGCTGAAGCCATGGGAGGGTAACAGCGGTCCGAAGCTAGCCGGTCTGGCGAGGAAGAAGGTGGAATTATCGTCCGTTAGACTGATGATAGCAGATGGTGGGAATAGGGACGAAGGGCTATGCCAGTTGAAGAGGGATCTGGAGTTGCCATCATGATGCTTGACGTGGGATGTTTGCGAAGATCGTGAGGTGGCAAGATACGAAAGTAGAACGATGGCGGATAGGCAGGACGTGAAAGCGAGCAGCAGCCGCAGGGGGCGCATGATGGATTGCAGGGGCCGTACGAATGCTGCGGAGGCGAACGACCAGTATCACAATGAGAACATATGATTTTGTGAGATCGGCCTCTGGTTGCGAGTGCCAGGAATCCGAAAGTGGGCAATGCGATGTGAAAATGATTGGATAGGTGAAGTAGATGCGGTGTATGTACAGTGATAGTCGTAGGGCATAGGGCAGAGACGGAGATATCGGGCGTGATCGCTCAAGCGGTCACGCGGTAAGCCAAGAATCACCACTGCGGCTTGTCGGTTGTCGGTTCGCGGCACCACAGGTTCGACGCGGGGACACTGCAGCGCTGTGAATTTTGATATCAGAACGTGTTGGATGTGGCAAGAAAGGAATGAAGCAATTCACAGAAGGTTCGTGGCAAACGAAGGATCAAAATGCAAAATGCAACATGCAGACATTGCGGACATAGTTATCATAAACCTCCGCCCGCAATAACCGAGTCAATTCAGGCTTGTGAAAGCATATCACGTGAGTTCGTGACAACCAGGCATAATTCGACTGCGGGGTGCTTATTATTCGGATTATGCATATTGATATTGCATACATCCATGTACGTTTATGGACGGGAACTTTGTTGTAGACACCTCACGTGTCGAATTAGGCGCAAGATCAGAACCCCGACGACGTCCCAAAGCCAATCCATTACACGTGTGAGTGTCCTAAGTTATTATTGTAGAAGCATGGCACATCTGCTATGGAAAATCTGCAATGCATTCTCTCGGGATCAAGAAACCATGAGAAGTACAAGTGGAAGCCCACCGTCACACCATGCTACCATTGATACATTGTATGTTTCGTGACGCGAGACTTACACAAGGCTCCGTTCCTCTTTCACCGTCTTTCTGCGGCTTCCCGGATTAGACGTGTGATCGTCAATCATTCGCGTCGAAGATACACAGCCTTGCACGATCGAAGAATTCCAGTGGATGTTGTTGACAGACGGCGATGCTGATTAGGCCATTTGTGGCACGATATGACACAACTATCATTGCAACAAGCTTTAATATTTGCTTTGCACCAGGCTGCCCTGCGCACATGCCGGTTAATCGGTATCAGACCCTACTCGGGTTGCACGGCGCAGTGTACGTCTGTACGATGGAAGAGAACGTGCCACAGTAGCGCACTATAGTCGCATAGTTCCCAGAAGAGGCAAAAGCATGGAATGCGTGAACGAAGCTTAGATGCGATTCTGAAGACGGTAAAAATTGCCATCGGGAATTGCCCGTGATGCTCGAGTTTCTAATGCCGTCGTAAGTAGTGTGGGGATATCAGAGATCTGCAACGATTTTCTGCGCCGCGTCGTCATCGCGTCAATTGTTGTTTCTGGAGTCTCGAGATCGGTCTTTTTCTGAGACATGTCCTGACCTAAACCGACTCAACGGGGACATAACGTTGGCGTTTCACGCTATCTGGATCTCCATCGTGAATAAAGTCAATGGGCTATCTATCAATTCACCAGTCGCTTCGCTCGACGGCCCAATTTCGTATGCTCGCAAGTGATTTCCTGTGGTGTTGGATAAGCCCCAATAATAGTAATGGAGGGAGAGAACGACAACACAATGGTCAAGTATGGTAAGATCGTCGGAGTCGTCGAATCGAATCGCGAGATTTTCAGATTTCATCCCACCAACCCCAAGCCCATTTGCGCACATCTCCCTCGCTATCTTTTTCGGTTCCACTCAACGACGCGTGCATTGACTCGGTACGTGGTGTACTGTAGATCATCCGTTCATGCTCAAACATGGACGCCAGCGGCAATAACCTACCTTACCGTACTCGACAAACCCTGGCCCAGAAGCTACTGCCGTTGTACTCGTAATTCATCAGCCTCCATCGACCTTGACGTTTTTGCATGAGGCATGGCCGTTCGACCCGACAATTTTTTCCCAGAGCTCAAGCGGAGAAGGTGCGACTCGCGCCCCTCCTGCGTCATCAAGGTTGCGCCTACTCTACCTTAATTCTCACTGCATGTAAATAGTGTACATCTCACCTTCCACCGCCTCTGTCTCTTTCGCCTCGTCTCATCCTCCTCTACACATCTTTACTCTTTGATCCTTTACGTTTCCTTTCCTCTGCTGTACTATTAGCCAAAGTATCGATATCCAAGCCTACCTACCATACCTGTTATAGGCCCATTGTCAGAGTATCCGAAACAACTATCGATACACCACCTATTCTCTGCAAGCCTACGACACCATGAATATTGACGCGCCGACGGGTGGCATCAGTCTACCGTTTCTCAAGCGGAAAGATGGACCGGCCCATGAGAGTAGAGTTCCTGGACTCGAATGGATGCCCAATAGAATCCGCAACCATTTTATCGCCATGGCTGGCGAGTTCTGCGGTACTTTTCTCTTCCTCTTCTTCGCTTTCTCAGCTACTCAGGTAGCCAACGCTGCAACCTCAGGCGGCAACACGTCAGGCGATGGTTCTCTTAGTCAGGTACCAAACACCTCTTCGCTGGCATTCATATCCTTGGCTTTCGGCTTCTCGCTAGCCGTTAATGCATGGGTCTTTTTCCGCATCAGTGGTGGTCTCTTCAACCCCGCCGTAAGTCGACTAAAATCATGGGGGATCACACGTACTGACAATCGAAGGTAACTCTAGGCATGTGCCTAATCGGGGCTGTCAACTGGACTCGAGGTCTTCTCGTCTTTATCAGTCAGATTATCGGATCCATGTGCTCAGCCGCCGTTGTGTCCGCTTTGTTTCCCGGCCCCCTCAATGTTTCGACTACTCTAGGAGGTGGCACATCCATCGCGCGTGGCTTGTTCATCGAGATGTTCCTTACCTCAGAGCTGGTCTTTACCATTTTCATGCTTGCTGCCGAGAAGCACAAGGGAACCTTTCTCGCTCCAATCGGAATTGGACTTTCCTTGTTCATCGCTGAACTTACAGGTATGTGTTGACAGTCTCGGATCACTGAGTGACTTCCGTCTGACATTCCCTAGGTGTCTACTTCACCGGTGGTTCTCTTAACCCCGCACGTTCCTTCGGCCCATGCGTCGTCCTCAGAACCTTTCCAGGCTATCACTGGATCTATTGGCTAGGACCCTTCTTGGGAAGTCTCCTCGCAGTCGGCTTCTATCGCTTCATCAAGGCTCTCGAGTATGAAACAGCGAACCCAGGACAAGACTTCAACGACAAGGAGATGGAGGTGTTCAACCCTGATGAGGATCCTGCAAGAGCATCCGATGTTGCTAGGCCCAATGTCGCGGTAGGACGTAGTGAGTACATAGCGGATCAGAACGGCATACATCGCTCACGCGATGTTACTGCAGACACAGGTAGCACTATCGGTGGTCCAGGCTCCGCACGCCCTCCGGCTCGCTACGACGGTGAAGGTAATCTCGAGCCGCCAAAAGAAGACTATGAGCATGAGCAAGATCCAGAGCAAACAGAGCAAGATCATAGCCATCTCGAGATCCCTTCCTCCACCGATCGATACCGAAACGCGCCGGACGCAGAGAATGGTAACCTCGGTGGCAGCTACCGTGTATCGGGACTGTAGAGTGGAAACAGCAAGAGCAAGCATGACAACGATTTTGACACAGAAAGCATTGGGGCGGTATCTTGGAAATCATGGCGGGCGTATTATCGGAATTGGGCACAACGGGACGAAGTTACGAAGCAACCATGATATGGACAGCATGGCGTTGGTTGTTTGAACATATGTGGCCTAGATCGATGTCCAGAGGCTGGCTTCTCTTCATCTTCATACACACGATACCTATCATGCATGCATTATTCCTACACAACTGATTATTCTCTAACTGTGACTACTCCTTTCGATACAGAAGAACCCTGTATGCTTTCATCGGTCTACACAAAAACATACATTACCATGGTCTGCTGCTACCGTCTCATGGTGGCTGGCAGCTGTTCCGACCATGTCCTATGTGTCTCTGAAGTATTGCTGATAACGGAAAACCGCAAATATCAGCGGTTCCGTTCTGCTTCGGAAAATGGTAATGCGTTAAATCGATAGTCAGTTTAGATTGACCACCTGCATCTTCCCCGGACATCTGTCGATCATCAACATCTTCATCTACGTCATCACGTGCTCCCAATTTGTATCATCGAAACACTGACTTATGTTGATTCTGTGCACTTAATTATTCAGTCCTTGAGATTGTGGCTTCTTTGTCGCATAAACATGGCGACCAGATCGCCGTCGCTGTGCCGGCAGTGCATAACAAGATCCCAGCAGCACTTTTCGAGTCTTTCAGTTCTTAGGCAGCCACAGTCTTCACGATCGGTACATTCGTTCGCGCAAAAGCCTCCGAAGGCCTATCTCGCTTGCAGACCGTCGGGCATATCATCTCTCAGATCAATAAAGAATGGCCAAAGATCGCATCAGTCGCAGTTCTCACCGCTCACACCACCTTCGCCGGAGTCTTTAGGCGCACCACGTGCGGCGAAACAGTATCGCAGGACTCGAAAGTTCTTTCGCCGACTGATACAGCTGACGCTTCTGTCTGGAGTCGTCTATGGTATCGATGAGTACATGTACGATGCCTGTATAACGCGCTCCTTCCGAACATTCTCTACTGGTCTCCTGACGGCACTCGACTACAAGGTCAACTTTCGAGAGAACCCTTTGATAGGGGAAAGTGTGACCGACGTACATCACCGAGCTGCCGAGCGATTGTTTCATCTGTTACACACAAATGGCGGTCTGTACCTCAAAATCGGTCAGGCTATCGCCATGCAGAGCGCCATTCTACCACCAGAGTTTCAGAAGATGTTTGCGAGGATGTTCGATGATGCCCCGCAAAATACGTGGGAGGAGGTCAAGCAGGTTATCAGGGAAGACTTTGGGAAAGAGGTGGAAGAAGTGTTTGGTGTCAGCTTCGAGCATGACGGAAACAGCGACGCAGGAATAATGGAGAGGACAGCCAGAGCTAGTGCAAGTGTCGCACAGGTCCACTGGGCACGTCTTACAGACGGAAGAGAGGTTGCAATCAAGGTACAAAAGAGAGAGATTGCTCGCCAGGTAGGCTGGGATCTTTGGGCTTTCAAGGTCGTTGCCAAGGTATACACCTGGTGGTTCGAGATTCCACTATACAGCATGGTCCCTTATATTTCGGAACGGTTGATGCTGGAGACGGACTTCGAGAACGAAGCGAACAATGCCGACAAGATGCGTCAATTGGTCCAGGCAGAGCCTCGCTTGAGTGGTCGCGTCTACATCCCCAAGGTCTACCGCGAACTATCGTCCAAGCGAGTTATGACAGCAGAGTGGATCGAAGGAGTACGACTGTGGGACAAGGAAGGCATCGAGACGAAATGGCGAGGTGGCTGGAGACAAGGTAGTCCTGGTTCCGGCGGTCGTCTCCTGGATCCTCCAAGCAAAGAGTCTCTCGCTGGGATTCACACTAACAACCCAAATGATGAAAAGCTCAAACCGGCAAGAGATTCTTGGAAGGGTGCAGACGGCAAAGGCGGTCTCGGACTCTCCTACAAGCCCGTCATGGAGACTATGGTCTCTCTTTTCTCTGCACAAATGTTCCTTTGGGGCCTGGTACATTGCGATCCTCACCCAGGCAACATCTTCATCCGACGTCTTCCAAACGGTAATCCGGAACTCGTCCTCATTGATCACGGTCTATACATCAACATGACCCCGTCTTTCCGTCACGACTACGCACTCTTCTGGAAATCGCTCATGACTTTTGACAACGCCACGATCAAGCGCATTGTCGAGGGCTGGGGCATCAACAGCCCTGACCTCTTCGCCAGTGCGACGCTCATGCGTCCGTATACGGGCGGCGATAAGAGCACCAGCGAGCGCATCCGCGGCCTCAGCAAAGCAGAAGAGAACAAACGTGCCTACGAGATGCAGATGCAGATGCGCAAGGGCATCAAAGAGATCCTCGGGGACGAGAAGAAATGGCCACAAGAACTGATCTTCATCGGCCGCAATCTGCGTATCGTGCAGGGCAACAACCAGTTCCTCGGCTCGCCGGTCAACAGGATAAAGATTACCGGTATGTGGGCCAGTCGCGCATTGACCGAGTCGCCTGATCTGGACTGGAAGCAGAGGTGGAAGCACTATGGTAGCCACATCTATTTCAGAACGGTGCTGTTTGGAACCGACTTTATCTTCTTGTACAGTAAGATCAGGCAGTGGCTTGGCTTGGGTAAGGGCATGGACGATGATATTGAGCAGCAGATGGCGCAGATGGCCAAGGTGAGTTCTCTGTGAGGAGTGGTTCCAGACGAGTGCTAACCGAGTGCAGGGCTATGGCATCGAAATGCAGCATGGTGTTTTCGAGGGCTAGACACGATTCTGTACAGCATGAGCGATGCGTTCCGGCGTTGAGACTGTTCTGTGTTTCTGAGGGCTCTTTTTTGGCATTCGTGTATGGGCTGTAGAATTGAATATATTCTCCACCACCTAATCAGTCTGTCTATTCACCAGACGGATCCAAGTCTCTCCAAGAGAGCACTGCACATGAGGAATAGATGAAACTCTGTACATACATGACTACAGTGCTGTAACACCAAGCCAACCCTGACGCCTGCTTTTTCTCTGAATGGCCAGTCCTACCAGTCTCATCTTGAATAAGCGACTCGACAGGAGGTCAATACTTCGCCGATAGGTCCTTCAAAAATCTTCGTCACAATTCGCAAAAACATTCAAGCATCTTCGTCGCCCAGTAGTCCCTTCAGCGCCCTCTCCCACCGACTTCCAAATGGCCGTGTTCGTAATAATAAAAAAAGGGTATAAACACTCATCTGATCGTGAATAGCAAAACCAAACCACACTGCTACGCTGCGATGCGTTGCGCTGCGTCGACTTCCAATTTTTCTGCGGTCGTGCGGCTTACATGACAGTACAGCCGGACTTCTTGTCGCCCTTGACGTTCTTGACTTGTAGCGCGACGCGCGCCGCTTCAGTAAATGCCTCGTTGACACCGCGGTTCTTCATTGCTGAGCACTCTGTTCGTCATCAGCGATCGTGATCTGTACAGACCCTAGGGTGGATGATTGACGTACCAAGATATCTAAGCGCCCTGATCTTCTCCGCAACGGCAAGACCTTGCTTGTAATCGATCATTGGTTTCTTGGGTTCTGTCCTTGTCGCGTCCTCCTCTTCGGCGGCGTTTTCGCGCAAGTCGCACTTCAGGGCCACGAGCACGAGACGCACGCCTGGGCAGTTCTCGGCGATTTCGGCGACCCATTTCGATTCGACGTTTTCGAGCGAGTCAGCGGAGTCGACCTGTGCGAGGTTAGAGATGGCGGTGTCAGGAAATGCTGGAGGTCACTTGCGCTGAAGCACAACATGATGCAGTGAGTGTCATCGTAGGAGAGCGATCGCAGACGGTCGAATTCTTCTTGTCCGGCGGTGTCCCAGAGTGAGAGCTCGACGTGGACATTGTCGATGAAGATGTCGTGGACGTAGTTCTCGAAGACGGTTGGTTCGCTGATGTTTGTGAGTAATGGATCGCGTGGAACCTCGATTCCGGGAGTGGTTGCACATACTAGACTGTAGGGAAGTAACTGCGACAATGTCAGCACGAGAATCGAAGTAATTCGCGATTATCAAACATACCCTCTCGTGAAGACGTTTAGCAACGATGTCTTTCCGCATGCACCATCGCCGCTAAAGATGAGATGTCAGCCCTTGCATGTCTTCTGCCGGCCTTGCGCATGTGTTGACGTACAGTAGCACCAGCTTGCGCTGAACGGTCTTACTTCCTCCACAAAGACCCATGTTGACAATATTTCAATGATTCGCGAATCGACGTAGTGGAGAGTATGAGAATAACGGAGGATCGAGTGGAGAGTAATGCGCCGAGTCCGGATGGCTGGACTCCAACAGTGCGGCTGTGGCTGACGACTCAAGTGCCTCGATCTGCTTTTCTTGAATAATGACGAGACAAGTCTTGGTCGTTGATGCGGAGAAGGATGAGTTCACGAGCGACCGTTGGAGGGGTTGGACAGCAACACGCGAAGGAGACAGCGGTTTGGAATAAAGATGGAAGTCTGTACACGAATCGAATGACTTTGTTTTGCGCGGGTATGGTGCGTGAATAACGGACTACACTGGAGTGGAGATGACCTTGATGGATACGGGGAAGGTATCAGTGCTTGCAATGGTGACTACGGTACGGCTATTTGACTGTCTGTCGACCACGGCTTGAGCCTTGATAGCGGAGATCATTTCAGCAAAACCCCCGGCCGGACCAAGCAAAATCAAGACCAGAACCGGCAGGTTGGTCTGCTTTGATCGTTTAGTCGTTTCTCGCACTCCCGCCATCTGTGCACGATCATGTACTGTAGCGTGCGCTGTGGATAAATCTTGGCCAGTCGTGATGATTATACTTCCTCACACATCGACCAGGATGCATTGCCTCCATTCGACAGCAATTCGTCTTGAGATGCAGCGAAGTCTTCGAGGCGGTGAACTGGAGCCACCATCTGGTGACGCTGCAGTCGCTCGCGTGATGGATCGATCGACATAGATGCCCTTTGATATACAGAACCTCGGCATGACCCGCTGGAGAATTCGCTCATGCATGTCACTCAACAGCCTACCGTGCTAAGAGCTGTCTCGGATGTGTCAAACTAAACTACATGTATTATGCCTTGACCTACGCATATCACGCTTTCGGGAATTCCATCTAACAATACCATTTGGCTGATTGACATTACGAACTGCAAGGCACAGATATGTGGGCAAAGAGTCTTACCGATGTTCATAAATTCTGGTATCATTATTTGTATCCACTCTCGAGCCAAATCATTCGTCGTCAATCTTCTGCAGTCCGATCCTGCCTGTCAGCCTAGAGCCAAGATCTCCAGCGTCTGCCTGCTTATGCAGCTTTCCAACGAAGCGACCCTTATCCGATCGAATCTTGTCGTCTTCCTCCTGCTGCCTTCGCTCCTTCTCCGCAAGGTCCGCGAGACGCCTCCGTCTTTCGTCCTCAAGCGAGCTGGCGTTATTTTGCATAGCGGCCAAACGCTTCGCCTTCTCTTCCGAGTCGTCCTTCGCAGCAGTCGGTGAGGGCCTCCTTGAACGATATGGCTCATAGCTAGGTGATGGGCGACGGTCTCGGCGATCCGAACGTTTGTCGCTGCGGTCACCATCCCTCCTGCGTTGATCTGGCGAGCGGGATCTAGATTTTGATCGAGAGTCGGAGCGACGAGGAGTTGAGTATGACTTTCTGCGATCGTATCTGTCTCGATCGTCTCGCCTCCTGCGCTCTGGCGACTTTGAACGTGAAGGGCTGCGTCTTCTCCTATGATATGAGTCCTCCCGGTACTCTCTACGATCCCGCTCGTCGTGTCTGTCCCGGTGTGATCGGTGTCTGTGAGGGTGACGGTCCTCATCACTGTGACGTCGTCGTTTTCTTGACTTGTCCTCGTCGTCGTCCCTGTGTCTGTGTTTTCGATGTTTGCGATCCTTGTCGTCCTCGACATCTTGCCCGGCGATTTTCAACAGCTGGCGTCTTCGGGTGGGATCGTTCATCATTGCTTCGTACGCAGCCTGCTCCTGCTGTTTGATTGCCAGCATTGGGTCATTCTTGACTTTGATTGCTGTATCTTTGGCGCTGTTCAAGCTCTGCACTGCCATAAATCCGTCCTGTGTCGAGTTCTTCTTCATCGCTTCTGTCTGGTCTCGCTTGACCAACCCGTCCAGTCGTCTCTTGCCCAGCAAATAGCCTTCCATCTCCTCTGTCGTACCAAGCTGGCCGTTTGCCGGTCCACTGTACATCCAGTCGACTTTGTCTATTCGCTTTTTTCCACCAGCAGCTTCTTGTGCTTGCTGCATCTCTTGATTCGCGCGCTCCTCCGCTCTCTCCTTGAGCATTGCATCCGTCTTCTTCCTTTCATCCAGCGCTTTTCTTTCCTCCTCCCACACCTTCCGCTGGTTTGACATGAGCACTGGGTGCCATGATTTCTTCAAGTTGAGATCTCCGCCCATGGTGACTGATGTTCGTCAAGATCCGTTACAAGGTTTGGTTAGCGAACGTGGTCACGTTCGTGGAAGGTTGAAAGGAGAGTGAAGCGCAACGCGACGGATACTCTGCTTGCAGTGCAGTCGCTCTTGCCTCGTAGATGCCAAGCGTTTGCCCCAGGATCTTTAAAGTGGGCCTGGCCATGAGCTTATCGATAACGACACCGCAGCTCACTCCAGGCTTCACATGTCATCGGCAAACACGACGTTTCGACCTTCAAAGTACCTGACATCACACAGTCAACCGACACTTCCCGTCAGGTGGAAGTTCTTATATTAGCCTACGATATACCATACGCTACACGAATAACGACATCTAATACGCGCGCAACATGTCAGACGATGATGACTTCATGCAGGACTCCGACCAGGAGGAGTGCGTCTCGTGCCCATTCATGAAAGGATAATGCTGACACAGAGACAGCTACGATTTCGAATATGAGGACGAAGATGAAGACCAAGGTGGAGATGTCGATATCGAAAACAAATACTACAACGCCAAGCAGATGAAGGTGGACAACCCCGAAGAAGCAATTGACGAGTTTCTTGGTGTGCCTGCTCTGGAAGAAGAAAAGGGAGACTGGTATGTCTCACCACGACCCATGAGACATCCCACTGATCGAGATATAGGGGTTTCAAGGGTCTCAAACAAGCCATCAAATTGGAATTCAAGCTCGGTCGATTCGACAAGGTGTGTTACGCAGCAATATCACGTGGTGGTCTTCAAAACACTAAGTCTGCCAGGCTGTTGCACACTACCAAGAGCTCTTGACCTATGTCAAGTCCGCAGTCACTCGAAACTACTCCGAAAAGTCCATAAACAACATGCTCGACTTCATTGAAAAGAACGCCGAAAGCGAAGAGGCGAACAAGTGCATGGAAAAGTTCTACTCTCAGACACTCGACTCGTTCCAGAGCACCAACAACGAAAGATTATGGCTGAAAACCAACACAAAGCTTGCGCGACTGTGGCTTGATCAGAAGGATTACCGACGATTGACGGACAAGGTCCGCGAGCTACACAAAGCTTGCCAGCTCGAAGACGGCACGGATGACCCGAGCAAGGGCACATATTCATTGGAGGTCTATGCTCTGGAGATTCTGATGTATGCCGAAACTCGAAACAATAAGCGACTCAAGGTTTGTGCCGAATCGTTTCCACACCATTAACTGAACGCCTGGAAACTTACCATACCACAGGCGTTGTACCAACGAGCATTGAAGGTTCGATCCGCTGTACCCCATCCGAAGATCATGGGCATCATCCGGGAGTGTGGAGGTAAAATGCACATGAGCGAAGGTAATGGAAGCACGCCACGCATGCAAGGGTTACACTGGCTGACAATTACCAGAGAACTGGAAGGAAGCTCAAAGCGACTTCTTCGAATCGTTCCGGAATTACGACGAGGCTGGATCTCTGCAACGCATTCAGGTCCTGAAATACTTGGTGCTGACTACGATGCTCATGGGGTCGGACATCAATCCGTTTGACTCACAAGAGACAAAGCCATACCGCAATGACCCACGAATCGCAGCCATGACGGAATTGGTCGACGCTTATCAGCGGGATGACATCCACCGATACGAGCTGATTCTGCAGCGTAACAAGGACCTCCTAACGGACTCATTCATCGCCGAGAACATTGACGAGGTTACTCGAAGCATGCGTACCAAAGCAGTGGTCAAGCTTGTTGCGCCTTATACAAGATTCCGCCTGTCGTTCATCGCCAAGCAACTCAATGTCTCTGTGCAGGAAGTACAAGACATCGTCGGGTTTTTGATCATGGACCAGAAGCTTCGGGGCAAGATTAACCAAGAGGCTGGTACTGTGGAGATCGAAAGCAGTACCGACATGGATCGCCTGCATGCGGTGGCTGATTGGACGGCAGCTGTGCAGTCCCTCGCTGGCTATGTGCTGAACGAAAGTGAAGCCTTCAGATCAGAGGACTCTGCGTCACAGGCGAGTACCACGGGCTTTTTCCCGCCTACCGACGTGCGACAGCGCGGCGGTCCTTTGGGCGGCAAGCGTGCTATGGGGAAGTCAACCCGCCCGCCAGGCGCGGGGGTGGTGAGATGAGGTTTATGGCGTGCATCAGTAGCCAGGTCATGCATCTAGTCGCACTACTGCGTGTATGGCCCGGTCCCTGCACTGCACTTTCGTTTTTCCTGGCGCCCCCTGGGCACCATTTTTTGAGATACCCGAAAGTATTGCGGTTCCGTCCACGTCGAAACAACGGTGGCCACGCATAGCATAGCGTTAACGGGGATATTATGAAGACAACAATGAAGTATGATTCATGTATCGCGATGTTCTTCTGTAATACAAAACCCGGGCGTGTAGCCGGACCTGCGCGCCACAAGAAGTTACCGGACTTCGTCGGGCTTGACGTGCCCTGGGTCGCACAGCAGCACAATGTGATCAATCATGACCAACAGAAGAGCGTGGGCGTGCATGTGATTCAGATATCTTGGGGTTTCTGTGCTTGCAGGGTGGGAGGAGTACAGCACGGTAGCTTAGCAGATGCAGAGAGGAGTCGTGAGCGGTTCCAGCAGCAGTTCTTGTGTCAGTTTCCTTGCTTGCATTCTCGACTGCTATCTTGAAGATTTGAATTTACCTGCACACAATCTATCTCGCTTGTCGCTGATTGGATTGGATGTTGCACACACTGTCCGTTGTGTCGGGATTTATTTTGGCTTGCTGCATCTACTGTATCGACGACCTGTCAGCCCCTTCCGAAGATCCCTCGCATTGTTTCGAACTTGGTCATTCCTCCAGATGGCGCGTTTATTGCGCCATCTGTCATTGAGGGCAAAGTCCGTCGTCTCTTTTACGGAGTACGAGGAGGATGTCTGTCCCTGTCCATCGATCTGATGAGTCTATCGCACCAACAAAAGACCTGGAAGTTTCGGTCCGTTGCAAGCTTGCACAAGCGAACGGTGGATGCGTTGCTGGTGGATGCACGTACTCGCAGCCCTGGTCACACACGGAGTAGGTGCGCTGGAATAGATCTGAGGTTGCATAGTGCTTCTCTTAGATCGCTCTGTCGTTCAAGCATGTCCAATCGTCTTTGTAGCCCTTGCCATAGTCGGCGAGGAGTGTGCAAAGGTGGTTCAACGCACTGATCCAGTTCTTGCACGCGCTTCCGGTACCTGGCATTCAAACAGCTTGATGCATTTGCATTTCGGCCAGGCAGTGACGTGTTCCGTGGTCCATGATATATTCATGCATCCCCTGATAGCAATACTCCTGAAGTTATAGTACCGCAAGGTGAACCTCTGCTACCACGGTACTGGGACCATTTGACAGTACACAGCCTTGAGACCCGATTACAGGAAACCTCTCCGCTCTCCCCTCTCTACCCTGCTTACAAGCTCTACGCGTCTTGTAGCTCGACAGTACAGCCCTGCTCTGGTACGAGTAGCTGTTGTGTACTCACTGTCGGACATTCATCCTTATCTATCCAGATCTTCTTCCATCTTCTGGTACCATCATACAGTCGAACATCATTCAGACTCTCGACGACCATTCGTTACCGCTTTTCCAAGCAGTGATGGAACGATCATCGTTCTACAGAGGATCTGACCGTTATTATCATGTGCCATATCTCTACACGCCGTCGTTTGCATCAGCTCCGACACGCTCGTTTGCTCTGCCATGGCGGCCAGCCGAACCTGGCTTGGCAGAAATGGTTCACCACCAAAGCCGACCACCACCACAACACCAAACACTCCCAGACCAGCAACTTCATTATCAACCATACTTCCACCCTCAACAGCCCATCTACACTCAGGCTCAACCTGCCATGGCGTATGAAATGAGTGAGGATGATCTGTCAGAATTCCAAGAGCTGTCCAACAAATATCAGCCAGAAGCCACAGTACGTTCAATGATCACGGAGCTTAATCCTAGCCGCCGAGCAACCCATCTACATAATAATTTGAATCCTACCTTACTAACCACATCACAGGGCCCTCTGCTGGGACCGAAGCGATCAAGTAATCATATCACTGCAGAGTACGAAACTGCTGATCCGGTTTATCGTACCAAAACTGCTGTATGAACATTGTTAACCCACTAGTCTCTACTTACTAACGTCTCTAGCATTTGTCACGCAAATACTCGTCGTACCGAACTACCCGTGGAGATGGCAGATGTGGATGGCGAGGTAGCTATTGACAATTCGATCAAAGTTCGAAAAAGAGGTACTAATTGATCAATCCAGCGATTGCATTTTGTTACTACGAGTGTCTTCTCAAGATCGGCGACCGCGGCAGGTTCGCACAAGAAGAAGTTCGTCTGATATCCCTACGCAACACGGTGTTGCTTTCTGGCCAACAAGTCGACATACTCGAGGACTTTGAGGATGTTGCTCTCAATTTGCTCAAGGAGACCGCAAAGACCATTGGCGCACCTGATGCTGAGGATAGGCTTGTCCAAGCCTTCAATGACGACCTCAATCAGAACTATATCATCACGTACTTTCGCGTAAGTTGACATCCACTTCCGAGTTACAGAATCCTCACTAATTTTGGCAGATGTTGACCGCTGCCTGGATCCAAACCAGACCAGACCACTATGCACCGTTCGTCGCGCCACGCACTGTCCCAAACTACTGCAACATGCGCATCCTGGCTCAAAGCAGTGAGCTAGACGATATAGGAATCAATGCTATCGCCGACATCCTCCTCAAGCCAGCTGGTCTGTCGCTTGAAATCATCTATCTTGATCGTAGTGAGGGTGAGGAGGCCAATGTGCATCACCACGGGCCGATGACCGCGGCTCTTGCCTCGATCAGATTACTCTATCGACCGTATGCAATCCACGTCTCCGCTGCCGCATGCCGCTAACACATTCTTTAGGGGCCACTACGATATTCTGTACAAGAACGAAGACGTCGCTCAAGTACCAGCGATCACACCTACCCCACTCAATGTCCCCGCATACCAGGCAGCATATCCGAGCACTCTCTTTGTGGAAAACGAATCATTTGGAACAGATGCATTTGCGGCATTTCCTTTCGCATCTCTAGCGAATCACGACCAGGGCATGTTCGGTGCATCACTCATGCCTGCACTGGATTACCAGCCCATTGCATTACCTTCTTCCATGCCATCGGTACCCGTCGCCTATCCATCCCTCAATGTTTACGAGCCAGCTGTGCAACATGAAGCCGTCGAGTACGGAGTCCCAGGGCCATCCGGCCAAGTTACCGTATCTTCGGGACCGATGCATTCATCTAACGACGTCTTTCGGCCCTCATATCTTACGTACGACCCACTCTTGTTGACGCCAGTCACTGCTCAGGATCAGGAGTTTCAGTCTGCCCAGTTTAGAAAGTAAGCATGGCATGTCGGCGAGAAGAGTCGCGACTGACAGGAATCTAAGCTCACACCACAACAGGTGCCACTTTCTGAATTCGAATTTTGAGCCTGAGGCTTGGGATCCAAGTACGGTCTACATTACTGCTCCGACATATACTCGAGGTCGGCGTCACCGCGCAAGTTGACGTCGTCGGAATCAAGAGTGTAGCCTTCAAAGAACCTCGCAGGAGATTTAACACTCCTTGGAAGAGACCATACACATACAACGTGCGACGTAATCCGCCAATGAGACCTCGCACCTCCACTCACGACTCAACGACTTCCTTCCGTTCTCATCATGACTCATGACTACATGCACCGGCCGCAGGGTCATTGGAGGTTACGTAGTCGTTCCGGCATCATCGATCTCCAAGATCACCCACACTCACTCATCGAAGATATCGAATATAACAAGCATACATAACATTGGGGTGCAGCATTTTATTAGCGATGGCGAATAGGAGTAGGCCATGATTTAGGCCGAAGAACTTTTGGATATGGCTTATGCTTGATGGGTCCTGATGAAGGAGACTTGGGTAGTCAGATAATATATGAATCATTTTCGAGAGTCCGTATGATCGCATGCAAATACTCACATTGGTGCATACAATTATACCGCGGTAAGAGAGCCTGGTGTTTCTTGATTACGAATAAAAGCCTGATGTGACTCACTCCTACCACATATATCGACTGCATAATGACTCATCTATGTTTACATGCAAATGTAAATACTGATGCTGTTATACAAAGGATTCTTCTCGCCTTTCACGTTCGCGGAGATTCAGGAATTTGACGGCCGAGTCAAGAAGCGACACCTCGGCAAAATTGCGGGTGTTGGATTAGCGTTGAAGCACGGAGCCCACAGACCGCACAGTAATACCCTCCGGAGTCACTGCACCTCACGAACTTTTCACCTATCGACCTCTTGCCTGTCTCTAGCGCACCACAACCCATCAAACAACTCTCGCAAAGGTCAACAGAGACACAAAGTCATCATCAAAAACATCTGAAATACCGACAAAATGGTGAGCGCACCCCCTACGGACCCCTCAGAAGCTCGATCCGGTGGCGAAATGGCATCCTACGAAGCACACGACAACCATCAACGGCCATCCATCCGACCTCGAGGATGATAACATCGCTACCGATCAGCTCTGGGGCGCCGACAATTCTTCATCTGGACATGCAGTACTGACAGAATCGTCAGGTTTTGGCCGTCGATCTTCTCAACCCAAGCCCAGCCGCTGAGGCCCGCAAGCACAAGCTGAAGGTAATACATCGCAATGCATTTGTCACCTCGACCGAAGCTGACAACATCACCAGACCCTTGTCCCAGGTCCTCGCTCATTCTTCATGGACGTCAAGTGCCCTGGTTGCTTCACCATCACCACCGTCTTCTCCCACGCACAAACCGTCGTCGTCTGCGCCGGTTGCTCTCAGGTCCTTTGCCAACCTACCGGTGGTAAGGCCCGTCTCACCGAGGGCTGCTCTTTCAGGAGAAAGTAGATGCATCGTTATCGGAACGATGTTGGAATGGGGGATGAATGAAGGCAGTTGGTAGATGGAAGGAAGGAGTATTACGACCTGGCACGATTTGCATCAAGCTTTTCTGCGATATCACACGGTTGTCATCAACGATTGATGTCTGGGGATAAAAGAGGGAGCCATGCTATAAGAGTCGACTACGGGAGACGAAGAAAAGTATAGGGAGTTCCGGATATCCACCCAGCATCATGCAACATTCTCGTATCGAGGCAATAAAGGACAGTCATCAATGCAGCCTTTGTTCCTCGCGGTTATTTCTTATCTGGAGTTACCATGTATTGCTTCCGCACTGGAGGAGAGACGGTCCGTTCGGAGCGAGCTTCCGATAGAGAAGCGAGGACGTCTTGAACGCCATCGTTGAGGATGCCTACCTCTGCCTGCCTTCTTGCTTGCCTAGTCTAGGTCAAATGCGATCGGTCAAAAACGTCAAGTATATGTCCGATGACATCGTGATGATTGACATGCGAAACTGTAGCAGTTGTTGCTTCTCGCTCCTCCAATTTCTATCCGGTGTCTCGATGTCTTTGACTTGACTTGACCTATGTGAAGAATCTGTCAGATATCATGCCTTCCTGTTTCTTTGCCAGTCCTTTCAATCCTCATCTGCCGGCAGCGATATCCCTGCATACCACGTTACCATGTCAAGCCGTCATGGGCTGTAGGCCGTCGACACGTGATCAGCCTAAGTCTATCCGTTCGAGATAGAGAAAAAAGCAACGCCAAGAGGATTTGCTGCACGCCAAATCATCCGCTGTGCCGGACGGGTCGCCGCGCTTCCAAGCCAATCGCTTCAGTAACCAGCGAAGGGTGGAGCGGCTCACCTCACCATCAATTGTTCACTGCTTTCAAGTTTGTCTCACAAACTCTATCTGACTATTCACCGTTTGCGCCGGGAAAAGGGGCCTCCGGAATGTTCCAATGCCACGCGATCTGGCACTCGGACCACGCCTTACCCAATACTTCGACCCGGGCTATACCACTTTCGACCTGACCAGCAACAGCGGTAATGCTTCGGCATTCCCTCAACCTCTAAGTCTGGGCCACTGCAGTCATAGTTTGTGGACAGAGCTTTTTTGTCTTCGCAAACCCCTGCCTGGATCTTGGAAATCGAAGGTAAGGAGAGTCATGGACCCATCGTGCAAGTCTTCGCAAGGTAAGTCTGTTATTCCTTTGCAAAGAACTCACGGCCACGCTCGAGAGACTTTTGTCAATGGTACCCCAAAACCTATACACAACGGGGCTGGCGCAGAGTCAAACGTGAACAAACATTAACGGTTACCCTGCATCATACTGGTACTGGACTGCATCGAACGAATGCAAGTGACAAAGAGCTGTACGGTATAGGAGGAGGCAAGACGTCGTCGTCACCTTGCGTTAACCTCTCCTTCTGCTCTTCGGAAATCTTTTGGCGCTGGCGCTGAATCTTAACTTCTAATGACAACTCGATATACCGACTCCGAATGGGCCACCATAATCAAGGCCACAGAAAGTAATGTTTTGCCTACTATATCTCAGATTGCAAAGGCAGTACCTCCGGTAGATGGACCCGACTTTGCGAGCACGATCGACCACACCCTCTTGAGGATAGAGACGACTCGCAGTCACATCGACAACCTCTGCAATGAAGCGCGAATCGCTGGATTCGCTGTAAGACTCTTACATCCTGTTAGGGTCGTTACACCTTACTGACACAATCAGTCCATATGCGTCCGTCCTTCATACGTCTCACAAGCATGTGCCAACACACGCGGCTCCCAGGTCCGAGTGTGTTCAGTCATAGGCTTCCCCTCTGGTGCAGAAGATCTCAACATCAAGATGGCCGAAGCCAAGTACTGTCTCGATTCTGGGGCACATGAGCTCGACGTCGTGCTCAACCGATCATACCTCAAATCACGACCCCTGCCGCAATATAACAGCATCTACAACGAACTCGCCGCATTGAGAGCGCTGGCGCCTCATCCAACAGTCTTGAAGCTGACCCTCGAAACGAGCAAATTGAGCCAGGAGGACATTATCGCAGCGTGTGTGCTGGCAGGAGCGGCGAATTTTGACTACGTAAAGACAAGCACGGGCTACAGTAGTCGGGGAGCGCGGCTGGAAGACGTTCGGTTGATGTTCGCATGCTGCGAGGTATTGGGCGAGGCAGCAGTAGGAGGTTGGGCCGGCGTCAGTGAAGAGGACGAGTACACACATTCGAGAAGGGACAGTCAACGGAACAGCAGGGGAAGCGACAAATCAGAATACCAATTCGACGGCTGGCGACGAGTCAAGAAGAGGAAGATGCAAGTAAATGCCTCGGGCGGGATCAACACACTGGAAGACGCAGTCGCTATGCTGCAGGCCGGCGCAACACGTCTAGGCACAAGCGGCGGCGTATGGATCCTGAAAGAAGCGCGCGAGAAGGTCGAATGGGGCATCCGGCGGCAACAACAAACGCTTCGCGACCGCAGCAAGTCCGTCTCCACAGCCGTCAGCGGCAGTCGCAAAGACTCGAAAACACCAACAGCGGGGAAGGGTCACTCGCGATCCAAATCCAGCGGTCAACATACCCTTCAGCTCCCGCCTTCAGCATCAGGACTCTCCCTGACAAGCACACACGACTTCGCGACCGGACCCAAGTCGAATCGCCGCTCCTCGAATCTCACATATGACACCAACAAGCCCCTCCCTCCATTGCCGACATCGCCGCGACACGTTCGCTCCGCACACCACGGCTCCGACGGCCTGATCGCAATCACAGTCTCCGCGCGCACCTCCAATCTCGCAACCCTGCACTCCCTACAGAAGACATTCTCGAATCCATTTGGCGGCCCTCTCGACGCCTCACATACGAGCCAGTCCTCGGACTCGGAGTATCGACAACGGTCGCAGTCGCTAGCGAACGCGTCGACCATCCTCACTGCGACGGCGGGAAAGAAAGCGCTGACGACGGTGACGGTGGCCGGGGTCAGTGATACTTGGGGCCGAGGCATGTTGGGCGGGAATGGTATCGTGCTGTCGAAGCGACTCGATGTCGACCGCGATAGGCCTGGTTTGGCGACGCGACTTTTTAGTGATTACTAGACTGCTCGGCTGACATAGTGGCTAGACAAATGGAGGGCGAGGGTTGCTGGACGAGGTAACAACGATTTCACGATCACGGAGGGAGGCCTGTTGATGGGTTGAGATGAACACGGCAAGGTCATGCGAGAGGGATTTTGACAGTTCTCCAGCATGGCGTTAGGATCATTGCATAGTACGGCAGGCGGTATCTAGCATGTTACAGGCGTTCGATACAAGTACAATAAAAGCTGTTTGTTCTCACTCCACTTCCCAGAGGGCCAGCAGCATCAGAAGTCTGTAGTTGCGGGCCCAGACTGCTACGTAGCATATAGGCAACGCACTCATGTATCACACATCCGGGTCACGCTCCCGAGCAATAGTTATGCACAGAAAACAGTAAATGCTATCAACAACCCGCTCGCTCATTCGCTAATCGCTCAATCGCTGAAAGGGTATCAATCACTGCCTTCTCTCTCCGTTCTAGCACGTTCTCAGTAGACCAAGACCGTGATAGAGAACCGAAGACGAGGTAAAAGCAACAAGAATAGAAAAAATGATGAAAAGCCCCCTGTGCACAGCTATGCAATGCTATGCCCACAAGCAGACGCCTTGCTTGCTTTTGTCCAACCTCAATCAGAGAAAATCGATCGCATGAGGGAGACCTGATCCAGGCAGACTCATCAGTGCCTACTCCCATGAGAAGCTCTACTCCTCTCCTCTTCCTCCTCCATGACGTCGCTCAATCGCGTCGGGTGGTGATGCTCTCTCAACCCGCTCCACGAAGAGCCGTAGCCCTCGCCACTGTAATCCGGCGACGACGGGTCTTCTTGTCTTTGCGCGCGACGCACGTCGTCCATCGCCGCAGCCGCTGGGCTAGGTCCTGCCCCTGGACCTGTGGAAGCGGTCATGGAAGCCATTGCCTCGGCTGATGTGGCTGGTAGTGAGCGTCCTGCGCCGTAGTGAGCAGCGTGCTCGCGTTCCCTGGCCAAGTCCGCCTCGGTGTCGTAGTCGTCGCTTCCTTCTGTCTCGAGCGTGCCACGGCGCTCGCTAGGTAGGTGCACTACTGGTCGACCCTGGGCGTCGTGGCGGAGATTACCCGTGGGTGACCCGATCTCGTATTCGGTCTCTGGACTGCCGGAGATTGAGGAGATGTAGCTCACTTCGCTACGGGAGTCGGCGCTGCGCGGGTCGCGGACTGTTTGTTGGCCAGCGGCGGTCGTCGGAGGCATTTCGTTCTCGGGGGAGTGCAGCAGTGCTGAGTGCGGAGCCTGCTGGTAGAACCTAGAGGGCTCTTCAGGAAGTGCGCGCGAAGGAGCAAATGGCTGAAAGTCCAATGGACCTTGTGTTGGGTTCGATGTTGACGCTGAGCCCTGACCATCTCGCGTCACTGGTCTTATCGTTGTTTGCGATGTATCTGGGCGTTGTATTGCAGCAGCAGTGGTCTGAGCGGGCCCTGTTGTTGGAGGAATACTTGATGTTTGGTATGGCTGGAAAGAGGTTGCAGCGAATGGTGGAGCGTCGGACCCACGTCGGGCAGCCTGGGCTCTGCCCGCTTCACTAAAAGGATCAGTGTCGGTGGGTGAAGGGCCTTCTTCATACGTGTATCCACTTCCGTAAGATTCCCCTTGACCTGGAGCATATCGTGACTGGTATTGGGCCTCGTCGTTCAATACTGTCTGTGGTCCTTCACCCCGAGAACTTTGGCTTGCGTGCATTGGTACGACTTGAACCTCGCCAACGACGGTCGGTTTGCCTTCTCTGAGACTGATGATGCGGTCGCGCTCTTCCTGCTCTCTTCGACCGAGTTCCTCCCATGCACGACGTGCCTCTTCCTTACTAATATGCAGTTCCCGTCTCATGTCTTTGACCAAAACATCTGCAGCTTGTTTGTCGCTGAGAGCTCGAGTCTTTTCTGCTTGCGATTCTTGCCGAGCAGCTTTCTCCGCTTCCAATGCCTTTCTCAGACCTGCCAGCTCCTCTTGCGCGTGTTCCTGCTCTGTCCGTGTCTCGAAGAACCATCGCTGGAATTTACGCTCGGAGCTTGCACGCAATCTCTGCAGCTCGACGACAGCGTGGAAGAGGTTTGCGCCCGCCGCAGACAAATCAGTAATCTGTCGTGACATAGCGGAAGCGGTGGGGACATTCTTGGCCAATTGCTCCTGATTCGACTCCAACTTATGAATCCAATACGAGGTGAGTCCTTCCCAATGTGCTGACAAATTCTCCCACCTTTCGAATGCGTGGGGGAAAGACGAGGCTGTAGAACGTGCCTGTTTCGGATCGGAAGTACCATCTTGGGCAGAATTACTGGCAGCCGGCGCAGTCGTCGCGGGCGCAGAAGACTGTCGCAGTCCGGTGGTCGCAGGTTGTGCACGTCTGGTGGTAGATGTTGGCTGAGAAGCCATGGGCCGTGGTTCGTCCGTGGCGCGCGAGGTCGCTCGAGTCCGACTATATCCTTCCGGCTTCGACTGCTCCGGTTCGCCAGTTGACGGTGTAGGATATGCTTGTTGCGGAGGTCGCACAGGGGTTTTGGTCGACATGCTGGGCTCTAGTGACGGCACGTACTGGGCTGCACTCGCGACAGCTGGTGCCCTGCGTTGTTCGACATTTGTCCTCCCAGGCGCAGCGGCGGCGGCTCTCCTCTCGGTGGTCTTGCGCCTCTCCTCTTCTATCCTTCTTTTTTGTCTGTCCTCGGCACTTCGAGCTATGTCCTGCATCCTCAAAGCTCCCGATGATAATGAAGGCTGTACCACTTGGCCATGACCTAATGCGCGCGAGTCTCCGTACGGACCATGTCCATTACCTCCATGCGCACCAAGATCTGACATCTGCGCGTTCAACTCTTCCCAATCCGTAGTAAACTCGTTCGGTATTCGTAGTGCCTCTTCAAGAGCATACAGAACGGCCGAGGCAGTCCTTGGAGATATGCGAACAGCAGGATGCGATTTGGGTTGGTCAGAAGTTCCAGTGAAAGATGCGTCCGAGTCAAGTGCGCTTCTTGAATTGTCACGGTATAGAGTCGCAGGATCTAGTGACTGAGGTGGGCGATGTTGAGGTGCTCGGATATCGTCTATTCGTGGACTACGTCTCAAGGTATGTGTGATGCTACCAGATGAGCTGGAAGGACGTGACGGTGCGATGGCGCGGTTGTAGTCATACAATTGTTGCTGATCCTGGCGCGACAATGTAGTGTATGTTCGTAGTCGTTCGTAACCGTCGTGGGGATCGTTAGAAGAGCGCTGACGTTGATCCGTCACGTTGACTGTCAACGGTCGCGGAGACGTCAAATCGAATGTTCGATCAAGCGCAGGTTTGAGAGGGAGGCACGCGTGGTAATCGCGCGCACCTCTGCGAGATGTTCAGCAGCGACGCGGGAAGCGGTATAGACGCTTGCACGGCGACACGCGGGAAAGTTGATGTCGCGAAGGAATTGGTAGGCAAAAATCGGCGCAAAGGCAGTGAAATGCTAGAGAACAACATAATGGTCAATCACACGTGCGTTTGGAACAAACCAGGTATTTGGACAATGAGAGGCTGGAAATAATAATGTGGCAGGGCGGACGGATCTTGAATTGGTGAGAGAGTGAGATGCCGAGCGGAGGTGGCTGGAAGAAAAGCATAGACACACCTCGATTACTTTTAAAGGATGCCCTCGGTCGATGAGAATGCCAAAAGAAATCAGTGACTGTCCAATAGACGTTCCTCGAGATGCTGGAATGAATTGATGCAGTGTAGTCAGTGCATCAGAGTGAGAATTCAATCACATCCAATGGCGAGTTGATGTTGTGCGTTTGTTGGGCAGGAACGACCGTATGAAGATATTCGGGCAGCAAGACGGGAATCCAATTGCGCCGAGCAATGCAAACCGGAGGAAGCGAATGTCGCTATCGAGAGAAGCTCCTGTTTTGACGATTATCGCTACTGAGGATAGAAAGAGGAGTATGTTGTACATGTAGTATGGTCATGATCGCATTCATCGAGGTCGTCGCCTCAGTGTGACGGTGCCAATCTAAGGAAGCAAACCGTGGGTAGCGTGGTTCAAGGAATTCGTATTGAACTGTCGGTTAGCAATATCATGCGACTGATACTGGAATGAACCCGAGGACCAGTTTCAGGATGCAATATGGATATTGTGCGTACGTCGAGTTCGTTTGACGTGGTTGACACTTGGTTTCGGTGGTGAATTGCCAACACAGCACTGCATGAAGCGGAGACAATCCTGTTGTCTCGTTCCCCGTTCGCATCATCGTTTGCACTGTGCCGCTTCTGCCAATGCAGGGTCATGACTTGCTGCATGTCTTCCGAGTCGCTGACGAACAACACCGAAAGGACGATGAGAAGAGGGAGAAAAGTTGGCCAGTGTGAGTTTTGGACTGCTAGAGATCATTGCCGGATGATAAGGGGTAGAGGTAGCCTAGGGAGTGATGATGAGGTGGTGTGCTGATTCTACTCCATCTGTTCTGCAAGTCACCCGATCTAAGCATTAGTGTTCAACCAATCAGTGTCCAGAGATGGCTTGTGAAGACTCGAGCTCTTGTCCCATGCACACGCATTGTCATGGTCTTCGGAAATGCGTATGAGGTCCCTACTGGAGATTTCTGTGACTGATCATACTGTATGAATCAAACGGCATAGTCAATTGTATGTGGGTATCTAAAGTTGAAAAAACGCTATGCAAGTAGTCATCATCATCGGCCCTATGTAAGGTTGGCCGTGGTAGTCGTATCCACTCAATATTGACAGGAATTGGTTCTGACCAATGTCGCTTATACGTGCTTCCGGTGCACGCTATGAATGCTGCTGACGGGGTATAGCCGTGGTTGATAGGCCGTCTCGCTATCTCTGCTCTTTGTGGAACTTGCGGAAGAGCGGCGCGAACTGGATCCAACGAAGGGTTCGCTCTCATCCGAGCCTGCCTGCTCAGTCCGACCTCCAATCACTGTACCTACGACTGGTTGATCCATTTGATCGAGTCTGTAGTTCTTCATGTATAAGCTCAGCGGGATTAGAGGTAGTGCAACGATGATCGCTACGACGAGGATGCGGGACATGGTCTCTTGATAAGCACGATCGATGGCCTCACGCCCAGGACTTCCAGACGGAAATCTGACTAGATCTGAAGCGACCGCGATGCTGCCATAAATCGCCTTTGCTTCGTGCTTCAGGTCGTCGGGTAAGTACTGTCGAAGTCTTGGTAGCACACCATTGGTCCAGATTGCACCACTGATGGCCGCGCCCACAGCACCTCCGATCTCGAGGAACGTCAGAAAGATGGCTGTGGCCGCTCCAACCTCTGCGTGACTGGCCGACGCCTGGACTCCTAGTTGGGCGGGCACGTGGATCAACGAGCCTCCAATTCCGAGAAGTACTTGACAAGCGACAAGAACCCAGGTAGAGACACCTTGTCGTCTATATTGGACCATACAGCCGAGGCCGATGACGTATATGACGGCACCAGTTGTGACGAGGTGTTTGTACCTCTTAGTGTACATGATGATGAACGAGACGATGATCGAGGTGACGGTTGATGTAAAGGTGAAGGTCTGCGTGATGCGTCCGGCGGAACTGACAGACTGGCCTTGGACGATCAGGAGGTACGAGTAGAAGTAAGGATAAACGGAGAGGTAGAACGCCACTACAAAAGTTAGAGACCGGTCTGAGGGCAGCCTATGGGCCACTTACTGAAATAGAAGAATGCAATGGCGATACCAGCGATCACTGTCCTGTTCTTGAAGAGACCTCTTGGCATGAAGGCATGAGGAGCCAAAGTTGCACTTCTCTCCCAGAATGGGAAGATGCAGAGACAGATGACTCCAGATATCAGCATGGTAACAATGCTGTAACTTCTCCATCCGTGCTTGGAAGAAGCGGCCAATGTGAGAGGGATCAAGACCAGTGAAATACCGGCAGAGAGCAGGGTCAGACCGAAAAGATCAAGTTCGTACCAGAGACTCTTGACGACAGTCCAGAAACTCTTGCCAGCGTACGGGCTCGGGGGCAGAACTCCTTTTCTCGCTGCTCGGCGTTGGTTAATGTAGAGAGCAAGTGCCAAAGGTAAAAATGCGATCGGGAGAACAATTGACCAGATGCCGTAACCCCATCTCCAAGATAGGGTTCTCAAGAAGTAATCGGCAATCTCAGGTCCAATCCAGACGTTGATCAGATAAGGTAAATCCGGAATTGTAGAGAAAAGTGCACGGTTGAGGAGGTCGCTGGTATCGGCGATGAATATTTGCTGCAAGATCTGTACACCTGTGGATCCAGCAGAGTAGAAGATGGCAGAGGCTGCGTACGTCTTGACGTTATTCGATCCAGCTTCCATGATGTATCCAATGGTGAATAGGAACACGCTAATACTGAATGCTTCGAGACGGCCAAATACATCAGCGATCTTGGACATTGGGGGTTTCACGACGGCTAGAAATTCGTCAGTCGATGTACATGGCATGATATGGACTGCTTACACAAGACGATAGACTGGATGACAGCAACAGTTGATATAAGCGAATGAGAGTTGAACGCGCTGGTGGCGTAAGGTGTGAGATTTGTCGTGACTTGACCTTCCAACGAGGTGGCATAAGCCATGAGGTAGACACTGTATGGACATTGATCAGCTCGACAGTGTTCGACGGCTGTTGTGAGGAGAGATGGGGAGTACCCAGCGTAGGCGGCGATCAACGACCACGAGGACCATGTTGATGCCACAGCCTCCAATCTCTGGACGCCCGCCTGAGGTGCCTCTTCTACATCCCCGATTGCTTCTTCTTCTTCATGATCGTTTTCGTATCCGTCATCGGTGCTCGTTTGTCCAGCGGAGGGTCGTCGGCCTGAGATCTTCTCAGTGTCATGCCTCCGGGAGACCGCTTCTTCGGAGCGGCGAGAGAGGCGGATGACCTCCATACTTCTAGACGTACGCGGTAGTAACGGACATGTCTCCGACTGATTCCTCCCGTCCGCAGAAGAGACAGACGGATGTCTGTTGAACATAATACATAGAGATAAGAATATAAAGATCTTATCAGATTGTCAGTGTCAAAGTGTAAGTTGCCAGGATGAGTGAGAATGGACGAACGTACAACCAATTCCCCGCCCAATATTCAGCCGGAAAGTACCGACATCCGAAACAGGGGCATAGAGTGGAATGATAACGGCTAGCAACTTCGATGCAGGCAATTCAATCGGGTGCGCACAAACTGCAACTTGGAGATGTTCGGCAAAAGACACGGCTGACGGTGCATGGCCTTCGCATGTCATACCTAGGTAGTGGTAATGACCTCGATGTTCCATGTTCTGTCAGCGCGACATCATGCAGTGAGCGGATCAGATAACCCTAAAGTATTCTTCTATGTTTCAGCCAGAAGGAGACATGATCTGCGATTTTTGCCGACATCGAGCTTTCACCCTCCAGGCTTCGCTTGTGCTGTTGCACGTGACGCTGTGTTCTCAATAAGGTACCTTAAGCTGACCTACTGTACCTCTGCAGTTATTAGAACCGACACGATATCTCTGGGTTTGTTTCTTCGCTAGAACGGACACACTCCGAAGGGTCCCTCTACTTCACTCCGAGGCAGAAACCGATCATGTTAGCATCGTAGCATGTGTAATTGTTTTCACAGGTCCGAGTAGAGCACGCAGCTCCGCGGCACAAGCAGCCGCTTGAGCCTGATCTGAATGCGACTGTCTGTCAGCGATATGTGCACAACAACAGAAGACATGAAGAAATGGCTACAGCATGATACAAGCTATGGCAGGTACACTTCTTTTTACAGCTTCATCATGTCACACTGGTTGCTCCTCTGCGTCACATACTGGTGCTGTACGGTACATGCAGTACATTGTGCGGTGCTGTCGTTCCGTTGTCGCTCGAGATTAGTATGGGTTCGGACTTTGGAGCGGATCAAGGCCGAAGAAACACAAGCCGACCGACTTCGCCCTGGAAATTGGCCAATAACAACTCACAACGACACACAATATCCGTCATACAAGGTTTACAGGGAGATTAGGCATATGACTCCCATCAAATCTGAGGGCTTGAAGTATCAAAAATGAGAACGCGCCCATCGAGATGTAATATCCGGTCTATTGTTTGTTTTACAGCAACTTGAATCCTCCGCAGGCGACATGGTGCATCGGGACTGTCCCGATGAGCCTCAAACGGCTGCAGGAAGTCAAATCGAATTGCGCAAGACAAAGACCAACAAGCATAACGTACTTCAGCCTCAAGAGATCAAAGAAGTAGACCCGACAGAGTTGGAGATACCTCAACCCACCGACCTACCTGCGATCGAGAAACCACAGACGAATACCGAAGCCTACTCCTCATTCACCGTTACTCAGAAGCGTCTCATTATTCTTGCTGGAACTCTAGCAGGTTTTCTATCTCCATTGACTGGATCCATCTATTATCCCGCCATATCTACCATCGCGAAAGACCTCAATGTCTCAGCCAGCGCCATCAATGTTACTGTCACTACCTATCTCATCGTGCAGGGCCTGGCTCCCATGATCATTGCAGGATTCTCAGACAACTGTGGAAGACGGCCAGCTTTCATCCTGTGCTTTGTCATATTTATGGCCGCCAACCTAGGCCTGGGTCTGCAGAACAGCTACGTTGCTCTTCTGGTTCTTCGCATGGTGCAGAGTGGTGGAAGTAGTGGCACTATTGCCCTGTCACAAGGTGTAGTAGGTGACACGATCACCTCGGCAGAGCGAGGCTCTTACATCGCCATCACTTCCATCACTGGTATCCTGGGTCCAACTCTATCACCAATCCTTGGCGGTGTTCTTTCACAGTATCTGGGCTGGCATAGCGTTTTCTGGTTCCTACTCATCTTCTCCGGCGTTCAATTTCTTCTTATCGGATTGTTCATGCCCGAGACCTGCCGCAAAGTCGTTGGTGATGCTTCGTTTCCTGGACCTTGGCTGAATTGGAACCTCACTGATCATTGGCGACACGCCAGACGAGCAAAGCAGGGCATCAAGGTCGATCAAGAAAAGCTCGCCGCTCTTCGTGCGAACTACTCACTCTCTTTCCCAAACCCACTGGGTACTCTTGCGGTCCTTGCAGACCTTGAGACGTTTCTGATTCTTCTGGCCTGCGGCTTCGCTTTTGCTTGCTTCTATGCCATCAGTACCGGGGCTTCGAGAGCTTTCGCTACCCTCTACGGCTTTGACGATCTTTACGTCGCGCTCATGTTCATTCCTATCGGTGTTGGCGGTACCATTTCTGCCTTCACGACCGGTCGGCTGGTGGACTGGAATTACCGGAGGCACGCCAGGCGCCTGGGCTTTCCCGTCGTCAAGAATAGACAACAAGATCTCATCGATTTCCCCATCGAAAGGGCAAGACTCCAGATTGCGCTTCCCTTGTTCTATCTTGGCGCGGCCGCGGTGCTTGGGTATGGCTGGATGATGGATCACAAGATCTCTCTTGCAGGACCTATCCTTATGCTTTTCATCATGGGCTATGCATTGACGGCTTCTTTCCAGACGCTCAATGTCCTCATGATCGATATTTATCCGGGAAGAGCGGCGACGGCGACCGCAGCGAACAACATAATGCGATGCGAACTTGGTGCTGCAGCCACGGCAGCAATCGGTCCCATGAGCGAAGCGATGGGAAACGGCTGGGCGTACACATTACTTGCGCTGCTCTTTGTAGCTACCAGTCCTTGCTTGTGGTTGGTTCAGGCCAGGGGTATGAAGTGGAGGAAGCAGAAGCGAGAGAAGCAGAAAAAGAGAGAGCAGGAGAAGCGGGATAAGGCTGCGAAGGAGACTGAAGCGACTAAGGCTACGATTTGACGACTGGATTGGCATAGCATATAAACTCTCACGAAGCTACGATATAGACGATTGACGACGATAATGAATACCTCGATACTCAGACGTCTTCATCAAATGATCTCGATTACATTTAACACATGCTGTTTTAAGTATAGCCATGCATGTGATCTCGACTGCACATGTGCGCTCAGCCACACTATCAGGTTCGCGCAGCCCACTACGCGACGTCATGGCTCACATGCAGTGACAGGCTTGTACATAACACAAGGCTGGCCTGGCTGGGACTGCGAAGCAACTTGGTATATCTAGTCTTCTCCTTCCTCGAATCAAATGCCAGACAATAATACCATCGAATCATTGAAGAAACAGGCCGCAAGTCTCGAACGCAGAGCCAAAAACGTGCGTCAAACCTTGAACCATTCCCCCGCCATCAGCAAAACCTAACAAGCCCAGGAAACCGACGATATGACACACGAGAATCAAAACAACGGTGTGACAGGCGCCGCGACCGCTGTCACCTCTGGTGTCGGCAACCTCGTTGGCGGTGTATCTAAGACCGCAGGAGGTGTCGTTGGAGCACTCGGTCGTGGTCTTGGCCAGACGGTCACTGGCACCACTGGCAATACTGGAAAACCTATTGGAGACGCTCTTGAGAGTCTTGGAAATGGTGTTCAAGATGGCACCAACCAAGTCGCCAGAGGTGTAGAGAATGCTGGTCAAGGCAAGAAGGTCTGGTAGGAGTGACCATGAGCCTGTTGACACGATAACGACTTGCTTGTTGGAATCACTGAAGTGGCACAAAGTTCCTCCTACGCGTGCTGCCACGTCTGAGCTGCAAATCTATTTGTTAACGATTATTATGAACACATATTATTTTCTCAAGAACTCTACAGATCATGCACAAGCTGCGTATTGTTTGCATCAAAACTTACCTCACCTGCTCATGCCTCTCTGCGGCCAAATGAATTACATGATCGAGACATATCTCAATACGGTAAAGTGATTAATCAAAATGACTCGAAACGCCTGATGCCAGAAATTACTGCTTGTCGTGCTCACAGCTACGGCCGTATCTTCGAATGCGGCTAGAACCATTCTTTGACACCTTTGGTTCTTACCTCCTGTGCTGGTTCCGTGCCGTGGATCATCTCCGTCTCCCTCGGAACAGACAGAGCACGCTTGTACAATCGTCTTCACCTTGCGATTGACATATTCTCGATTCCCGACGATTCCAGCACGCAAGCTATATCACAGTATTACCAGTGTCCACAGTACGCGGCTCTGATTGCGGCTCGCTCAAATTCTTTGCTTCCACGCAATCAACTCTGGTGATCGACCCTTTCAAACACACGACAGCGTCGCCCTGTGTTTATCTGCTGGAATCAATCCCATCACCACACAAGACTGGTCATCACACTCGCGCCCAGGAAAACAATTCAACCCACACTTCTCCAACATTGTTACTCCCTTCTGCTGTATTGAAGCTCTCCAACCTGGCCTCGTGACAACACTCACTGACGACTTTGCTGTAAACCAGTTGCGTCCGTCACAGCATCAGAATCGGGCTCCTATTTAACCGACTTGGAAACTGGTCTCATCGCATCTCGAATTGTTCGCTCGCTGAACCTCGGCTTGACGACTGCGTTTATCTCAGAATCGCAACAGAGTGACTTACAAACAAGCAAAAACACTCATTTGAAAATGGTTGTCGCAACGATCAAGTACGTCAAGAGCCGAAGGAAGTTCTCGTGGATCAATGGGAGTCCGGGACAGGAACACACTCGGGGCAAGCATGGCTGACGTTGTACAGATGTGTCGTCGTGGGTGACGGTGCTGTTGGAAAGACCTGTCTGCTCATTTCCTATACCACCAACAAGTTTCCCTCAGAATACGTCCCGACTGTTTTCGACAACTATGCAGTAACTGTGATGTATGTAAGAGTCTGACAATTACCAAGTACGGAGACTTATATTTCTTGCAGGATCGGCGACGAGCCATATACACTCGGACTCTTCGATACTGCTGGACAAGAAGACTACGACCGTCTCAGACCACTCTCATATCCCCAAACAGATGTCTTCCTCGTATGCTTTTCCGTGACGTCTCCAGCATCATTCGAGAACGTCAGGGAAAAGTGGTTCCCAGAAGTCCATCATCACTGTCCAGGTGTTCCATGTCTGATCGTTGGCACCCAGACCGATTTGAGAGACGACCTACAAGTACGCGATAAGCTCGCCAAGCAGAAGATGCAGCCAGTCAGGAAGGAGGACGGTGAGAGGATGGCCAAAGATCTGGGAGCTGTCAAGTATGTCGAGTGTTCGGCATTGACACAGTTCAAGCTGAAGGACGTCTTTGATGAGGTATGGCCAAGTGTTCAAATTCAGTCGTCTCATTCTCTAACGACAAATAGGCTATTGTTGCAGCGCTGGAACCACCTCAGCAAACGGGCAAGAGTACTAAGAAGAAGGGCAAGGGCTGCTTGATCTTGTGATCTCAACACAATCTACATTATCGTTTCCGAGCACAGCTAACTCACGGCTACCGACATATCTATCCGACAGCATGACAGTCAGATAGACGGCGACAATTGCGACTTCCGGCGGGCGTGCGGCGTCCGGCGCTTCCAGGCAGATTAGAAGCATTACCTGGCGCAAGGACTTGCTTGCCTTGTTCTTCTTGACTCGGTGCATCCTCGGTTTTTTTCTTCCTCCTCTAGACGAGACGGTTATATTTTGAAATGGACAACCAGATAGCGAAATGAAATTCTGCTTCCTGCATGTAAACTTATTCTCAGCCAGACTCTTGGTATATGTGGTAGTAGGACCTCAGGGACGAAGCAATCCGACAGCTTGAAAATTGACCATGGAGCCGAAGCATGGATCGACTTCGATCGTGTGAGCAGACTCGAATGGATATGAAAATAGATCAGGTCCACTTCCACATGGACTCGTAAACAACCACGCGATGGGTTGCATGTCCTCCATGCACGTCAGCAGCAGCAGACGCTTGTACCTGCGCGTGTGACAGCGAATTCTAGTACATGTCTAGGTTTGCACGACATGTGTTCCATGTCAGTTGCTTTCATTATACCGTGATAAGGTCTCTCCGAGGCACAAGCAATTGCCGATTAGTACTGAGTCTGAACAACCTTACAATTATCCCTCGCGCTGATCACCTTCTCTTACACCGTCGACGACAGTGTACGCATCAATCCATCGCTATTATTATTCTGACACGGCATAAGCGATATCGTGCCTCCCCGACTCGGCAGTCTTTACTTTGCGCTATTGGTCTACTTCTGCGCTAAGCTTTCAAGGCACTAGCGCCTTCGGCCTACCCTGGCACTAGTCTTAGGCGCTAACCCAGACAGGCCGGTGCTTTAGACGGCTAAACTCTCGTTGTAGGGCGAAAGAACGATCGGCCACGGCAGGGCATATCAACCCCAGTCGAAAGATCCCCCTCGGCGATTTGAGCTGCAGCGCTTGTTGTGTCTCTGCATATCTTTATATTACTCCTCGTCCGCGCCGTATTCTTGTCCCTTCGCCATGAGCGAGCCTCCTGACGGCAATGGTAGCTCGGCCAATACAGACACTCATCAGCATTCTGTCGCGTCATCTTCAATAACCGACGACGGTTTATCTTCCGCCAGCCACTTCTCCCCGTCTTCTCCAACGCGGCAGACGCAGCGGCCGCCGACCGTTTCGCGTGATAATATAGATCCACAGCATCAAGACCAGCCCATCCCTTGCGACAATGCTAGTCCAATCAATCCGTCTACTCCATCACAACAATCATCAGTAACTCCCACCCTTCAGGTCACTTCGCATCAGCGCGCCAGCTCAAGAACCACAAACACCCGTCTTCACCTCGACACAAACGTACAGACCCCTGTCCGACGACGACCCTCATCCCTTGCCGACCGACTCGCGACCATAGATCCATATCGAGAGCAAATGTCCGACAAAGGCTCAGTATCACTATCTCAGATAGCCCAATATTCTGCGCTGCACACCTCGAGATCATATGATATGTCCTATGCCTTTTCACCAGCATCCGCGACAGGTCTCAACTCTCCTGCCCTCTCGGCAATGATCGATATCACACCATTACCAAGTCCAATGACAGAACTTGCTCCCAGGCGGAGTTCGAGTTCTATGGGACTGGCCAGGAGCGGCAGTATACGGTCCGTAATCAACGAGCGCATTCCGTCGAGGAACAACAGTCTGAACCAATCACCTAAGAAGAGGAAACCATATGGGAATCTGATGGCCGCCGCGGTCGAGGCTCAGGCGCAGAACACATTACAGAACGAAAGACAAGCGCACGGCAGGAACAGGAGTATAAGCGAGTTTGTTCCCGAAACACTGCATAACACACGGCCTAGAGTCGCAACTTTTGGAGATAAGAACCACGAACCATCCATGCAGAGAGAAGAGTATCTGGCGACCCAGCGCGGGCTGACAACAAATTCCGATCCTGCACAGGCGCTTCCGTCACCTCCTCCTAGTAATGCGAGTGTGGCCGAGGACGAAGTCGACGATGAGGAACCAATCTCTGAACAGGCTGGAGTCGAATATTTTAACCTCAGTTCTGGACCACAAGGTCGAAAGAGAACATGGAGGTCGATACGACAGCTCGGACAGGGCACATTCAGCAAGGTCTTGCTCGCAACAAGCGAAAAGAATCTGAGCGAAGCACCGGACGAAGCGCGAATGGATCCTTCGAAACTCGTCGCTGTCAAAATCTGTGAACACGGACCTTCTGGAGGTGCAGATGAAGAGCGTATCAAGCAGAGTCTGGCCCGTGAGATCGATATCCTGAAAAGCGTCTCACATCCATCGGTAGTGCATCTTAAAGCTTTGGAAGAAATACCAGGTCGAACCTTTCTGGTTCTCACATATTGCAACGGCGGCGACCTTTTCGAGCTCGCCAGCGAGCGTCGAGATCTCTTGACACCGGCTATGGTGCAGCGCATGTTTGCGGAACTCGTTTCCGCAGTACGATACTTACACAGCAATTGGATCGTTCATCGCGACATCAAGCTTGAAAGTGAGTCCCCTGCCAAGACGCTGCATGCACGTGTTGCTGACTTTCGTAGACGTCCTCGTCAATATTCCCGCTGCGCAACTAGCACAAATTACTGATCCGCAAGCACACTCGAGTCCGATCGTGACTCTCACCGACCTTGGTCTCTCTCGTCGCATAGCAGCACCGCCAGAATCACCTTTGCTCACCACCCGCTGCGGTTCAGAGGACTACGCGGCGCCAGAACTGCTCCTGGGCCAACCCTACGACGGACGCTCGACCGACGCCTGGGCGCTCGGAGTGCTACTTTACGCTCTTATGGAGGGCAGACTTCCTTTCGACACTCCTCCAGGACGACCGGAGCGGAGCAGGAACACACATCGAATCGCTCGTTGTGACTGGATCTGGTGCAGGTTTGGCGATGAGGACGGGGAATGGGACCAGAGCGCCGCGGAGACAGCCCGAGGCGCCGACGGAGCTGGATGGGAAGGAGCAAAAGAAGTCGTCGAGGCGCTGTTGAAGAAAGTGCGCATGGGTCGTAAGGGACTCGATGTGGTCGAGGGATGGGATTGGGTCAAAGAGGGGGTTACAGTGCCAGGCGGTATCAAGAGAAGGGAGGACGATGGGAGTTTCTTGGTATAGAGCTATGCTTTCTCAGGGTTCGTTGATCTGCGGGCGGTTTTGCATACAGCGGGCGTAAGAGCTTCAGGGGGTTTTCAGGAAAAGGCAAGGTACCTTGATGGGTCTTTTCTTTTGGGTTGGAGCGATGGTATGCGGGAAATCGGGCGGCTGCAATCGTTATGAGAGATACCACATTGTCTTTCTTTCCTCTACACTGGCTACCTTTGATAGAACGCATGGCGTGTAGCCTTGGACAGTACACACTCAATTCAAGTCAACAGTACAAAGGACTCAAGCACCAGATGATTCGTGTTATCCTCCGCTGACACCCTGATCTTGCGGGCTCTATACTACCCACCCTACCGACGAGTACGTCGGACGATACTACTCGGTGGTTCCGCAGCACTTGAATTTTACGGAACTCGTAGCGGGACTACCTTATGTATACCGGCACACAAAAGACGTCGTGATCGTGAAACAACATCACGAGTATTTCCACAAGCCTGTGAACAGCATAGCAATGGCATCCATCTCCACATACCTGCCAGACTCTTGTCAGGAAGGTCAACTACGGAAATCACTGTCCTGATGATCATGAGTCTATAAAAGTCGTGATATTCTCGTCACGCATGCCAAGAGCTGGGCTGTCACATGTCAAGCTGAAATCTTCTCACAAAATCTTCTCATCACCACATTTGCAAAAATGCACTTCCACCTCGGGCCTCGCAGATGGTATACCATGCTCGGGGAACAAGATGGAGCAAAAGAAACTCCTTCCGCTACCGGGAATTGAACCCGAGCCGCGCCGGTTCTCGAGATGAAAGCGGCGAATCCTAGCCACTAGACCATAGCGGATGTTGTTGGAAGTGTGGACTTTTGTACAACATATAATTTGTGCTAAAATTGAGCTCCAAAGTAGATCACTGCGAGCACTAAACATGCCAAACACACCCTGGTCACCAAACAATGATCTGTTTGGGTGCAGGCATGGGTGCTTCCAGTACTGATCTCATGTAAGTTGTGTGTTACCTCATGTCTTGCATTTAATAATGAGTGAGAACTTTTCTGATATCAGTATCATTTTGGTCCGCTACTTATTTCTGGGACACCCTCTATCAAGTCTACCGTTGACAGAAGCATGCTTGCAGTGTATCAACATGAAAATTTGATATCGATGCACTTCGATGGCTACCACGCACGACAAGCTCTTCGAAGCGCAAGCGAAAACCTCTGTGCCGCATGTTTGCTTTCACCTGGTGAATGATGATATAAAATGACATGATTCTGTAGACGCAGGGACATGCCCGTATTTATCATGTTAGGCAGTGGCTCCGCTGACTGAATGATCCGCGAAGGCCCGGCCTGTCAAGGCTGTTGCCCGCAGATGGGACTCTTGCGAGATTTCCTGCGAGAACAGGGATAGAAGCAGGCTTCATATGATTGTCTATTTGATATCACAGTGTACAGTCCCATGTTCTCGTATGTTCGCAACTCCCGCGTGTTCCTTAACCTTCATGGCCACGAGACTGTACGGCGGAGATCTCGGCGATTGCTCTTCGAAGCGGCTCACCGAGAAAGTCGGCTGTGATGCACCCCTCACCATGATCGTACAAGCGCGCCCTCCATGCATGCGCGAATTACAAGATGCCTACTTGACGCGAGGTCCCGACAATCATGGTGGACATTCACGGGTGAAGTCGAGACCATTCAGTGTTAGAATTTCCCAGATCTGTCAAAGTTGCCTAGAAGGAGCCAGACCCTGACATCGGCATCGGAACCAGTGCCGCGGGCCCCGTGGGGAAGAAACATGGATGGTCACGCTACGATATCTGTCCCGTAGCACGCCCCCCTCTCTTGTGTACAGAATTTCAACACAACATTCGCCTCCCAAATTTTCAGAAATCTCGAAAACAATCATGGAAGACGTCGGCGAAGTTTTGTGAGTCAGGGTATGGTTTTCATGACCGAGACTATTGAGTGGATGCTAACACGAGGGCGATGCAGGGACCTGCAGGGTTCAACCCTGGACGCACTGGCCCAATTTTATGCTGAGCGCGATGTTAAGGATCAAGCATATCTCGACCTCATGGTAGCGGCGGAAGAAGAAATTGTCGACATACCAATCTCGATACATGCATTCACCGAAGACTGGAATCTGAGTCAATTCTGGTTTAACGATGATACGGCGCGTACATTAGCGGAGCAGCTTCTGGAGGGAGCTGGGCCGGATACGAATATCGCGGTTGTTTCTGCGCCGAGTGTCTTCGTGGCCATCAAGCATCTTCTTGCCGACGACGACAGATATCCTTACAAGCCATGTGTTCGGCTCCTGGAATTCGACCAACGGTTTGCGGTGTTCAAGGCCGATTTTATTCCTTACGACTTTACACAACCGGAAAAACTGGCTCCATCTTTGGGTGCGAGCTTCGATCGCATCATTGTTGATCCTCCATTCCACAGCTGCGATTGCATGGAGCAGATGGCAGAGACCGCTCTCTGGCTCTCCAAGTCCGACGATGACGACTTCCGGTTGATGGTATGCACCGGCCAGGCGCTGGAAAGCAGTGTAATCAGCCTCTTCAAAGAGCATGGAGTCGAAACCACCACGTTTCTGCCGCAACACACGAACGGCCTGCAGAACAAGTACAGGTGCTTTGCCAACTCTGAGTGCGACGCCTGGGACTTCCAGGGGCCAATCCTCAGCGGGGAATCTGTGAAAAGGGTGGACAGCGGAAGGGCATTATGATAGTTGTGGCGTTCCAGTACCGGCTCTTTAATCCCTATACACGAGCCACCCGTGCTGCTTGCCAAACCACTTCCTTGCCAACCTTGCTCCGCTGGTTGTTGGCTGACTGAAGGCGACCATGTCCTTCGGCACTCTGTCAATCTCACGGTAGTCGCTTATGACGCTGTTCAGCATCGCCACAGCTATCCCCTTCCCGCGATACGACTTTGAGGTCCAGATCCGGGAAATGCCTATTGTCGCAGGCGATGGACTGTCATTAACGGTGATGGTGCTGTCTCTCGTTGTTGCGCCGTCGCAAATGGGCAATACCTCGTACGCCTGCGTTATCCTTTCGATTAGGCAGACGCCAACACACTTTGTTCCAGACAAGTAGTGGTATGCCTGGTACCGGAATCGTGCCTCGGAAGATGCAACCTCATCTTGACCGGTCATGCTCTTTTGAACGTCCAATGTTACCGGACGCCGGGGCTCGTCATCCAGTCTGGGAGGAAAACCAATGGTGCTTATCAGCTCCTCCGTCGAAATGACGACTGCGCCTAGTTCTCTCGTCACGACTTCCAGTATTGACGCCATCCTCTTCCTGTGCCATGTGTTCTGGTGCATTTCTACACGGATCACAATATCGTTGTTCTCTCCCCTCCATCGTGCAGAGTTCTCGTAGTATCGTCTGAACTTTTTCGTGATTTCGACTCCATCGATGCTCTGGCCGTGGAAACTAGTGTGCAGAGCCGAATCCTCCGCATTCGAAGGTACGTAAGTCATGCCGCAGGTCTTGCATGTCTTCTGGCTTGTCATTCCGAGGTTGATCTGACTCTGTATAAGAACCTGCTTTTGTTGATTTGGTGCCTCCTCAATGCTTGCTTTCTGAGGTGTTGGCGCCTTGAAGAACGACGTTATCTGGGCGTTACCATTGATGCCTTTCAGCGCTGCTCTGGCGAAGGTAGATGATCTGTGGAAGTGTGTCCTATAGTCCTCGGTCGAGTCTAAAGGTGATAGTAGCGGCGGCGGTGATGAGGGCGGCGTTGTCGCATCGCGTCCGTCGTCCGAGTACCGTATGGAATCGCTTGAGCATGAAAAGTCTTGCAAATCGCTCTCTCGTCCTTTCATCAGCTCTGAAGCCGAATCCGCATCTTCCAACAAGTCCTTCAATCCTTGGTCGTCCTCCCGATCCCAATCGCGTATTATGCGTCGTCTCTCCGATCTTTGTGCGGGCGTCTCCTCGTCTTCCAATTTCCTTTTTTTGCTACGCGAGTAAGTCTTGAGTGGTCGTTTGTGAGTATACATAATACCAATATTGCGTAGCGATGTGGTATAATGGAATGTCTTGTCTCAACACTCGACAAATGTCAAGACATGATGCGAGTGTGCGACGCGTCTGTATCAGGAAGACGCGAATCCCTGTCAGTTTCGCGCAAGTAGAAGAAGCTTGCGGGTTTCCCCGCACGATTGACCGGAGTTCTCCGATGCTCACCACCACACCTCAAGGCATGATTTGATGCTTTATACTTCTAGCCATAAAACTTTCCAGAGGAACATCCATTTTGTCTTTTATAGCAAGAGAAATGTCTACATAGCTGGACACGTACATCAACCGCAAACATGCCGTCACGGACACAAGCACCCAATGCTCGCGTAGAAATCGAACCTCTGACGCAAAAGGCCTTTGCCCAATTTGGCACAGTGATACAAAACCCAACGAGGAATCCGTCAACATGGTCTCAGAAACCAGGAAGTGTTCTAGCGAATCAAGGCTCGGCAACAAAATATTTGGACGTGTCATTATTTAACAACCACTATGATCTGGCATCAAGCGGTAAACCAGCGAATTCAGTCATGAACATGTTCACCTGCTCGCCACGAGATCTCAAATCAACGTCGAGAGATGTAGAGAAAATGTTCTCTGTATCGATTCTCGAGAGACACCCATATACACCACAGACATTCATTCCAATGGGTCTTTTGGCTTCCGACACGAGCACGGCCTACCTTGTCATTGTAGCGCCCACTCTTCCTTCTGACGACGGCACACAAGGCAAGCTGGACTCTCTATCAGGCATGGACGCTTTACCGGAGGGTTTCAGGCCCAAAGGTACCGGACTGCCTGATCTGAGCCATCTAAAAGCATTTCTTGCGGACGGATCGATGAGTGTTACGTACGGACCTGGAACTTGGCACGCACCAATGGTGGTCCTGGGAAAGGAGAAAGTCGACTTTGTCGTTGTACAATACGCGAACGGCGTGGGAGATGAGGACTGTCAGGAGGTCGAGCTCGAAGCTGAGAATGGTGAAGGGGTTTGTGTCATGATTGCTGAAGATGGTGTTGGCTTGAAGGGCGTCAGATCGAGGTTGTAATGCTGCTCTCAGGGAGTTGGTCTCGGAACAGTAATATCTCCCTACTAGGAGGGGATGTGTGAGTGCGCCAAGGAACAAGTCAGCCATGTATCAGACACAGTATGGACTTGACAGTTCAAGAGGTCAAGTCAAGATACAACGCAGCGATCGCGCCCATGATCGTCAGTACCATGGTAGGTGGCTCTTTCACCCCTCATGCTTTCATAGGGCTCGGAAGCGGCTGCAGTCAGCCTTGACAGAACGGTGGCTGGTGCAAAGACTTGTAAAGTTTGAATGGAAAAACAGCTATCTGGCACTTTTTCGACATATCGACTTACCGTCGGGATCACAATCCTTCGAAAACCATCTTTGCAAATCGCAGGTCACGAAAGGATCAAAAAGGTTGTGAAATAAAGCCATCGAAAGATAAAGTGACAGTACGGTAGTTCGTGTGCTAGCCAGCTTGCCATGTGGTCAGTGTCTCGGCTTCGGTCTGGTTGCCCAAAACGGACCACTTGCTTGACGAATTGGGATAGATGATCTGTTATGGACAAACTCATTATTGAATGATTAAAGCGTAGCGTGTTCTGGTGACAGCACTGCTCTTACTTGATGACTCAGAGTAAAAGGCGCATGACATGGTAGAATTGAGATGCTTAATAGATTATCGAGTGCATCGAAGACTGAACCCTAGGGCTACAGACAAAGAGTTGCGACAGGAATGCTAGGCGAGGGTCCGCGTGGGGTCTGTCCCACAGTCTGCTCGGTCAAATCCGAACGATAGGTGTGAAAGGGCGAAGAAGACGCGACCGGAGTTGGTGGTCGGAGTACAATCGATCGTGAGTGGGGACCAAGTCGGCGCTACAACACGTGGCAGACCCGAATGCCGCTCCGCACTTCGCTCGATATGAACTAGTGGCATTTCCTCACTCTGTGGCTGTTTTAGGTTCCATTCTTGTTTGCTCTCACCACTCCATCATTCCCCTGCGTTCAACGACCAGCAGCTTGCATCACTTTAAAGTGGTCGTCCCGTTGCCTATCATGACTTGGACGCGGCGGGGTGCCAACATCGTACCACATGGCAGCAATAATCAAAGATGCCCCGCGCGTCAGGGGTAGCTGTATTCGTGCCGCGATACGATCGATGTGCGCAGGGCATTGCTCAAACGCGCAGGCAGCAGAGTAACATGGGTGCTCCTAAACAGTCGACCTGATCAAGTTTCTAACTTTATCACCGCAGCTGTACAAGTGCTTACCTATTTTACGATTGTCAGACTCTACGATTCTTGGCTCGACATTCTTCACCATCTCTGCAAAGTCTCTTCCCCTCACCTTCCAATCTTGGTGTATAAGCTAATCATTACGTTGATCATATCTGATCCCAGCGATTCAACAGGCAAGACACGAGCGCCACGCGGTCAATTGGTGGTTGTCTGATCCCCAGGCTGCCGTTTCTATTCGCTTGGTCGTCCCTATCGGGTAAAGCGCAAATTCAGCCGCACACCAAACGTTCATGTTGCAGGTGGCAGAGTTCGGTTGTCTTTAGACTCAAATCTTATTCATCACTTCCTGTAAACACGCGCTCGGTGTTACTGCAATTCCAACTTCCGACGGGACCTACGTACAGCATTCTTGGCTTGTCAATTTCTCAAACACGCCCTAAGGTATGCGGTCTCTCCGATGTCCGCTGACGAAGCGGAAGCCACAGTAGTTCACGCGCTTTAGCACGTCTGACGCAGGGCCTCTGCTGTCCCTCGGGCATTTTTTTATGGTGGCCTCCATTCCAGGAAAGACGACCAGCTCGGTATCCCGGTCGCGACTACGGGTTTGCGTGCTCGGTCCGTTGTCGCTCTCGCTTCGCCCTCCGCTGCTTGTATCGCCAGGAATTCTTCCCTATTTTGGTTCAGGGCTGCCGTCTGCCCAAGCAATTTTTGTTTAGGGTTAGGACCGGATCAGCAGACCGTCACGCATCCATTGCTTGCTGGCCGTCTTGTCAGAGGATACGTGCTCTCGCACTGTAGGTGAGCAGCTAGCTCGACCGTATTTGCAACACACGGTCATGGTCAAGCTACTGCAGCCTCGTCCTGACTCCTACTGTCGGAACCATGAGCCTTGATCCTGATGGGACCACTTAGCTAAGTGCCATGCATTGCGGTGTCTCTTTTGGTGGGCCAAGTGCAACGTCCCATCTGCTAAGCGCGATCTAAAAGACTGGTACAGTCAGGTAGGCAAGTAGCGATTGATTACGCCAACAATAGCTAAGCATTTTTAGCCAACCAGCATTGAGCACGGAGTTTATGTCTTAGCCGTGGATGGATAATGCCGTTACGCCCCATGTCACGCTCCTAATTCCGACCATCGCCGCGTGCCAGCCTGCCTAAATATTACTATCTGGCCCCCGCAATCAGCTTCCTTGTATCGGTACTGTAATACGCCGCTGTGTTGTGCTCAGAGCTGCCTCACTAGCGCCACACGGTCCTGCCATCACTCTTCACCTGGAGAAATGCTTCTTACTATGAACACTGTACATCTTCCCTCTCACACCTCCACATCACTAACTGCACCATACACCGTTGCAAGAACAAACAATCGTCGTAGCTCAATCCTATCTGGCAGGAGTTCCGGTATCTGCAAGAAGAGCACTTTCCAACACCCATCACCAGCAACTAGCAACCTTAGTAAGCTCGAAGCCTTGCTGCCAGAACATATCCGCAACAACCTCGATTCAAGTCCAGTATCGAGTAGTGCGGTCAACAGTGATATCACCTGCCAGAGATCGCCACGATCAACTTCGCATCCTTTCTTCGACACGTACTCAAAAGAATCACTGGACTGGTCAATGCATAGTCCTCCACGATCGGACTCTGCCACCGCTTCTGTGATCCCTGGCGGATCTTATCCTTACACCACAGCTTCTTCCGGCTCTGAGGGTACCACTACAGCTGCAGACATGAGGTTTGTCACTTACTCATAGCGCAAGTGCAATGAGAAAATAACACTCCGTTTTGCAGCACATTGGGCTATATGATGCCACCACAGTATGGTCATATAGGCCCACAAGATCCGTCGTATAGTTCGTCAGGTATGTTGTTCGTCTAGCGACGCGTTAATCTTTTCCTTATCCTGTCGTATTCACCTCGACATGTCTTCCACTTTTTATAATGACAGTAACTAATGTGGTTGTTCAGCGAGTTACGCACTTGACCAGCCATATCGCATACCGATACCACACCAACAACAACAACATCCGGGTGCGCCGTCGTATGATATCCCTTCGTCACATCAGCAGTACTCTCAAAATCAGATACCAACATCAAGTCCTACATCGACATTCGCTAGCTCAAATCAACCTTATCATGCACACAATCCCTACGGTCTAGGATATGGTCCAATGCAAAACTCTGTCACGCGATCAATGTCAAGTCCCATGCCGGCCGCGACCATGGCTCCGAATTCGAACTCATATGCGCCGCAGTATGACAGGTAGGATGACAGTGATATCGTCGCATTGATCGATGACTTACGCACTACAGATCACCGAGTCTATACGACACGAACATGTATACACCACACACGGCTGGACCATCCACGATACCTTCACAACCACAAAACATTGGCTTCTCAAGTCCATCCTTCTCAGGTACCCAACCACAGTCTTTTGCTCGATCAATGAGCACGACCAGCGTCGGCAGCGCCAGCTCTACCAGGATAACAAGCTCGAAAGCCAAGCCCCAGTGCTTCGATCATGGATGTAACGGGCGCGAGTTCTCCACCTTCAGTAACTTGCTTAGGCATCAGCGAGAGAAATCTGGTTCAGCAACCAAATCGTTCTGTCCTAGATGTGGTGCAGAGTTCACGCGTACGACTGCTCGAAATGGTCACTTGGCCCACGACAAGTGCTCGAAACAGAGAAGACCCTCAGAGGGCAAATAGAGCAGGCGCTCAGACTTGCAAAGCCCGTCGCATTCCTGACCTGAACGACAGTGCAGTCACGGTTCTCGATCATTCATAATCTACTTGATCAAGGATGATCGACCCTAAGAAGGATCTCGGTCGCTTTGAGAACTGTCATTGGACGCGTGAAATTCTACGATCGACACGAACGACATGGACCCTGGCTTTCTCGGATGACAATCGATCTAACCTACAGCTGTTCGCGCTAACGGGAATGATTCCAACATGACGAACCAAGGACAAGTCATGCTATTCAACTCGACTCGTACGAGATTGATTACAAACCCACAACATGCTGGATTTGTTTAACTCGACCAAGACTTGAAACAACAAAAGCAAAACTACTAGATTGGACGAATGGGAACTTTCCGGGAGAAAAGGCACAGATCAGCCTTGCAACAATAATCATGTCAGTCACGTAAGCAGATTATTGAGGCCGATGGTATGATTGGACCAAGGTGACACCATAACGATTCCCGATGATTACGATACCACCTTGCGCGGCCAAAGCGAATAGCCCACGCCGGAAAGAGCAGGATAGGTATCTTGGGTGGCTTGTCGATGCCTGGAGTGCGGTTGAAATAGAAAGCGGATCTTTATTTAGAACGTCGCGCTAGGCTGCGCCAAGAGGGTAACCACTGCGAGGACACGGCGCGAAATCTGCCGCATCAGGCCGCTGCATTATTAATGCATGCTGTGCACTGCGTGAAACAGCTAATGTAGAAGCGGTATCGGGCGCATGCCAGCCTCATTCTCAAGCAACCATGAGTCCAGAAGTCTCCAGGCACCAGCATTAACTATCACATTGATTGCTCAATATCGCGAGGCTCAATACTTTGTTACTCGTGTAAGACGGACTGATATCCTTCCGATGTTCCGACCCAGTTGTTTGACAAACATCGGCCATGTCCGAGACCGTTGTCTCTGGTTAAACTCTGAAAGATGGTTCCACCGCCAAGCGTGGAGTACCCAGAGGCACGGCCGTAAACGAGACCGGTACGAGCAAAAATAAGGTAGTATCAATCTATCCACTCCGCACCTCGCTCATCGATCTCTGATAACTGTGTAATCGCTTCCTCACGAAGGGATTCCTCTGACGATGCGGCTGAACTTGTCTCGCAATGCTTCCAGTGTTCGTGGCCCCACTGAGGAAAAGGTATCGGGAATAATGCTGCGTTGTGCTCTCGTCCCAGAGCTCGACAGGCAGACAAATGTCAATCACAACCGCACCATTGCTTCGGCATCGCTAAGATAGGTGTTCTGACGAGCGCAAGATTTGTCTGTCATTGACTGAACAGACTCAATCATCATTTATTGACGATCAGTAAAGTAAACCCCCATCCTACTTCTCTCTTCCTAATGATTACTGTAGAGTTTGTGTTCGCCGTGGTTGCCCAAGCTGAGCACGAGTCATGAGCTCCACGTTCACGGGCTGTCGTGAGTCGAGCATTGTGCCAAGAAATCGTGACTGACGACGTGTGGTCATTTCCATACAAGTCACATCAAGTTCCTGACCTCGTGCTATCTCATCTAGTCACTACTGCAGCAAGATGACCGCGACTCCCAACTAAATCGAGTCTATCACATAACCTGAAACCGAAGCACAATATACACGCAATGCATCCTTCCATGTCCATGCTGTTCCATATCCGCCACTCGCACACCAACACCAGATCGTTACGGAAGCGGCAAACCTTCATACAAATATCTTGAAGTACAGGCCAGAAGTAGCGGTTACCTCCTCACAGATCTAGACAAGTTTCAATCACGAGCTTTCCGCATCGTATGTTCAGGTTCATCTGTCGGATCGGTTGGCTCGATATTGGTCGGTTAGAAAGTACATTTTGAAAACCACAACGACCTCTGGGCACCTAGACCTCGTTACACCTCACTCATGGCGTCTATATTCACCTTTGAGCCGGACCTCCCTCGAGTCTCGTCTCCTTGGCACAGACAGCTTGGAGATGACCATGAGGAACTGAGCGAGGGACTGGCCACGAAGTCTGTAGAACTGGTTGACTTGCCCTCGAACGTGACAAGACTGGAGTCAGAGCCTCAAGAGGGTCCAGTAGAGTACAAGCTGCACTTGCTATTAAGACCGCGGCGGAACTTTGCAAGCCTGCGAGCCGCCCGCGACGTGGATACTGGCAGGCATACGAGTGACTCTGGCCTGCTATCCCATGAAAATATATCTTCCGGGAGCTCGACACCGTATGGACCGCTCACCGTTCAAGCTCGACAGCACCGACTCGAGCAGCTCACAACCCAGCTTCTTTGGCGTCTACAGCAGTCTTCACCGCATCATTCATCATCGGCTTCCAACATCATACTTCCTTCTTTACCAGAGGCTCTTCCTGAGCTGCAGACTCCCCAGCAGCCAGAGAAACTTTTGCACGGTCTGGAGGAGAGCCAAGGAGCTCTGTATGAGATTGGCGTTTCCGACGATGGCGCATTCATCGGACTAGCCTTCGATGAGATGAATGAGAGTCTGAACAATCTACGGGCTATGGCCGCTTGCATGGGTTGTGTTGTCGAGGTTCTGCGAATGGTCAAAGTTGGGGAAGCTTTGTGGTTCGAGGATAGCGACGAGACTCCTGGGCAGAAAGTGCGCAGACACAGTGAGCTTGTTGTGGCTGAAGCCATGGTGAAGCCACACTACGTTTCTCGCATGCAGCCGGTCACTCAGCCTGATCCACTCGAGGAAATAAGCCATCTTGCTGGTGCAGGTAATCATTCACTTTCTCAGAACGGACAAGCCCCGATTGCCGAAACGACCTCGCAGATGCGCATTTCGCTCACAGGAGCAACCATGTCGGGCAAGTCATCGCTACTTGGTACCCTTTCGACGTCTACACTAGACAATGCAAGAGGGAAGAGTCGTTTGACCATGCTCAAACACCGGCACGAAATCACGTCTGGCATCACCAGTTCGGTTTCTCAGGAGCTGATCGGTTATGCCAATTCAGACTGTGGCGAGATCGATGTTGCAAATTACGCCACCGACAATGTCACTTCGTGGATAGACATACATGCTGCTTCTCAAGGAGGTCGATTAGTATTCATGTCCGATTCTGCTGGACATCCGCGATATCGTCGTACAACCGTTCGTGGATTGGTAGGCTGGGCACCTCATTGGACATTTCTCTGTGTGCCGGCAAACGACTCTGAGGAAACAACTAGTGTCATTACGAACTCACCCAAGCTTGCTGCCACGGATAATGTTGACTTTGACCTATCCGCGGCTTATCTAGATCTTTGCCTGAGACTCGAGATTCCGCTGGTCGTTGTCATCACCAAGCTGGACACAGCGTCCAAGAGTGGCTTGCGAACGGTACTGGCTAAATTATTGTCTTCACTGAAGAACGCTGGCAGACGGCCAACAATAATTCCGAACGCACCAGGAGCCATCCCTGATGACGACTTCCAAACCATGTCCTACGAGAGAGCGGCCGAGGTCCATCGAGTTCTGTCATCTGCGGATTTCGACCCTAGATACACCGTACCGATAGTCATGACGACTGCATTACAGGGTGCAGGAATAGAAACCTTGCATGCTCTAATGCAAGCCCTGCCAATATCCACGCCAATGACTGATGAGCATGACTTAGCACAGTCTAATGGTCCACTCTTCCACATCGAGGATGTCTATCACAAAGCAACTGATCCTCAACTCAGCATAGTTGCAGGTCATCTTCGCCAAGGACAAATTAACGTCGGAGACGAGCTATTCCTCGGACCTTGCTCTGCTGAAAGCGAAGAGTCTGATGAGTCAGATACACAACGGTATCGCAGGCCCAGCACGGCGCCTCACTCCAGATCCTTCCCTGGAGCATTGCGACCCTCCCAATTCCTTGCCCATAAAGACGTATTCAATCAGGAGTGGCGGACAATGCGTGTAGTCAGTATCCGTAATCTCCGACTACCGGTAAACACTCTTCTGGCCGACCAAGTCGGGACGCTTGGTCTTCGCTTCACCGACAATCACTCAACACTGCAGACTATTGCACCTAGAATTAGGAAGGGAATGGTCTTATTGCGCCAAGCAGGCAGAGCAAGCTCGAACATTACAGCAGAATTTCGCCGCGAAGACTTGGGCTCACTGGCCGTCGGCAGCCATGTCGTTGTCTACATTGCAAGCGTACGCGCATCCGCCCGCATCGTATCGGCTAGCATCCCACCCGATGGCAACGGCCACGCTGCAGCACCTTCCAGCGTCAACTCCTCAGGTGGTATTTCTGCGCTCAGTGAGTTGAGTCTAGGGCAGTCTGTTTGGGACAACGAGATTCCTCAGCCGGTTGCAGGTGCTATCACACACGAATTTCTTCACGTTATATTCCACTTTGAGACCACGAGGGAGTATATCGAGAAGGGCGCCAAGGTCCTGGTCATGCCTGGAGGTGGGCCAGGAATATTTGGTGGAGGAGAAAGAGGAGAGAAGGGTATCGCTGGCCTCGAAGGATTTGTTGGAACAGTCGTCGACGCTACTGCGTGAGATTTATACACAAGCTGATGAATCATGTTATCATGATGTATACGATTCTCATGTCTAGCTATACATATAGACGTTCCTTCTATCTCGACTTTTGTCTAAGCCGCCTCACCAAAATCCATATGCCCGGTCTCCTTCGCATGTTCCGTGGCACCCTTCTCTCCTTTTCCCATCCAGCCACAGACATTACACTTGATCTCGAATCCCTTGGTATCAGTGAAATAATGCCTCTGCTGCAACGCCTTACAAAGCTCCCTTGCACCCTCCAACGCACCGCCATCCTCCTCCTCGCCCTCCATCAACCGCGCAACCTCGAACACCTTCCGATCGAACTCGTCGCCAGCACCTGGCACAGGCGTCACAGCCACAACATCATAATGAATACCCGAGTACACCAGAATACACCTGGTCGACTTTCCCTCATTGAAGCGATCGACGCGCAGGTCCTGGACATTGATACTCGCGACCTCGATATCGAAGTGCTGGCTCAGAATCGCGAGCTCGATACCGCCGCCCCAGCTGTCCTCGCGCTGTATCCAGCGGCAGTACTCGTCGGGCTTCTTTTCCAGCACGCCGGCCGTGTATAGTTCTGGGTTCGCCTGGATCGTCTGCGCTACGATGCTGCGTAGCTCGGTCATGCTGTCCACGCTCGAGCCTAGCACTGCGGATCCGAGTGCTCGGAACAGGCAGCTGTTGTCGTCTGGCATCACGCGTAGGACGAGCACGCCTTCCAGTGCTGGGATCGGGATCTCTGGTGGGTCGGAGTCCAGGGTTGGGTTTGGCTTGCGGGACAGCGAAAGCGGTGGGTCGGCGGGGAAGTCGCCGGGCTCGTGTTTCGGTGCATGTGTGGCAGAGAGGGGCGGGAGAGGCTTTACTGTGCTGGGATCTGGTGTAGGTCCTGATAGTAGGTTTCCTGTTGTGCTCTGGTGGGGCGCAATGGTGAGTTGTTCGCCGTTTAGGTTAATGCCGAGGTCGCTCAGTGCGGTCGTATCGCTGAATTCGGTCGCATCCAGAGTCTTGGGCGGATAGCCGTACTTGATGTCGAAGTCTGCCACAGAGGTTTGCGTCGATATTTCGTGTTTCAGTTCGCCCCAGGTGGCGCTGTCGGCTATGGTGACGGTTGCTGTTCCCGAAGGACCTCGGACTCGTAACCTCATCTTGTTAATATCCTCTAGGTGTTGCTCCTTAAGCGAAGGTGTTCTTGGTGTGGTGAAGAAGTCGAATCGGTTGGATTAGGAAGTAGGGATTGAGACTCCGATGGAAGAAGTGTCACGTGCGTGACTGATAGCGAATTATCGGTAGTGTGGTGTTCGTATCGTGACGCGGCTGAAGGGTTATAAGAAGGACAAATAATATAACAACAAGTGCGTTGTGCGAGAGTTTATAAGACACTGTACGTTCTCACTTTACTACTTCACATCGAATATGACCGCATCGGAGGGAGTATCGCTCGGTTACAATTTCCTAATCACCGGGTCGGTCAGCTCGGCTGATCCTTCCACAACAAGGCCAGCCTGGACGCCCGTAGTGACTCTTACTCTTTGCCCGATTTATCTCTGCTTGTCTCATATTATACTCTGGATGACGGCTGTGCAGATTGGAAACATGGAGTATACAAGGTCATGATTGTAGACCACTGATTAAGGCGAGCTCAGAGATGCAGGGTGTCTACGGCTGGAACCGGGTTATCACTGTGAACCACGTCTCGGGTCGGGAACAAATGCACTTCAATTGCGATCACGGCTGTATAGGCACCAAGACAGCGGACTAAAAGACAATATGATAGCGACGTGGCAGGAAGCATGGTCCACGCATCCCATTCAGCGTCAACAGTAATGACCTCAAATGTTATAGCTGCTCAAGGTGGTATGCAAAAAAGCCAATCCCGGGTGACTTCCCCCAAACAAAGTATACACAACCGAAGATTCATGAAAGTACGCCTCTCCCGACCCATTGCGCCTCCATATGCATGTACGGATGCATGTTTCATCAAGCGTCTCGTGTCGGACTCAGAGCTTGCCCTCCCCTTGTGCCTCCCTGACTTGCTCGAACACCTGTCAGAGTTAGCTGAGTTCATGTCAAAAGTACAGACCACACATACCTTGAGCAACTTCCTACGAGCACCGAGTGCATTGACGCCCTTCTTCTCCAATCCTTCATCATCCAGCTGTACCAGGTCTTGCCACTTCATATCTTTGAGGTTATCAGTGTACTTGTGCAGACGCAGCGTACGAAGCCAGGCAGAGACGTCGGCGAGGAGAGCAGGGTCAGTCGGGTCCTCTGGTGGCTTGGAGGTGCCTCTTCTACCCCTTGGAGACCTGCCACGGGCCTCAGAGTGGTCCGAGACGTAACCTTCGTAGTTTGCCATGGCGTATTGGTTTGGGCTCAGGCCGGCCAGACTGGCGTTCATGAGGTTGTTGTCGTACGCGGAGAGGAAGCCGTTGTTCATAGGAGTACCGAGAGCCATGCCGCCAAGACTTGCATTCTGAAGAGCGAGGCCAGGCGAGGCTGGACGAGAACGGCTGCCGTTCATGACGGCGAGCTGTTGTGCCTGCAGGACAGCTGCTTGCGACGGGGTGAGGATCTGGCCGTATTCGTTGGTCATGAGGATGTTGTGCCCATTGAGTGGTCCTTGGGGAGATTGGCCTTCGCTGGATCGAGCACGGCGGTACTTCCTGGCGTCGTCGAGCTGGATCCTGTTGTTAACGGTAGAAAGGGCTGCGAGTTTCATTGCTGTAGCGTTTGCGACCATTTCGGCTTGGTTCTGAGACTGCTGGTTGCCAAAGTTCGAGACCATTGGGGTGTTGACCATGGAGGCCCAGTTTCCGCTGCCGTTGTATGGAGACAGAATCGGCATACCAGATGCTGACGTGTCTGGCGCCGGGAGGGTTGTGTTCTGCAGATTACTGTCACCAGTCAGATTAGGCCTTGGAGATCGAAGACCAGAGGTGCTGGAGCTGAATTGCCCCATTGGCTGTTGACCGGAGGACGATTTTGGTCTGTTCTCATTTGGTCGAGCGTTCCAGGGTGATGGGGGAAGGTGATTCTCCTTCTTCATGCTATCATCTGGACCCGAGAGAGAAGGGCCTCCCATGGTACTGTTTCGGTTCGAGACTGGGACATTTCCCGTATGTTGTGTGTATTCCGCCTTTTGCTTTGCGATGGCAGCGGCCGCGTCTGGAAACATGGAATTGATCGTGCTCGGGTCGAGGCCGGAGTTGCGCTTGGCCCCTGGTGACGGAGGGGGCTTGCCAAAACCGAACGAGTTTCGGGAGCCTTCAATGTTGAGCTTGCTCATGGCATCACTCATGCGAGCAGACATTGGGTCTAAGGATTGTCAGTCGGCGAGTGTTAGGCTGCAAAACGAATGTACGGACCCTTTTCGCCAAAATTGGCTGGAGACAAGACACCAGACAATGGGTGACTCTTGGCCATTTGCTGCAAGACCTGGATGAAGAATCTGATCTGAACCTGGGTGGTCTGCTGGAGAAGAGCGTAAAGGGCGGCAGTTCTCTCAGGCTCGCTGAGGACTCTGAACCACTGCTCAATCGCGCTCAACTCGTCCTTGAAATCCTGATCAAGTGTCGCAGCGGCCATCTCTTCCAAGGTTGTTTCATATTGATCAATATCAGCGATCCATTGTTGTGCAGCCTTTTCTGTGGAATCCTCCGTGTTGCTCGCGGCGTGCTGAGACTGGTTGAAGTAGATTTCAGAGGCTGGTCGTATGCCGCGTGAGGCCAAGGGGGAAGTGTTGGTACCAAAGGCACCCATATCGGCGGATGCCCGCAGATGGTGACCGGCACTCATGTTGCGACCTGTAGGTGGACGTAGCGAGGAGCTGGCAGCCTCTGGGGTGCTGTTACGATTGCCAATGATGTGAGACATGACGGTCGAGGATCGAAGATCTTTGTTGTCGGGGGTTTCTGCCGTATGCGGACAGATTGTAAGGTATTGTTCGGTATTAAGATTCTTTGTTGTCGTGCAAGGACATGGACTGTAAAAGCAATAGATTACTTCTGAGCCTGCAGATCCTGCTGTCCTCAAAGGCCGCAAAGAGTTGTGAGTAGATTAGAAAGAAATGTCAATGGCTGAAGAGCAATCGTAATGTCAGTCAGCCTCGAGTGACTGGTGTGGGTGAAACTCGGCCGCACCAAAGTGACTGCAAACAGTCCGTCAACAAACGAAGGGGTGTGTGAGAAGGAAGAGCAAGGTGAAGAAGGGAACAACAAAAGTAGTAAGAGCCAAGCAAGTGGACTGGAATAGAAGCCAAGGTAAGGTAGTACTCCTTTCGGGTGGATACTATAGACTCTTCCGTTCAGGGTCGAGGTCGAGCAGCGAATAGCACCAGAAGTACAAAGTAAGCGATCCAAATTCACATTGCTGGACCCTGAAACTTAAAACACCCGCGGCGGCTGATCCCGTTGTCAGGCACCCTTTGGGAAAGCTTAGCGCGACTTCGAGCTCCCTCGGGGCTGACAAAATAACCTTGGAAGTGGCACATACAACGACAGATTCGGCTTTCTTTTAAGGGAACTGTGTATGCCATCGACCGACTATGATTCAACGTATAGCTCTGATGTATCTAACTTTTCTTAAAGGCTCTCCATGCTTGATCAACTCTGACCAAACATGTCTCCAATGCCTTCTAAGCCGGGAGAATTGCCCCTCACAATGCCGGTACCTTCGACTTCCATGCCTCCATCAGCAGTATACATCGCCGCGGCTCTACTTTTCTCCTTACTCTTACCACCACGTGATCCATTAACACCACTGATGCCAATCTTGCCCGCCTCGTGAATGGACACCCCCCTAACGCCTTCGAGCAGATCGAGCACCAGCGCACGCTGTTGGCGCTCGCTGGCCGTCTTGAGAAGTTTCGTGGCCGCCTTGTCGACTTTCTCCTCCGTCATGTCCGGAAGACTGAGTAGAACATCTCGAGCCGTGGTGGTAAGTGTAGCGTACGTAGCCACGATGCTTGCGATCAAAGCCGCAAGATCTTTCTGTACATCCACAAAGTATGGTTCGTTCAGCGACGTGATGGCCGCTTTGAGCACTTCAGTGCACATATATTCACGCACCTGAGGCGCGGGAGCGTCCGATGAGACAAAATGTGGCAGTATCGAGTGCAGTGCGCGGCTTACAATGGAGCAAGAGCGAGAATCGGGGTACCGCAAGCTGTGCGCGCAGAAGACGATGAAGGGCTCCAGTATATTAGGGTTTGAGAGGACAACGGTGCGGAGGCTGGGTTTGTGGGAGGAGTCGTAGTGGAGGTGCGTGGAGCGTGACTGGTCCAGTAATGAAGAGAGGAAGGAGACAACCGTATGTGTTGTTGAACGTACGACAGATTCGGCCTTCATTTCCTCGGACAGCACATCGTTCTCAGTGTCTTCCGCCTGGGCTTTCTTGACAAGGCCCCACTCGGCGCCGAGCTTTGTATCGAGCTGGGAAAAGCAAAGAGCTAGTAGGGGTGGGAGGAACTCTTCTCTCTGAGCTGGTGGACATCGCTGGACGATGCGCTCTACCAAGCTGAGCAGCCTTTGCACGTGGTGTGTCGCGAGATGGGGCGCGTCAAGGAGCAGTGCTCTTGAGAGCGGTTCAGCAAGACCTGTGAGACCGTAAAACTCGGTTTCGAACCTTGTCATTCCATGAAGGATATGGTAGCAAGAGTCGCGGACCTGGCGTGGTGCACCTCTAAAAGTCGATGCGAAGCCCTCGTAGGTGTTTCCAGTGCTGCTGATCCTCGCCGCGAAATCATCTTTGGTCTCGTTGGAGATGCCCGACTGCCAGAAACGGTCGCTTAACATCCTTTTCACTACCAGTTGTAACTCCGGTGGAAGACTGGACCACTGTTCCGGGTTTCCGAATGCAGTGGCCCGACCAAGTAGAGACAGTACATTAGGGAGGATCTGGGGAATAATCTCGCCCCAGACAATGCGCGCATTCGCCAATGCAGGCGAGCGCTCACTGAGCTTCTCCGTACAGACACCAATCATAGAGGTCGTCATTCGGAGTGGGATGTCGGTGATTTTCGCATTGATCGTGGCTTGCAGTCTCCTTCCTGATTCGTCAAGTGACTGAGACGACCACTCTTGAATCTGGCTGAATCCTGCAGACGTCAGATATTCTGGTAATTCCTCCATTCCGAGAAGAGCACAGAAGTCAGCAGAAGAAGAGGCGGCTTTTCCAAGCCGTGAATCTGTCCAGGCTTGTACAACCGGCTGGAGAATGTCTCTCATCCGTGCCAAGCGGGTTTCGTCAGTTATACCGGCTGCCCGATGATTTAGAATCAAGAAAATAGTCCTGAGACCCCACTTTGTGCGATCATCAAGCGATGGTCGTGACAGCATGCCGCTGATGATTGTCTCCAGATCACTGTATATCACAAAGATATCGCTGGGGAATGTTATGGCCAGCCTTTGGATCTCGGAAAGACGTGTTGCCTCAAACTCTCGGACTGCTTCCTCATAGTCTGGATTGGCACTCGGAGGCTGAATCTCAACAGCTAGTAGATATTTCAAGATTGCTCTGATCGCGTCTCCTGAGCGCATCAAGAGTTTGTTTCCGACCTCAGCGACAAGCTGGACGTTGATTTTGGCCACGGCGGCATGGGAGACTGGCAGACTCATGAGTCTCTCAGACCATTGATAGAGGTCCTGGTTGATATCTTCTTCTATTTGGTCGCCGCAGCGGTTTGCTTCTGACCACATTCGGTATCCATTCAGAGCGCATTTGACTACCAGGTATTGTGCTTCCAGCTGTAGGATGGATGTTGAATGTCTCGTGTACGCTGATGGATCCTCCTTCGCGGCATAAGTCATCATGTCGTTGGTCTGCCCCAAAACATGCTGAATCGCCTCCCGCGGACGGTTTTCACAAATGTGCTGGAGTACGGCAGTACTATAACGTCGGTAATTTCCAAGGAAAGCATGCTGCTCCGGAAGGGTTTCGAAGTCCTCGTTCAGGAACGTGATGATCGGGTGGTCGATATCTTTAGGTAACGACTCGTATTTTAGCATTCGTTCACTGCAAGTTTTGAGCAAGATTCCAACGACAGCGTCAAGGACATTGACAAGCTGTGTGTGCTTGCTGCCGAAAGTCTTTGAAATACTATGTAAGACTGGGATCGATACCAGCAAGCTCTCGCTGGAGAAAACTGTGATGAGGAGGTCGTAAAAGGACGTGACTTGAGTATCGTGTTCGAATAATCGAGGGTTCTGTGCGATAGCATCTCCCAGTACCGACAAAAGCTTGAATCGTTAGTAAGAGTCTCTTTGCGAGACCGAACAAACATACCTCGGAAAGCTTCTTTTGGAGAGTGTATTTGGAGTCGTCAATATCGTCAGGGCTAATTGCAGCCGAAAGGAATATCCGTTTGAGCATTTCGATCCTGGTAGTCTGCAACACAGCGCGGAAGATGTTGTCCCAGGTCTCTTTGAAGTGAGAATTGTAAGGCCGGCTTAGAATTGAATAAAGAACTTCGATGGCAGCCTAGTAGATCAGCGCATGGACGAGACAGGCACCGCATTTTGACCTACCCTTTGCACTCCCTCGTTACCATATGCCAGCGTCTGAAAGAGATGCTCGATACAGCCCGTTTCGATTACTGCTTCCAGACTGATCCAGTTCAATGTTGGCTTGAGCGCTTCAAGCGCGCGAGTAGCACATGTCGATACCATGTCATCTACTGTTGAATAAGATCCTGCCAGAGACGACAGAAACTCGCAAATTCTGATAAGCCACCCATCTTTGGTCGAACGGACTTCCTGAGCAGTCCCCCGAGTCTCCAAATGCTTCTGAAACAGCGCTGTGGGAATCATGATCTCGTTCAGAGACTGGCCAAGCTCTTCTTGTCTCAGCATTGCTATCGTTTCTTCCCTAACGCAGATATCTTCAGACAGCGTTTCGAGGATATAGAGCACCAGAACTCTGTTTACCATGACTCTGTCCGTGTCGGGTGACTCCCACAATCTGACGAGGTTCTCGTCCATGTCCATCCATGTTGCTGCCCACTCTCTTTTTGCAATGTCCGCCCATAATGAAGCCACTTTATTGCGAAAGTATGAAGGGTCGCCGTTCTGAATATTTTGTGCAAGCGTCAACACCCAAGTCCTCAAAGTGTTTATCTGCTCCTCATTATGGTCGTTCCAGTGATAGCGTATGCTTGTTTCGAGTAGTGAAAGTCCAAAATGTCTGGCGAAAGGCTGCTGAGTAGTGTCGCTGGCCAGATCGAACCCATATTTAGGTGCTTCAGGTCGAGCTTTCAAGGCAGTGAGATAATCCAAAGTGGCTTGTCTCTGGTCGTTCGTCGTTCGAGGATCGTAGGAAGCCGCGAGAGCATCGTGTATCCGCCGTAGCTCGGAGCGCTCTATGGAATCAGTCATGGTTACCGGTATTGGGTGAAGGTGAATCAAGGAGGTAAATGAAGAAATGGTGCAGCCATGACCGCAAGTTCAGTGAGAGCTACGAGTGAGCCATTGTGGAAGATCGTGAGCAATTAACAGGTGAGATTCTACCAATGGTTGAGCGCCAATGAGGTGGTATTCCAGAATATTTTGCTGCTTAGATGGATAATTGCTCGAGGATGATTGCCTGGAGCACGCGACAATTCACAAAATGACGTCCCACTTCGACGCGCTGGCACGTGTTGACTGTACGAAACAATCACTTCTCCACTTTTGGGGTATTATTTCTGTATAGTAGATACATAAATACGGCAGTGCAGTGATGTGTTCTGTACAGAAACGCTACATCACTGTGCATGCGTGCTCGCGACATCGCTCCAAAAAGCTCTCGTCTTCCTCGCTGTCGATCACCATGCCTCGTCTCCTTCTCACTCCCTTCGCAGTCAATTTCTGCTCACCCGCAGCGTGCCACCATCTCAGCTTTTGTTGTCGTCCACCAAATTCCTCGTCTGTACTGATGGACCACTTGCCTCCAGATACCTCGATCTGAACATGGTTTTCAGGGAAGTGAAACTCCGGCAGGAATACCTCGGTCGGCGCATCCTCAGCGGTCGAGCTTGGCGCGTGCAGTGAAAGAGTAAATGTACAACTCTTCAAGTCAAAGCCATGAGTAATAATGTCCCCATGTGTCGCGATCGGAGTCGGCCTCACGAAGGCTTCTCCAGCTCGGAAGCCTGGGTGGTCACCAGCTATCGAGGATGCCTTGTTGGCACTCATTTGGTCGATCGAAATGGTCTTCTTGAGGTTTGTCTGAGATACAGAAGCATCACCATACGATCTGCTTTCTGAGTAAGAAGGAGAGGCTGGATCTGCTGATGCCACGGATGGGTCGGGCGATGAGGGTAGTGGTTTGTCATCTAATGAGTAGATTGACAGATCTTCACCGTTCCAGTTGTCACCCCAGTAGTGGGAGTTCTGTATGAGTCAGCCTTGTTGGATCGGACCGGAGGACCGGAGCTCTTACCGAAGCTGTATATACCCATAAGGTGAAGCCTGCTGCTCCACTTCCTTCCAAAGCGTAGTGGTTGGCATCCAATGCCAAGGTCTGGCTTGTAAAGTCACCGGTGCTATACGCCTTCTTCCCATCCATATCGTATGGAATACCGATCTCGGTATAGACACATGGATGTACGCCCATATAATCAAGGCCTTCCTTGCGCATGAACGCCAATTGATCTCTGAAGCAATTCCGGACACCCTTCTCTCCCACTTTGAGTGCAAATGCTGGAGATGAGTATTTGCCACGCATGACACCTACCACATCGACGTTCCAGTAGCGATTCCATTTTTTCGTGATCAGGGTGATGCCGTCGTAGAAATGGGTTGCATATACCATATTCGGATCGTCGTCCTCCGTTCCTCTGATTGAAGGCGGAATTTCGAATGGCGAAGACTGGCAGAACATCATCGAGCCTGGAAAGACGCTTCGAATTGCTGCAGCGTATGTCCGATAATGATGCATGAAGTAGTGGTTGTGGAAGTATTCGTGGTCAACGTGTTCTCCAGTCCTGGGATGTTTCGCAAAGTAGTCCTTCTTGAGTAGCGCATCCCTGGATGGATCCCATACACCATGTTGTGCCCAAAGACATTCACCAAGTTTCCAGCCAGGGTCCCGCGTCCAGCCATAGTGGGTGTCCATACCCTGCATACCCTGTTCTAACCAAGCAATCTCGCCCTTGGGATCGACAAGCTGTGTGCCTGTCTTGTACGGTCCGAAGTTGCCAAAATCATAGCATTCGACTTCAGCAGACCTACCGGATCCGGTTAATAAAGCTTGCCAAGCCGTCGGTGTGGTGGATTTTTTGAGATTCTGGCTTGCAGGAATCACAGAGAGGTCTTGCCAGCCAATGTATCCACAGTTGGGCTCGTTCATACTTTCCCAACCAATGATGGGGTTGTGCTCAAGATCCCCAGCCTCGTTGATCCTCTGGGCGAGGTGTTTGCATGCCGCGATGAAGTGCTCCTGGAGGTAGTCTTGAATGTTTTTCCCGTCGATAATAGCTTTTGGTGCAAAGTCCCTACCGGCAAAGAACAGAGTCAGAATTGTCTGACAAGCCAATCTAGTGTAGTTCGTCGCCCAGACCATCTTGGGAAAGTCTGCTGGACTTGGCCATGTGTTTTGTACCAGGGAAGCTTGAGTGCTGGAGAACTTCCTTGGATCCAGACCACATGCGTAGATTGTCCACATCGGTGCTCCCGATCCTCCCGTAAATCTTGACCATACATCCTGGTGCGGATCCATGAATATGTAAAATCCGTATTGCTTCGCTAGCCGTAACACCTCAATTGTGGATTGTATGAATTCCTCATCGTATTTGCCAGGACCCGCGTGCTCTAGAGCCTCCCACGTAAAGATATAACGAATCGTGTTGTATCCCCATCGCCTCAGCCTGGTGAAGTGGGTGTGTGCCTCATCTAGAGGAAATGGTCGGCCGACAAACGAGACATTGTCGCCGTCAAAGAAGCCTTCCTTCACATGAGACGATTGGTCGGGGCGTGCAGGTAGCTTCGCATCGCCTGCTACGTTGATACCATGGAGGGTGACTTCGCGATCTTGTGTATCACGGAATCGAGTCGCGTCAATCCGGAGTCGTAGAGGTGCCATGCTAACGGTTCAGGCTGTTGGCATTGAAGGTCCCGGTACAAGCCGCGGTGCACTGCTAGTCGATGGTTGCTTGCTAACAGTACTGACGGACCTCAAGCCGTCTTGTTGTAGAGAGATCTCAGGGGTGGGATTGAAAAGGCAGGGCTAGTCGTGGCTTGTCGAGGAGCACTCTATGCATGTAATATCACGCGATCGACGAACTTGAACTCCTGCTGCGGTTTGTTGCGACGTCATGGGGGCCCGCAGGAGGACATTCTCGGCATCGGCAATTACCCCAGATTATTGGGTGATCGGCCGGGTCACTCCGCCTCAACCTTCCCATTTGGCAACATTGGCCACGTTTCGAGCATAATACTGTAATAAACCACCTCGATGTGACAAGGACACTCAACGTTGCATGTGTCGCATACGTCTTCCTATCTATAATACTCACATCAATATCACACAGTAGTGAACAGTAGTGGACCATGTTGCTTCCTATCCAGCCCCTGGCTCTAGGCGCCATCGCCCTGTCGTTACCGTTTACGAATGCTCTCTCAGCCTCGGACATCCCTTCAGACACACCCGTCTCACAACTGATAACAACAGCCACAGTCGAACTCGCCAAAGGAAATGGACAGGACGCTCTTACGTACTTCGACGTCGCAGTCTCGCGGGACCCTCAGAATTACCTCACCATCTTCCGACGAGGTGCAGCCTACCTTCAGCTCGGAAAACATTCACAAGCCGGTCATGACTTTGACAAGGTGCTGGCCATCAAACCAACATTCGAGGGAGCGTTGATGCAGAGGGCGAAACTGAAGAGTCGGACAGGTAGTTGGGAAGCTGCCAAAGCAGACTACAAGGCGGCGGGGAAGACTGGCGGGGAAGACATGCAGGCAGTGGAAGAGGCGCAGGGAGCGGAAAAGTTGTCGTCAGAGGCTGAAAAAGCAGGAGACTGGGAGGCATGCACGACGAATGCAGACATTGCCATACAGATTGCCAGTGGACATCTGGATTTGCGACAACGAAGAGCAAAGTGTCGGTTCGAGAAGGGAGAGATCGTCGAGGGTGTCAGCGACTTGTTACATGTAGCACAGATGTCGTCTTCGAGCGACACTCATGGATTGATTTCCAGGACCTACTTTTACGCTCTGAACGAAACGGAGAGTGGATTAACACAAGTACGGAGATGCATGCACTCGGACCCGGACTCGAAGACATGCAGCAAACTCCTTAAACGCGAGAAGCAGCAAGACAAGGAGCGGAAGAGGATCCAATTGCTCATGTCGAAACGTCAGTACGCCAGTGCGGTTAGGCTGCTCATACCGTCGGAAGATTCACCTGGACTGTTAAAGGAGATTGAGGATGAGACCAACAGTCTCAAGCAAAGCAATCAGATCCCATCAAAAGCACCATCACGACTATATGAGGGTCTCGTCGAATGGACGTGCGAATGTTATATTGAGATGAACAACCACAAGAAGGCACTGCCTTATTGCAACCAAGCGCTGTCTTTCGATCCGAATTGTCTGCCGGCATTGATTGGCAAGGCGACACGGGAGATAGAATCAGACGAGTTCGAGGAGGCGCTTCGCACGTTGAACACAGCAAAGGATGCTCATGGCGCTACCAACCGCATCAACGAGCTAATGCAAAAAGCCCAGACTCTGCTCAAGCGCTCGAAACAGAAGGACTACTACAAGGTCATCGGTGTCTCGAGGGATGCAGACGAGAGAGAGATCAAGCGGGCCTACCGCAAGCTCTCTGTCAAGTTTCACCCAGACAAGGCCGCTCAGCAAGGTCTCACAGTCGAGGATGCGCAGAAGAAGATGGCCAGTATTAACGAAGCATATGAGGTCTTGTCGGACCCAGAGCTAAAGGCGAGATTTGACAGAGGTGATGATCCGAACGACCAGAGTCAACAGCAAGGCAACCCATTCCAAGGTAACCCATTCGGTGGTGGACAGCCTGTGTTCTTTCAGCAACAAGGAGGAGGAGGAGGAGGACAGCGACAGCATTTCAAAATGCCCAATGGCGGAGGCTTTCCGGGTGGTGGTGGTGGTGGTGGTAGTTTCCAAGGGTTCCCTGGAGGATTTCCCTTCTAGATTGTTGTCTTTGCAAGCTCTAGACGAATTAGAACACTTGGTCATCTTTCTAATTATAACACCCGCAGAACAGGGAGTAAGGTAACCCGACATGAGTCCGGGCCAGGACAGAACACGTGAATGCGGGGTGATGCTCAGGGATGTTTACTCCGCAATGAAGTCACCGATCGAGGCTGCGGCCATCTCTGCGATGGTGGGAAAGCAGATTCATCGTAAACCAACCACTCCATGTCACCTTGCTGGCAAGGTTCATTGGTGCATGACGAATATCTCAACGGAGAACGGACAAGCATGTTCGTCGTTCTCCGTAGTTGGACCCGTCCTGGTAGTACGTCAGCGGGCGGTCATAGACTCTGCAGGCACCCCGCAGTAGTAGCTACACTCAGCAACAACGGGTCAACATCTTAAGAGAGTATATAACAGACAGATATCTTTGCTTGAATACAGATCTACAATCACATCCAATTTCCACACATCCAAATACACCAACACCACACAAAAACTCGCCAAAATGCCAGCCGAACTCAAGCAATCCGACATCGACAACAAGGTCGACCCATCAGTCGCCCGTCAGTTGGACAACAATGTTCCACTCGAGAAGAAGCTGGAGGACTTCTACAGCATCTGTGATGGCTTGAAGATTTGCATGCTCGGTACCGCCAGACCAAACATTGGTGTACGTACTTCACAGTCCTCATATCCATTGGACTTCCCTCTCGTCACCACGGCCTCCAAATCTCCCTTTCCAATTGCACTTACAAATCAAGCCATGGATACAGTAACTAACACTTTCTCAGCCAGTCCACCGTTCCATGGCTGTCGCCAAGCGCAGCGGATGCGACTTCCTCTTCCTCGCCAACACCCACAGCCAGAAGTTCTCTGACCTTGAGCACGCCTCGGTCGTCAACATTTGCTTCCACAACTCCACAAACCAGGACTGGGTCTCCATCACCGGTAAGGCGACCAAGACCGACAACTCCGACCCACGTATCAAGGAACTCTGGAACCGCGGCGCATCAGCCTGGTTCGGTGACTTGGGTGACGGAAAGCACGACGGTAGTGCCAACGACCCAAGAATGGCCTTGATCGAGGTCAAGCCAAACTGTGAGTATATCACCGGCACTTGGAGTATAATAGAAGCTAACAAGTACAGTCATCACATACTGGAAGTCAACGTCGAGCGCTCTCGGCTACGTTAAGGAGCTTGTCCAGTCCAACCTCACCGGCGAGGTTCCAGTCACCGGCAACCAGAGGGACATCACCGAGCAGGAGATCAGCCAGGCTCGCCAGAAGGATGGCAGCATGACCCAGTAAAGTCCCCGACAAGCTGGACGTAACGTCACGGTAATGACTAGTATAGCTCAACGAATGCAAACGGATTCTCCATAAAGAGATTATTCAAGTTGTAAATCTGTATCGAGGATTCTCATCGCCCAGCGCTGTGATCTCTTCCTCGCTCATACCTGAAATCTTCTCGTCTCGTTCTCCGTTCTGTCGTTTGCGATTTTCTTGCGTGAAGTACCATGACATGAATCCGTAGACGCATACCGACCATGCGACTAGTGCGAGGGTGACGCCGTGGCCACGGAGGAAGCGAGGGCCTTCTTTTGCCGGATACAGGAAGCCAGCCATGATGCCGCTAGTGTTTCCAATGGTCAATTGCAAGCCCGTCGCTGTCGTTCGTTTGCCGTATCGGGGGTTATTATTCGGTAACCAGGCCAGCGGTATGCCGACCAGCACGTACAGCCCACATGCAACCAAGAAACAGCCTGCGTAGTGCACGCCCGACGAGCTCTTTGACATGAGCATCGCGTACCCGACGATAGAGACCAAACCCAGTGCGCAAGCAAATGGTCCACGTCGCCCCGTCCGATCTGACAATATTGCGACCGAAATATACACGACCGCGCCGGTAGCATATACGGGTATCGTAAGCACCTGCACAAGCGCCGACGACCAGCTGGGATTGAGGCCTTTGATAATCGTTGGCAGAAAGGTCGAAAAGCCATAGAGCATAGTGTCGCCGCCAAACTGGCCAAACGAGAACGCATAGATCTTCCAATCCTTAAGCCCCTTCCTCGCATCGGCCCAATCAAAATGATCCACCTGCCCACCTTGAGCCGCCCGCCGTCGCAGCATGAGTTCCTTCTCCTCCTGCGTGAGGAAGTACGCCGTCTCCGGGTCATCAGCCAACCAGAACCAGCACGCGATACCGAGCACGAACGTCGGCAGGCCCTCGAGAATCATGATCCAGCGCCACCCGCGCTGGCCCGCCACGCCGTCCATGTGCCCGATGCCGTACGCCAGGAGGCCACCACAGGCGCCGGCGATGGCGGCGCTGACGAAGAGGTAGCCGACGCGCAGACCGAGCTCGCGCTTGGTGTAGAAGAAGGTGAGATAGATGGCCAGGCCGGGAAAGAGGCCGCCTTCGACGAGGCCGAGGAGCAGACGGCACACGATCAGGCCGGCGTAGTTCTGCGTCACGCCGGTCAGGGTCGCGATGATGCCCCATGCGGTCGTGATGAAGGAGATCCAGCGCGAGGGCCGCACGTAGTGTTTCAGGATCAGGTTGCTGGGCAGCTCGGAGAGGATGTAGGTCACGAACAGGATGCTGACTGCGGTTTGGTATTGCTCTGAGCTGAGGTGCAGGTCGGTTTCTAGCCCGTACAGGACGGCGTTGCCGATGTTCACGCGGTCCAGGAAGGAGAGGATGTAGCACAGCATTACGGGTGGGATGATTATGAGGTCGAGTTTGCGCACCAGGGCGCGTTCGCGGACTGGGTCGATCTCGTGGGTGTAGGCTTCGGGTTCCTTCATGGTGTCCAGCTTGTGGTCAGCCATTGTTTTTGGAGTGCTGGTATCCGAAACACGATGGGAGTGGAGGTGAAAGGGAGATAGTCCTTTTCTCATACACCGAGACGAAGAGGTACAAGAAGCATACTATGTCATGTGTAATGAAGAGAGATATCAACGACTGAAGACTAAGAATACTTATCTGGCCATAGCCAAGTACATGTCTATCGGGTTCTGTACTCTACCCTAGACAGTAATAGGGACTGCGATCCGCTGCCCTCGGCCAGTGTCCGATAACGCAGTGTGGAGCAGATACGGGGCCTTTGTACGTCGGTACATTGATAATCGGCATGCCGGTCGAAATCAATGTACATGTACCACAGCAATCAGTAATTTATCTACAATTGGAGAACGAGATGGCGAGATGGTGCGAATATTGCAGAACTCAACATGTTAAGGTATACGGTAGAGCTTTGAGCATGCGGTCTCGAGTCTGCTTCGCGGGCCAGCTGTGCATGCGACCCTTCAGATGGTCAGAATCGCGCCTCAATTATAGAAAAGCGTATAACAATTTATGAAGTATGTTTGTCTATATATAAGGTAAGGCACGCATCTGTATGCCGTTCATTTCAAATCCTCTGCTTCTGGCACACTCCAATAATGCCGCTTAGTTGCCCAGCTCTCCAGCCTCTGCCATCTTCCGCATGGCCTCAATGCTCTTGTGCACGGCCATCTTTGCGCCTTGGGTGTATGATTTGACAAGCTCCTTGTGCTTGTCACTGCCCTTTTCCACTTCTGGGTGCCTCCACTCGAATGTATATGTCATGTTCAAGTCGTTCTCGGTGAGACCAGGACCGTCGGAGACTGTGTTTGTGATCAATGCTCCAGATGGCTGCCAGAAGTCGACCTGTACACCGAGGTATATCAATAATTCGGTTCATTCCCTCGATGCTGGTTGTGTATTCTGCCGGGACTTACCTTCGCCGGGTAATAGCTCTTGCAAACCTCCTTGACCGAATGTGCCGGGATACCATCGCGTTCCTTGAAGTGTGCCTCACGGACAACCTCGTCCTCCTTCTCTTTCAGCACATCGCAGCCAGTGATGATGGGCACAAAGTCTTGAGCCTTGCGAATCTTTCTCTGAAGACCTGCCCATACCTGGTCTCTGCTCAAGACCGGGCTGGCGCCGGCAGGGTTGATTTGTTCGGTGTAGGCGCAGTTGATGGTGACCATGTTGGGCAGCTTGTATACAGAACCGAGATTTGGGGAAGTACTTGTTTAGGCCTACAGTGTATTGTTCGACATGGTGAGAGTTGTCTTCGGCTATAGTAGTACAGACTCCGCTTTAGTGTGGACGTCATGGATAGATTTCCCACCTCCGAACGTCAAGCCTACCTGAACACATCGCCGGTCTGTCTGTGACGATCGCAGTGCACCAAGTCTTTCCTCGAAGACGGGTATATTCAGAATGTAGCATATATCTCGCGATGATCGAAGGGCTGCAGATGATTGTACGACAAGATCTCGTTAAGTTGTGTACGGGCCATGATCGCCCGCCGCGGCGCGACTTTAACCGCCCACGCACACCGCAAAACGGCCGAGGAGATGAGCGATTTTATTTTCTGTCTGTGGTCAAAAATCTGATCTCTGAATGTCCAAATACTGTACAATATCTTACCCTCGAGCATTTTTACGACAGCAGAGAAACAATTCCCAAAAGCGCCTACAGTATCTCTACATCGACAAGTCTCTCCAGGGCTAATAGTCAAAGTTGGGAAGCCTCACGTGATCAATTGCTTCTTGTGTAGCACAATGACTACACCAAACCCAAATGCGCATAGCACCAAGCGAGAAGCCGATGATATCTCTGCCGAAGGTCGCAGGACATCCACCCAGCAGCAACAGCAGCAACAACAACAAGAAGGCCGTGAGGCCAAGCGAACAAGTTAGTCGCTCCTTGTCACTTGAACTTCTTCAAGTTTTACATGATCCTCCACGATCCATGTTCGATTTTTCCTTTGCCTTTGCGCTCTCTCTCTTGCAGTTTTCAACCACTGCACGTGCTCGTTGACTTCTTTCAACAAGAAGTACTGTCCATAGCTAACATGCAGTCTTCCAAAGGAACACAATCACTCCCACCCCCAGCACTTCCTCAGCTCGTCGCAGAACAGCACATGCCCATTCCCGCAGGAGATAAGGACACCAAGAGACTGATCGTCGTGCTGTCCAATGCCAGCTTGGAGACGTACAAGGCCGTTCACAGCGGAAGGGGAGGAGCCAAGGATGAAAAGTATTCCCTGCTGAACAGCGACGAACACATCGGTGTCATGCGCAAAATGGGCCGCGACATTAGTGATGCCCGACCAGATATCACACATCAGGTATGAAAGAGAAGCCGTCGTGCACATGGACCTGCGCTCACTGGTTACTAGTGTCTACTGACTTTACTCGACTCACCCGTTAACAAAGCCGGACGACTACAGATCTACATCCACACAGCGAAGGGCGTTTTGATCGAAGTCAGCCCAACCGTCAGAATTCCACGTACTTTCAAGCGATTCGCCGGTCTCATGGTACAATTACTGCACAAGCTATCCATCCGCTCGACGACGTCACAAGAGAAGCTGCTCAAGGTCATCAAGAACCCGATTACCGACCACCTGCCGCCAAACTGTCGCAAGGTCACGCTGTCTTTCGACGCTCCGGTCGTGCGCGTTCGGGATTACATTGGCGACCTCGGTCCAAAAGAGAGCATCTGCGTATTCGTTGGTGCGATGGCCAAGGGTAACGATAACTTTGCGGATCAGTACAAGGATGATTCGATCAGTATCAGCAGTTTCAGCTTGAGTGCAAGTGTCGCTTGCAGCAAGTTCTGTCATGCTGCCGAGGATGCCTGGAACATTATCTAAGGTGCGATGTTTCCATGTCGAGCTGGGTAATATAGTGCTGTCACTCAAATATACTTCAGACTTGATCTCCATCACTATTGCCTGCAAAGAATGCAAAGTTTCATGATCGACGTCGTGTATGATAAGCTTCTGTCAGTGACCCCTCGCTTCCTATCTATGTATCGTATGCACCAGAGTCTCTCCGCAATGGCTGCCTCTTAGCGGCACGGCGCGTATGGTATGCACGGGGTCAATATGGGCGGGTCAGGGCACACAGGCACCGGATCAAAGCAAGCGGAAGTTGGCGGCGTCGATCGAGTCATTCGTGTCGTGACGAATGTGGGTCTTGATGCGGTGAGGTCGTCGGCGTCTTATTCCCTCCATGCATTGCTGCCTCATGTAGAGCTGTTTCGTTATCATCATCCACAAAATGCAGCTAATCGGACCAATGTCAATTGATACCGTCTTCCCCACCAAGCGGTCTGAACTCTTGTATTGAGACGTGGCACGTTATGGAGGTACTTCCACGATACTATTCGACTACTACTCACTTATTCGATAGAACGTCGGCTCGTATGTCAGCAGCGCATCAACCGCAGACGTCTTGCTTGCATATGACCGCCAATAGCAATAGTCCTCACACCGCGGGCACTCTAGTGCATACTAGTCCCGACACACCTCCTGTGACTGTTCCGTAGGCGACGACCAACGTCCAATCACTTCAGCGTAGGTTACATCTCTCCGACCTCTTACTCATTGTGTTTCCCCATTGCAACTTATATGCATCTCCTATCCATATCCACATTTTCACCCCATGTTGCACAACCCACTCAACTATACTGCTCTTCGAGAGTAATGCCCGTCTCGCACATAGGACTTACAGTGGAGAACTTGCCTGCATCGACTTCATTCTTTCAGTCAGTTCTTCAGCCTCTAGGTTACCGTTATGTTGGGACACGAAATGACCAAATCGGCTTCGGTGTGAGAGAAGCAGATTTCTTCCTAGGCCCGATACCCGAGTGAGTCCGTACACGGCGTCAAGCAGGAACTCCACTAAGAAGCATGTCTTCAGCTACTCCAAACCCACTCCCATACATGTTGCATTTGCGGCCCCGGACAGAATCACGGTTCGAGACTTCTACACTGCTGCATTGAAAGCAGGTGGAATACCTGCCGGTAGTCCATCATACCGAGGCGAAAACCGTGAAATCTTCAATGCCGCCGTACTCGATCTTGATGGAAACACAATCGAGGTCGTTCATCATCGAGGTCATAGTGAAACCGCTAGTACCATCAGTCAGCGATCCTCACGCTCCGCTTCCATCCTGAAACTACAGCCACAGACTGAGAAGGAAGAATATAGAGAAGCTGACCTTGATGATGAGGCTACTGACAGTGCCGTCGACTTACCACGAGTCACATCATCACTCAGACGTCCTTCTCTGCCGTCACAACTCTGTAGTCAATCCGGTAAAACACCTGCCAACTCCCTGTTGGGCACTATGATTGGAGCAGCAGCTGGAGCAGCCGCAATTTATGCTTTCTACTCAACTGAACGAGACAGTGCCCGCGAAGAAGAAGCCTTCAATACTCGCACATCAAGACGTCATTCGAGCACAGGTGCAAGACCAGAAATGAGTCAATACCGATCTGTCTACACAAGGGGCCCCAAAGACTACCGGCGACACTCTGAGCCCGCCGTCGACACATCTTACACGCAGCCTTCTCAGCAGAAGTATATCAAGAGCCATCGACTGCCGGAGATGCCACTCTTCCGCCGATCTTTCTTGACGTCCAAAGCATCCTCATCTCATCAGCACCAACCTCTACGCAGGGAAAAGACCTACGATACCGCGATAAACACCATCGCCGAAGCCCCAGAATGTCCAGAACCACCCGCGCGAAACCAGGGAAGCACCATAAACGACACCTCCCGCCGCTCGCGTCGACAACACCGAGACAAGCCCACCGATCGTCCATCCCGGCGACTCCTCGAATGGCGCTCACCAAGCCGACAACGGCGAGGCCACAGCCAGAACCACACCTCGCGGCGCGGCTCGCCATCACCACGTCGGTCGCGCTACGACGAGTCGCCAGCAGACCGGCCGCTGCCGTCCTCAAGAGCAGGAAGCAGGTACACGACACCACTGAGCTACATCTCGGCCGCGCTCGGCAACGACGTCCCACGCGGACGACAAGATGATGTCGAGACGGTGATGCCGGACGATAGTATCTCGTGCGTGGATCTCAAGCCACGGAGTTGGCGGTCTTCTGCTTATTCAAGGCAGTCGAGACGTTCCGACAAGGATCGAGATAGAGATGGAGACCGAGATAGAAACAGGGACGGGGCCCACGGAGGGGATCGCATTGTTCGTGCTGCGCAGAGATCGGTAGTCGGAAGTTCGTACGAGAACAGATATGACGATAGGAATGACGGCAGAACTAACGGCAGAACTGGCGACAGAAATAACGATAGGAATAAGGACAGGCATAGCGACATATACGACAAATACATCGACGGGGACAGGACTGGGAGACGATCGAGTACTACCTCGCTACCGAACAGACCACGTGAGACAACCCGCCAGTACCGGTACGAGATCAGGGCAAGGAGCAGAAGCAGAGTGCTGTCATGCCCACGGTGGCAGGAGAAGAGATGGAACGAGGAGTTTGGCTTGATCTGTTGCGCAGTGTAAAGACCTTTAGGCGTTAGTATGGGCTGGCTGCAGGGGTCAGACTGCGTGTTATTTCATAGCATTGATAGCCCTATGGCAACGTCCTTTCCTTTGATTCTAGACTGCGACATATCCATATAATCTGACGCGGCAACACTCGCATCCTCCGAAACGACGTCCTGCGTCTTCCAAGGTCACGGGGGGCCATCCCACGACATCCATACAAGGACCTTGCGTAGCCCTTCGCTCGCGGCTGCCACTACTTCCTCTCAAAATCAAACCGTCCCAGGTCACCGTTACTGACATCCGGCGTACCCATGTGTCCAGTCTCGCCCAACCGGTCCTTCATATACCTCTCAGCCTCAGCCGACGCGCCTCCCGCTCTCGAGTACTTATCGCTGGTGTCATAATCATCATGCGCCTGACCATCAATGCCACGTTCCGCCGTCGGCTGCGCACCAACAGGCGTCATGCTGGCCTCTCTGAGTCCGAAATGCGGCGCCGGCGCCGTCGGCGTGGCTTTGCTAACGCTCGGACTGCCGTAGGAACTCTGCTGGCGCGCGGGCGTGCGGGCGCCCTCGCCGAAACCCACCAGGCTGTTCTGCTCGTCGCTCATGCCGCCTACGCTCGACGCGTCCATCTCCATGTCTTGCGTGTCGCTCATCTTGTCTGGCTCGTACACGTCGCTGCCCGACGCCCACGTCATGTGTCCGCCGATGCTACCGGTTGCTGAGGCTGAGCCTACGGTGCTGCGCTCGCGTCCCATGTAGTGTTGGCCTGTTTGGTCGAAGTAGCCGGGTGGTGCGCCTGCCATGTTGGGTGTCAGGTTGTTGCTTGTGGCGCCTTGACGGGCGGTTGCGACGCGCTCGAGACCCGCGAGGCGTGAGATTCGGTCGGCGCGCTCGGCGCCTGGGTTATCTGCTTGTCTGTGGTGCGGGAGGTGGCCGCGGTGGCCGTCTTTGATTGCGACGGTGGAGAGCTCCGACATGGATGTTGTGGCTGAGTTGGGTGTGCCACTATAAGGCGCAGTTAGTCTTGATGTACGATTTGATGCGCGCTCTCGACTTACGGCATGTCAGAAGGAGTAGCTGGGTTCGAAGGTGGGGGAGGGAGGTTGATCAGGGTGGGCTGAGCAGGAGGCATGATTGCGGTAGTCGATCTCTGATGGAACAATACGATTGAAATCTTGGATAGCGCAGCTCTGGTGTGTATTCCCGACTGTTATGAAGCTCGATAGACGACTATGCTGACTTGTCTGCTATCGCGTGATGTGCTCAGGAACAGGAAGCTGGAAATTAAGGTTGTCAGGGACCCTGGCTTTATACTTTTTGCGGGTTGAGCTTTGTCGAGGTAGGTGGTCTGAGCGAGTACGTGTCGATCGATTGTAGTCTAGCTTTGACAAAGTTCCGAGCACTGCTGTAAGGGCAGACGTAAAGAATAGGCAGTATGTAAAGGCAGAAGATGAATGTCTGCAGGTGTGGTAGAAGATTAGGCGGGAGAGAGAAAGAGCACGAGCACGCGGACTGGAGCTGCTCTTGCCCGATGACGTCCTTTGGTAACCCCACACTTGTCTGTTCTAGGTCTAGTCAAGGACCCTGAAACGGCTCCCCTGTGCTGATCATTGACTGGCAGCACCTTCCAGGTTGAGATCCGAGTATCACCTTCCCTTACAGTATGTACCAAAAGGACGAAGGCACCGTCACTATCGAATGGTACGCTGCATGGACGATCGGTTCGTAAGTGGAGATATTGGTCTTTGACCTTTCGTTTCTTCTTTTGATGCTATTTGCTCCGAAGAGCTGGATATATGCCTCTTCGCCTGTGTCGTCCCCCCAAAAAAACTGCACAAAAGTGTCGTTACCACCTAGTACTACTATACACAGAAACTGAGATGGCGTCGAAACAGCTCCGGAGTTGCTGAATCTAGTTGAAGAAGGTCTTCATGTCTGGGAATTGTTAGCAGATGTGCTCTAGGAGATCGGAATTTATCACTTACTGCCGAGCCATCTGACGTATTCCTTCTGCTCCTTCATGTCGACGTATTCTGGAATGAAGAGGGCCATGGCAGTGTTGATACCTCTCTCCTCAAGATAGCTCTCGATGAGTTCCTGGAGGCTCTCGTCGAGCTGATGGAATGGTGGACCGGTGTAGACGCCTCTGCCGGCGAACTCCTGCTCGGCGGTCTTGGCGTCTGCGAGCTCAGGCTTGGTGTACGAGTAGATGTCCTCAATCTGGATCTCACCATCGTCGGCAATGCATGAGATGGTCAAGGCACCCTTGCCCTGCCTGGTGACGTGTACGTGCATTCTGACTGGGAAGCTCCCTTGTCCTTGTACCTCGTTGTCGTTACGGAATTCGTCGCGGTCGGCTGGAGCAATGTCGTCTTCCGGAGCGATTTGGAAATTTCCACCCTTGGTACGACCCTGGTTGATGGCGCCCTTGGTGTTGCCGCCTCCAGATTGGCCCTCCTCTGGCATATCCTCGTCGTAAAGTGCATCGTCCTCGGCGGATCCAACGCCCTCTTCCTGGTTGAAGTCGGCGAGAGAGAATACAACGCGGATCCTGGGTGCCGCTGTCAGTCACTTCTATTCGTAGCGCATCGCGGCCCAGGTCAGAACGGCTGCGGTAACCCAAAATACGACTCACTTCTCATCGCCAAATGTTCTTGTCAACGCCACCTCTTGTGAACCTGGGATATCCTCGAGCTGGAAATCGGAGCTATCAAGGTACTGCTTCAGCCCATCGCGCATGCCATCCTCTTGTGACTCCTCCTGCTCGACTGCCAACTCTTCATTGAGCTTCTCTACAAGTTCTGGTCTGTCTAGATTGTGTCAGCTGAATTTGTCGCTCACGTCCAGTACATGAAGACCTACTGTCGAGCTGCGGTCTTGAGGTCGAGAAGGCCGAGGCTATCCTGAGAGGTGTAGCAGATTTGAGAGAAGCATGTGAGAGGATGGCGCTGCGGCATGGACGGCTGCTGACGTTGATGAAACGGGCTGTGGTACGAGGCACTGAGCGCGCGATGGATCGGAGGGACATCATTTCGAGGGATACGGTGTCTTGATGGTTGTTGTTTTCGTCAAGTCTTTTAATTTACGATGCATAAAAACTACACGAGCTTGGAGATGACATTGACCTCCCCGAGCTGACTTGCGTCTTGGCGGTGCGATCGTCATAGGCCGAACTTTTGGAGCCGCATTCGCATCACTCCGGTCCAGTCACTCTTCGACATCGGAGCTTCAGAAACACTAACTTATTCGAACACAATTCGGCTTCGACATTGGCGCTCTTACATTCCTGACAAGGCCGACAGAGCCTCAAACACAAGTCAAGATGAGCGCAGCTCCAGTCGACAGTAACAAGAAGAAGAAGCCTTCTGCTTTGCGATCTATTATCGCAGGCTCCACGGCCGGCGCTGTCGAGATTGCCATTACCTACCCTGCCGAGTTCGCAAAGACAAGGACACAACTCAATCGCACATTACCTGACGGGAAGAAGTTGCCATGGCCACCATTCGGAAAGCAATGGTATGCGGGATGCACAACTCTGATTATCGGTAACTCGCTCAAAGCCGGCATACGATTCGTTGCTTTCGACCAGTACAAGAGTCTGCTTGCCAACTCGGACGGAACGATAAGTGGTGTCAACACGGTGGTTGCTGGGTTTGGTGCTGGCGTGACGGAGAGTTTGCTTGCGGTGACGCCTTTTGAGAGTATCAAGACGCAGTTGATTGACGATCGCAAATCGGCCAACCCGAGGATGAATGGGTTCTTGAGCGGGACCAGAATTATCGCCGCAGAGAAGGGATACAGAGGGTTTCTCCAAGGACTGGTACCTACGACAGCGAGGCAAGCCGCCAACTCGGCAGTCCGCTTCAGCAGTTATACAACATTGAGACAGTTTGCGCAAGGCTATGTCGCGCCGGGAGAAAAACTGGGCACCATAAGCACTTTTGGTATTGGTGGATTGGCGGGCGTGATTACGGTGTAGGTTGAAAAATGTCGCGACGTTTCTTCGATGACTTGCTGACACGGCGAAAGGTATGCAACCATGCCTCTGGACACAGTCAAAACAAGGATGCAGTCCATTCAGGCAAAGACGGAATACAGGAATAGCTTCCATTGCATTGCGAGAATCTGGAAAGAGGAAGGGCTTCTTACTTTCTGGTCTGGAGCAGTGCCTCGGTTGGCCCGATTAATATTGAGTGGAGGCATTGTCTTTACCATGTAAGTCATGCACCAACCCTTGCGACAGATTGTTACTGACAGCCTCGCAAGGTATGAAAAGACGATGGAATTGCTGGATGTCATGGACCCACAGAAGAGATATGTTTGAGCGCCACAAAGCAGGAGACAATTCGTTCAGCTACGAAGTTATGTATGTCATGCCGAATCAAGAAGCCTACCAAAGATCGGATCAGATTGGGTAGTTCGCCCTGAAGAGCTCCTTCGACATTGAGCCCTAACGATGTTGTCTCAGATGTGTAAACGGTGCATGATACATTGGCGTTGAAAACTAGGTACTGGAGAGGAGACTACTTTGTGCATAACAGCCGACGCTACGTCGCGGACGAGACAGCTTTTGAGATACCCTGCAACAATAAGAGTTTCTTCCCTAACGAAGACTAACGTCGATGTGCGTGATGGTCCTTCTCAGCACAGTACAGATGGATCGGAAATGTCTTTTCCAGCCGTGACAGCTCTACTGCTCAGCTCTATTGCTCATGTGTTCGTGGTTATAGCGGCATGTGTAGTCGTGGGGCCACGTGTGATCGTTGAGTGTACCGTGGTTTCAAGCATTTAGGCGGCACGAAGGTCTGGATGCCGCAATTATAGACTCCATACTACGTACGCAATTGACAATGCTTCAACGTTCAAGTTGCAGTGAGCCTCGTATTCTGCACTCTCGAATAACAACCATCCATTCACTTCGCTTCAATTACTGGTGCGCGAAACAACACGTTCCTCCCTTGCCAGATTCCCATCTCGGACCAGGGTAGCTTCCTTTTACTACCGTACGCGCTGACCCAGCCCCAACGCCTTGAGGACTGGACGCCTTGCTGTCGGTCGTGCCTCTCCAACCACAAATCCCCGCGAACCGTTCGCGCATCGCAATCGACAACGAATCAACCGATCAGGCTATTCCTACTTACAACCGGACCTTATAAACCTCCAGGATAGTGGGTTCAGGTTGGTTTGAAGTCGCTTTTAGCATCCACGTGGAGTGCGTGGCAGATCCTGCAACAATGTCGCATTCCATCTCCCCGTCTCCCGCTGCGCCTACGGCCGCAACAAGCTCGCAGGGTCAAGTATCACCACCGCCGAGAGAAGGTCACAGCTCCAGCGCACCTCGAGTACGCCGCAGGAATCGAGTTATTGCATCATGTTTGGAATGCCGACGTCGCAAGCTAAGGTGCGACAAACAGCAAGCTTGCGCCAACTGCCTTAAGTTCAATCGCGATTGTCTCTATCTGGCTCCCGCTCTCGACTCTGCTTCCCAGCAAAGACTCACCGCTCTCAAGGATCGCATGGGCAGTCTGGAGAATTTTCTTCAGGAATCTGCCACTCGGACTGACAATCAGGTCAAGCTCGAGGATAACAGCGATGCAGAAGAGGCCCCCGAGATTGAGGACGAGGGTCTTCTAGAGGCCACTCCATTGGCCGTCTTCGACCAAGTCTACGATGATGGCCCTGACGATGATTTGATGGACCTTGGAGTCCAGTTTGGTAAAATGCGTGTTGCCGACAGGATCGGAGGCTTCGCTCGTCCCATGTTCGCCAATGAGGTTGGTGTCTTTGCATGACCGCTGCTCGAACTCCCGCTAACATTTGCCATAGCTGGGACATTACGAAAGAGGTCAAAACCAGTCGACTTCGCCGGGTCTTGGTCCCGGCCAACAGATATCCGCCGTGCAGAACTGGCTGCAGACCAAATCGCCTGCTGAATACCTTACCCCTGGACCCGACTATCTTGCTCCATCTTCCAGTTTCCCCTTTCCTGCTTCCAACGGTGCCATCCCTCTGAGCGATTATCTGCCATCCAAGAGCTTTTGTGACACTCTCATGGCTCACTACTGGGACCGGGTACACACAGTCACTATGCTGCTACACAGACCATCATTCCAGATCCAATATCAGCTCTTCTGGCAACACGTGAGTCAAGGCACAGAGCCACCATACTCTTTACAATCCGTCATGTTTGCTGCCATGTTTGCCGCCCTTGTCGCTATACCAGCTGGCGTAATGATGCAGCAATATGGCATGGACAAAGCCACTTTTGTTCCACGGATTCAGTCGACTACCGAGATGCTTCTGTCCCGAGCGAACGTTCTCCGCACTACCAAGCTGGAGACTATGCAAGCTTTTGTTATATATTTGGTTTGTATCGCCCTCTACTGAAAAATCAGAACAGGAATCAAGCTGACAGCTATCAGGTACCACTGTGCCGCCAAGAGATTTCTCGTGCGCACTCAGTTCTCGTAGGTACTGCCATTAGACTTGCAGAGTGCATGGGTCTCCACCGTGACGGATCGTTTTATGGCTTCTCCGCTGTAGAAGTTCATATACGCCGTTTGATATGGCACGAGCTACATTACCTCGATATCCGGACATGCGAAGCGGTCGGTCCAAAACTTCAGATCAGAGCTGACGAATATGACACGAAATTTCCCGCCAATGTAAACGAGCAAGACCTGACAAATGCTTCAACACAAGTAGAAGATGCACCCTACTTTACGGATTGTACAGTCGTACGGATCCGCGCCGAGTGTACTGGAATGCTTGGCCAAATTTGGCAGGACATACCCAAGGTTGATCAGAAGAAGTTGAAAATTGCCGTCGTCCTTGCCAAAATCCAGAAGTTCAAGCGCGAAATGGAAGCGAAATGGCTCCCCATGCTCAAAGGTCAGGACTTACGACAAGTGCTTGCAGTGCACATCTATCGCATCATCAGCAGCAGACTGGTCATCATGTTGTTGCACCGATACACAGACTCGGCAGGTTCCGCCGGCATGATGCCGGACAGATTGAACAATCTTCTTATCGAAGCCAGTCTAGCCACGGTCGAGTTTGCAATCTCGCTCGAAACCAGACCTGAAACGGCCAATTGGGCCTGGTATCGAGGATCGCTCCATCAGTACCATTCTGCACTCCTGCAGCTTGTTCAAGTGTACCAGTACCCCAACTGCCCCGAAGCCGTCAGAATCTGGCGTTGCCTCGATTACGTCTTCGAGATCCCTCCTTCTCTGACCAGCGACCAGAAAATAAGCTGCATTCTCGGTGTGCTCAAAGATAGACTGGTAGTATTCCAGAGCATGCGCAAGGCCCGAGTATCCAAAGCCATGGAGAACGACTATGCCGTTCTTTCGAGGAAGTGGCAAGCCAGAGCAGACAGGGAGGCAAGAGAGGCTAATATGGGTCTTCCGTCGCCACCAGTCGCAGGAGCCTCACAGGGCATGACGTTTCAAGAGTTCGGCATGCCTCCGGTCAGAGGAGATCTGTCGGATTCAGGCGGAAGCCAGACCAGCGGACCCATTTACAGTGGCACGGCGCAAATGGCGAACAATTATCGGATGCCACAGCAGCCACTGCAACCACTGCAGCAGCAACCACAACAGCGTCAGCAGACGGTGAATATCGACTGGGTAAGATAACACTTTAACCATGGGGTCGATACATTTCTAACAGGATGTAGAATGAATTCGAAACGTACTTCCCTCCCGACACGTCCTTGCAATTGAACTTTGGCAACGTCGATCTACCGGACTTTAACATGGGCGCCTTCAATCCGTATCCAGCCATGGCAACAGACTGGTCGGGTGGAGTCTGAAAACGATCATCAATCAAAGAGAACGATCGTTAATCAAAGAGAACGATCATTAGTCAAGGAGAACGATCATTGATCCTGGAAAACCACCACTAATCATGGAGAACGATCATTAACCATGGAGAACGATCATCAATAACAGCAGAGACAGCTTCGCGATGCCGAAGAATGGAGATCATTCAAGATGCCCATGGTACTTCATGGCGACATGAAAGGCAGCCATGGACTTGATGTGTCTCTTCACTCCGCCAATGGTATTCTTGAAGCCTTCGGTCTCACGAGCCTTCATGTGCGCATCCACGCTCTCCCAACCAACAGCAAGCATGAAGATCTTGCCTTTGACGTCCAACTTCTCATCCTCCATGTCCTCGACAGACCATCCAGTCGATGCACCGACAAGCCCAGCTCCACTTTCCTTTACTGCGTTGATGAGTGTCGCGGCATCTTGGTCGAGGTCCGCAGTCTTCTCTTGGACACGAGCCTCCGCTATCTCAGTGACAGGCGCTCCGAAAGCAATCACTTGAGTCATACGACTCTGGAAGTCGACGTGGTAGCTACTCGGTCTGCCGGCGAGCATCATGGAGAGACTCTTGATGAGGGCTTCATGGTCGCTCGATTCGCCGAAGCGGACGTGGTGCTCGATACTGTCCCAATCTGAGGGTGAAGCACGTCAGCGAGTGCCAGACCGTCCTGGATGAGGAGTCTCACTCATGAACAGCATCAGCTTGGATGCGTCTTCTACTCTATAGCCGTACCATGCTTCTTTGTAACCGTCTTGCCGTCCGAGTATCTGCAGGCTTCCGGCAAACGCTTTGGCTTCTGGGGTGTTCGAATCCAGCACATTAGTACCAGGTTTCACTGGGACCGTGACGACGTCGATGACAGGCATCTTGGACTCCAATTTCGAGTGTCGAGTGAATCGGCGGAAGGACTGAATGTATGCGTTTCAACAGTGGGAAGACACGAGCTCGCGAGTAGAAGAAACGCGAGGATAAATGCGAGGATTAGAAGAATGCATGGAATGTCTTGCTAGGCATATCAGCACTACATAACGAGCGACACTCGAGGCGCGTAATCCAGCCTCGTTCAAGCGCTTGTTGGATTATTACAGAAGTGCATATTATCCTTGTCGCGCTGCTTATCTGCAGTAGAGCATGAAACACCCTCAATACCAACACAGTCAGAAATATCCAATCGCCGTCCCGTATATCTTCCCGTGACACGTCAATGATACACTGTGCCGTCCTTGCATGCAGTTGGACGCCTCTCATGAAGGCAGAGGATTTAGAGGATCGATAGAGCAGCAGATGTGGCGCTTACGGCTGAACCGCTTGTGCATGATGTGGTCGAGACCAGCAAAAGGTCTGATACGATACGAAATTCCCGACGTAGGTAGCTGAATCAGGACGTACATGAGCCGGCAAATGGACTTGGCTATTAGCTATTATTTTACTGCTTGATCACACAAACAGAGACATTCGACATTCACCCAAGTTAGCCGTCGGATGTCGTTGAGAGTTGTCCGCAGCTCGCCGTCGGATGAGGCTGATACTGCTATACTTCGGCAGCACGCTTTGCAATACGTGCTTATCCAGTCGTTGCGATATTACCCAGGAGCCAGGTCAACGAAGCGGGAACTTTTTGACGACACGAGTCGAATCGACCTGGTCTCGCGATGTATACTATAATTCATGAGATGTTGTAACTGCGTCTCTTGCTTCAGGCCTGCCGGATTGCAAGAACACGAAGCATCACGGCTCGTAGAAAGCTGCATGTGAGTCAAACTCGACACGGTCTCTAGTCGTGTTTGCCTGCATAGGCGTATTCAAGAGTCTACCAGATTGGACCTGCGGATTGATCCAACGAGCGATCTTTTCAATATTCAGGAAACACTCAGGGATTCGAGATGGAGCTGCCACCAAAAGATCTCCTCGCTGAGGTGTCGTCAACGCTTGGTGTCGACCACCTACACATCAGCTCGCACTTTCGCGGCTGCTCTCACGACGTCTTCGTCCTTGCATCCCCCGATGGTCGGAAGTGGAGCCTGCGAATCGCCAGAGACGACTTTGCTGCGTCGCTAGCAGAACGAAGCATATCTATAATGAGGCATATCTCAGAGCAGAGACCTATGCTTGCAATTCCCTCGGTCGTCAGCCACGCTCAAAATTATACTTTGCTAGGATATCTTGAGGGTTCACCCATTTACTCGTGGAATTCGAGCACATTGACGGACCAAGAGCGACACACAATTCTAGACGGACTTGCAATCTTCCTATGTGAACTCTGGTCCTGTCCGGTAGATACACTCACAGACGATTCAAAGCCGAGCTATCAAGACTGGCTTCTGGATGAAGTCGACATGGCAATCTGCCGCTCGATACGAAATCTAGGCTGGGGTGATCCGATCCATTTTTTGAGACGTCGTTTAAGGATCAAGGATGTCGTCCCCAGCCAAGGTGTCTCAAGACTCGCGATCAAGCATGGCGACATGAACGCGCTCAATGTTCTTGTCCATCATGGCGAGCTATCTGGGTCGGAAATAGGTCATTCCACAAAGGTAGTCATATTCACTAACGCTCTTTAGGATAATCGATTGGGACACGGCCTCCTTCGTCCCTGCACCAGCCGCCATCCATCATCCTTTGTTCATTGCCGATATTCCAGGCTGGCGTAGAGATGACGTTCCGGAAGACATGAGGTTTCCAGATGATCGCCTATACCTGGAAAATGCTGTACGCAAGTTGTCCGCGGATGACAGCATTGTCGCAGACCTGCTAGCAAGTTCGCAAGACCGTCAATTTCTGGAGATGTCTCTCCGGAACAAGCGCATCAATGAGGAGTACATCAAATCATACCATAATATGGTAGATCTACACTATGACTGTCAAGAGTTAAGAGCTCAGCTTGACGACTTCCTCTCTGCGAATGTAGAGCTTGCCGCTGATCCTCACATCACAAGCTTACGAGCGCTACTGTCGTCATAAATCTCGAGCCTTCTGTCTACGTTGCTTGTATATCTGTGGTCGTGAGAAGATCAAAGAATGTAAGATGGTATTTCTCTTCACGTGGAGCTCTGATATACAATGACGTTGCAAAAGGCGGGGTGGTGGGGGCCCCGCTTCCCTGCTCAGTACGCCGACCACCTCATTCTCACATTCATCGATTCTCTTACGACCACATATCTCAAGTAACGAAGAACGAAGTCCAGGAAACCACAAACACCCACCATGCCAGACGACGCCAAATCGCGCCTCTCGCGCGCCTCGCACCCGATCCCAGACTCCTTCTTCAGCACGCTGATAACCGCAAACCACATCCTGCACCACCACAGCATAGTCGACGCCTACGGGCACATATCCGCACGCAACCCACAGAACCCATCGACATTCTTCCTCTCGGGCTCTGTCGCGCCGGCCCTCGTGTCCTCACGCGCCTCGATCAACGAATACAACATCAGCGACGGCTCGCCGGTCGATCCCGCAGACGACAAATCGCACTACCTAGAGCGCTTCATCCACAGCGCACTGTACAGCGCCTACCGCGACGTCCAGTGCGTGATCCACGCCCACGCCGCGCCCGTGCTGCCGTACAGCATCAGCTCCATCCCGCTGCGGCCGGTCTACCACATGGCCGGCATCATCGGGCCGCAAGCGCCCGTCTTCGACATCGGGCTGCACTACTCCAGCGTGCCCACGTCCACCGAGCCCCACGACCTGCTGATTCGCACGCCGGCGCTGGGGGCCGCGCTGGCCGGCGCCTTCACGCCTGGCACCGTCCTCAGCCGCACCAAGAACTTCATCCAGAATATCTACAGCCGGCCCGCGGAGCACGCGCCGCCTTTGCCTAGCCACCCTGTCGTGCTGATGCGCGGCCATGGGTTCACTTGTACCGGCACCGGTGTGCGGGAGGCGGTGTTCAGGGCGGTCTATACCGTCGGCAACGCGGTTGTGCTGAGCCAGGCGCTGGCGCTGCAGGGGAGTTATAATGTCGGTATGCTCGGCGAGCAGATGGCGGGGATTAGTGTTAAGAATGGGAATGGTGGCGCCGTGGGGACTAAGGTCGAGGGTATCAAGTATTTGAGCGAGAGGGAGGTCAAGGATGCCGCCGAGAGTATTGGAGGTACCGCCGGACGGGCGTGGGGTTTATGGGAACGAGAGGTGGAGGCGCAGCCGGTTTATGTTAATGAGTACTTGCAGGGTGAGGAGGAAGAGGAAGGAGCAGAGGGTGAAGAGGAGGAGTGAGGAGAGATCTCTGATGAGTACATGACTGATGATTGATGGCACGAACACACGACCGAGATCGCGTTATTTGGTTCTCGACTTTTGTTTCTCTTGAGTAAATCAGGGGTATTTACATACGAACCGACTGCAAATTAGAGATTGCTTCTACCTGCTTTGCTTCTCTTCCTCGTCCATGTCTACGTGCTGAATCTCTTCCCTGGTATCAACGCCGCGCAATGCTATTCCAAAATAAGAGCTCGTTTCCCTCTAGAACTGCACCTCAGCCAAACAACGCGCGAACAGTGTTTTGCGTGTTGCCATCGAGTCCGGCGAGCAGTTGCTGGGCATCCAGTCCTGCCATGGAGATCAGTCGCTTAGAAGCATCCACGAGTCGCGTTGCAGTTTGTCCCTGGAGCGTCTCCGCCTCGAGAGCTTGTGCGATGTAGGTAAAGCAACGGCCGGCGTTTTGCATGACGGCTGGGTTTTGCCTAACATTGAGTTAGCTGGTGCACGACAGAGACTGTTAAAGGTTGCATCTTACTGGTCAATCAGCTGTCCGAGGAAGCTGTACGCAAACGGCGCGGCTTCCTCGTCGTTGGTCACGGGCAGGGTGTTTAGCCAATGTGTGACCACCTCCTGCACGTTGCTGACTTTACTCGAGTTGAAGTGCAGGATCTTGGCGATACTGGCGCATGCGTTCTCAGTCGCGAAAACGTGGTCGTCTTCTCGAGCATCGGGTCGTGCGCATGCTTGGAAGAGGAGAGGAAGACAAGCGTTGGCAAAGTCTGCCCATGGCTCGCCACCCTTTTGACCAGCGACACCAGCACCGTAGGTGGCTGCTTGACGGTTAGCAGGCACATTGTCGCGCATACCGTCAATGATCGGCTGCACAATGTGGGCATTATATTTCCAGGATTCAGGACCGCAGAACTCGCAGACATCGTCCATGATACACAGAGCCCATTGGCGCTGTGTTGGATCTTGGTTGGCAATGAACTGGTCGAGGAAGCTGATCAGACGTTCCCAGTGTGGGAGGAAGGAAGTGCCTTGGTTCTTGAAGATGGTGTGGAAAGCCTTGTTCATGTCCGAGAGCAGAGTCTGGTCGTCCTCGATGGCGAACAGAATGTCTTCACTTGGCTCCTCGCCATCCTCGCGGTCTTTGGCTTCCTCGAGACGCTCGGCGACACGGCCCTGGTAGTCTTTGAGGACATTGTCGGCGGACGTGATGAAGGTGGACATGTGATCGTTGGTAAGACAGCCCTTGCCACAGACTTCTACCGACTCATAGAAGCACTGATACATCTCTGCAAGGGTCTCAATCGCAGGCTCAGTCTCCAGGACCTCTAACACCTTTGCAATTGTCGAAGTCCAAAGCTGTTGGAATTGAGGTGATTGCAGGCCATGTGCAGCCTTGTAGGAGCTCAGAAGCTGAGGCACACATTTGGCAGATGCGACACGGACCGGGTCGTGGAAGAAAAACGCAAGACCGGGAATCGCAACGTTCTCCATAATGTCCAGAACGTATGGCTCGAAGGAACCCTGGAGATTTTGCGCGTAAACAACGATAAGCTCGATAGCCATGTGCTTGTCGTCGAGAGTGCTGGTCTTGATACCGATGTATTTGCCCTTGAGTGGGACCAACTCCCAGCCCTCTTCCTGCTCGATCTGTGCAACATTTTCCTCATCATCCAGCAGTTGAATATCGGCCTTGGCTTTGGCAAGCTCAAGCAGAGGCGGCATGACAGCTGGAAGATATGGTAAGAAGTCGACGCCAAGGATCCTGCACATGCGGCCCCAGCAGTGGAGCAGATATGATGCTTGAGGGTCATCGTCGTCAACAATGTTCTGCTGAATGTTACCGAGCAGTTGTACGAGATTGAGAGCGTCCTGGCCCATGCGCTCTTTACCCACAGCAAGTGCAATAAGAGTTGCGCACTCCATGGCCTTAGCACGAAGTAATCGGTACTCTTTACTCTGCTCCTCCTTCAGGACATTAAACAGAAGAGGCACAAGAGTGTCGTAGTATTTGCCAAACTTGGTCTCGGCCGAGTCGGCGACCGTCGCAATAGTCGATAGGGCTTGCTCCTGAACATAGCGCTTCGCACTCTGCAGGAGGTTGAGGAGATTGCCAAGAAGAGAGTCGAGATATGGGTCGAGGATTTCCTTTTCGGCTTCCTCGCAGAAGTTGACAAGAGCCGCAGCAGCGTGAGATGCCACCCTTGGCTCGGTCGACATGAGTACTGGAATCAAGCTTGGCATGACGACCTGGTGGTACTTTGTCTGCATGATGCCCTTGAAGTCGGTACTCATCTGACCGAGAGCGTTGCAAGCGGCCCATTTGACACGTGGGTGCTCGTCCTTGAGCGCGGGTATGACGAGCTCCAGAACCTTGTCCAACTCTCCTTCCATCAACTCTTGACAACCCTCTGAAATGGCCGAGATGGCCATCAGAGCAGCGTGACGATCCCTCCATGAGCCAGATGTGATCATGCGCGGTAACCAGTTGAACGTAGGCGGAAGTACAGCTTGTCCACCCAGCTTATTCGCAAGACGGTCCATAGTCTGCTCTCCCGCGACGTGGTTCATGTCACTTTCGTCAAGGTCAAGCTGTCCGATGTCAGCGACGTATTTGTCTCTCAGCACACGAGTACGTACATCTTCTGATGCGTTCCACTCTGCAGCATCATCATCGTCTGCGCCGACATCCGTCATGAGGGACAAGCACTGGGTGACCATCTCGGTAGTATACGATGGGTCCTTTTTGCACATTTGAGGAGCGTAGTCTGCAAACGTCGCCATAAGCTCCAACGCATTCTGTCTTGCGGAATCTTCAAGCTCTTTGTCCTGGATGACTTGTATACTGAATTGAACGAGGTCGTGGAAAAGAGGCTTGAACATTCGAGGCGCTGCTTCGGCCAGATCGATCATGGCAACCAGCGCTTTGGACAGATCTTCGGATTCTTGGGCTGCCTTGAGGGGTGGAAGGATGTTGAGTACCTGGTGGATCAGTGCATAGTACTTTGACTGTGACTTCTTTGTGATGGAATGGAAGAATGAAGCAAAGGCGTCCAGAGCTGATAATTGGACCTGGTGTCCGTCAGCACGCGCGTGATACTGCGTTCCTTGATCCTTACCGAAGCCTCGCTGTCGCCAAATCCTTTTGTGAATGCTCCAAGGACCACCTCCTCATGCTGCTTTTCTATTATGCCTGGCGTTGTCGCGAAGATCCTGAATGCCGCTTCTCGTTGACCTGCCTCTGGCGACTGACTCGCCTGGAACAGTGCGCCCAGCAGTTCTCCCCAGTTCTCATTGCTTCCGTCTGGAGCCAGGATATCGCCATCCACGTACTGCCTTGCAATTTCCGCTATCGAATCGCCAACTTTGTTCCGCACGCTGCTGTTGCTTTCGGTAGCGAGGCACTCGAGAAGTTTCGCGCGTATCGCGTCTCGCTGTGGTTTTTGGAGGGTGAGGAAGAGTTCCTTGCTTTGACCGTGGGCATCCTTCGCGGTACGTGTAGAGATGCGCCTAAACAAGACTGCTGCGAAGGATCTCGTCTACGAGAAGGAATTAGTGTTTGTCGTGGTTGCACACAACGGATTCGATCGTATCTTACCGCCATGTCTTGCGATCCTCGCAATTGCTCGACAAGCCCCATGAGCAATACATCCGGCCGAGCTTGAGTCCATTCTGTGTTCAATTGCTCTTCTGCTTGAGATCGGACTGTGTTATCGGTCGCTTGCAGCCCTTGAAGCAGGCCGAGGAGCGCCGTATGCACCTCCTGCGGTAATACCGACATTGTGAAATAGGAGAAGAGAGGCCGGGAAGGGGTGACAGGCACTATTCACTTCAGGTTGAGTTCATGCAAAATACTGCCGATCGCGCCAGACAATGAACGTCAGAAGAAAGAACACGCGCTAGAAGAAGTATTGAAGACAAGGTAAATTCTTTTGGTGGTTCGAGATACGGTGGTGGGGAAACTGTTTACCATTGATGCTGCCTGGAAATTTCGAAGATTCGGAAGCGTGTCATTCAGGGTCCAGCGATCACAGGTTCACCGCGTCTTGGCGCTCCTACATGTATCACATTCTTGCACATCAAAACATTGCGGTTGTTGGTATCCCGAAACTTGTTGGCTCATATCTAACAATTTGTCGGTAGAGCTCCTGCGTATTTGCGACCTCAGAAGTCATGTATGGTCATTCTATGCGCCCAGAAACATATTGACGCTCGACCTTGAGTAGCCAACCACACTATCTGGCCAATGGATCCAATCTCCGGTGAACAGAATAGTATCTTGACAATCGGAGCCCAGCGAGGTGTTGTTGAGCCAGGTCGGCTCCCAATATGACATGCCTTGACCTAAACCACCTGGAACACTTTTTATCACAGCAATCACATCTTGGACCCACTCGGTTTGCCCTGTGGCGCTGATCGGGACGCTGGTGTCGGAGAGAGTAGGTGCGGTTGATCCGCTACATTGATAGGGCCAGTCCGTCTCAACAACATGAACTGGCTTCTTGTACGTGGACGATATAGCGTCGAGGGAGCTTTGAAGGTTGTCCAATGTGGCGCTGGTGCCGTAGAATGGGTAGAAGGAGAACCCAAAAACATCCCAATCACAGGTCTCGACCTTGCCCGTGCCGACGAGAGCTGCGAACCAGTCGAGCTGGAGGGTCTTGTTCCATCCATCATCGATATGGATCATTACTTGAGGCTTCTGAACACCAGCGGAGATGGCGTCGTTGACGCCGGCTCTTGCAGAGGCCCACAACGTGGCGAAGGTGGTGAAGTTCTTTGTACGGGCTGAAGCTGGAGAGATATCGACATCGACATATCCAGTCGGCCAGAGCATACCATGCCTGATTTCATTACCGAGACTGACCAAGCTGAGGTCGACACCGCCATTCTTGAAGGCAACGAGGGTGTTGTTGACATAACTACGCAACGTTGAAGAGAGTCCGCTGACCGCTGTTGGCCATGCTGCAGGCGGAGGCTGTTTGTTCGGGTCTGCCCAGCTGTCGGAAAAGTGGAAGTCAAGGTAAATCTTATATCCCTTCTTGGAGAAACGTTGAGCTTGGGCGAGTGTATACGCGAGATCGTACTGGCCAGCATATTCTCCTGTTGGGTTGACCCAGATCCTGAACGCCGTGAGCATCCTGGTCATAATACATCTACTGCGATCGGCGACTTACCTGAGTCGAACAGTATTCATACCACCATCTCCGAGGATGTCTTCTGCAGGTCTCGTTGCGTTGTTGCGAGCTGTATCTTTGTAGGTAGTGTTGGCTTCTTCTAAGATGTGTAGTGAAGAAAGATCGAAGCTCTTATAGAAGTACGGTTGCGGAGCTTTCGAACTCGGAAGACCTGCTGCTACAAGTCCTAGGGTCGAAACGAGCGCCGTGACGATGGACAGGGTAAACTTCATGATGGCAGCGAGGGAGTATACCTTACATCGAAACAGTCAAAAGACTGGGGGAGACCCCTCCTATATGGACTTCGGGCGAGTACGACTTACCTGCATACTCCACCGGCATCATTGGCCCGTAATATTCCATCGAACGAGAGGAGTTGACGAGAACGAATGCACCTCGTGCTCTCGCATGATGATGCATGACCTCGCTTGGGTGAAAGCTCGAGACCGGAAGATCTTCAGGCACATCTTTCGCCCCACAGCGGGGATGTATGATCAGCATGAATGTCCCCGCGCCACCCCACACTCCCCCGGACCTCTACCCCATCGGCAGAAAGATGTCGTCTTTCGACTTCGGGTATAGGCTGAGTTCAGCACGTCTGATGGTCGTACTTGGACTACACGAGCGGTTCGTTGACGAAATCCATCGAGGCCTCCAGTGCTCTTTTCAAGGGCCTATTGCTTAGAATACAAGTTTTCTCATATATTCATTTGTATTTCACATATGACTTGGGTACGAAATATATACTAGAGTATCTCACCTCAAGCTTTTATCTCTCCTCAAGCTTTGACTATCCAGTCTTCTGAGACCCGTTCATACTGTTGATCCTCTCATCTGCTGCATACATCTCAGACTCGTTTATCAAATGCATCGTGTGCCCTGCATACTGATATTCTAAATCTCGGCCCTCGTCCATGCAGCGGAGAAATGATTGAAGGTTCGATGTCAGAATCTGCATCCGCGTCACGAGACAAACCATCGAGCAGCCTCTGCTACAATGACTTGTGGGAGTAGTCGTGCCTTCCTCGTATCCTCGTATGGATACGGCAGATTCGTCTCAGCTTGACCTGAAGCACAGTTGATTCGGCTGGCGCATCTACGGTGGCACAGCGAGCACTGAAAACCTCGAGCGCTAGAAGTCGCTACACTCATGATGCAGCGCCCTGTGCTTGCGGCTGTTGCATGGACGACTGGAGCTGAAAGATCTATATGGAAGGATTAGTCGCAGGTCTCAGATGGCAATGAATTCACGTCACTTGCCTCCATCTTCTTTGCGTCCGTCTTCTCTTGTATACCGGTGATCTGGCCCTCGAGGCGTTTTCTGTATCAGTCAGTATCGTTACACAGCTTGAGTGAGCCTGAACATACATTTCTCTCTCGATGTACTCTAGTCGTCCGTCAACAGTGCTGCGGGCTTCTGTCGCATCTTGCTTCAACAAGACTGGGCCTACAAGCTTGTAGATGTTGGCTTCGTTGGAAAGGGTCGCAAATTCCTGAAACAATTCAGCATGATGCAATGTCAATTCTGGACAGACCCAACTTTTTGGACGCTTTTGTTTTCTTGCTGTTGTGATTCAAGCTTCTGTCGGGCTTCCACAGTCGTTTGTGACTCTGGGAATGAACGATCAGTCTCCATCAATCTTTATTTATGAAGACAACATACCTGCTTCAAAATCACGATATTGATCGCTCAATGCCTGGAGTTGCTGTTGCTGTTCTTGCGATGCCATGGTCGAATTTCAATCGATTCACCACTTGAATTCTTGTTATTGTTTAAGAGTTCTTTTGATTGTGAAAGTACTCGAAGCTTACACGAATGGTATCGGTATTTGATGCTGTATATTATTCTCTTGGCGTGTTGCGTCTTCGGCTTCACTTTCATCATTGGAGTGCACAGACCGTCCCCGCATTCAGGTCGGCACATGCAGTCTGGACGACCACAACGACTTTGGCTAGATACTAAACCACCACCTATCTCGTCGTCTTCTTGTCGTCAATCGCTTCTCAGTCCCCATTTCCATACATACACTCGATTGAAAGCTAAGGGCACACGTTTGTCCTTTCAAGAAGTCCAGCTTAGAGAGATCTCCACCAGCTCACGTCAAGCCGACCACTCCGTAGCAACGGAGACAGTCCACGGGCGACCAGTCACAGCCACACGGTTCAGCGGAGTTTGGATTCTCAGTAGACTGAAGACACCGGAAATCCAAGATGAGCAACACAGACTTCCTCGGCCGCGCCATCGAGACGGTCAAGAAGGCAATCGATCAGGACACCGCTGGCGAATATGAGAAGGCATACCAGATATACTATCAGGCTCGTAGGTAGAAACATGTGCAGTTTGGGAAGCTGTCTGACATATTATAGTGGAGCTGTTCATGCTAGCTCTCAAATGTGAGTTGCTGTGACCATGCTTTGACCAAACACAAGACTGACCCATGATAAGGGGAGAAGAACGCCAAAGCTAAGGAGCTGATCAGGGCTAAAGCTGCTGAATATATGGAGCGCGCGGAAAAACTGAAGAACCATCTGGCGGAACAGGATACCACGAATAAAAAGAAACCGGCTGCGATGGGAGCGAACGGCAAGGCATCGAACGGAGGCGGTAAGGGAAAGTAAGAGATATCACGTGGACGGAAGCAAAGCTATATTGGCGCTGACATGCAGCAGAGACGAAGACGACGACCAAGACCCCGAGTCCAAGAAACTGCGCGGTGCTCTTGCGGGCGCCATTCTGACAGAAAAGCCAAACATCAAGTGGGAGGATGTCGCAGGTCTGGAGCAGGCGAAAGAAGCTTTGAAAGAGGCCGTCATCCTTCCGATCAAATTTCCACATCTGTTCACTGGCAAGCGACAACCTTGGAAAGGTATCCTTCTGTACGGGCCACCTGGTACTGGTAAATCGTACCTCGCCAAAGCCGTAGCGACCGAAGCAAACAGTACATTCTTCAGTGTCAGCAGTAGTGACCTGGTCAGCAAATGGATGGGTGAGAGTGAAAGATTGGTCAAGCAGCTGTTCAACATGGCGAGAGAAAACAAGCCGTCCATCATCTTTATCGATGAGATTGATGCGCTTTGTGGACCACGAGGAGAGGGCGAGTCAGAAGCATCACGACGTATCAAGACCGAACTTTTGGTTCAGATGGATGGTGTTGGAAGAGACTCTAAGGGCGTCTTGATTTTGGGTGCGACCAACATTCCATGGCAACTTGACGCAGCTATCCGAAGACGTTTCCAGCGAAGAGTGCACATTTCTCTGCCCGATACGCCAGCCCGCATGAGGATGTTCGAACTCGCTGTAGGCTCAACGCCATGCGAACTCAAGTCGGACGATTTCAAACAACTTGCGCAGCTCAGTGAAGGCTACTCTGGAAGTGATATCACTATTGCTGTACAAGATGCGCTCATGCAACCTGTGCGGAAGATTCAGACTGCAACACATTACAAGAAGGTCAGTCTGAATATACCGCCCGGAGTCAGATCAAATACTGACGACATTCAGGTCACAGTCGATGGAGCTGAGAAGTTGACGCCGTGCTCACCGGGCGATCAAGGAGCGACGGAAATGACCTGGATGGAGGTTGAAACGGACAAGCTACTCGAACCACCACTTCAGGTCAAGGACTTCGTCAAGGCTATCAAATCGTCGAGACCGACGGTCAGTCAAGTTGATCTGAAGGCGAACGCGGAGTGGACCTTGGAATTTGGTAGTGAAGGTGCATAGTCGTACAATACATGATGGCGACAGGGTTCCAGCATTCGAAACGGCGTTCGTAGGGTATCTGGATCTAGTCATCGGTAGAAGAATACCAAAGGTCGGCAGCAGTATTGGTCGACATATCTACAGATCATGAAACACAGTCTTCTAGATTCTTGTCATCTGGCCTCGTGAGTCTTACACTTGTCAATGATAACTGGCATGTGTACCCGAGGTACGACGCTAGCCAAGCGTGGCGTTTGCTTGCTCCGACCTCACCTGTCAACCAAGGAGTTCTAGAACCCCATCGCGAACAGACATACTCTATAGAGTGCAGTTTTGAAAGCACCTAGAACTTATCATGATATAACACGAGTCGGTCTCTCGATGCATTTACGCGCGCTGGCCTTGTGGTCCGCTGCCCTCACGTTGGCCACAGCTAGTCATCACGATCAGCTTGCTCAGCACCCGATCACAACACCGGACCAATTCCATCCTGCAACCCAGACGAAGAATATCGCGATTATCGGCGCCGGCTCAGCGGGTGCATCGACTGCCTACTATCTGCGAAACTACACTTCACATCTTTCTCTTCCGGTCAACCTCTCCATCAGCGTGTTCGAGCGTAATTCGTACATTGGCGGGCGCTCTACCACAGTTGACGTCCATGACCTCCCTTCCGAACCCGTAGAGCTCGGCGCCTCGATATTTGTTACAGTTAATCAAAATCTGGTCGCTGCTGCGGAAGCGTTCGGTCTTAGCACCTCCTCGCCCGACACGATTGTCTACAGTCAAAGCAAAGCTCCTATACCCGCTCTAGGTATCTACGATGGGACCAGTATCATATTGAATATGCAGAATCCAGGTAGCTGGTGGGAGAATGCAAAACTCCTCTGGCGGTACGGCACCGCGCCTATCTCGACATTGCGGCTCATGAGAGCTACGGTTGGATCGTTCTTGCAGATGTACGAGGCACCTGTCTTTCCTTTCCGATCACTCACTCAGGTCGCTTTGGATCTTGGACTCGTGGACGTGACTGCCGTGACTGGTGAAGAGTTTTTAATGCAGAATGGTGTCGGTGGCGACTTCGGCAGGGAGGTTGTGCAGGCTAGTACAAGGGTCAATTATGCACAGGATCTGAACAGGATTCACGGACTTGAGACTATGGTATGCATGGCTGCGGAAGGAGCAATGAGTGTCGAAGGGGGAAATTGGAGAATCTTCGAAAGCATGATCAATGCAAGCGGAGCTGACCTGAGACTGGAGACACAAGTTGGACTGGTGAAGAAGGAAGACGATGGGAAGTGGACCTTGAGCTCCACTGGAGACGACGGAAGCATGAGTGTTGGAACGTTCGACGAGGTCGTGCTTGCTGCACCAATGCAGTACAGTGGCATCGGCTTTCCGATCGGAACGCCAAAGCACAAAGTTGACAAGATCCCATACGTGGATCTCCACGTTACTTTGTTCACGAGCAAGCATCTCCTATCACCGATGGCATTTGGACTCGGAGCTCGAGAGCTGGTGCCACAGGCGATTCTCACAACGTTACCAAAAGACGGAAAAGGCACACCGCCAGATTTCCAGAGTATTTCATTGCTCCGCGAGGTCATCAACCCTCACACTCACCAGACTGAATATTTGTACAAGGTCTTCTCGATGCGAGAACCAAACTCGGCCTTCCTAGGCCGAATACTAGGGCTCGGTGACCTCGAAGCAGATGCCGAGATAGGTAAAAGAGATATCAGCTGGATGTACCGCAAGCTCTGGCAGAGCTACCCGTACGAGTACCCTCGAGTCACCTTCGAGGAGATCAAGCTTGACGACCATTTCTGGTACACAAGCGGCATTGAATGCTTTATCAGTACCATGGAGACGAGCAGTCTGATGGGTATGAATGTGGCTCGACTGATGACTGATGAGTGGATGAGGAAGTCGTAAGCATTCTGATTCTTTATTTCAATGTAATACCTTGGTGACGCTTTTCTATTACGGAGGTCATTCCTCGCTTCCGCAGTCCTGCATCGACTCTGTGTTTTCCCTGTGTACAACGTTGTACGGCTCCATTTTGTCGTGTCTCGTGAAGTCGAGCTAGCTGGACAAGCAATCCTCCCCGACGCGTCGAATCATCATGCCGGTGGTACGAACACTCTCAGCTTCGACGCCCCGATGATCAGTGTCGACACACGCGCCGTCGGTCTGGCGATCCGCACTAAGATTGTCGCAACTGTACGACGCGTCGTGCTCACCGAAGCGCTGGCATCGAGCTGCGCCCATGAACCAGAGTTTCAGATTTTGCGCAACTACCCGATCCCCACTAATGATGGTGCTGTCGCGGAAGCGCCGGAAGATACCTTCCGGTGCTACTTTGGCACAGAAAAGGGGCTGTGCTCTAGATACACGCCGGGTGCACTACGCTTGGGTTGTCGAAGCGGTGGTGCAAGGAAGGTATGATGTACAAACCAAGACATCGCCTTGCAAATGGTGACCGCTGAGTCCAAGACATGTTATTGTTGCACAAGCACGTGAAAGTCTACGAAGACTCGTGGTCACTGATATTTTTGCAACGTGAAGTAGATCGTACGACATGTTTTACTACTCATCGAATAGTAGCGGCTATGAAATATAATAATACTCAACCCTTAGCCCCTGCCCGCCTCTATATACACCATTTGCACCGAAGAGATTCAGTCATCTTCATCAGCATGTCGGAGTTTCCGGTGCCGAGTCCACCGGGGGCCGATAAGCCTTGGTGCATGCTTGTTAGGCTCTCGATCGGTTGATATGGATCGATCGAAGACAGCGACAACTGAGTTCAAGAACTCGAAGCGGAATTTATATTCGCGCTGCAAGTCTTTAGTCCCAGTTGGTAACTCATCGAACCTGGCGAAGATGCATTTCCGGATGGCATCTGCGACTTGTTCAGACTGCGCCATGTCCGCGGTGTCGAGGGATCGTGCCCATAGCTCCGCACCGAGCTTGATATCGTTACTGTCTGCAGGTGCTTTTTTCTTGCGGAGGTAAGGGCATCGCGAGAGAGGCTTGCCATGTATAAGCTCTAGCAGGATTATGCCAAGAACGAGTAGCATAGTTCTGACTTGCTCTGTGGTGTACTTCAATGGAGCAAAGTGACGTTCATTGGGCTCGAGATGACTGCGGACGTAAAGAGAGTCTGCAAGTCCTCGATCCTCGACATCAAACATGTAGATCAAATCTCCAGAACTCTCCCACTTCTCGAGTTGTAGCCAGTTTCCTCCAGCAGTGGATAGGAAACACGTCGCAGCTGTGGCTGCAAGCTTCATCCGCCAATCGATATCAGGCTTGTACTCCTCCAAGTATCGCTGGAGAGTGACTGGGGCACGCTTCTTGCTTTCGCCTGTCGTGATGGTACAAATTACCTCGGGCGAATACCGGAGTCCATAGGTATGGTCCCCGTCCGATTCAGAGAGTATTTGACATATGGTAGTATTTGGAAGGCTATACTCCACTCGTCGGGTAGATAGCTCAATGTTTTCAATGATCGCTTGATCATCTGCCGACACATACGCCTCTTCGTTCGACCACCATTTCGGCAAGAAAGATCGCTTCTTGGTTGTTTTGGTGCCACAAGAAGCTTGTGCGGATGACGGTGCTGTGTGAGTACCAGCACTGTTCTCTTCCACCTTAGGATCGATTGAAAAGCTGACGACTCTTGTATGGCGTTCATCATCGAAAGTGAAATGTATCTTAGCTTGCAGAGGGTTGACCACCCTTTCCACCTCGAGGAAGGCAGAGAAGGCATGTTCACAGTCTTTGCACCGCCAATCGCGCTGTAGATGTTTATGCAATCTTTGGAGGTATTTGTATCTGTCGCATGCTGCCCGAGATCGCTCGTCGAATTCTGGATCGATGTCTAGCAGTGCGTCGATCCTCCGGAGGATGGTCTGCAAACGTTCGAGCTGGGCTCTACGCCAACTCTCACATAATATGAGCCAGATCTGGTTGAACCAAATGATGCCATGAAATTGAAATTCCATGTTTGAAAGTTCCAGCAGATTGATATACTCAAACTAAGCGGGGCTTTAGTATTGTTTTTCTGTAGCAATGGTTGTGACTTACTTGCGCAGCTTGCGGTGCATTGCTCTTGAATTGATGTATTGAACCATGTGCCTCACTGACATATGCTTGTAGTGCTGTGAAGTCTGCTCCCATCATTGCTTGTAACTGATGGAACCTCTGGCTCTCCACCCAATGTCCCTGTGGGGTCGTCCATCGTATTGAATGAACGTCAAGCATTTTAAGACCTGCTTGGCGGAATGCCTTTTGTAACAGATCGTTGAGCTTGTGGTGACGAAATGACAATTCGAAGCAGAACATCCTCCACTCTTCATGTCGATAAATGAAGATGAGTATGGTCTTGCGATAGGCGAGTAGCGTGATAGCAAGAATCCACAGAAACCTGACCGTTGGTCCTCCATTTCCCAGCCAAATGTCAGTTAAAGGCATGTCTTCTGAACTCAGTTGGCGTATAGAACTTCAGACGAGGATAAGGGGCTGGTCAGTAGCTGGATTACAGAAGAGCTGTAAGATCTTGCTACTCTGACGGTTTCATCATGTATTATGTTTGCTTCGTATGCATACAGGCGCTTCACAGGCTGCATCACGAGGTCGTGACTGGAAGCGCGCTCCATCTGTGATTGCCTGGAGCACGACATAAGGCTGTGCGCCATGACATTTGCGTTCAGTGCCAATCTGACACAACAAGGAGTTTTGCATCTGCATAGTCTGTACTACCACGTTGACAGCTCATGCAAATCAAGCGACATATTGAGCCTGGCGCTGGGGGGCCAAAAGGAAGAAGGCACTCGATTACGTAATATAGTCAAAGCAAGAACTTCCATCTCAGATAGCCGGCAACAAGTAATACAGCAACCCATTTATCAAGGGCTTCCAGAACACCTATATTACGTGTGTCTCGATGAATTGGTTGCGATCTGAGCGTTACAGCGCTCTATCCTTGAATTCTGGAACCAGGGCGACTTCACAACATGCTGCGACACGCTACCATTGTATCAACACGATGTAGGAGGCAAGCTGATCACAAAACCCTCGTTGGTAGAGGTTCCTCCACATGACGAGGCATTGTGTACACAAAAAGTCCGGTTATTTCTTGAACAATGAGACGCCCATGTCACAAGGCTAGGTCAGTGGTGTTCGTGCCTCATGTCACACAATCACCCAACGAGCCGCTTTGGTGAGGGTGAAACCTGTGTAACATACTCCTTCACAATTGCACGCACGTTCTGCATGCGGAATAACTGCAGAGTGCTCGATAGAGGCTACGTGCTCCAGTTTGTGCTGTGAGTTGTTCCTTTACCATATTACAATCTTGACTAGAGTGACTTCTCTGAGGTGGAAATGGGACCGTAGCTTGATGTCAATCACCAACGAACTAATCAACATGAGCTCATCCGGTCGAACGATGTCGGCTTACGATGTCGGCGAAGCAATTCTGCGGCAAGGCGATACTGCTTTCTATCGTTTGGTACAGATACGCCGACAGCTCCATGGAAAGCTGTGCCAGCGCCTCAAGGAGGTACTGCCATTGTCACAAGCCAACTTTTACCGGCTTCACTGGCTGACCTGGCGCAACAATCGCCGCATCTTCATCGACCGCCCACTTTGGGACCACAAACTGGACCAAGTCGAGTTGCGCCTACAGTCGATTGTTAATGAACTGAAGAGCATCATTAATACGATACAACTCATTCTCCAGGGGAAGAGAAAACAAGCAAATTGTCTTGAATCGACTAAGGCAGCTTTCACGAACGCTATCGAAGCTATTAGAGGCCCCAGGTTCCGGACTGAGATTGACAAACAGATATACAAGCTAGAGTATCACCTCCGCAGACTTCCGGTCCGTCAACCATGGAACGAAAAGTTCATGGTGCCGAATCCAAAACCTCCACTGGAAGACATATCCCAGAGGAATCTCTTTGACTATCTCATGATACATTACCCCAAGCTCTTGAAGCGTCCGCGACTTACAGAACATCTTATGGCGACAATCCTCCAGCGTAGGAGAGAGATCGTTGCTAAAATCCAGCCGCACAACCCGTCATTGGACGCTATTGTTGCGCTGTACGCCCCACATCGGCCAGCCATACCATCTGCTGAGTCTCAACATCAGCCTGATGGCGACAAATTGTGTCCGTTCTGTGGTGCAACGTTCCGCGGTATGCTACTTGTGGGAGACTGGGGAAAACATGTCCTCACACATACAGCTGCGTACTCTTGCCGCTTCCAGCCATGCAAGACGACCGATCAATGGACAATCGCCAGTTTGGAACACCACGACATGGAGGAGCATTCCAGATTCGACTGGGATGATGTGACCAGCGCCGGACCTGCCATCAGGCTGGAGTGTCCTTTCTGCGACTTCAAAGATAACCCAAGATATTGGGAAGAGAACTGTGTATCGAGGCATTCGGTATTTTATGACCATCTGGGCCGGCACCTCACAAGCCTTACCCTTGATTGTCTGCCTGTCCTCAAGCACTGGCCTATCCTGAAACCAGGCGAGGAGGCGACGAAGGTCGACTCCGATTCCAGTGACGACAGTAGCAAGATGAGCGACTCCGACAGACAGTCCTTGAAAAGCTCGTACGCGCCATCCGTCAGTACAATGGCTACGACCATCAGCAATGTACCGTCGAGCATTCGCAGGCCCGGGTCGAGCGGTACCACAAGTTCTGGACGCGAATCCCTTATGCGAAGTCCCGGTCACAGGCCCGGATCGAGCGGGACCACGAGCTCTGGACGAGAGTCCCTTATGCGGAATTCCAGTCTCGTTCACAGGCCGAGGCGCTTTTCGACCGTGGGCGCTGGCGCCCGCGGTTCCACAATTGAGGTCGTTGAAGAAGACGAGGACTTGCAGCCGGAGTCTTCAACCGACCGGCCGTACACAAAGGCTTTCTGCGATTACTTCCTTTTAAAAGGGCCAAAGTTTAACATCGTAAGGGAGTTGTTGAGGGTGCCTAATGACTACTGAAGCGGTCAGGAGATTCGAGCCTTTTGAGTGGGCAGGAGAGTGTGGGGACCGAGAATGGCTATCTTGTCCAGCGAAGACAGTGCTTTTGTCTGGCAAGGGGGGGAGTTATGGTTACGACTCCGAATTTGACATCGTGGGGCAGTTATTGAGAGTGCCTAATGACTACTGAATCGTTTGGAACAACTCACCCTCGGCCAGGGGAGTGCGGAGACGGAGAATCGCCAACCTGGCCAGCAGCGACACTTCTTTAATCCGATCACGGGCAGGGAGTTATGGTTACGTTTCCGGAATCGTTCGTGGAATAGGAATTTGCTTTCATCAGTCATGCACTACTCGATACCCAATGCCATCTATCTTAAGCTTATAGACATACCGTGAACGCCTCGTGAAAGTTTTGATGGTGCCCATCTATGCTTCCGCCTCCCTCATCCTAACCATGGGTCCACGATCCGGCGAGCTAGTGATGCCCACTCGATCACCCAACCCGGCAGCCAACTCCTCCTCCGTGCCCTCAATCTCTTCATACCTCTGCAACAGCCTGACAACGACATAGCTCGCCGTGACGATCGCCATCTGCTGTCCGATACAGATCCTCGGCCCGCCGTGGAAAGGCAAGAAGTCCCATCCGTGCCGTCTGCCCTGGAAGCGCTCAGGCTTGAAGTCGTCGGCGTCAGGGCCCCAGAGGTCTTTGCGGCGGTGCATGACGTGAGTCGAGAAATCGATCACGCGGCCCTTGGGGACGAAGATGGGTTTCGAGCCGTCGGGGCCGCCGCCGCTGGGTAGTGTTGTGTCGCGAGTCGCGATGCGGACGTTGATCGGGACGATCGTGTTGAGGCGCAGGGTTTCGTTGATGCAGTTTTGTAGGTAATTGCAGCTCTTCAGCGAGGCGAAGGTGATGTCTTGTGGGTTCGTGTAGGTGCCGAAGGTGTCGATGATCTCGCTTCGCAGACGGGTGAAAATGGCGGGATTATGGACTAGGTTGCGGAAGAGGTAGGAGAGCAGACTCGCGGTTGTGTCTCTGCCGGCGAGCATGATGTTCAGAAGCTGTCGTTTGATAACTTGAGGATCGCGAGTCTCTTTGGCGATGGCTTCGGCAAAGACGTAGCGAGGCTTTTGATCGCCGGTCTTCTCGCTAGCGGTCTTGTCGAGCGCGAGTTGTACATAGTGGTCCGCAAAGTCAGAAGCTATTTTGGCGCATTGTTTCGACTCCTTGGTTATGTAGAACTGTCCAACTACGCCCAACCTACCGCGTTGGGCACCACAGTGTTGACCGAGATCAAAGGCCTCTCCAAAGGCTACCGGGTCCACGCTCAGTGAAGATCGGAATTCAGCTGGTCGTAGGTGGACTGGTAGTGACAAGGTTTGTGAGTTGACGCTTTCACCAAAGAGCATTTCGGTCGACGAGTCGAGGGTCAACCTGAAGAAGAGGTCTTTCAAGTCGACGTCAACTGACCATCCCTTTCTGGCATCTGATGGTCGCAGGGCGCTCATAAGGACCTGAATATGCTTCTCCAACCTCTCCAAATCGCCGACCTGGTCTCTCGTAAAGCTGGGCTATTTGTAGTCAGTATGAGATATTAGTCATATTGCGACAGTAACGTACCCTAAGCATTGCTCTTGAATGCTCCCAATCCTTGCCATCCTGAGAGAAGATACCAGGGCCTGAGAAAGGTTCCAGTATGGAACGTTTGATCCAACCCTGCTCGAAGTCGTCAAATTGGGTAGTAAGTATGGCCTGGATGTTCTTGGGCTCCGATGTGTGAATATGTTCCGCTCCCACAAGACTATATCTCCATGTCGTGACCACGCGGCCGAACTCCTGGGCTATTTGATAGTGCCGCTTGAGGACGTAGTCAGGAAGACGGCCGACCTTGTCAGCTTTGAACAACGAGGTGATGTTTTTCCATCCGAAGAGTCCCCATTTCATCCAAGGTGCCGCTCCACATCCCAGTGCCTGGGCTTTCCTGTTCTGCTGGTATGATTGAAGTTGTAGGTATAACGCGAGCACAACGCCCGCGACGATGGGGTAGAATAGGTAATGCATGATGAAACGATAGGGAAACAAGAGGAATGGAGACATTGCAGGCTCAACGAGATACCTTAATTATAAAGGTTGATGCTGAAATAACAGTGGTGCCCGAATGCCAACATCGACGAGCCTGCCGTGTGGCGCTTCAGCCGCTTCTCAGCTGAGGTGAGTAGCGTATCCACCCAGTCTGATCACGGTGTATCATGAGTCTTGTTCAGCGAAGAGCAATTTCGTTACAGCTCCAGCTGTGAACATGTGCCTTGCTTCGGCGTCCCATTGCTGATCGTAACGTTGATCGTGGGTGCCAGTGGAAAGTAGCGATCACGTTTAGCCGCATTCTGGCGCGCGTAAGGCCACCAGTGTACATTCTAGAACGAGGCGTACATTTAGGACCCTTGACAAATGCTGGATGCCTGACCGAAGTTTGCCTGACGGACCAATTTTGCGCGACTCCACCAACCGCAGCAAGAGACCTCAAGAAGCAGAAGCACAATGCTAGAACACCAACTGCGGCTTGTCGAACACGAGTTTCCTGGTATATACAGAAACGATTGGGTATGATATAAAAAGCACGAATTGCGATCCCAGCCCGAAACACCGCGACCATATCCAAAACCAGGCTCTTCTATTCATAACATCATAACACCTTCTGTAACAGCCTCGATCATGCAGCCCTGATGTAGCTCTTGTTTTCAATGGTGACACTCTTGGTCTGCCTGATGTTAGCACAGCCCTTTCGCAAGAATGATTGGACAGAAAACTTACCATGTGGTTAACCTTGTACACACCAACCAGCCTCGAAGCAAGTTCGAACATGTTGTTTCTCAGAGAGATGACGATGAACTGCGCGTTCTTTGTCCTCTCCTTGATGTAACTGGCGACGATCGAAACATTCCTGAAGTCAAGCGCAGCATCGATCTCGTCCATGACGTACAGCGGCGTAGGCTTGTAGTGATGCAGAGCAAAGACCAAAGCCAGCGACGAGAGCGTCTTTTCTCCACCGGACAAGTTGCTGATGTTCTTCCAGCTCTTCTTCGGTGGCATGACGGAGAACAAAATGCCTTCCGAGAAGGGGTCTAGCGAGTCCACGAGCTCGAGCTCTGCGTTACCGCCCATGGTGATCATCTGGTACATCTCCTTCAAGCGCAGCGAAATGGTC